>Ga0111538_10011236_pt1 | contig 11884 bp, 9 predicted proteins | sample SoiMethybrSBSTD1_FD_79669 | JGI IMG/M metagenome (GOLD analysis project Ga0111538, IMG submission 79669) | Bulk soil microbial communities from a Populus tree surrounding site in Tennessee, USA - Soil MetaG P. TD hybrid SBSTD1 (version 2)... | ecosystem: Environmental > Terrestrial > Soil > Tree...
GATGTTCGCTGTCCGCGCCGGACACATCGACGTCGTCCGCGTTCTGCTGAAAGCGGGCGCCGACGCCAACGAGACCATACCCGTCGAGGGTCGACGACGCGGATATGGCGGTCGATTGCCTCCCGCGGGTGCGACACCGTTACTGCTGGCTGTCATGAACGGGCACTTCGAGCTCGCGTCGCTGCTGCTCGACGCCGGGGCGAATCCAAACGCCGACCTCCCGGGTTACTCGGTGCTCCACGTCATGACCGCCGTGCGTAAACCCGGTGTCGGCGACAACGATCCGCCGCCGGACGGTTCGGGAAACATGACCAGCATCGAGCTGGTGAAGAAGCTGGCTGCCAAAGGCGCAAATCTGAACGCGCGCATGACGAAGAAAGCCAACCTGAATAACACGCGATTGAATGAAATCGGGGCGACACCGTTCCTGCTGGCAGCGCTGACCGCCGACGCTGAACTCCTGAAAACTCTCGCGTCGCTGGGGGCGGATACGTCGTTGCGCAACATCGAAAACAGCACGCCCCTGATGGCGGCCGCGGGGCTTGCGACGCGCTCCCCCGGCGAGGACGCGGGCACTGAGACGGAAGTGCTGGAGGCGATCCAGGTCCTGCTCGACCTTGGTGCCGACATCAATGCCATCGACAACAATGGCGAGACCGCGATGCACTCCGCCGCCTATAAGAACCTGCCCCTGGTCGTGAAATTTCTCGCCGCCCATGGCGCAAAAATCGACATCTGGAACAAGAACGACAAATTCGGGTGGACTCCGCTCGCTATTGCGGTCGGCTATCGATTCGGCAACTTCAAACCGTCGCCGGATACGGAAGCCGCAATTCGCGAAGTGATGATTGCCGCCGGCGTGACCCCGCCGAAGACGGTCGTCGCCAAGACACAGCAGATCTATTGACCCATCCAGAGCCATGTCTTCTCCCGACGGCGATCGGATCGAACGGCACCAGGCGCTCAAGCAGGCGCTCGAGCTGCACAAGCGAAAGCCGCCAGCAGTTCTCAAGAGCCCATGAACAAGGACTCGCCGCGCTCGAACGGCGCGATCTTCGGGCATTGAGCCAGGCAATTGACGCGGAAACGTCGGCTATTGCCGCACATGTGGCCGCCATTCACCAACTGAACGACGCCATCAAAACCAGCAAAGCCAACCGCAAGTAAAACTCACCGTATCGATTCCCGCGGCTCACCTCTCCGGATGATAGGGACGTCATTTTTCCGCTATCAACACGAGCTGCGGCGTCGGCAGCGCATGCGTCGACACGCTGCGGAATCCCGCCGTCTCCAGCTGCTCTGTGAGCTCGGCCAGCGTGTAGGCGTCACCGGCAGGCGTATTGGCGAGCATGGCGAGGCTGAAGCGCGCCGGCACGGGCGGCGAGACGCGATCCGCATTCGGGACGAATTCGAGGACGGCGACCCGGCCGCCTGGCTTCAATGCGCGGTGGACCTTGGCAAGAAAACTCGTGCAGGTCGGCGGGTCGAAATGATGCAGGAAATTGGTGACGAGCGCTGCGTCGAACCCGGTGGGGAATTCCACCTGGAACGCATCACCGGCCAACGTTCGATGTCGATCCTGGACCTGTGCTCCCCGCGCGTGCTCGGTGGCCACCGCAAGCACATTCGGCCAATCGACCGCGAGGATTTCCGCTCGCGGATTACGCTGAGCGATCGTGATCCCAAATAACCCGTGACCGGCGGCGATATCCAGAACCTTGATCGGCCCCTGCCCGGCCAGCAAATCGGCGATCGCGTGAGCGGCCGGCACCATCATCGGTGCCATCGACCGCGCGAAGTCGACCCAGATCGGGTTCTCCTCCGCGACAGTATTCGCACCCGACGGTGCAATGCCGCCTCGTCGGACCGACTCGGTCAACACTTCCATGTTCTGTTTCAGTTCAGGAAGCAACAGGAACTTCACCGTCGTGCCGAGGTAGGCCGGCGATCTCTGGCTGAGAAACGCCGCGGTATCGGGTGTCAGGCGATATGACATTCCCGATTTCACCAACAGTCCGATCGTGCACAGGTAATCGCACAAAATGCGGATGCCGCGTTCCGACGCGCCAGTCAGGGAGGCAATCTGCGACGATGTTTTCTCTGCTGTATCGATCTGTGTGAAGAGGTCGAGCTCGATCGCACTCTTGAGTGCCGCCGATCGTTGATAAGCAAATAACGTATCAAACACAATGTCTGCCGACGGCATGTCCGCTATCGTCATCACGTCTCCTTCTCGTCTTTCAAATGTTATACAGTGCGCGTGAGGGTTATTGCCATACTCCCCGAATCAATAGACGCTCTGCAAGAGCGGCTCTCCGAACACCATTACGTCGCCGATCGGGGCCTTGCCGTCGCGCTGTTTCTGGCGCTCCGTCTCAATCGCCCGCTTTTTCTCGAGGGTGAGGCCGGTGTCGGCAAGACGGCACTCGCAGCGGCGGCTGCCTCGACGCTCGAGACCGATTTGATCCGTCTTCAGTGCTATGAAGGCCTCGACGTCGGGCAAGCGGTCTACGAGTGGGATTATCCGCGCCAGTTGCTCGAGCTCCGGATCCTCGACGCGACGCACACGCTCGATCGCGCGAGCGCGCATCGCGAACTCTATAGTGAAGCATTTCTGCTCAAGCGGCCGCTGCTTCAGGCCATCGATCCCGCGCGCGCGCGGCCGGCGGTCCTGCTGATCGACGAAATCGATCGCGCCGACGAAGAATTCGAAGGGTTCCTGCTCGAGTTGCTGGCCGAGTTCCAGATCACCATTCCGGAACTCGGAACCTTGCGAGCGGCAGCGCCTCCCCTCGTCATCCTGACCTCGAATCGCACGCGCGAAATCCACGACGCGCTCAAGCGTCGATGCCTGTATCAATGGATCGACTATCCGACGTTCGACAAGGAACTGGCGATCGTCCGTGCGCGCGCGCCGGAAGCGTCGGCACGACTTGCCGAGCAGGTCACGGCGATGGTCCAGGAGCTGCGCCGGGCGGACCTGTATAAAGTGCCGGGCGTCTCGGAGACGATTGACTGGGTCAGCGCGCTCGTGGCGCTGGATCGGCACACGCTCGACCCGGACACGGTTGACGAGACACTGGGGGTCGTGCTGAAAGCGAAAGAGGATCTCGCGCTGGTGCGGGGCCGTCAGGCCGCCGACATGCTCGATCGCGCGAATGCCCGCAGCATGCCACGGGCGTGATGGAAAGCGCCCCCTTTCCTCTGGTTTCCAATCTCCTGATGTTCGGGCGCGCGCTACGGCGGACCGGCATTGATGTCCACCCCGGACGCCTCCTCGATGTCGTCGACGCCCTCGGTCACGTCAATGTCGGATCACGCGACGAGGTGTATTACACGTGCCGCGCTTTGCTGGTCCATCGGCACGAACAGCTCGCGCTCTTCGATCGGGCGTTCGAAATCTTCTGGCGCGGACCCGGGCAGGATCTCGTTCGCCCGAGGCGGGAAGAGACGCGAGCGGTCGCGATCGAGGCCTTTGCGCTAACGGAATTACCGGACGACATCACGGGCGAGGACTCGAACGACGCGCGGTCGCTGGAAGATGGATTGCCAACCTGGAGCGATCTCGGAGTCGTCGCGACGAAGGACTTCGCGGCATTCACCACGGCTGAATTAGCTCAGGCGACCGCGATGTTGTCGGGACTGGTCTGGACGCCAGGCGAGCGACGCACACGGCGCTGGGTGCGAGGCGCGGGGCGGCGTATCGATCTTCGCCGCGCGATCCGCGACAGCCTCCGGACGGATGGCGATGTGATGACGCTTCACCGCCGCCGGCGACAGGTCCGCGCGCGCCCGCTTGTGCTGCTGTGCGACATCAGCCGGTCGATGGAACGCTACTCGCGGATGCTGTTGCACTTCGCCCATGCGGTCATGACACGGCACCGCCGTGTCGAGGCCTTTGTGTTCTCGACCGAGTTGACGCGAATTACCAGGCATCTGCGAACCTATCGCGCCGATGGCGCGTTGGCCGCCGTCTCACATGCGGTCCCGGACTGGTCCGGAGGCACGCGCATCGGTGGGGCAATCAAGCAATTCCATCAGCGCTGGGGGCGTCGCGCGCTGACCGGCGGTCCGGTGGTGCTGCTCATCTCTGACGGATGGGACTGCGGCGACCCTGCCGAACTGGCCGAACAGGTTGCGCGCCTTCAGCGAAGCAGTCATCGGCTGATCTGGTTGAGTCCCCTTCTCGGGACTGTTGATTATGCGCCGCTGACGCGCGGCCTTCAGGCGGCCCTCCCGTTTGTCGATGATTTCCTGCCGGCGCGCACGTTGACGAACCTCGCCGACCTCGGATTACACTTGAACGCGCTCGCGTGATCGGCCGGATCGACGGATGGACATCTTCAGTTCGTATACATTCAACGCACCACCCGATCGGGTCTGGGACGTTTTAATGGATCCCGACGCGATCTCGTCCTGCATTCCCGGGTGCAATCGATTTGAGCCGGACGGCGAGGATCGCTACAAGGTGACGCTGACCGTCGCTCTCGCGGCGATCACCGGCACCTACAATGGCACCGTCGAGATGACCGAGAAGACGCCGCTCCGGTCGTATCGATTGGTGATGGAGGGTCAGGGGCGGCCCGGGTTCGTGAAAGGCACGTCGGTCATCGCCCTGCGGCCGGACGGCGCGGCGACCGCGGTCGATGTCAGCGGCGCCGTGCACACCGGCGGGCCGATCGCCAGATTGGGTCAGCGCCTGATCGGCGGCGTCGCGAAGATGATCATGGATCGCTTCTTCGCGTGCCTGAAGGCAAAGATCGAGGCGCCCGCCTCGTAACGTCTAGCCTCTCTCTAACGCTCTGGTCAGCGCGCGTTTCGTGAAGACCGGGATCATCGCCCGGCGATATTCCTCGCTCGCATGAAGGTCGGAATTGATGTCGCGCAGACCGCTGGCGGCGAGCTGCGCTGCCGCCTCAATGTTATCGGCAGATATCTGCTTACCAGTCAGTGCCCGCTCGGAGTCCGTCAGCCGGGTCGCGTGTGAACTCGCGCCCGTGAGACCGATGCGCGCGCTCGTGATCACTTTGTTCTCCACCGCCAGCGCCGCCGCCACCCCGACAATCGCGAAGTGCGACGCCCGCTGATGAAGCTTGGTATAAGCACCCGCCTTCACCGGTTTGAACTGCACCGCCGTGATGATTTCATCGCCGGCCAGATCGACGGTGAACATGCCCTGAAAGAAATCCTGAGCTTTTACCGTCCGGGCGCCACGCGGCCCTTTGATCAGGATCGTCGCGTCGAGTGCGAGCATCACGGCTGGATAATCAGCCGCCGGATCGGCATGCGCCAGGCTTCCCCCCAGCGTTCCGCGATTGCGGACTTGCGGATCGCCGATGTCGGCAGCCGCTTCGGTCAGCATCGGACAGGCCTGCTGCAGGACTGCTGACGAGGCAACGTCATGGTGAACCGTGCCGGCACCGATCTCGATCGCGCCATCCCTGGCAGTGATTCCCGAGAGGCCGGGAATGCGGGCGATATCGATCAACAGTTTCGGTTCGCTCAACCGAAGCTTCATGAGCGGCACGAGGCTGTGTCCCCCGGCAAGCAACTTCCCTTCACCGTTGGCCGCACCCAGTTTGGCCAGGGCATCGTCGACCGACGTCGCTCGCGTGTATTCGAATTGCGTCGAGATCACGACCGGCCTCCGTGGATGATGCGCCACAGTTTTTCAGGACGCAGCATCATGTCGATGTGTTTCACGCCGAACTCGCTGAGCGCATCAACCGCAGCGTTGACGATGCATGGAGTCGAACCGAGCGTGCCGGCCTCTCCCACCCCTTTGGCGCCGAGTGGATTGACCGGCGTCGGCGTGACGGTGGCGCCGAGTTCGAAACGCGGAAAGTCGATCGCCCGCGGCAGCGCGTAGTCCATGAAGGAGCCAGTCAACAATTGACCATCCTCTCCGTAGACGACCTCTTCGATCATCGCCTGACCGATCCCCTGCGCCAGCCCACCGTGGATCTGTCCTTCGACAATGAGCGGATTGATCAGATTTCCGGCGTCGTCGACGGCGACCAGCTTGAGCAGTTTCGGCTCGCCGGTGTCGCGATCGATTTCCAGCATCGAAATGTGACAGCCGAACGGATAGGTGTTGTTCGTCGGCTCGAAGAAGGCTTCGTCGCTCAAGCCGGGTTCCAGTCCGTCCGGAAGTGGCACCGGAACGTATGCGTACGCGGCCACGCTCGCGAACGGCTTCGCGGACGCTGGTGACCCCTTCACGGAAATCGTTCCGTTCTCGAAGACGAGATCGTCCTCGTGGGCCTCGAACAACGCCGCGGCGAACTTGGCCATCTTCTTCTTCACCTTGGTGCCGGCCATGTGCAGCGCGGTACCGCCAACAGCCTGGGATCGACTGCCGAAGGTGCCAATGCCCTGCTTCACGACTCCCGTGTCGCCATGAAGAATCGTGATGTGTTCGAGCGGCACGCCGAATTGATCGGCGAGCATCTGCGCGAAGGTCGTCTCGTTCCCCTGTCCGTGAGGCGAGGCGCCGGTGGTCGCGCTAATCCGGCCGTCCCGCTCGATCGTCACTTGCGAATGCTCCCACCCACCGGTTGGCAGCGCCGCAGACGGCCCGATGCCGCAGACTTCGACGTACATCGCCAGCCCGAGACCAACGAGCCTGCCTTGCGCGCGCGCCGCATCACGCTCGGCCTTCAAGCGATCCCACTGGGAATTCTTGAGCGCGAGATCGAGCGCCTTCTCGTAGTCACCCGAGTCGTACACGGCGCCGGTCTGCGTTGCGAAGGGGAACTGATTCGGTTTGATGAAGTTCTTGCGCCGAAGTTCCGCCGGATCCATCTTCAGCTCCCGAGCGAGCATGTCCATCGCCCGCTCGACAAAGTAAGTCGCTTCCGGCCGCCCGGCACCGCGATAGGCGTCGGTTGGTGTCTTGTTGGTAAAGACCTCGGTCAATGTCGCGCGTACGGCGGGAATGTTGTACGTCGCGTTGGCCATCATCATCGTGAGCGTCGGGATGGCCGCGGTCAAAAGCATGTTGTAGGCGCCGATGTCCGCGACGAGGCGAAGCTTTAGGCCCAGCAGCGTCCCATCACGTTTGGCGGCGATGTCCACGTAAGCGAGGATGTCGCGACCGTGAGTCGTTGCCACGAACGCTTCCGATCGGTCTTCGATCCACTTCAGAGGAATGCCGAGCTGCTTCGAAATCGCGGCCGTGACGTACTCTTCGGCGTAGATGTTGATCTTCGCGCCGAAGCCGCCGCCGACCTCGGGGGCAATCGCGCGAACTTGATCCTGCCCGAGACCGGTTAGCGCCGCGATGAACGTTCGCAAAATGTGGGGATTCTGGGTCGACGACCAGATCGTCATCGTCCCCTTGCCCGGTTCGAAATGGGCGACAACACCGCGTGGTTCCATGGTGTTCGGCGCGAGCCGCTGATTGACCATGCGCTGTGAGACGACGACCTCGGCATTCTTGAACGCCGCATCGATAGCAGAGTCGTCGACCTTGGATCCGTCTGCGGAGACGCCTGTTCCACTTGGCACGAGTGCCACCGCCAGATTGTTCTTGAAATCCGGATGAATGACCGTCGGCTTCCCGGTCATCGCCTGCTCGACGTCGACGACTGCCGGTAGCGGATCGTATGACACGACGATCGCGTCGGCCGCGTCGCGCGCGATATAGCGATCGCTCGCGACGACGACAGCAACCGCCTCGCCCGAGTAGCGAACGGTGTCGACTGCAACCGCACGGTGTTCGGGAGACGGGAATGGTGTCCCAATCGGCATCGGGGCAAGAAACTTTGCAATCTGCGCCCCCGTAAACACCGCTTCGACGCCGTCCATCGCTTCGGCCGCACTCGTATCAACCGAGGTGATCCGTGCGTGCGCAACGTCGCTTCGCTTGAACGCGAGGTGCTGCATGCCGACGAGTGCGATGTCGTCGACGTAGGTGCCGCGGCCTTGAATCAGACGTGGATCCTCGCGCCGCTTGACGCGCTGGCCGACGAGTTTGGGGAGCACGGGAGTTGTCGGCATGGCTACCTCTTCTCCCCGGCCGCGCGCTGAATCGCGTTGACGATGTGCTGATAGCCGGTGCAGCGGCAGAAATTGCCGGAGATGCCCTCGCGGATTTCCTGTTCGGACGGCTTTGGCTTTTGCTCGAGGAGCGTTACCGCTGCCATGATCATCCCGGGTGTGCAGTAGCCACACTGGAGTCCATGCTCTTCCCAGAATGCGCGCTGCAGTGGATGGAGCTGGTCATCTGTGGCAAGACCTTCGATCGTGGTGATGGTCGAGCCATCGGCCTGAACCGCGAACATCGTGCAGGACTTCACGCTGCGGCCGTCGACCAGCACCGTGCAGGCACCGCACTGGCTGGTATCGCACCCCACGTGCGTGCCGGTGAGACGTAATTGTTCGCGAAGGTAGTGGACGAGCAGGAGGCGAGGCTCGACCTGAGCTTTCCGTGCCTTGCCGTTCACGGTCAACGATATTTGCGCCATCGATGTTCTCCGGAAGCGCCTAGCCTACTTCCGCCGCCATCAGAAGCGCAACCTTGACCGGCTCGGCCGAGATCCACACAATGCGGGCGGAGGAAGTGCTATTGGTCTGTTGCGCGCGCGTTCGATCGATCGTCTTCTACATGGTTGCGCTCGTTTTCCTGGGTCACCGGCCGGTGCGTGCCCAGTTGGCGGATTCGACAGTTCACGTGCGTATCGCAGATCGGAATACCTCGGTCGATCGGGTCGATGTCACCCTCGATCGCATTGGCGACAACATCACAGCGCAATACCCTGCTCATACCAATGCCAGCGGCGATGCCACGTTTTCGCACGTGCCGCCCGGATCGTATCGCCTCAGCGTCAACCGCCCCGGCCTGGCCGCGATCAGAGAGCAGACGGTTGAGATCGCCGCGGGGGAAGTACTGTTCATCACCCTCACACCCCCCGGTCATCGGCCTCAGGCAGGTGGACCTGAGATGGTCATCAGCCGAAATCGATTCTCCAACGAAACGCTCTTCGACGACACGCGATTACGGGATCTCCCAAGCAGCGACAGTATCTGGACGCTCATCGAAACCGCCGAGCCTTTGACGTTTTCAGATCGCATGGACACTGGTGGCCTGTCGGCCGGTGACCCGTCGCTGATCGGCGGCTACTCGAGCTCATGGACGCAGACGTCGTATCAAATGGATGGCGTCGACGTCACGGATCTCACTCGCGGTGGCACGCCATTCATCTATCCGCATCTCGACGCGTTCAGTGCCGTGAACGTCGCTTCGACGGTGATGCCGCTGGAAATCGGTTCCGCAGGTCCCGCGGTGACGCTCGTGCCACGTCGGCCGACGAATACCTGGACCGGCGGCATGGCCGGCGATTGGACGCTGGGCGCCGGGCCATACTCGCTCGATCCGGGCGAGATCCCGCCGATTGCAAACCTGACCTCATGGAACAGAGGGCAATTTCTGGCCAGTGGACCGCTCGTTGCGAATCGGGTCGGGATGCTGGTATCCGGTTCAGTGATTCGTTCGGGCCGGGAGGAGCGCAACCGTTCGGTCGTCCTGCCTGGCGCCGTGAACTCGGTATTCGCGCACGTGGTTGTGACGCCGCCGCGCCCGTACGAGTTCAGGTTCATTGTCGCCGGCCAACGCATCATTCGTCCGTACTTCGGCCGGGCGAGATTTGACGACGGGAATGCGGCGGAGCGCGATCGACAGATGCAGGTGCAGGGCACGTGGGAGGGGCGGCCTGGCGGCGACACCCATTGGCGGATCGCCGCTGCCTATCAGCGAAGTTCGGTGACGCCGCAACTCAGTGACCTGCGGCCGGCCGCGGTCGAGCGTGTGTATGACGGCTACATCCCCGAACTGAGCGCAACCACCGCCGGTAATCGAGCGAGATGGACGACCAGCGCTACCTACGAACCACATCTGGCGAGGCTCGGCCCCCGCCACGATGTGCGATTGGGGGTCACACTCTCAGGTGCCTCGGCGTCGTCGCGACCCGACCCGGCGGGCTTCGCGCCGGAGCTTGTCGCAGGGATTCCGGCACGCGTCTGGGACTACCACTACACGGGGCCGGTTTCGCGTTGGCAGCAAACGATCGCCGCCGGGTATCTCGTCGATCGATTCACCGCGTTCGATCGCGTCGCTGTCGAAGGAGGTGTGCGCGTCGAAACCGTGAATGGCCGCGCGGAGGCGGCACCAACCGGCGTGTCGTGGCTCAATTTTTCGCCGCGCGTGTCGCTACGATGGAAGCCTCGCGGCAGCGACCGCGCGACCGTCGTGGCGAGCTACGCGCGGTATCAGTGGCAGCTGCCCCTGCAGAACCTGTCCTTCGGCGATCCGACGGCGGCGCAAGGGCGGGTGTACCGCTGGCTCGACGCCAACAACGACAGAATCTTTCAATCGTCGGAGCGTGGGCCATTGATTGCCCTGGTCGGTCCGGGATCGCCAAAGGGCGAAACGGCACTCGATCCGCACCTTCGCCGTCCATTTACCGACGAGTTCGTTGTTGGCATCGAGAGTCGTCCGAACGATCTCTTCTTCCTGCGCCTCGCACTGACCTTCCGCGAGGATCATCGTCTGATGGCCAGCGTCAACACCGGCGTGCCTTTCGAGAGCTATACGGTTGGCCATGTGCCTGATGTCGGCGGCGACGAGGGGGACCCGTCGGATGACCAGATGCTCCCCTACTACAATCGGAGCCCGGCGACGTTCGGTCAGGATCGCGAGCTGCTCACCAACCCTCCGAAGCTGTACAACCTGTTTCATGGTGTCGAGGCGATCGTCGAGCGGCGGTTTGCGAAACGATTCCAGATGCTGGCCGGCGCGACGATGACCGGCTCGGATGCGCCCGGCGGCAATCGCGGCTTTCACGTCTTCGAAAACGATCATGGCGTGACCGGTGAGGTGCTGACGAATCCGAACGCCACGACGTTTGCCAAGAACCGTCAGTTCTTCGAACGTGGCTACTCAATCAAGGTTTCAGGCAGCTACCACGGACCGCATGACGTGCGCATAGGCGTGACCTCGCGATATCAGGACGGACAGCCGTTTGCGCGAATGGTGATCGTGCCGCAACTCAACCAGGGCGCTGAAGCGATCCGCGCCTATCGCGAGGGCCGGACGCGCTTCACCTATGCCCTCACAGTGGATGCGCGCATCGAGAAGCACGTGACCGTCGGTGCCTTCGATGTGGGTGGCGTATTCGAGGCATTCAACCTCCTGAACACGAAAAACGAGGTCGAAGAAGACGTCCTGACCGGCCCCAACTTTCGCGCAACGACCTTCGTGCAACCGCCGCGTGTCTTTCGGCTCGGCCTGCGGCTCGGAATGTGACCTGGCCGGCGGTTCGCTAGCCGCGCGCCTTCGGGTGCAGCAGCATCCACGATGTGCCGAACTTGTCGCGAAGCATCGCAAACCGCGAGGCGAAGAATGTCTCCTGCATCGGCATGAAGATCTCGCCGCCGTCGGAGAGCAACCCAAACACGCGGTCGGCTTCCCGATCGCTGTCGAGCGTCAAGGACAGGTAGGCGCTTCGGATCGGCTGGAAACTTGGGATGTCGGCGCCGAGCAATTCCGTTTCTCCGAGGTTCATTCGAGCATGCAGGACCTTGCCGGCCCACCCCGGCGGGGTCTGTCCTCCCGGCTGGTCGCCGTGGCGCATCAGCATGGTGATCTTTCCACCGAGGTGCTTTTCGTAGAACTTGAACGCGTCTTCGCAGTTGCCGCCGTAGTTGAGGTAGGTGTGAAGCTGCATGATCCCTCCTGCCTATAGTCGAATGGACTGCGCTTTTTCGACAGTCGGAGCGCGGCAGTCACGCTGCGGGCGCGCTTTACCGCTTCGCGTGTCACGCGAGTCCGAGGTCGCTGCGAACGAGACGTCTAACCCTAATCGCTCTGTTCGACAGCTCGGGC
>Ga0111538_10011237_pt1 | contig 11884 bp, 9 predicted proteins | sample SoiMethybrSBSTD1_FD_79669 | JGI IMG/M metagenome (GOLD analysis project Ga0111538, IMG submission 79669) | Bulk soil microbial communities from a Populus tree surrounding site in Tennessee, USA - Soil MetaG P. TD hybrid SBSTD1 (version 2)... | ecosystem: Environmental > Terrestrial > Soil > Tree...
CCCGGCCGGACATTGCGGTGCCCGACATCGAATTCATGTTCCGAGGCGTGCCGCCCGACGCGCATCTTTGGTTTCCGGGCATCAAGCGCGCCTATGCGGACGGCTACGGCATCCGGCCGTGCCTGCTGCATCCCGACAGCCGCGGCGAGGTGAAATTGCGATCAGCCGATCCGCGCGATCCGATCCGCATCATTCCGAACTTCTTTTCCGCGCCCGGTGATCTGCCGAAATTGCGCGAGGGCTTCAAGATCGCCCGCAAGGTCGCGAGCCAGGCGCCGCTCGACCGGTTCCGGGTGGCCGAAACGGCGCCGGGACCGCAGGTGCAGACCGACGATCAGATCGACGCCTGGATCCGCAAGACCGCGATCACGGCCAATCATCCTTGCGCGACCTGCGCGATGGGCAACACGCCAGACACCGTGCTCGATCCGCAGATGCGGGTGCGCGGCGTCGAGCGGCTGCGCGTGGTCGACGCTTCGGCGATGCCGGACCTCGTCTCGGCCCACATCAATGCCTGCGTGCTGATGATGGCCGACAAGGCCTCGGATTCCATCCGCGGCCGGCCGCCGCTCGCGCCGATGCAGTGATGACGACGAAGGCGGCCGGCGAATTCACCGTGACGGCTGTCTCGGACGGCCAACTCAGAACCACGCACGACGTCATCCTCGGCATCGATCGCGACGAGGCGGTACGGCTTACCGGCGTGCCCTACGGGCAGCACCTCGTGATTGACGTCAATGCTTTCGTCATCCGGCGCGGCGGCAAGGTCATGGTTAGCGACGCCGGCACCGGACACACTTACGGGCCGACGCTCGGTCATCTGCCGAAAAATCTGCGCGCCGCCGGCGTCGCGCCCGAGGACGTCGACGCGATCCTGTTAACCCACATGCACCCCGACCATTCCTGGGCCTGGTCGACGAGGCCGGCAAAGCGGTGTTTCCCAAGGCCGAGTTGATCGTGCACGAGGTCGAGGCGGCGTTCTGGCTCGACCGCGCGCCCAGGCCCGACGACAGCGAACGGCTGGCGCGCCACACCAAGATGCAGCGCGAGGTCACGGCGCCCTAGCGGGGCCGCATCCGCCGCATCAAGGACGGGGAGGTGCTGCCCGGCATCACCGCGATCATGCGGCCGGGCCACAACCCCGGCCACACCACGTGGCTTCTGACTTCGGGCAATGCGCGCATGCTGTTATGGGGCGACATCGTGCACCTCGCCAAGGTCCAGGTGCCGCGGCCCGACTGCTACCTGATTTTCGACTTCGATGGCGCGCAGGCGAGGGCGTCGCGAGAGCAGGTGTTCGACTGGGTCGCCAATGAAGGCATCACGGTCGCCGGCGCCCACCTGCCGTTCCCAGGCTTCGCCACGCTGAGCCGTGCCGGCCAGGGCTTCGAGTTCAAGCCGGTCGCCTAGGACGGTCGCCTACGGCATTGACCGCCGCCCGGCCAGCCGGGATGATCCTGCTCGATTGTCGGGGAACCATGCTCGCAACGACGCGAACGCTTATCCGCCATAGCGTCCTGTCGGCCGCGTTGCTGTTGGCCAATGCGGCCGGCGCACAGGCCCCTTCGCCGCTCGACCAATGCAATCTCAAGGACGAGGCGGCGTTCGAGCAGCGGATCGCTGGCTGCTCGGCCGTGATCACGGCCGGCCAGTTCCAGGGCAAGGATCTGGCCTTCGCCTTCGTCAATCGCGGCGAGGCCTATTACGACAAGAAGGACTACGACCGCGCGATCTCGGACTTCGGCGAAGCGCTGCAGCGCGACCCGCAGCTGGCCGCCGCCTACAACGGTCGCGGCCGCGCCTATCGCGCCAAGGACGAGCCCGATCTGGCGATCGCCGATCAGAACAAGGCGCTCGATCTCGAACCGAACATGGTCCGCGCCCTCAACAACCGCGGCAATGCGTTTCTCGACAAGCTCGACATCGAACGCGCCATTGCGGATCAGACCGAGGCGATCAAGCTCGACCCGAACTTCGGCGCGGCGTTCTCGAGCCGCGGCTTCACCTACTACGTCAGAGGCGACTTCGATCGTCTGGCCTCGGGGCCCGGCGCCGGCACCGCGGACTACGACCGCGCCATCGCCGACCTCACCGAAGCGCTGCGGCTCGATCCGGCCTATGCCCAGGGCTTCCGGCTGCGTGCCACCGTCCACACCGCCAAGGGCGACATGGACCGCGCCGTCGCGGACTACGATGCGCTGCTCAAACTCGATCCGCAGTCGGCCTATGCGTATTTCAAGCGCGGCGCGATTTTCGCGGCGACCGACAAGGTCGACCGCGCGCTCGCCGACTTCGCTGAAGCGGTGCGCATCAACCCGAATTACGAGGACGCCTACGAAGCGCGCACCCGGATTTTTCTGGCCCGGCGCGACTGGGACAACGCCATTCCGAACTACACCGAGATGATCCGGCTCAATCCGTCAGGCGACAACTTGGCCTTTGTCGGTCGCGCCGACGCCTATCGCAACAAAGGCGACTTCGATCGCGCAATGACGGATTACAACGAGGCGATCCGGCTCAATCCCAAACTGGCGGCCGCGTTCGCGAGCCGCGGGGTCCTCTATCGCGAGAAGAACGACTTCGACCGCGCGTTGGCGGACTTCAACGAGGCACTCCGGCTCGAACCGAAGAACTTCGCGGTCTATTTCGAGCGCGCCCAGGCCTATCGTAAAAAGGGCGATCAATCCAAAGCGATGGCGGACGAGGACGAGGGCAAGCGGCTGCGCGAGTGCCTGGCGCAGCCGGCCTCTTGCCCGAAATAGGCCAAGCGCCGCGATTTCACGCTCCCGAATTTGCCAAACCAGGCCGCGCCGATGTCGGATGCGCGGTCTGGGCGTGGGCTTAAGGCCCCATTAAGTCTCGGTCTGTGTCGGCTGGCTCGTCCGTGGCGCTGGCGCGGTGCAGTTCATGTAGGGTGAGACTCTTCGAGCCCAGTCGGCCCGCATGACCGGGAGAAAACCATGGGTGACCGAACCAGCCAATTGGCACGGAATTCTCGCGCGTCGTCGCTGTTGCCGGTGCCCCTTTCGTCATCATCTTCGGCCGGAACGCCGCGGCTCGAAGAGGGCTGCTATCTGATCAGCTATCAGCCAAGGCGAGAGTTGGCACCTCGCTACGAGGGCACGATTCGAGTCGAGGCCAAGACCGGACGGCTGGTCGCGAGCGGCGACCTGTACGAACACGAAATCCTGCTCAATGCAGATCTCGAACCGACCGAATTTATCCCCGATCCCGGCGCCGGCATCCCGATTTTTCCGATCGGCAGCTACCGTTTCTATCTGCGCATCACGAATGCTAGGGAGCAGGGCGATGGCTTTCATCTGACATTCGAAGTGTTGCGATTTAGCCTCGGCAACGTCGTGTTTTTCGACGGTGTCGTTTCGAACTGGCTGACGGAGGGGACCTTCACGGCGGCCATGGCTACGGCGCCGGCCGAGCCGGGTTTCCCGTCGCCCGAGAAATTCTTTGCCGGGGTTGTCGCCGACGCGACCGGCGAGCCGGTCGGCGATCTGACCATGGGCTGGGTGTCGCAGTTCCTGCGCAAAGCCACTGTCGAGATCGACCGCGTTCCAAAGTCCGAGGCGCCCCTGAGCGGCGCCGGCGTCGACTGGACATCGGTGTTTGGCGATGTGGGCTGGGACATCACGCCGGTTCTGAGCGACAGCGACATCGTCGAACCCGTCGACGGATCCTGGAATAAGGCCGAAGCTCATAAAGCCATGGTGGCGCGCCGCGACAGCTCCGATCTCAACGCGGAATGGCGCTATCACGTCCTCGCAGTCCGCAAGATCGAGAAGGTGAATCCGGCAGGTCTGCCGGAGGAGGTGCAGCTCAATGGCGAGAGCGGATTAATGTACGACGGGACATCCTTTGAAGAGAACGTCTTGCGGCGCGAAGGCATGATGGTCGCCTCGGATTACGTCGTGCCGGACCAACCAAAGTGGGGTCTCCTGCGAGGCAAGCGGCAAGCGGACACCGTGGACTATTTTCGTGCCGCCCTACATGAACTTGGGCACGCCATGGGGCTGGAGCACAACGACAGTGACAACGGCCTGATGAACACCTCCGAGACCATCGCCGGCAACGCAACGACCGAGACGCCATTCCCGAACAACATTATATGGAAATTCGCCGCCGACGATGAACACCGGTTGCGTCATTGGCCGGATCTGGTCGTACGTCCGGGAGGCACTTTCCCGCATACGGGCGATCGCGCTCCTTCCACTCCCTTCACCTCGCATCGCCATCAGCTGGAGGTGGCGCCGGTATCCACGTCGGTGCCACTCGGCGCGCCGGTCCGCATCAATCTGAAGCTGCGCAATCTGACCGGCGAGGCTGTGGATTCGCCGTCGAGTCTCAGCCTCAATTCGGGTTTTGTGCGCGGTCATGTGATCGACGCTGCCGGCACGGTGCGGACGTTCTTACCGCTTGTCCTGAATGAAAATCATCATGCCACCGCGCCCCTTCCGCCCGAAAAGTCACTGGAGGATTCGCTGACCCTGTTGCATGGCGTGCAAGGCGCGCTGTTTCCGGCTCCCGGCAGTTATCGAATTGTCGTCGAAGTGATGTGGCGTGGGAAAACCGCGGACGTCAAAAACCAGCTGGAATTTGTGGTGACCAGCGCAGCTGAAGTCACGGTGACGGGCGCGGCGGACGATGCCCACCGCGCGGCTGCGCGCAAGGTCCTGGACACGCCCGACACGCTGTATGCGCTGGCACTGGGTGGCGACCACCTGACGCAAGGGATCGACGCCATCCACGCGGCGCTCGACAGCAGGGTGCTGCGGCCGCATTTCGCCTATATCGAAGCCAAGCGTCTTGCCACGCGCTTTTTCCAGCGCAAGCCGGATCTCAAGGCCGCGGCTGCGTTGATCGACGAGACCACCGTGATGAGCCCGGCCGAGTATCGGAAGGCGGCGCGAATCGGGCTTCGAGCGAGCACATAATCAGAGCTGCCGGACTTTCGGCATCACCTCGCGGCAAAACAGCCGCAGCGAGCGCTCGGCGTTCGCGACCGCCATGTTGCCGGGCGTGAAGTGCAGCGACACCGAGTCGATGCCGCCGACCTTGTCGTTGTAGGCACGGATCATCTCGACGATGTCGGCCGGCGTGCCGATGAAGGCCGAGCCGTCGCGCATCTGGCGCTCGGCCGTGTCGTTCGAGACGTGTGCGATCAGCTTGTCGTAGCCCGGATAGTCTTTGGTGCTGCCGCCGCCGGTCACCCATTCGATGGCGGCGGCGGCCAGTCCCTTGAGGTGCTGGTTGGCGGCGGTGCAACCGACCTCCATCGCCTCCTGCCGGCTTTCCATGCAGCACATGAAGAACGTGTTCATGACGTGGCCGTTGCCGCGGTGCCCGGCCGCCCGCCAGGCATCGCGGTAGGTGGTGATCAAACTGCGCATGTTGGTCGGCTCGAGCGGGATCGCCATCACCTTGCAGCCCATCTTGCCGGCGAACGCGAAGGTCTCCGGCGTGTTGGTGGCGGCGATCCAGAACGGCGGATGCGGCCTCTGGGTTGGCCGCGGCAGCGAGGTCACGTTGTTGAAGCTGTGAAACTCGCCGTTCGAGGTGACGTTCTCGTCCTTCAGGAGCAGCGTGATCTGTGCCAGCCCCTCGGTGAAGCGGCGGCGGCTTTCGTCCATGCTGACGCCAAACTGCGTGAATTCGTGCGGCAGGAAGGCGCGGGCGAAGCCGACCTCGAGCCGGCCGCCGCTGATGCCATCGACCATGCCGATCTCGCCAGCAAGCTTGAGCGGGCTGTTGAAGGCCGGCAGCACCGCGCCCGTGATCAGCCGCGTGTTCCGGGTGCGCATCGCGGCGGCGGTGAGGAACGTCAACGGGTTGGGGCTGTAGCCGCCATAGGGCTTGAAGTAGTGCTCGACCTGCCGAATGTGGATCAGCCCAAGCTCGTCGGTGAGGCCGCACAGGTGCATCGCCTCGCGAAAATACTGCTCGGCCGGCCTTTCAGCGGGACTGACGCAAGGAAAGAAATTCAGGCCGAACTGCACGGAACGGGTCTCCAGCGCAGCAGCTTACGTTGCCGGCTCATCTCCGGGCAACCCGCCGGCCGAACAGCGCGATCGTGGCGATCGGGATGATGAAGCCGAGTGCCACCACCACGATCAGCAGGACTCCGAGTTCGGAATATTCGCCGCGCTGCACGACAAAGATCTGGTTGAGATACTTGGTCTGCAGTTGCCCGGCGACCAGCGCCAGGTTCATCAGCGAGGCCATCAGCGCGAACCAAGTGGCGCGGTGGCCCTCGGGCGCGTAATAGGCCACCAAGGTCAGCAGCGGCACCATGCTGAGCTGTGCGAAGGGCGAGGAGGTCGCGGCATCGACCAGCGCGATGGTGCGCGCGCCGAAGCCGAAGTTGGCCTCGGTCCATTCGTGCAGGCCGTAGGCCAGGCCGATATTCGGCAGCGACAGGATCGTGCCGGCGACCGCGATCCAGAACAGCACTGCGGTCACCGAATATTCGGTCAGCTGCTTGGAGAACAGCCACAGCGCCACAATGGCGATGATCGCCGCGGTCTGCCGCATCACGCCGTAGAACTCCGCATCGAACTTGAGGACATCGAGCGTCCACCAGAAATAACCATCGCCGACCGCTGGCGTAGCGCGGAACGCGAAGATGATGATGCTGGTGAACAGGATTGCGCGGCGGGTTTGCGGCGCCAGGTCGCGCGTCACCAGGACCAGCATGGTGCAGATCACGCCCATGGAAAGAATGAAGGTCAGCTCCTGCGCGAACGGCACGCCGCTCAGCGCCAAGGTCAGCACCAATGCGCCGAACGCGATGCCGCCGCCGAGAATTCGCCAGTCGATCGGGCGGCGCTCGCGCGGCGTGCGGCGGCGCAGGAACACGCCGGTGACCGAGATCAGCGGCACCACCAGACCCATCAGGAACACGGTCTCGCGCGAAAACAAGCCGGCCAGCATGCCGGAGAGGCCGGCGACCGACAGGATGCCGGCCGACAGCGCAAGCCGGCCGAGCACCTGCACCATGCCGAGCTCGGCGCGCACCTCTTCGTCGGGCCGCGGCCTGCCGTGTTCGTCGGAGCGCGCCACCACCTCGGTCGACATCGCGTCGGCGACCACATCCTGCACCACCGTCCCGACCACGATCAGCAGCGCCCCAAGCAGATAAAGTTCGTTCGCCGACGCGAAGGTAATCCACTTGCCGGCCGCGCCGGCCAGGATGATCAGTCCCGTCGCCGTGAAGGCGGCGCCAATCAGGACGTAGACCCGGCGCTGCGAGCCGAAGATCGGCACCGCGTCGACCAGCTCGCCGAACACCATCTTCACGGTCCAGGGCAGGCTGAGCCACACGCCGATGCCGGCAAGCTCCGCGGGCGATAGCGACAGGCTTTCCTTGATCCAGAGATCGCGGGCAACGTCGATCAGGCCCAGTGCGCCATAGGCGAAATAGACCATCACCACCGGAATGTAGTGCAGCCGGAACGCCCGGATCGGCCGCAACAGGCTTTCGACCCAGACGGGTCGCACGCTGTCGACGGGTGTGGGACGCGCGGTGGCGGGTTCGGCCACTTGCGGACTGGTAGGCGCGTCGGTCATTGGGCACTCGAGTCCATAAGTTGAATCATTCTGTTGGCTTTAACATGATTATGGTCACAGTGTTCGTGGCAAACCTTATTCTGACAATGGTCCATGGCGCTCAAACCGGTCCTCGGCCCCGTTCAACTGATATTCTATAGCGTCGGCGTTATCGTCGGTGCCGGAGTCTATTCGGTGATCGGTACCGCTGCCGGGCTCGCGCAGGAAAACCTGTGGCTGAGCTTTGCCATCGGCGCGGGCGTTGCGTTTCTCACGGCTCTTTCGTACGCCGAGATGGCGACGTCCTACCCGCAGGCGGGGGCCGAATACGTCTATATGCGGCACGCTTGGCCGCGCGCCCATTGGCTGTCGTTCGGCATCGGCGCGGTGATCTTGATCGGCGGCGCCGCGACGGCTGCGACGGTTGCGGTCGCGTTCGGGGGTTATCTGCGCACCTTTATCGACGTACCGCCGGCCTGGTCGGCGCTGGCGTTGCTCGCCGCGTGCACCGCGTTCAACATCTGGGGTCTACGTGAATCAAGCTTTGCCAATATCCTGTTCACCTCGATCGAGGTCGGTGGCCTCCTGCTGATCGTGGTTGCCGGTTTGGCGCGCGAGGGCGCTCCTGCGTCAGTGCCCGTTGAGGCGCCGCCCGCGATCATAGCGGCCGCGGCGCTGCTATTCTTTGTCTATCTCGGCTTCGAGGAGGTCGCCAATCTGGTCGAGGAGGTCCACCGACCGGCGCGAGATCTGCCGCTTGCGCTGTTTGTCAGCCTCGCGATCACCACGCTGCTGTATGTCCTGGTGGCGATGGCAGTCGTTCACATGGTTGCGCCGTCCGAACTGGCGAAGAGCAGCGCGCCACTCACCATCGCAATCGAATCGGTGTGGCCGAACATGGGCCGCGTAATAAGCGCGATCGCGCTGTTCGCGACCGCCAACACGGTGCTGATCACCCTCATCGCTACGTCGCGGCTGACCTTCTCGATGGCGCGAGACGGCGAAATCCATGACATGTTCGCGGGATTGCTGCCTCGGCGCGAAACGCCCTGGGTCGCAGCGCTGCTTACCTTCGCGATGGCGGCGGCACTGTTGCCGATCGGCAACGTAAAAATCCTCGCCGAAATGTCGTCATTCGCGGCGCTCGCGGCATTCTTCACCGTCAATGTTGCATTGATCGTGCTGCGTTATCGGCAGCCGCACCATCCGCGACCGTTCCGCGTTCCCGGCACCGTCGGACGCATGCCGGCTGTGCCGCTGGTCGCGATCGCCTCCATCATTCTGCTGCTGCTGAATTTCGACTGGCAGATTTATCTCGCCGGGGGGATTGCGCTGCTGCTGACCGCGCTGGCCTACGGCGCGCGGCAGTGGGCGCGGTACCGCCGTCGCTGACGGAGTTTCTCGACCGCCTTGCGACCGATTACGACCGCTCACCCAGGAGCGCTTTGGCGAATGCTCCGAGTGCTCCTCCTCCCCAAGAGAAGGGGGCATTTCGTATGATCCTTCTGGATACGAAAGACTACTTCCAGAACCGCTTGCTCGCGATCCGCGCGCCTTCGGCCATCGCGGCGAACTTTGCGAACACCACGTCGGGGTCGACCGCGGCCTGACCGACCCAAGTGCCGTAGCCGCAGTCCGATCCGGCGATGACGTTCTCGCGGCCGACCCGTTCGGCGTAACGGCCGATGCGTTGCGCGATCAATTCCGGATGCTCGATGAAGTTCGATTTGGATTCGATCACGCCGGGGATCAGAACCTTGCCGGCTGGCAGCTTCACGGTGTCGAACACCACGAACTCGTGCGCGTGGCGCGGATTGGCGGCCTCGAGCGAGATCGCATTGGCGCGTGCCGTGAACACGATGTCGACGATGTCGGCGAGCGCGACATCGCGATGGTGCGGGCCTTCGTAATTGCCCCAGCACAGATGCAGGCGCATCTGCTCGGGCGCGATGTTCTTGGTGGCGTGGTTGAGCGCCTCGATGTGCAACGTGATGCGTTTGCGGAATTCCTTCAGATCGAGGTCGGCGTACTGAATGTGGCGGCCCATGCCGAGATCGGGGCAGTCGAACTGCAGGATGAACCCGGCCTTGGCGACGGTCTCGTATTCGTCGCGCATGGCGTCGGCAATGGCGTAGATGTAGGTCTCGAAATCCTTGTAGTGGTCGTTGCGGAAGAACAGCGAGACCACGCCAGGCGAAGCCGCGCTCATGAAGCCGTCGGCCGACTCCACCTTCGACAGCGCGGTCTTGAGATTCTCGACATCGACCCGCGCCGCATCCGGATCGCGCACGCTGATTGGCGCGTTGCAGGCCGGCGTCTTGCGCCGCGAGCGGCCCGGATCGCCGAACACCCGCTGGGCGAGCTTCGGATATTCGGCAAGATCCTGGTAGACGAAGGTGTTGCCGGTGCCGCCGAAGCCGTTGAGCCGGTCCTTGATATAGGTCGCGTAGCTCGGCTTGGAGAGTTCGCCGTCATTGATGATGTCGATGCCGGCGTCGGCCTGCTTCTTCACCACCTCGGCGACCGCCTCGCGCACCCGTGTCGCCAGCGCGGCACGATCGACCGGCACGCCTTCCTCCTTGGCGTACATCATACGGATCAGGTCGTCCGGCCGTGGCAGGCTGCCGGTGTGCGTGGTCAAAAACCGTTCGGTCGAGCGTTTCATGCCGCGACCGTAGACCAGCCCACGGACCGCCTCCAAGGGCGTACCAAGCGCGGGCGCGGCCGGTTTGACAGGCCCTGCCGCGGTCCTTATGACACCACCAACCCGTAACCCCAGGCATATTCATGAAAGTCCGCAACTCCTTGAAATCACTGCGTGGCCGGCACCGCGACAACCGCATCGTGCGCCGCAAGGGCCGCGTCTACATCATCAACAAGACGCAGCGTCGTTTTAAGGCCCGTCAGGGTTGAGCCGTGGGCGGCCCGAGGCCGCCGCTGACTTTGGCAGTATTGTTGCGATTGCCATCTTGCCGCCGCGCCCTGGGGGTCTAGATTCAGCCCCATGCGGTCCCGATTCCTCGCTCTTGCCGGTTTGGCGCTTGTCGCGCTGGCGCAGCCCTTGGCGGCGCAGAACGCGTCCCCGCCCGGGCCGCAGCCCGGCCAGCCTATCGAGCCGATCCAGCCGCCCGCTGACGTGACCCGCCCGCATCGCGCCGACCAGGTGCGCGGGCTCGATTTCCTGTTCGGTGCCCTGAAGGTCGCGCCTGATGCGGAGAGCGCCAAGCAGGTCGAGAACCGCATCTGGGCGATGTGGCTCGCCTCCGGCAGCGACACCGCCAATCTGCTGATGACCCGGGTCAAGGCCGCGCTCGACGGCAAAGACCTCGATCTTGCGATCAAGCTGCTCGACGCCTTGGTCGAGATCAAGCCGGACTACGTCGAGGCCTGGAACCGGCGCGCCACCATCCACTTCATGAAGAAGGATTACTTGCGCTCGATGCAGGACATCCGCCAGGTTCTGGCGCGCGAGCCGCGCCACTTCGGCGCCTTGTCCGGCCTCGGCATGATCCTGCACGAGTTCGGTGATGAAAAACGCGCGCTCGACGCGTTCCGCAAGGCGCTGGAGATCCATCCGCACCTGCAGAAGATCCCCGATATGGTGAAGTCACTGTCCGAGAAGGTCGAGGGCCGGGACATCTAATCCCGCTTTGCTGCCCGCTAATCCTTCTCCGCCTCGGCCCCGACGAACGCGATCCGCAGCATGTTGGTCGCGCCGGGCGTGCGCAGCGGCAAGCCCGCGACGATGATGACCCGGCGGCCTGCCTTGGCAAAACCGTCCCGGAAGGCGAGCCGGCAGGCGCGCTCCACCATGTCGTCCTGGTCGTGAGCGTCCTCGGCCACCACGCAATGGATGCCCCAGGCGACCGACAGCTTCCGCCCGGTCGCGACGTTCGGCGAGATCGCCACGATCGGCACCTGCGGCCGCTCGCGCGCGACACGAAGCCCGGTCGAGCCGGAGCCGGTCCAGCAGATGATCGCCGACAAGTCGAGCGTATCGGCGATCTGGCGCGCCGCTGCGGCGATCGCATCGGCGCCGGTCGCCTCCGGCTCGGCGTGCTGCATCTTCATGATGGTGTGGTAGGTCTCTTCGGTTTCGACCTCTTCGGCGATCCGGTTCATGGTCGTGACCGCCTCGAGCGGGAATTGGCCGGCGGCGGATTCGGCGGACAGCATCACGGCGTCGGCGCCGTCGAAGATCGCGGTGGCGACGTCGGAGACCTCGGCGCGGGTTGGCACCGGGCTCGTGATCATCGATTCCAGCATCTGGGTCGCCACCACCACCGGCTTGCCGGCACGCCGCGCCGCGCGGGTGAGTTGCTTCTGA
>Ga0111538_10011238_pt1 | contig 11884 bp, 10 predicted proteins | sample SoiMethybrSBSTD1_FD_79669 | JGI IMG/M metagenome (GOLD analysis project Ga0111538, IMG submission 79669) | Bulk soil microbial communities from a Populus tree surrounding site in Tennessee, USA - Soil MetaG P. TD hybrid SBSTD1 (version 2)... | ecosystem: Environmental > Terrestrial > Soil >...
CGACGATGTCGCAAAGATCTTCAAGTCGATGTTCGAACACGGCCAGGACGCATTCAAGTATCTCGACCTGCCGCTAACGAACTACGCGACCCTGTCGTATGACAAGGTCACGCGGAACGGCAAGCACGTTGGTTTCTCGACGTTCAGCTCCTATAGCTACAACGAACGTTCCATGCTGTCGCTGGGCATCCTGGACAATGAGCAGGCGGAAGTTGGAACCGAGGTATCGCTGGTCTGGGGTGAAGAAGGCGGCGGATCGCCAAAGCCCACCGTGGAACGTCACCGCCAGATTGAGATTCGCGCGACCGTAGGCCCTGTGCCCTACGCGCGTGATGCCCGCGAAACATACGCCGAAGGCTGGAGAACCGGCAAGACGTAAGGAAATAAATCGGGGCCAAGGGAAATAAATCGGGGCCAGACCGGTCGTTCACCATTTTCCTAAAAGATATGGTGAACGACCGGCCTGGCCCCGATTTATTTATTGGGCCGCTCCACGGGCTGGAGCCGGGGTGGGCACAATTCCCGCAGGCAATGGCCAATTCCCTTCAAATGGCGGCCAATTCGGAACTGGCAGCTCCGCCGGTGGATAGAACATCGCCGTGTAGATGTTTCGGATCTTGGCATCGTCGATCACAAACCACTCGCTGAAGGCGTTTCGCGCTGTCGGAGAGCCTGGACGCCGAATGAACACCGCAAGCGCCAGCACCACTCCTGCTTCTTCATCCACGACCGGAAAACGGCGCGCCGCGACCAACTGCACATTGAGGTTGGCGAAACCTGCCGCACAACTGCTCAAAGCGGGTTGAGCCGGTTGAGCGGGCGGCGCCTGACCACCGCGGCCCTGTGCACCACCTCCGCGTGCCCCACCACCGCCTCGATTGCCCATCCCCGTTCCGTTCTCCATCCGATCGCATCGGGGATCGGCCATCACGATGGACCCATTGTGCGAAGTAATGCCGTCAAAGTAGCTGTTCGTGATCGCCAGCAGAAGCTCTCGTGAAGCACGAGCCGCCTTCGGCAACACGCGGTCGGGCGGAGGAGCGGCTGCAAGACCGTCCGGATTGAAAAGGTTCGGAGGCGGCTGTCCGGGCTGAGCCGGGCCGTTGAGTCCGGGATCGCCTGCTCGAGCGATGTACCACTCCGCTTCTGTGATCTTGCGATCCTCGACACGGACGCGAACGGTCACCACCGCCGAGCTGCTACCCTCTTCAACAATCCCGTAGTACGCAGCCTGACCGCTGACGGCATCGAGGTACTTGCGCTGTACTTTTCCCAGAGCCGTAACCGACTTCCACATGCCTTCTCCCAGCGGGACCACAACTGCGTTTTCCGTTTGCCGGAAGCCCGCAAACAGGGGCGCGGCGGACGGCTTGTGCATCGTAATGGCTGTCATGTACTGCTCCAGCGCCGTTTTCAAACAAGCTCGATCGCAGTCATTGGCAGCCGCAAAGGCGGGCGCGCTGAATGCCAGAAGACAAACCACAATGCTCAACAGAGTCGTGATACGTCGGATCATCGGATTGCTCCCTCCTGAATCTTGCGCAGAGGATAGGCGAAGCCACAACGACGGGCAATCAAAGAATGACATCAAAGAATGACGGTCTGCGATCAGAGGCGAATCGACGCGATGATGCGTTTGAAGAACTCGCTCGGGTTCCCGGCGTGCCAGCGCCAGACAATGACGAGGTCATGTTCGGGATCGATCCAGATCGTGTTGTTCCCTGCACCCTGGGCGCCATAGCTGGCCTTTGAGACTTCGGGCCAGGTCATGCCGTCTGTATTCAGCCACCACAAAAGCCCATAATCGACGACGCCGGGACCTCGGGCGGTCGCTTGTTTCACCCACGATACCGGGAGAACCTGCCGGTTGTTCCAGCGGCCATTCCGAAGCATCAGGTAGCCGTAGCGTGCGTGGTCTCGCGTGCTCATCCAGATTCCGCCACCCCACCGACTGCCGCCACTGACGGGCTTCATCTTCCTGCCGCCGATCTCGACATCGACATTGTCGTACCCGACATAACGCCACGTGTTCGACGCACCGATCGGATCCATGATTTCGCTCTTGAGCACATCGGGCAGCGATTTCTTCCACACACGCATCAAGGAAAGCGCGAGCCGGTTGATACGGACATCGTTGTAGTCGAAGAAGGAGCCGGGCTCGAGGAGGACGCGTGCCGGCCTGGCCTGGGTTCCGAATTCTTCATTGCCTGTGAAGGTGTCAGCCTTGCCGAACAGAGTTCCTTCCCACTCGCTGGTCTGCCGTGCATGGTGTTCCCATGTGATCTTTGCGTTGCGCGGGGAGTCGTACGCGCCGTCTTGGACAGTCTTTGCCACGGGATCGGTGATGTTCCGGATGAGGCCGCGGTCAATGGCGAGGCCGAGAATTGAGGCAAGATAACTCTTTGCGACGCTGTAAGTGGGATCGATACGCGTCGTGTCTCCAAACTCCGCCACGACGTACCCGTTGCGAATGACGATGCCGTTGGGGTCTCCATGCTCGGCCGGCATCGGACCCAATTGACGTCCGAAGACCCGCAGTTGATTGGAGAAGTCCTTTGGCCACGTGCTGCCCTGGGTCTTGGCCCAATCCACAGCAGCTTGAACGGCGGCATTGTCCATCCCGACTTCGGAGGGTTTGCGCCGCTCCCAGTTGTCGCGAGACGGAAAGTAGGGTTTGGTCGAAGGACGCTGAGGCGCAACTGCAGCATGAACAAAAACTGAGAAAAATCCGATCGCCCCTATCAGGCGCCTCGAATTTCGCCGGGACTGACTCACGGCACCTAAGCGACGTGTTGGCCGAGGCAATAACAGAGGCCGTCTGGAGCAACGACGAAGAAGACTCGGAATGATTTCTCTCCGTAACGATCGACGCGAAACGCCACCTCCCTGCTATACCCTCGCTGCTTGAGTTCAGCACAGGCCGCCTCAACGTCGTCCACTTCGAAGAAGCATCCTTCCTGTTCCGGGTCGCCTCCGTTCTCCGCAAGACCGATCCGGATATCGTCTCTTTGAAGAACTGCCGACTTCATCGGTGTCTCCTGACGCGAGACGAGTTGGAACCCCATTATGGATTCATAGAATGGGATCGCCGCGTTTACGTCGCGGACGGGAAGATTCATCGCGTCTTTTGCGTAAGGGAACGCTTTTTTGAAAGTGGCTGTTGTGCCCATAGTTTTTATGAAAGGAACAAAATGGAAACTCGGAACTCTACCTGAATGCAACAAGTTTTGTGAACGAACTGTTCGTCAGAGGATTTCTCATGACCTATACTGGCATCCGCTCATGTCCTGGGTTGCACTAAATTGCCCGCAATGTTCGGCCCCGCTTCCACGAATCGCCATCTGGCGCGCCGTGAAGTGTGGGTCTTGTGGGGCGCTGATCACAAAGAGCGAGTCGATCGTGATGCGAGACTCGTTTCGTCAGGCGTTGAACAGGGCGCGTCAAAGCGGCGGAGATATTCAGTGCGCCGGTGATCGTTTCCAGTTGGTCGAGCTTTTGGGGACTGGGGAAATCTCTCACGTCTATCGGGCGCGGCGGGTTGGGGCGCTGCCATTTCTCGCGACCATCAAGCTGTCCTCTGCGCCAGCTGCTGCGGCCCGCTACGCTCGTGAGGCTGAAGTATTGCGGGAGATTCATTTGCTTTCGCCGCTCCTTCCCCAGGTTGTGGCGCAAGGTCCGGTGGAAGGCGATCCTTCAAGGCATGTGCTGGTGCTCCCTCACCCGAACGGCTTCTGGGGGAGTCTGGAAGACTTGACTGCGCGCTTTCCTCACGGCATCGATCCGCGTCACGCCGTATGGATCTGGCGACGCATGCTGGATATCCTGCGCTTTATCGGCACCCAGGGCTGGTCTCACGGCAATGTTCGTCCGGAGCACGTGCTGGTTCATCCCGAGGACCATCGCATTCGCTTGATCAGTTGGGGCTCGGCACAGAAAGGCGCGTCCATGACCGATCAAACGAAGGACCTTCTGGATTGCGCAAGAACAGTGCTTGTTTTGGTGTGCGGCGCCGGCGGTTCGGGCACGCTTCCCAGTGCCGTCCCGTCTCGCCTTGCGACGCTCCTGACACGCGCCAGTCAGGATGAGGAGTTTTGCCGAACACAGGGGGCGCAAGGATTAGACGACATGCTTCGTGCCGCGGCACAAGAGGCGTTTGGGCCGCCAATGTTCGTGCCTTTGAACATCTAACAAGAGAGATAACCATGGGCTACGGGAATTATTCTTTTGACGCTCACCATGCGCTGATCGCTGGTCGTGCAAATCAGGCGCAATCCGAAATCTTCCAGCAGACGCAGTGCCACGCGCTGATGAATCCCAAAGGTCTCAAGGTACGTGAATCCCGCGATAGCAAGGATCATCCGGATGCTTTGGGTATTGTCTTTGCGCTCGATGTGACGGGATCTATGGGAGACATTCCCCATCTACTCGCCAAACAGGAGCTGCCCAACCTGATGAAGCTGCTGACCGCATGCAACGTGGCTGATCCGCAGGTGATGTTCATGGCGGTGGGTGATGCCACGTCCGACCACGCGGCGTTGCAGGTTGGACAGTTCGAGACCACGGCCGAACTCATGGACCAGTGGCTCACCTGGACCTATCTGGAAGGTGGAGGCGGAGGCACCGGTTCGGAAAGCTATGAACTGGCACTCTACATCGCTGCGCAGCACACCGACATGGACAACTGGGTGAAGCGCAAAAAGAAGGGCTATTTCTTCATGACGGGTGACGAGCTGCCATATCCAGCTGTCTCGCGGCATCAGGTCGACGCCCTGCTTGGCGAAAAACTTGATGAAGATATCCCGATCGAAGAAGTCATCGCCGCCGCTGCGGAGACATACCACGTCTTCTACCTGATCCCCGATGAGGCGCGGGCGCAACGCGTCCAGTCACGCTGGCGGCAACTTCTTGGCGATCAGGTCATCTGTATGGAATCGCCGAAAGACACGTGCTCGGTCGCTGCGGCAATCGTGGGATTGACCGAGAACCGTATCCCGGATGTCGACGACCTCGCCGGTATTCTCAAGAAAAGCGGGCTTGACCGGGACCACGTGCGCTCCACCGTCCGCGTCGTGCGGGATTATGCGGCCCTCCTCAAGAATCCGGCAGCGCGCACATCCAGGCCCACAACGACGGGAAGCAAGTGGTGGAAGAGTCTGTTTGGATAGCCGATACGCTTCAGTTCTGGGGTTGGGCTTCGGCGACTGCGGAAAAGGAATCTTTGTCGATGCCCTGACCCGTCGCTGGCGAGGCCACACGGTCGTTCGGTTCAGTGGCGGAGCTCAGGCGGGCCATAACGTCGTAACGCCGGACCGGTGTCACACGTTTTCACAATTCACCGCGGGCACGCTCGTACCCGGCACGCGCACCGTGTTGGTCGATCCCATGGTGTTTCATCCCACCGCATTGCTGGCCGAGGCGGAGGCCCTTACTCGAATCGGCGTCGACGACGCGTTGCAGCGTCTGACCATCGACGCGCAATGCCGCATCACCACGCCCTACCATCAGGCGGCTGGAAGATTGCGCGAGCTTCAGCGCGGCGATTCGGCTCATGGGACCTGCGGCGTCGGTGTTGGCGAAACGGTGCGTCACGCGCTCGAACACCCGGAACAAGCAATTCGATACGGCGATCTTACTCAGAGAACTGCATTGGACAAGCTGCTCGCGATTCGCGAGACGCTTTTCGCGGACCTCGGACAGGTGTGTGAAGGAATGCAGGAGCTCGAGACCCTTCGGGATGAATCCCTCGCAGGACGATGGCTGAACGCAGCACGAGCTGTGGCGCGTCAGTGTCCGCCGGCCTCCGTCGACGCAATCCGCGCTAAATTGACGCAGCCCGGCTGCGTACTGTTTGAAGGCGCGCAAGGTGTGCTGCTCGATGAGTGGCGAGGCTTCCATCCGCATACCACCTGGAGTTCCATCACAACAGCTGCGGTGGAAAGTGCGGCCCGGAGATTTGGGCTTTCCGGCCTGATTGAACATTACGGAGTTCTACGCACGTATCTCACCCGGCATGGCATCGGCCCGTTTCCAACTCACGATGAATCGCTGGACTATCAATTGCCCGAGCTCCACAACCGCTCCGACAATTGGCAGGGCCGCTTCCGTCGCGGCCATCCCGATGCGGTACTGCTGCGGTACGCGCTCGAAGCGGTGGGCCCGTTGTCTGGGTTGCTTGTCAGCCATCTGGATGTGTTCGAGCGCCTTGCTTCGCTGAAATGGTGCGAGAGTTACAACCAAACTTCCCGCCTTCTTCCAGGCAATCCTGGCGATCTCTCACATCAGATCACGCTGACGAAACTCCTCGAAAACGCTCAACCGCAATACGCCGCTGAACCCATCAATTCGGAGTCCGCGTACTTCAAACGTCTCGCGAGTGTCACCGATCTGCCAGTTGTCTTTCGGTCCAGAGGAAACGCAAGCGCCAGCGTGGAGATCGGGGAACGGCCCAGCTTAGGCGCGGTCAATGATTAGACTTGGTCCAGGTGAAGACGTTCTGATGATTGCTTCTTGCCGGAATCGCAGTTTCATCGAATAATCGTTTTCCATATCCGAAGCTCATACCAATCCCTGCTGGAGAGGGCAAGAGAGTGAATAGACTGCTTGCACAGATCGCCGCAGCAACACTGATAAGCACTGTGCCGACTGCTGCATCGAGTCAACCGGTCACGTTAAGCCAGGACCATACGGCCCACGTGAGCCAATCCGGGGACAATAAGTCGATCCACCAACCCACTTCTGAGCAACGTACCCTGGGTATCTATCAACCCTGGAGTGATGCCGACATCGAGTTCATGACTGGAATGATCCCGCATCACGCGCAGGCCGTAATCATGGCTGGATGGGCGGCATCCCACGGCGCGCGGAAAGAAGTCCGGATCCTCTGTGAACGGATGGTCGTCGGCCAGGCTGACGAAATTGCGTCGATGCAGACCTGGTTGAAAGATCGCGGCCTGCCGGTGCCCGATGGGAAGTCGACACGTATGCGAATGAAAATGGGTGGCATGGAACACGACATGTTGATGCCCGGCATGCTTTCGGACGAGGAAATGACTGCACTGGACAAGGCCAGAGGCACGGAGTTCGACCGGCTGTTTCTCATCGGCATGATGAAGCACCATCAGGGCGCGATCGACATGGTCGACGAACTCTTCCAGGCTTACGGCGCAGCGCAGGATGACGTGATTTATAAGTTTGCATCGGACGTTCACGCCGATCAGACAATCGAGATCGAAGTCATGGGGAAGATGCTCGAATCGATCAATTGAGGCTCTTATGAAATCAGTAACGCGTTTTTCTGGATTGCTCGCCTTTTCGTTGTTTTTCGCGACGCTCATAACGGCGCAGGAACAGCGGGATCCAGTGGGCGCGATCGCGCCTCCGGCCGACGGTGCACCTGGTGGCAACAGGGGTAACGCCGGCGCGCGCCCGACTCCTCCCCCTCCACCCCCGGCAGTGATGCCTGCGCCAGTGACTCCGATCATTTCGACAACGGCGCCGACTCCGGACCCACGCGTCGGGCTGGCCGCCGGCCGCTGGGACGCGGGGCAGGCTGCCTGGAACATGCGCATGATCTCGACAACTCCACCGAGTGAGGCATCCGCGGGTGCGACACACTCGGACCTGGCCTTCATGGGCAAGTATGTCGTTCAGGGGAACTACAACGGGTTCGAGATCTGGGACATCTCCAATCCGGAGAAGCCTGTGCTCGCCAATGCCTTTATGTGTCCAGCGTCGCAGAATGACGTTTCGGTTTTCAGGAATCTGCTTTTCATGTCATCGGAGGCAACGAACAGCCGTCAGGACTGCCAGTTTGGCGGTGTTCCGGAGCGGGTCAGCGAGAACCGCGTGCGAGGCATCCGCATCTTTGACATCACAGACGTCAAGAATCCGAAGCTGGTGTCGAGCGTTCAGACTTGCCGGGGCTCACACACGCATACCGTCGTCACACAGCCGGGTGACCGGAACAACGTTTATATCTACGTTTCGGGTACCGCGGGCGTGCGTCCGGGAGACGAACTCCAGGGGTGTAAGGATGGCCCCCGTGACGATCCCAATTCCTCGCGGTTCCGTCTCGAAGTGATCAAGGTGCCGCTGGCAAAACCGGCTGCTGCCGCAGTCGTCAGTTCGCCACGCATCTTTAACAATTTGCCGGTGGCGCCCAGGAATGACGAACGCGCGAAACAGGATACGGCGGACCGCGCAGCGCAGGCCGCTGCCCAGGCTGCCCAACGTAGCGGCGCCCAAGGTGCCCAGGGTGGGCAAGCTGGGCAAGAGGGACAACGCGGACAAGGTGGCCAGGACGGACAAGCGCAGGGTGCACAGGCGGCTGCCGGCGCCGGACGCGGCAACGCGCCTGCAACTCCGGCGCCGCCAACCGGTCCGAACCAGTGTCACGACATCTCTGTGTATCCCGAAATCGGCCTTGCCGGCGGAGCGTGCGCAGGGCTGGGTCTGCTGCTCGATATCAAGGATGCGGCCAACCCCTACCGCATCGATATGGCAGGCGACGCCAACATGTCGTTCTGGCACTCCGCGACTTTTAACAATGACGGCACCAAGGTTCTGTTCTCCGATGAGTGGGGAGGAGGGAGCCAGCCACGTTGCCGTTCCACCGACAAACCGGAATGGGGCGCTGACGCGCTCTTTACTGTCGAGAATAAAAACCTGGTCTTCCACGGTTACTACAAACTGCCGGCGCCACAGACAGCGCAGGAAAACTGCGTAGCGCATAATGGCTCGCTCATTCCGATCCCCGGGCGCGACGTGATGGTGCAGGCGTTCTATCAGGGCGGCATCACGGTTTTCGACTGGACCGACATTAAGAATCCCAGGGAGATCGCCTACTTCGATCGCGGCCCTGTCGACGCGAATCGGTTGGTTATGGCCGGCTCCTGGTCCGCCTACTGGTATAACGGAGTCATCGTCAGCTCCGAGATCGCTCGAGGCCTGGACGTCTACGAACTGCTTCCCAGCGGACTGATCACGCAAAACGAACTCGACGCGGCCAGGACGGTGCGTTTCGATTCGTACAACACGCAGATGCAGCAAAAGTTTGTCTGGCCGCCAAGCTTTCCGCTTGCGAAGGCGTACCTCGATCAACTCGAGCGCTCGAACGGCCTTTCCGCGGACAAGATCAAGTCCACGCGCGACGCGCTAGCCGCTGCCGAAAAAGAAGCCGGCGGAAGGCGTCGCACGGCCTTGACACGGATCGCGACGGCATTGAATCGCGATCTGCAGGAAAGCTCGGATCAAGCCAAAATGAAGCTGCTGACTTCTGCAGTCAACGACCTTTCGAGAACTCGGTAGAGGTCCAAATTCAAGGTCTGATGACCTTCACCATGTAATAGGTGATCGGACGGGTGACTTCCTTGAACCAATGCGGCGTGCCGGCCGGAATCGCAATGACGTCACCCTTGACGAGATGATGTGTCTGTCCGCCTTGAATGTCGGTTCCGAGCTGTTGATTTGGCCGGCTCACTCTTCCGCCGACCATCGTGCCACCCGTGACGAACATTGCCTCTCCGTCGAGGATGTAAAACGTGTCGGTCTCTTTGTCGTGAATCTCGACCTGGCCTGGGCCTGTGCGCTTGGCCACAGACATCGCGAAGTCCGGGCCACTGGCCAACTGGCCGCCGTTGGCGATCGTGGTTGCCACCTTGTCGTGATCGACATAGGTGACGGTTGAAGGTGCCTGAGCCGAGAAGAGCGAAACACCAAACACAATCAGGGCCGTTGCGAAAAGTAGACGCCTCATGAGTTCTTTCCTCCTTAATGATTCCGTGAGATCTGCCGAGAGACTACGAGGCGAACCTTTGAGCCGTCAAACAAAACGAGCTGCGGACTGACTCAAGTGCGCAAACTCACAAAAGACTATCGAGTGGATGTGCTGAACCTTCCTGAGCGCCGTATCAGCGCTCAGGATAACCCTTCCGGAAGACCGCCAGGGGTGACGAGTCTATTTAAAGATATCGAGGATAGCTGCGGGCAATTCCTCTTCCGGCTTGTCCCAACCTTTTTCGAAATACTTCTCCCAGTTCTTCGCCCAGGGCCGGTTGTAGTAGTCGACAAAGCGAGCGTCGCTGCCATTCAACTGGGTGGGCCTTCCGTCAACGTTCACGACATTGCTCAGGCATTCGATGAAGGTATGGCGGAGATTGGGACTGTCCAGTTTCTGGGTCCTGTTCCAGCCCATTGTGGAACGCAGCGGAGCAACGAAAGCATCGGGGTCGTAAAAAACTGTCTCGACCGTCAGGCCCACGAAGGCGCCATTGGCGTCCCGGCGCGGCGAAATCATCTCCACGGTCTCCATCTTGTTGCTGTATTCGAACAAGCCGTGAGTGATCGTCCACCCTTGAACGTTTGCCGTCCATGAGATCAGCTTATCCCCATCCCAGAATCCAATCGTCTCGCCGTACCACTGCGGTACCTGCTGAACGTGTTTGCGCCCGATAAGAACTCTGAACAGGAAATTGTCAGCAATTCCGCCGAGGAACTGGACCTGATTCGGATTCATCATGACTTCCAACGGTTGCTGAACCGCAAACTGCGTGTAGAAGCGAAGCAGGCCCTCAGGATAACAGAACGAGGCGCTCCATTGAGGCGCGTTGGTAACGGATTCGTGGAAGATCCCCTGCACCATTCGCTGCTGATATTCGGGCGTAAGGAGCGAAAGCATCGTGCTGGGCTGGCTGATTCCCCAGAGCCACTGAGTTCCACCATCCTGCTGGTTCCGTGTATAGAAGCCGTCCCAGTCCGGCAGGGTTTGACGCGTGTGAACCGTGGGACCGCCCTTCTTTGTCGCTTCCGCCATCAATGCTTCGTAGTGCTCTTTTGCAGTCTTGTACGGATAGGGGCTCTTGATGTTCGCGGCGGCATAGTCCCTCGAACAGTCTCCCCATCCTGCGGTCGAAGGAGGATTGTCGCCCATCCTCTGTTGCGCCCACATCTCCGTAATGTTTCGGGAGATGTTGCAGCGGAAATACTTGGGGTCGCTCCACAATGCCTTGTCTTTGTAGAAGTTCTTGGTCGTGAAGATATCCACTGGCAGGGGATCCGGGTGTGGTGCTCCGGGCGGCAACGCACCATCCGGAGTTATCGGCCCACGTCCTCGGTTTAGCCCTCCGACTGGTGCCGCGCCCCTCTGCCCGCCTGGAGCAGGCGCCGCAGCGCCTCCTCCTCTCTGTCCAGCCGCAGGCGCTTGAAGCGCAGATACGGCGACGGTGAAACCGATGACCAGAAATAGAAATATGGCAACACAGACTGAACGAGTTTTCACGGTTTTGCTCCAAATATTTTTCAATAGCAAATTGCGCAAAATCGTAACACTTTGGCGGTCCGGAGGACAGGCCTGGAATTCTGGCAGCGGTCTAGTTTGATCGTGTAAGGAAGAGATCTGGTGATCCGGTCATCCGGACAGTGGGTCGTTGGACATATACAATGGACATGGGACAAATGACATTTGACAGTTAAGGAGGGGGACTTTTTCTTGAAGTCAGTGCATTAAGAGATTCCCCTTCCTTAACTGTTAAATGTCATTTGTCCCTTGTCCCATGTCCATTGTATATGTCCAACAACCCACTGTCCGGATGACCCAATGACCAGATCTCTTCCTTAGAGGAGATTTCCTCGCTTCGGAAATCAAGCCTCTTGGTTTGCCAAGTAGGACACGATCACTTTGCCGGGTTCCGGATCGTTCCGGTCAAACCTTCGCGTGAGCACTTGAAAGGTGCAATTTTCAAATCGGAAGGCGAATACTCCATTGTCAGACGTCCCAGGGGCTGTTTGAAGAATTCCGGGTCCGTCACATCGACGTCGACAACGAGACGCTGACGTTCAACATCGACGCGAAGCCGCTCGACCGTCGTGAGGGCCGCCGAGTGCAGCA
>Ga0111538_10011240_pt1 | contig 11884 bp, 11 predicted proteins | sample SoiMethybrSBSTD1_FD_79669 | JGI IMG/M metagenome (GOLD analysis project Ga0111538, IMG submission 79669) | Bulk soil microbial communities from a Populus tree surrounding site in Tennessee, USA - Soil MetaG P. TD hybrid SBSTD1 (version 2)... | ecosystem: Environmental > Terrestrial > Soil >...
CGAGCGCACCGTGCTGGAAGCCACGATCGAAGCGCTGCGCAGGAAGGACGAGGAAGGCGATCGTGAGCGCGTCGACGAGCTCATCGGCGCCTACCGCGCCAACGGCCTCGCCTGCGTCGGACGCGAGCCCACCCGCCGCGCGCTCGAGATGGGACAGGTCGACGAGCTGGTGATCGCCACCGTGCCCGACGCGCTGGCCACGAAGAAAGGGGCGCGGAAGGACGCCGAGAGCGCGGCCGACGATCTGATCGTCCAGGCGCGAAAGACCGCGGCCACGATCCGTTTCATCGAGGACCCGTCCCTGCTGGAGCCGGTTGGCGGCGTCGGCGCGTTTCTCAGGTTCAAGCTATGAGCAAGTCGAGGTCGAAAGAGGAGGCTCCCGAGTCCAAGGAGTGACGCCGGGAGCCCCAGCTGACGGACGCGCTATTTCTTCACGCCAGCGGTTCCGACGGTGCTCGTCGTCTGCGCCATCTTGAGGTGTTCCTCGAGCGTCGGCAGCGTCTTGGCCGCCCAGCTCTTCACGTCGGGATCGTTCGCCGCTCTCGACGCGAGGCGGAACTCGTTCACCGCCTTGCGGTGCTCGCTGATCATCACCTGCATATAGGCGCGATCGAAAGCGCCGCCTGAGAACTTGGACAACCGGTCCTGCATCGCCTTCAGCTGCGGATCGGTCGCGTCGGGCAGGTTGATGTTCTTGCGCTGGGCCAGCGCCTTCAGCTCGTCGTTGGCCTTGCTGTGGTCATCAACCATACGCTGGGCGAATTTCTTCACCTCCTCGCTGCTCGCCTTCTCTACCGCCATTTTGCCGAGCTCGACCTCGGCCATCCCTGCGGCAGCCGTCCTGGTGACGAACGTCTCGTCCGGCGCTTTCTGGCCGGCGGCCATCGTCGCGTTCGCTTTCTCCGCGGTCGTCGGCTGCTGCGCGGACAATGCGGGGGCTGCCGCCAGCCCGAGCACGACGGCGCCAATCATCAACGCGTTCCTCTTCATCAGCAATCGCCTCCTTAGCTTTGAATGAGAGGCTGGCAAGGCGAGTGCCACGCGGCGGCCTTCGTACGTAGGGCGGCCCCTTCAGGGGCGCCGCGCGGATGCGTTTCAGCGCATGAAGAGCGGGAGCCCTGTGATGATCGAGACGATCACCGAGAGCGCGCTGGCGGCCAGGCAGACCATCGCGATGATGGCGTGATCGCCGCGCTCGCGCGTCATCGGGTTGAGGAACGCGGACGTGAAGTAGCCGCCGGCAAAGCCGCCGAGGTGGGCGTAGTTGTCGATTCCCGAGCCGCCCATGAGGACGCCGAACACCACCGCCTGCACCATGATGAACTGCGCCTGCTGGCGGGCGATGCTGCTGGTGGTGCGGCCGTAGTGATAGAGCGCGCCGATCAGCGCAAACACGGATGCGGAGGCTCCGACGGTAAACGGCGCGCCCTGCAGAAACGGCAGCGCAGGTAGATACGCACCGGCAAACGAGCTCAATGCGAAGCCAGTGACGCCGCCGACCGTGTAAATGATGACCGTCCGCGACGGGCCAAGCATGTCCGCCATCACCGGCCCCATCTGCCACACCCAGTACATGTTCATCAGGATGTGCAGCAGGCCGGCGTGGAGCCACCCGGCGCTCAGCACCGTCCACCACCGCCCCATGCGGAAGACCGGAAACTCGCCGCTGGCGCCGAACAGAAACAGCACCGGCTGGCTCGGCGACAGCGCCGAGAAGACGCTGCCAACGCGGATCGCCGAACCCGATATCAACAGCGTGATCACCCAGAGCGTGACGCACGTGCCGACGACCACCTGCGCGAATCCGAAGTTGACGCCGATCTGGCGCAGCGCCGGGCCGAACCCCCAGAGCCCCGGATTCGATCGCCCGCAGGTGTAGCACCGGTCGTCGCGCACGCCGACGAGCGATCCACACGAGGGACAAACGACCGAGCCGGTGGTGCGGCGCTGGAACACGACTCACATGATACAGGAGGTGCGCGCGCGCGGGTCCGCGCGTCGGGGCGAGCGAATCACATTCGGACGATCAACGCGACGCTGATGCCGTAGGCGATGTGCGCCGCGAGCGAGACGAAGAAGGTGCTGCGGCCGTAGTTCAGCATCAGGAAACCAGGCGGCTCGATCAGCGTCGTTTCGTCGGCGGCGGTTTCGGTGGTCGCCATCCGCGGGTGGACGATCGGCAGCAGCACGTTGACCAGCACCGTCGCGGTGAAGATGGCGTGCACCGCGCCGCCCACCGCGCCCAGCCACCACGCGTCGTGGCCGATGATGCGGAAAAAGGCCGCGTAGGCCAGTGCGAAGACGATGCCGAGCAGCAGGTGGAAGACGAAGCCGATCGCGCGCGCCTTGCGGCGGTTGTCGGTGACGGTGGTACCCAGCAGCAGCGCGAGATCCATGCGGGTCAGTGCCATCTCGCTGGCGGCCTTGACCACGGTCGAGAAGACGAGCGTGCCGATGAAGCCGCCCGCGATCGCCGAAACCAGCATCCGACCCTCTGGCGCCGCCGCGGCGCCCTACGCCTGCCCCTGGAGCGCCAGCGCGGCGTCGACCAGCGCCAGGTGGACGAGCGCCTGCGGAAAGTTGCCGAGAAACGCGCCGCTCCGCGGATCGATCTCTTCCGAGAACAGCCCGACGTCGTTGGCCCGGGCGGCCAGGCTGTGCATCAGATCGCCGGCTTCCTCGACCCTGCCGCAGCGCGCCAGCGCGCCGACCAGCCAGAACGAGCAGTTGAGAAACGCCCCCTCACCGCCGGCGACGCCGTCGTCCGCGCGATACCGGTAGACGAAATCGCCGTCGCGCAGCAGCCGGTTGACGGCGTCGATCGTGCCGCGGATGCGATCGCTGCGCGGATGGCCGTAGCCGACGAGCGGCAGCATCAGCAGGCTGGCGTCGACGTCGCGGCTGCCCGCCGTCCGCGTATAGCTGCCCAGCTCGTTCGACCAGCACTCGGTCTCGACGTAGTCGCGAATCGCCGCCGCCTCGCTCCGCCACCGGCCGGCATGCCGCGCCGGCACCTCGCGGTCGCCGGCCATCTTGACGGCGCGGTCGAGCGCGACCCAGCACATCACCTTGGAATGGGTGAAGTGAAACGGCCCGTTGCGCACTTCCCAGATGCCCGAATCGGGCTGCCGCCAGATCTCGCAGACGCGATCGGCGATCCGGGCGAGCACCGCGCCGGTGTCGCGATCGAGCGCGCGTTCTCCCTCGCTGTACAGGCAGGCCGTCTCGAGCAGCGCACCGTAGATGTCGTGCTGCGCCTGCGCCAGCGCGCCGTTGCCGACGCGGACCGGCGCCGAGGCGCGGTATCCGCTCAGCGGCACGCACCGCTCGCTCGGGCCGACGCCGCCGTCGAGCCGATACAGCACGTGGAGCTCCGGCTCGGTCAACGCGGTCGCCTGCATGAACCACCAGAAGAGCGAGCGCGCCTCCGCATGGCAGCCGAGGCGCATCAGCGCGCTGATCATGAAGTTGGAGTCGCGAATCCAGCAGAAGCGGTAGTCCCAGTTGCGCTCGCCGCCAATCTCCTCGGGCAGCGACGTGGTCGGCGCCGCCACCGCCGCGCCCGACGGCGCAAAGATCATCAGCTTCAGCGCCAGCGCGCTGCGCAGCACCAGGTCGGCCCACGGACCGTCGTAGGCGCGCTCCCCCGCCCATTCCGTCCAGAAGCGAATCGTGACGTCGAGCCGCTCGGCGATCGCGCCCGCGTCGGGCAGCACGAGCGGCTCGGCGTAGGCGCCGGCGAGGGCGAGCAGCGCGCGCCCGCCCGCGCCGATCTCGAACGTCCCTTCCACCCCATCGTCGCGCCAGACCGGCGTTCCCGCATTGCGATTGGCGACGGCGATCGCTTCTGCGCCCCACGTGGCGACGGGGACGCCGCGTCGCCATTCGCACCGCGGCGCGTGGCCGCCGTAGGCAAACCGGGGCTGCACGCGCCAGCGCATCGGCACGGCGCCGGTCACGCCTTCAACCGATCGCACCAGCTCGCGCATCGGCGCGAGCTTCGGGCCCGGCAGCGTCAACGCGTCGACGACGCGGACCGTGCCGCTGGCGGTGGTGAAGGTGGTTTCGAGCACGTTGGTGTGCGGCAGGTAGCGGCGCGACGATGCGAACGGCCCCTCGGGCTGCAGCTCGAACGCGCCGCCGCGCTGCCGGTCGAGGATCGCGGCAAACACGCTCGGCGAGTCGAAATTCGGCAGGCACAGCCAGTCGATGGCGCCGTCGCGCGCCACCAGCGCGGCCGTGCGCCCGTCGCCGATCAAGGCATAGTCCTCGATCGGCGCGTAGCCGTCGATCCGACTCATTCCCTGGCGGGTTTCGGCCGCATGTTCGCGGCGAGGATGCGCTTGCGCAGCCGGATGCTCGAGGGCGTCACCTCGACCAGCTCGTCGTCGTTGATGAACTCGATCGCCTGCTCGAGACCGAGCTTGCGCGGCGGGATGAGACGAATCGCCTCGTCGGCGCTCGAGGCGCGCATGTTGGTCTGCTTCTTTTCCTTGGTGACGTTGACGTCCATGTCGGCGGAGCGCGAGTTCTCGCCGACGATCATCCCCTCGTAGACCTGCGTCCCCGGCTCGATGAAGATCTCGCCGCGTTCCTGCAGGTTGAAGATCGCATACGAAGTAGCAGCCCCGGAGCGGTCGGCGACCAGCGCGCCGTTGGCGCGGGCGGCGATCGCGCCGTGCCACGGCTCCCAGCTGGCGAAGATGTGGTTCATGATCCCGGTGCCCTTGGTATCGGTCATGAACTGCGAGCGGAAGCCGATCAGGCCGCGCGCCGGGATCCGGAACTCCAGCCGGACGCGGCCGCTGCCGTTGTTGACCATCTTGGTCATCACGCCTTTGCGCTCACCCACCTGCGCGATCACCACGCCCTGGTGATCCTCGGGCACGTCGATGATCAGCTCCTCCACCGGTTCGACCGTCTGGCCGTTGTGCGTCTTGGTGACGATATCGGGACGCGACACCTGCAGCTCGAAGCCCTCGCGCCGCATCATCTCGATCAGGATCGACAGCTGCAGCTCGCCGCGGCCGATCACCTTGATCTGCTCGGGCGTGTCGGTCGGCTCGATGCGGATCGACACGTTGCCGAGCAGCTCCTTGTCGAGCCGGTCTTTCAGCTGGCGCGACGTCACGTACTGGCCTTCGCGTCCGGCCACCGGCGAGGTGTTGACGCCGAAGATCATGTGGACCGTCGGCTCGTCGATCGCGATCGGCGGAATCGCGATCTGATGCTCCATGTCGGTGATGGTCTCGCCGATGGTGATGTTCTCGATGCCCGCGAGGCAGACGATATCGCCGGCGGCGGCCTCCTGGATGTCGACGCGCTTCAGGCCGTCGAATGCGTAGAGCTTGGTCACGCGCGTCTCCTGCACCGCGGTAGCGAGCTTGACCACCGCGACCGCGTCGCCGATGCGGACGCGGCCGTTGAAGATGCGGCCGATGGCGATGCGGCCGAGGTAATCGCTGGCATCGAGGTTCGCGACCAGCAGCTGCAGCGGCGCATCCGGGTTGCCGCGCGGCGGCGGCACGCGATCGACGACCGCGTCGAACAGCGGCCGCAGATCGTCGCCGGGCTTCGCCGGATCGAGCGACGCCGTGCCGATCCGGGCGTTGGTGTAGAGCACCGGGAAGTCGAGCTGATCCTCGTTGGCGTCGAGGTCGATGAACAGGTCGTAGATCTCGTTCAAGACCTCGGCGGCGCGCGCGTCGGGCCGGTCGATCTTGTTGATGACGACAATCGGCGTCAGCCGCCGCTCGAGCGCCTTGCGCAGCACGAAGCGCGTCTGCGGCAGCGGCCCCTCGGACGCGTCGACCAGCAGCATCACCCCGTCGACCATCGACAGCGTGCGCTCGACCTCGCCGCCGAAATCGGCGTGCCCCGGGGTGTCGACGATGTTGATGAGGAGATCCCGGTAGTGGACGGCGGTGTTCTTGGCCAGGATGGTGATGCCGCGCTCGCGCTCGAGCTCGTTGCTGTCCATCGCCCGCTCGGCCACCCGCTCGTTCGCCCGGAACGTGCCGCTCTGATGCAGCAGGGCGTCGACCAGCGTCGTCTTGCCGTGATCGACGTGGGCGATGATGGCGACGTTGCGGCGCAGCGGATTCGCCACCTCGCTCCGCCCCGGCTGTGACGGCTGCTTTTCTACCGACGTAGGCATCTAGTGAGTATACCGGGGCTGGGGGCTGGGGACTTGGGCTGGCTGACTGCCGACTTTCGACTACCGACTTGCGACTCGCGACCTGTCGCGGTCAGCGAAGTCGTGACATCAGGTCGCGGGCGCGCTCGCCGAACTGCTCGTCCATCGCGACTTTCTCCGCGAACTGCCGCGCTTCGCTGCGGCGGGAGAGGTTGTAGTAGGCCACCGCGATGTCGAACCACGAGGTTGCCAGCTGGCGCCGGCCCTTGGCGATGTACTGCTCGCGGCGCGCGATCTTGCCGGCCTTGCGCGCCGGCGGATCGTTCGACGCCTGAATCACCGCAATCTCCTCCCGGTAGGCCTTGTCGTTCCCTTCGAGGCATTTCGCCGCCTCGTTGAGCACGTCCGCGGTCGGCGTCCACGACCGCTGCTCCGCGAGCACGACGCCGAGGTAGAACGTCGTCTCGCAGTCGTTCGGGTTCCGCATCCGCGATTCCTCGAACTTCGCCCGCGCGACGTCGATCTGCTGGCGGCGATAGGCGACGAGGCCGGCAAGCTTCGGCACCTGCGCGTTCACGACCAGTTTGGCCGCCGCCTCGACGTCGACCCACGCCTCCTCGTTGAGATCGAGCTCGCTCTCGTTCAGCGCCCGCCAGTACCGGGCGTCGCCGACGAACCAGCGATCGGCAATCAGCAGGTCGGTGGTGGCGATGGCCTCGTGGTTGCGCCCGAGATAGGTTAGCGCCCGCACCTTGCCCAGCATCGCGTCGACCGCGTGCGGCTCGAGCTCCAGCGTCTTGTCGTAGAAATCGAGCGACCGCTCGAAGTCCTCGGCGGTCATCGCGATGTTGGCGATGGACTGGGTCAACGACGGCCACAGCGTCCGCCAGGCGTAGGCCTGTTCGAAGTGGCGATCGGCGTCATCCAGCTTGCGCTGCGACACGGCGACCAGCCCGAAGTAGTAGGCGACTTCGGCGAAGCGGGCGTCGTGCCCGCGCAGCGCGTGCAGCGGCTCGACGTCGATGCCGCGGCAGATGGCGCGCTTGAAGCCGATGAGCGCCGAATCCTTGAAGGTTGCCGCCGGCTCGACCAGCTGGTCGAGCGTCAGGTCGCGCGACTCGCTGGTGCCGCAGGCGAACGCCAGCCAGACGTAGGCGGCCAGCTCGTCGATCGGCGCCAGCTCGCGCAGGCGCGTCTCCCAGGCCGAACGGTTGGCGCGCAGCGCCCGCGCGCGATCGAGATCGAGATCGCTCGTCGGCGTCCGGATGATGCCGCCGACCGACGCCGGCAGGGCGGCGATGATGTCGAGCAGCGTCGACAGCCAGTTGGGCAGGTTGGGCGCGCCGATCAGCAGCGCCCGCGCCCGCTCGCCGTAGCCCTCGTCGATCAGGCCGAGCTCGCGCTCGCGCAGCGCAATCAGCGCCGCGCTGCGGACCGCCCCTGCCACCGCCGCATCGCGCGCCGCCGGAAACGACCGCAGCAGGTCGTACTCGCCGTAGGCGGCGATCAGGCAGTCGAGACAGCCGGCGCGAACCAGCTCATCGGCCGAGGCGAGCCGCTGCGACGGCGTCGGCGCCGGCGGTGCGACCGCCGGTGGCGGCAGCGGCCGCGCGCACGCCGCCGCTGTGAGGGCGACAACGAGCGAGACCGCGGCTGAGCGCACGTCTCATTAGACCCCAAAAATCGGCGTGGGTGTTCGATGGCGGCGGCGGTCGCCGGTCCTTTCCTTAACCTCAGTAGAGCGGATGGACCGTCACGAAGAGCGCAAGGCCGAGGGTGTAGAACATCGCGAAGCAGACGACGAGCGCGGTGAACGCGGTGCGCGAGCGGAGCGAGGCGAGCCAGATGAAGCAGGGAAACAGCACCGAGCAATACCGGCCGATCCCCTCGAGCGCGCCCGACGAGAACGGCAGCCAGAGGTTCAACAGCATGAACAGGCCGTAGGCGGCGCCGAGGCGCCTCCAGACGAACGGGATCGACAGCACGAAGAGCATGCCGGTGACGCCGTACAGCGTGTCGTAGACCGCCATTCGCTCCGTCGTGAGGTAACGGTACGGCTCGGTCACGAGCCGCCGCACCAGACCGATCGGCGTCGCCCACGGCGACCCGCCCGGGTAGTAGCCCCAGCGCTGGAGCGTGGCGGCCCATTCCAGGGGGTCGCCGGTCAGCTGATACACGTAGACGCAGTACGCGCCGAAGCCGCTGGCCGCGAGCGCGAGGCCCACCGCCGCGGCGGTCCGATCGCGCCGGTTCGGTTCGGCCTGCTGCCACGCCAGCCACGCGAGCGGCACGAGCAGCAGAATTCCCGGCACGCGCGTCGCGGTCGCCAGGGCGCCGCACACGCCGCCGGCGATCCAGCGCCGGGTGCGAAAGAAGTAAAACGCGAGGACCGCGAACAGGAGAAAGGTGCTCTCGCTGTAGACGACGCCGTAGAAGAAGGAGAACGGAAAAATCATCGTCAGCAGCACCGCGCGCTCGGCCAGCGGCGGCGGCAGATCGAGACACGCGAGGCGATAGAGCGCGACCATCGCCAGCACGAAGCAGGCCCACGATACGGCGATGCCGGCGATGTAGAACGTGGCGTGCTGCCGGCCGAACAGCCGGCCGACGGCGCGCATCAGCAGCGGATACACGGGAAAGAAGGCGATGTTGCTGCGCCCGCCCGGCGTCGGCCGGTAGCCGCTCCACGCGATCCCTTCGAAGTGGCCGGAGTCGTAGCGCGCGAAGGTGTCCCAGAACGGGCTGGTCGAGCCGAAAACGGTGAACTGCTCCCGCTGGTGCAGCGGGAACGAAAGGTTGATCAGCAGGGCGAGCAGCGCCGAGAGGAGCCGGATGCCGAGCGCCCCCGCCGCAATGCGGATCGATTGCGGGTTGCGCCCTTCGACAAGCTCAGGGCGGCCTGAGGCTCTCGAAGGCCGGATTGGGGATTGCATCGCGGATCGGCGCGTTAGAATACCTCATGCCTCTTTTCGAATACGAATGCCGCGCCTGCGGGAAGCGCTTCGAGTATTTGACCCGCGAAGGTCAGTCGCCGAGCTGCCCGGCGTGCCAGGGCATCGACCTGCAGAAGCTGCAGTCGGTGTTCGCGGCGCAGTCGAGCACGCCGGCAAAATCGTTTTCCGATCGTCCGATGCAGGCATCCGCCGGCGGCGGCTGCGGCGCGTGTGGCGACCCGCGCGGGCCCGGCGCCTGCTCCATGAACTGAGGTCGAAACGGGCAGGAGCTCCCCGCGAGCCGCGGTTCAGATGGGCTCCGAACGAATTCACGGCGCCTCAGCCAGACGAGCAGCACGTCTCTTGCAGCACGAACGCGCTTCCGGTCGCAACGACACGAGGAGGCGCTATGAAGAGAACGATACTGACCTGCTCGGCACTGCTCATTGCGTTTGCCATCGCCGGCCCCCTCACGCTTCCCCTCCGCGCCGGCGGGGGTGGCGGCGGCCCGACCATGACGTGGCTCCCAACGTTAGGCGGGAACTCCAGCCAGGGGTATGAAAATTCTTCCAACGGTTCAGTCGTGGTGGGGTACGCCTCCAACGCCGCCGGGTCCTACCGGGCGTTCCGGTGGACGGCGGCGGGAGGCATGCAGGACCTCGGCGATTTCGGCTATGCGTATGCGGCGGCCTACGGAGTGACTGCCGACGGCTCGGTCGTGGTCGGCGAGGCCTGGAACGCAAGCTTCGAGCAGCGAGCTTTCCGCTGGACCGCCGCGGGCGGCCTGCAGGATCTCGGAACACTGGGAGGGCCGTATGCCCGCGCGGCAGACGTCTCCGCCAACGGTCAGGTGATCGTCGGCGAGTCCTGGGACGCCAGCGGGAACAATCATGCCTTCCGTTGGACCGCGGCGTCCGGCATGCAGGATCTCGGGACGTTCGGGGGGTTCTACAGCGGGGCATATGGAGTCTCCGCCGACGGATCGGTCGTGGTCGGGATGGCAGAGACCGCCCAGAATCAACCGCAGGCATTCCGCTGGACCATCGCGAACGGCATGCAGGCCATCGGTCCGGATGGAAGCCAGGCCTACAGCGTGTCGGCGGACGGCTTGGTCATCGTCGGACGCGCCGGGAATGCCTTTCGCTGGACCGCGGCAGGCGGGCTGCAGAGTCTCGGGACGCTCGGCGGCGTCGGGAGCGCCGCCTACGACGTCTCCGGCAACGGATCGGTCGTGGTCGGGGATTCAGCGGACGCCAGCGGAAGCACGCGCGCGTTTCGCTGGACGGCATCGACCGGCATGCAGAACCTGACCAGCCTCTACAGCGGCTCGCTCGGGAGCGGTTCGTTCATGCAGTACGCGAATGCCGTCTCCGCGGACGGGCTCCACATCGTGGGGTACGGCTACAACCGCAACGCCGCCAAGTGGTGGGGGTATTCGACCAATTGAACGGCTGCCGTCGCAACTCCGACGCAGGCTGATCAACCAACCAACGCCAGCGGGCGGATCGGCGAACCAGTTGCGCCGCGAAGCTTCAGCGGCACGGCGACGACGCAGAACTCATGGTGGCCGGCGGCGGCGAGCTCTTCGAGGTTGAGGTTCTCGAGAATGTGGATGCCGTGCGTGACGAGCAGGTGCACGTGGCCGAACAGGTACATGCCAGTCTCGGGATCGCGCTCCTGCATCGAGTCCCATGCCATGTTGTCGGCACCGACCGCGGCCACGCGCTTCTCCGCCGCCCAGGTGCTGCCCGACTTCGACGCGCCCGCGGCCGTGAGATAGACCGCTTCGTCGTTCCAACGCGTGCCGTATCCGGTGCGCACCAGCAGCACGTCGCCGGGCCGCACGTCGACGGCCTGCGCGCGGGCGCAGGCCTCGAAATCGTCGGCGGTGATCGCGTAGTGCGGCGGCAGCGGATCCTGTCCTTTCCATCGAGCGATGTCGAGCAGCACGCCGCGCCCGAGCAGCGGCCGCATCGTCTCGGCGCCGAGCGCCTTGAAGCCATCGGCGCGCTCGACCTCGTCCACCTTGACGCCGCCGTAGAGGGTGAGGTCGGCCGCCTGGTGGCAGAGGGCGTCGATGTGCGTGCCGCTGTGCTCCGCCATCGTCAAGACACCGGAGGCGCCGGTGCGCGGCCCGTACTTGTCGGGACGATACGAATCGCGATGGCGCCGGTGCAGCGCGTAGAAGTAGCCCGGCTTGTGCGCCGGATGGATCGGCATGCCGGCGAAGCGCGGCTGCTCGAGATCGAAGACGCGGGCGTTGACCATCCGCTCGAAGAGCGTCATCGACTCACCACATCGTCCGCGCCGGGTACTGGGACACCAGGCGGTCGGGCGTCAGGATCACCAACCCATGAACGATCGCCTGGCTGACGAGCATGCGGTCGAACGGATCGCGATGCAGCGGCGGCAGACGCAGGACGTGCAACGCGGTCTCCTCGTCGAGCGGCAACGCCATCATCCCACGGCGCTCGCGCTCGGCCGGCACCAGCCGTTCGGGCGCTTCCGGCAGCGGCAGTCTCCCGGCCGCGTACTTGAGCGCGATTTCCCACGCCGACACCGCGCTGAGATACACCTCATTGTCGGGCGACAGATAGAAGTCGTGGACACGCGGCGGCAGGGCGCGGCCGCCGCCGACGATCCAGAGGAAGGTGCAGGTATCGACGAGGAGCTTCATCGCCGCTTTTTCGGGCGACGTGAGACCCCGTACGTCGGGCGCGCTTCCGCGACGCGCGACGGTGCGGGAGTGACGGCTGGAAAAACCGGGCCCGACTCGAACGCGTCGAGAAACTCATCGGGCATCGGCTCGAAAAAC
>Ga0111538_10011241_pt1 | contig 11884 bp, 7 predicted proteins | sample SoiMethybrSBSTD1_FD_79669 | JGI IMG/M metagenome (GOLD analysis project Ga0111538, IMG submission 79669) | Bulk soil microbial communities from a Populus tree surrounding site in Tennessee, USA - Soil MetaG P. TD hybrid SBSTD1 (version 2)... | ecosystem: Environmental > Terrestrial > Soil > Tree...
GTCGCGCCGGGAGCCGTGCTAGGCGCAGTGCTGCCAGGGTTGGTTCTCGGGGTAGCAGTCGGAGCTGTTGCGGGATTCGAGCCAGGCGTCGCGCCAGGCGTCGCTCCTGGGGCCGCGGCCGGAGCGTCCGTTCCCAACGGAATCGACAACGAGTGCGAGCCGTCGATGGGCGAGGACGAAGTTCCGGGAGGCGTGGCGCCGATGCCTCCGAACGGATTCTGCCCTGTCGCTCCCACTCCTGTGTCCGGCAGGTTGGGCGGCGGAAGCACGGCCCCCGTTGCTCCCACGGACTGGACCGTACTCTTCGAGGTGATGAGCCCCATGCTGAAGAGGCAAATCGCCATCACGATGCCGAGAATGGCCGTGAACCGCGCCAGCTCTTTCTGCATCTTCGCGCCGAGAAGCGCGGTGCTCGAGCCTCCGCCGAATGCGCTCGTCAGTCCAGTGTCTTTCGAGTCCTGGATCAGGATGAGCCCGATCATCAGGCAGATCACGAAAAAGAGCACGGCCGAAATGAGATACCAGGTCACGTCGGTCCACGTCCAGGCGAGGAAGGTCAAATCGAGCATCGTGACTCCTTGAAGGTCTCGGACGTATTCCATGGCTCTTTTTTCGCCGCCGCCTCGGACGGCGCGCGCTGAACTCTCATTCTTTCGGCTCTTAGTCTTGCCGGCGTGCTCTCGACGAAGCGATGCGTCGGTTTCAAGCCCCGGCTCTGCAGATTTTTAGGAACGAGTCGGCTTTCAGGCTCGCCCCGCCGACGAGCAGGCCATCGATATCGGACTCGGCCAAGAGCTCGGCGGCATTCTCGGGCTTCACGCTGCCGCCATAGAGAATGAGCGTGTCGTCCGCCGACTCGGGGCGACCGCCTCTCTGTTGGAACGCTGCGCGGAGCTTCGATCGGAGGAGCTGGTGCACCTCCTGGCCCTGGGCTGGGGTGGCAGTCTTGCCCGTCCCGATCGCCCAGACCGGCTCGTACGCGAGGACGATCCGAGCGAGGTCCGCAGCGCTCGACACGCCGCGAATTCCCGTCTCGAGCTGTCGCGCGACGACGGCCGAGGTGGATCCACTCTCACGCTCTTCGAGCTTCTCTCCGACGCAGAGTATGGGGAAGAGGCCGGCCTCGAGAGCGCGGGCGACTTTGCGACCCACGACCTCGTCCGATTCTCCGAAGACGTGTCTCCGCTCGGAGTGGCCGAGGATCACCGCATGCGCGCCGGCCGATCGCACCATCTCTGCGGAGATTTCGCCCGTGAAGGCCCCTTCCTTCTCGAAGTGGATGTTCTGCGCCCCGACGACGATCTCCTTCCGGCCCCCCCGAAGCCGCTCCGCCACGGCGGAAAGCGCGGTGGCCGGCGGAAAGACTGCGACGAGGGGCTCCCTCGCCTCCGGCAGCCCGTCGAGGAGCTGTCCCGCGAGGGCGACCGCTTCCTCGCCGGTCTTGTACATCTTCCAGTTGCCCGCAATGAGCACCCCTCGTCTCGAAGTAGACGGGGACTGGGCAGGGTACGTCATAGAGATGCTAGGGATCCGCGAGTCTTGGGCCGGCGTCTAGACTACTGGAGAAACCCATAAGCGTATGAAGCCATCCTATCGATGTCAAAGGAAATATCAGCGCGCCAAGGACTTCGAGAAACGCCGCCGCGCTGGTACCACCCCGCTCCTGGGACTCCGACCACCTCACACTGACCCGAGGGCTGATTTCGCAGAATTCGAGGATCCCAGCTAAAGCCAAGGTTAGACTGGCCCGGCGCCCCGTTCCGCAAGGCTCGCCGGTGGGGGGGCTCGCGGCCTAGCTCGAGGACCGGGCCGCCGGAATGGAGATGAGCCGAGCGCACGAGTGGTCCAAGACGGGAAGTGAACGGAGCGACGCGACGCCGGGGGGAGACGGGTAAGTGACTATGCTCTTCTTGGCGATCGAGACCTCGTCGAGCCGGGGCAGCCTGGCCCTCCTCGGCGGGGGAGCCCCTTCGAGGGAAGTGCTCTTCCCCGAGGGTCTGATCCACGGCCGCGAGGTAGCGAGCCGCATCCAGGAGCTGCTCGCCCAGGCCCCCAACCGGCCGGCGCAGCCCGAGAGTCCTGCCGGCACGGTCCGCGCGGGCGCCCCGGAGCCCGCGGGCCAGAGAGGCGGCCCCGAAAGCACCGCCGAAAGCACCCCTCACAGCACTCCCGAAAGTGGCCGGAGGCCGAACGCAGCGCGCGGCGTACAGGGCATCGCAGTGGGATTGGGCCCCGGCTCCTTCACGGGCATTCGGGTGGGCGTCACTGCGGCCAAGACCCTGGCCTTGGCACTCGGAGTCCCCGTGGTGGGGGAGTCATCCCTCCGCGCTCGAGCCTCGAACGCCGCGGTCGGGGCCGCCGAGCCGCCGCCGAACGGGGCAGGGGCATCGCCGCGGCCGCGCTTCATCCTGCCGGTGCTCGACGCCCGGCAAGGCATGTTCTTCGGGGCGCTCTTCGAAATCGATCGACCCAGCGGAGAACCGCGGGAAGGTTTCGATCTCGCCGCAGCCACGAGGCGACTCAGCGACGACGCAGCGTGGGAGCCTGCGGCCATCGCAAGCGATGCGAAGCGGCTCGCGGCAAATTCTGCCGGCGTTGCTTCTGCCCGAGAAACCGGTGCAGAGGCAGATCCGCCGATTCTCGTCATCGGGGAAGGCGCCGATGCGTTCCTCGAGACCGTGAGGGACTCTCGATTCCGTCGCGGCCCCCGGGAATGGGACGCTCCGCGAGCGACCCTCCTCGCGCGCCTCTGCGAGGCCCGGTTGATGGATGCTCCGTTCGACCTCGAAACGCTGCACACTCTCGCCCCGAGCTATCTTCGCGAGACGGAGGCGGAGCGAAAGTTTTCAGCGAAGGGCAGAGTATGAAGCGGAAGCGACGGCGCAGAGCCTGGATCGCGATCGGCTGGATGGCATTCGTTGTCCTCGGAGGGCTCGGGACGAGCCTGGCCCTGGCGCTCCGCCCGGCCGTGCTCGAAGCGCGCGTCCGCCACGAGCTGTCGAGAGTCTTGAATGCGCAGTGCGACTTCACCTCGCTGGCATTCAGCTGGACGCGCGGCGTCGAGGTTCGCAACCTGCGTCTTTCCCGGTCGGGCAGTCCCCGAAGCGACGACGTGATCGTCGCGCCGCTGATCCGCGTGCTGCCGAGCTTCTGGTCGCTCCTCCGTGGCCGCTTCGAGCTGCGCAGGCTCGACATCGTCTCGCCGCGGGTCCAGCTCTCGCGAGGAACGGACGGTCAGTGGAGCTTCGACGGGCTCCTCTCGGAGGCCTTGCTGGGCCCCGGCGCTGCCGGCAGCGATCTGCAGGCCGTCCTGGCGCGCATCCCCTCGGTCGTGATCGAGGACGGACGACTGACTTACAACGACGAGCACACTTTCCGCGAGCCCATCCGCCAGGAGCTCGAAGACGTCTACGCGGGAATCTCGAGGGGCGATGACGGCGAGCTGAAACTGACGGCGCAAGTGCGGGTGCCATTCGCCAGGAAGCTGGTCGTCCGTGGGACGCTCCATGCGGGGGAGTCGGGCCCGGTGCTGCGCGCCGACTTCTCCGCCACGAAACTGGATCTCTCGGCGCCCATTCACGCGCTCCTGCCTCGCGACGCCGCGCGCGTCGCAGAGGGATTGAAGCTCTCTGGCTACGCGGACATCCTCGGCACGTTCCGCTGGGATCCGCAGGAAGGTTTCGTGCCGATCTCCCTCGTCGCGGAGCTCCTTCGCGCCGAGCTGACCCCTCCCTATTGCACGAGCTCGATCAAGGGATTGCGGGGCAAGATCATCGCATCCGAGCGCTCGCTGGAAGTGCCTGGCCTCGAGGGCGCATTCGGCAACGGCAAGGCATCGCTCTCCGCCAAGCTCGACTTTGCGGGTCCCTGGATCGCTGGAGAAGGTGCCTTGCAGCCTGCGTCCTGGACGCTCCGATTCGCGCTCGACTCATTCACTTTCGACCACCGCGCGCGCGACGCGCTTCCCGCGCCGGCCCGCGCGGAGTTCGAGGAGTACGACCTGCAGGGCAACGTCGGCATCGAGGCGAGGATCGTGGACTCGAGGAGCTTTCCGCCCCGTGCAGAGGACTTCTCGGCGACCATTCGGCTCCAGGGAGCGGACTTCGTCTACCGCAAGTTCCCGTACCCCGTCACCGACGTGCGCGGTGACGTACTCATCGAGAAGGGCCGAGTCATGCTCGACAGGCCTCTCGTGGGGCGAAACGGAGGCATCGAGGTCGCCATCTCCGGCCCGGGGGTTCAAATCGCCAAAAACGGGGCGGTCGACCTCGTCATCAAAATCACTTCCGTGCCGCTCGACGACAAATTTCGGGCTGCGCTGCCTCTGGCCGTTCATCCGATCTGGGATGACTTCCAGGTGCTCGGCTCCGGAGATGCGCTCGTGCGGATCGTGCGCGAAGCCGCAACCGGGGATGCGGCGCGCGAACCGGTCAAACACCCGCGGGTGACGATCGCCGCGCTCCCACGCGGCATCCGCATGAGCTATCGCGGCTTTCCCTACGAGATCGAAGGCATCACGGGGAAAGTCGTGCTCGATACGGGCACCGACCGCCTCATTTTCGAGGGGCTGCGAGGCAAGCACGGAGACCAGGAGATTCAGGGTTCCGGCGTCGTCGAGCTGGACCTGCCCCGCCTCGCAGCGCCGGACGGCTCCGCTGCGCCAGCACCCAGCGCCGGGGCCAAGCAGCCGCACAGTCTTTTCCGCATCGACCTGCACGCCGATACGCTCGCAGTGGACGATGACCTCGTCGCGGCGCTCTCCGAAGAAGGGCGCCGGATGCTGCGCGACTTCGACTTTCGAGGCAGCGCCCGCATGGATGTGAGCATCCACTCGACGGAGCGCGCGGAGCTGGAAGTCACAGGCGACGTCAACCTGCTCAGTGCGTCGATCAGCTACAAACTGCTTCCGTACGTTCTCGAGCTCGGCAAGGGGCGCCTCCAGATTTTCGGGGACAAGTCGCTCGTCTTCACCGACGTGGCGACTCCGGAGGGAGCGAAGCCCTTCGTGGTTTTCAACGGCAGTTTGACGACGCAGGGGACCGAGCGGACGCTCAATTTCGATTTCGACATCAAGGAACTGAAGTTCGACGAGAAGCTGATCGACGCGCTGCCGCCGACGCTCGCGAGTTTTGTGACGAGCATGAAGCTGGGCGGCGTGTACCAGGGGCGCATCGAGGCCAGCTACACTTTCGACGAAGCCGATCCGAAGAAGTTCAAGATTCTCTACGCGGGGCAGGACGTCTCCGCACGCGAGGCGTCCGTCGACTTCGGCGTGCGCATCCACGACATGATCGCGCACGGCAGCTTCGCCGGCGGAATGAGTCCAGAGCACCCCCATCGTCTGTCCGGCAGGGTCTTTGTCGAGTCGGCCTGGTTCAACCGGCTCCACCTCACGCAAGGTGACGTCGATTTCGCGCTCGGGCAGGAGCACCCCGCGATCGCCATGGCTCGGCGCGGCGAGAAAATCGAAGGCCGCGACTACTTGCCGCCGAAAACGTTCCAGGACCGGCTCGTGGAGGAGAACGTCAAAGGCACGTTCCAGATGCTCGTCCACTCGAACGACGTTTACGGAGGCAAGGTCGACGGCTTCCTCTATGTCGACACCGGCACGTTCCGTGACATGGCGGGGGACTTCGTCGGCAGCAAATTCGACGTCGCGCGCGCTGCGCCGGACGTCTTCGGGGCCAATGGGACGGGCACCGCGGGTACTGCGAGCGGCGCCATATCATTCCACGGTAAGAGCGGCGACTTCCTCTCGATCGAGGGCGCGGGAAGCGGCGCTATCCAAGAGGCCAAGCTCGTCGAGCTTCCCCTGTTCCTCGGACTTCTCAGCCTGATTTTCGGGGATAACTCATCCCGCCACTACTTCCACGAGGTGTTGGTGAAATACGGCATCTCCGGCGGTTTCTTCCGCGCGCCATCGAAGGATGGCATCGTGATCCGCAGCTCCGGCGTGAAGCTCGAGGGCGGCGGGACCATGGACTTCTCCGGGAACCTCGACTTGACGCTGCAGCCCTACCTCCTCGACTTCAAAATCCCCCTCGTCGACCAGATCCTGAGCCTCATCAAGAAAGGGGTCGCCCAGGTGCGGCTCGTGGGCGACCTGTCGAACCCCAAAGCGCAGTTCGCGACGGCCGGCGGGATCTTCACGATCGGGCTCGACGGCAGCAAGCCGGCGCAGCCGATTCCCTTGCCGGCGGACCTGCGCGAGGGGGCGCCGAAGGAGCGCGAGGGAGCTCCCAAGGAGAAAGACCTGCCGCCCGGGCCAAAGTAACGGCGAAGGACGCCTGTCCAGCCAGTGGGACGCTTTGTCGGCTTTCCAGACAAGTGTTCGCCGCCGGCTCGCGAGGGTGCCTGCGGAAGGGCTGGGGCGCGCTATGCTTCCGACGGCGGCGGTCCGAAAACCTGGAAAGTGTTCGACTAGCCTTCGCAGGCGGCCGCGCGACGTGCTGGATCGGCCTCTCGGTGGCTTCGTAAGGCCTTTGCGCGCCCTTCGCAGCCGCTCCAAGGACCTTGCGTCTGGCTTTCTGTTTGCAGTAGTTCCCGCATGGCCGCGCTGCAAAAAGGCTCTCGACTCGAATCATCGAGACCCAACGATCTGGACCGACTTCTCCTCTGGAACCTGGTCTGGATCGCGCTCCTCGTTTTCATCCTGGTGGCCATCAAGGGCACCTGATTCAATCTGCCCCTGGATGGACTTTGGGCTAGACGACAAGGTCGCGGCGGTCGCTGCGGCGTCGAGTGGGCTTGGCTTCGCCGTGGCCCTCGAGCTGGCGCGGGAAGGCGCAGCCGTGGCTATCTGCTCCCGAGGGCGTGAGCGCGTCGAGACTGCGGTGCGGGCGATCCAGTCGGACCCTGTCGTCGCGCGTCGCGGCTCCAAAGTGGTCGGAGTAACGGCGGACCTCGCCAGCTCCCACGGCCCTTCGGAGTTCGTGGCTCACGCGGCCAAGGAGCTGGGGCGAGTGGACATACTGATCGCGAACAACGGCGGTCCGGCCAGCGGCAGGGCTTCGTCGCTCGACGAAGCCGCGTGGAAAGGCGCTTTCGACCTCACGTTCCAGAGCGCCTCGAGGCTCGTGAGCGCCGCGTTGCCCGGAATGCTCGAGCGCAAGTGGGGCCGCATCATCTTCGTGACTTCGGTCAGCGTGAAGCAGCCCATTCCGGAGCTCGCGGCTTCGAGCGCAATGCGCTCCGCCGTCGTGGGCTACGCGAAGTGCCTCTCGGACGAGGTGGCCTCCTCGGGAGTCACCGTGAACTGCGTCGCCCCGGGATCGACGGCGACGGAGCGGCTGGAAGCGCTTCTCCTGCGGCGCGCGCTGGCGCGCGGCGTCGACATCAACGTCGTGCGCGAGGAGGAGGCGTCCCGCATTCCCGTTGGCCGCATCGGCAGGCCCGACGAGTTCGCGGCCGCGGTGACGTTCCTCGCGTCCGCGCGCGCCTCGTTCATCACGGGAGTCGTGCTGCCGATCGACGGCGGTGTCGTGCGGAGTCTGTCCTGAAGGCTCCATCGCCCGCGCTCGCCTCGGAGAGCTTTCGCGCGATTTTCAGGGCGAGGGATGAGACGGGCACTTTCGCGCCGAGGTCTTCGAGGCGGACCCAGCGCCAGCTGCCGTCGCCGCCCGCTCCAGCCGGCTCAGGGATCGAGAAAGTGAAAACGTCGACCGTGATCCGGCGGTAGGTGATCGTGTGGCTCACGGAGCCAGCTTTGCCCGTCGCCTCGAGCCGGAGGCCCAGGCGGCGCGACAGCCTCTCGACGAGCCGCGGTGACGGCGAGCGGCAGCCCGCGCGCGCCGCCTCGATCGGAAAAAGCCAAAGCCCAACGAGGAGTGTCCCCTCGGTGACGCGCTCGATGAGGTAGCTCGGCCAAGGGCTGCCTGCCGCGACGACCGCAGCGTGAAGCGTCACGGCGACCGTTTTCCGCGGAGGCGCGCTTTGCGGGAAGTCGAGTGCGTCGCCAGCCTGCCGTGCTCGACAGACGTCGTGGAGTGGGCAGCGGCCGCAGGCCGGAGCCGGCGCCGTGCAGACCGTCGCCCCAAGCTCCATGAGCGCCTGGTTGTAGTCGGACGCTCGGCCGTGAGGGATCGAGTTCTGCGCGATCTCACGGAGGCGGCGCGCGAGGCTCGCGGACTTGGGGTCCCCCCGTAGCCTCAGGAGGCGAGTCAACACGCGCTCGACGTTACCGTCGACGACCGGCTCGGCGACGTTATAAGCAATACTCAAAACGGCCCCTGCCGTGTACGGCCCGACCCCTGGCAGCTCGAGAGCCGCTTCTCGGTCGAGCGGGAATCTGCCTCCGTGCCGCTCGACGACGGCGCGCGCTCCAGCGTGCAGAGCTCGAGCGCGGCGGTAGTAGCCAAGCCCCGACCAGAGGGCGAGGACATCGTCCTCCGGCGCTCCGGCGAGGGCCTCCAGATTGGGGAAGCGAGCGAGGAACCGAGTGTAATACGGCACGACCGTCTCGACCCGCGTCTGCTGCAGCATCACCTCGGAGACCCATACTCCGTAAGGCGAAGGCGCCTCGCGCCACGGCAGCCGCCGGCGGTGCGCCTCGTACCACGGAAGCAGCAGCGCGCCGATGCGGGATGCCTCCAGGAGCTCCCTGGCCGGCGCAGCTTGGCTGATTCTCGGTGATCTCACGCGTCGCGACGCTCCTCCATGATCTCTTCCCGCTGGATTCCCGCTTTCCGGCGGCCCCGTCCTTGGGTAGGAATGTAGAGAGCGAGCCGGGCGCGGTCAATCGGGTCCGCCCCTCGACCCCCCTTGTCCCTCGAAGCACGCAACCCCTACGAGCTCTTCAACGAAGCCCTGGAGGCGTTCGGCAAGGCCGACTTGCAGTCCGCGGTGGTGATGTTGAGGGCGGCGTTCTTCTCGAACCTCTACATCGCGCCGGTCCTCCTGGGCGAGGAGTACCAGCCGCTCCGGATCTGGTACGCGGGCGCGGACGGCGAGCCGCTGGCCGCGCGGGAATACACCGCGCGTTACGGGCGCCTGTGGGAGAGCCGGCCTGAAGCGATCCGATTCCTGCACGAGGTCTGGAACGATCCCAGCGTGCGCGCGGAGCTGCGGGCGTTCATCAATCTTTCGAAAAACCTCCTCAGCGCACGGGAGGCGGACCTCGAGGAGCGGCTGAAAGAGCGGAGTCGCTTTTTGAATGGAGCCCGCCTCGAGCGGACGCAGTCCGAAATTCTGAGCAGGCTCGCCCGCACCGACCTGAAGCTCCCCCTGGCCCCGCCCCGCATGGCCCTCGTCCTGCTCGCTTCGAAAGACCCGGCCGCCTCCGAGCGCTTCTATCGGAGCCTACTCGAAGTGGAGCCCGCGCGGACGCACGGAGTCGGCGGCGGCTACGCGGAGTTCGAGTTCGAGGGCGTGCACTTCGCGATCCACGGCCGGCACCGCGCCTCGCCGGCGGACCCTTTCCTCCTCGGGCCGGCGCCGCAGTCTTTCGGCTGGGGCGCCATCTTCGTCTTCCGCGTCGCCAACCTCGAGCGCTACCTCGAGAACGCGACGACGATGGGGGCTGAAGTCGTCGACAGCGACCTGACCACCCCCGGCCGCCGGTCTTTCGTCGTGAAAGACCCCTCGGGCTACGTGGTCGAGGTGACGGAAGAGGAGCCCAGAGGTATCGAGGACGGGCCGTAAGAACCGTACAGCTCCCTCGGCCCGACATCCCTCGGCCCCATGCTGGAAGCTGCCGGCGTCGAGACTTAGAATGGCGCCTACGGCGGTCTCCCCTCGAAGCCCACCTCGTTCCGGAGAAATGTGTATGGTGCGTCGGTCCGGCTTGTGTCTCTCCGTCTCCCTTCTCCTCTGCGCGCCCCTGCTGGCGGCGGACTTCAAATCGCTTCGTAAACAGTACGAGGATGCCAAGGCGAAAATCGGCGGCCTCCCGCAGTCCCGCCGCGAGAAAGTCGAAAAGTCCATCGTCCCGATCCTGCATCAGATCGGTGAAGTGGACACCAAGGAGTCCCTCGCCTTCCTCTTGGGCGAGCTGAAGACGGCGATCCCGGAGATCGGCGCTGCCTGCGCGGATCCGATCCTCGCCTCGAAATCGGATGACGCGCCACGACAGCTCCTGGCCGCCTTTACGGAGAAAAATCGACCGGTCGCCGTGGGGATTCTGGAAGCGTTCGGCCGCGCGAAACGGGACTTGAAAGTCGTCGAGACCGAGCTCGTTCGGTCAGTGCAGGGCGTGACCGAGCTGGAAGTGAAGAAAGCAGTGCCTCCCGCGGCGGGCAGGATCGACAGCGTGGCCTCCGCGCGCGCGATTTTCGGCCTCGTGCAGACTCCCAAAGGCAGCAAAGGCGAGGACCTGCAGGCCGTGTGCAACACCCGAGCGATCCTCGCGCTGCGGAACATGAAGTCCGCCGAGGTGAAGGAGTGGCTCGCGAAGGATGCTTTCCACGCCGCCGGTGGCGACGCAGGCAAGCTGCAGGTCGCGGCCAGTCTCGCCGGAGAGCTCTCGATCGCGGAAGCCAGGCCCGAGCTCGAAAAACTGCTTGGAAACTCGAATTCGGACGTGTCCGGGGCGGCGATCGGCAGCCTCATCAAGCTGGGTATTGGCGACGATATCGACGGCATCGCGAAAGCGCTCGAAAAGCACAAAGGGAAAGGCGATGCCTCATTCCGCATCCTGACGCTCGATGCGCTGGGACGATCGGGAACGGATGCGGCCATCAACCTCCTCGTGAAGAGCGCGGAGAGCTCCGACGCGGAGATGCGCGCCATCGCGATGGGGAGTCTGGCTCTCGCCAAGGGGAGTCCGCGCGCCCACAAAGCTCTCGGCGCTGGCCTCGTCGATGAGGATCCGAGCGTCCGCGCGGCTGCGCTGCGTGCGGTTTCGGGCCTGAAAGAGAAGTCCTTGATCGGGCCGCTGATCGCAGTACTCGAGAAGGAGAAAGAGGAACGGCTCAAGATCGCAGCGGGGGAACTGCTCGCTCGCCTCACGGGCCAGGGCCAGATCGGCCTGGTTCACGAGGACTGGCGCAAGTGGTGGGACGGCGCCGAAGCGAGATTTGAGTTTCCGAAAGATGAAGCCGGCTCCGTCACGAGCGTGAAGGCAAAACGGTCGCTCGATCTGACCTATTTCGGCATGGAGGTCAGCTCGAAGCGCGTCGCGTTCCTCGTGGACGTGTCCGGAAGCATGCTCGAGGAAGTTCCCGTGAGGCTGCGACCGCCTCAGCCCGCGGGCGGCGCCAAGGAGGGTCAGTCCCCCGAGTCCGGCAAGACCAGCGTCGGCGGGGGCGGTGGAAGCGGAGGCGGTGGAAGCGGGGCCGGGGCCGACGGCGGAGTCACTGTCAAGAACGGCAAAGCGAAGAAAATCGACATCCTGAAGAGCGAGCTCGCCCGTCTGCTGAAGAAACTCCCGCCGGACATGCACATCAACATCGTGACGTTCGATGGTAATTTCCACACGTGGCAGCCGCAGCTCCAGCCAATGGCCGGGCCGGGCAAGCAGAAAGCGGTGGCCTTCGTGCAGGGCCTCAAGACGGGGCATGGCACCAACGTCTTTGACAGCGTGGAGGCGGCGCTGAAAGACCGGCGAGTCGACACGATCTACCTGCTCACGGACGGCTTGCCGACCGCTGGCCGCCTCCTGGATCCCCCCGCGATCCTGAAGGAAATCCAGAGCCAGAACCGCGTGCGCAACGCCACGATCAACTGCATCGCGTTCGGCGAGGAGTCGCCACTCCTCAAAGACATCGCAGCGCAGAACGGCGGCGAGTACCGTTTCGTCAACAGCTACGATTCATAGATTCAATCCGGGAGCACGCAGCCTTGTCAGACTCTGCCGACGGCTTGCCTCGTTTCTTTCTCGCGCGCCAGGCGTTTCCACGGCCCCGCGTCTCGGACGTTGCCGGCACAGTGAAGCGCGAGCTGGGGCAAA
>Ga0111538_10011243_pt1 | contig 11882 bp, 7 predicted proteins | sample SoiMethybrSBSTD1_FD_79669 | JGI IMG/M metagenome (GOLD analysis project Ga0111538, IMG submission 79669) | Bulk soil microbial communities from a Populus tree surrounding site in Tennessee, USA - Soil MetaG P. TD hybrid SBSTD1 (version 2)... | ecosystem: Environmental > Terrestrial > Soil > Tree...
CGCGCACGGCAACTTCCGGAAGCTGCTCTTCGAGGCCGACTCGCCGCGCGCGCTGCTCGACACGATCGAGGCGCCCGGCTTCTCGGTGTACGACCAGTGGGAGGCGCAGCTCTTGGCGCTCGTTCGCCTCAGGGCCCGCGTCGGCCTCTTCAGCGAGCTGCCGCCCGAGGACGTCCGACGCGCGCACCTCGAGCCCGTGCCCGACCTGCGAACGGCGGTCGCGGCCGAGCTCGCCCGCATCGGAGAAGACGCGCCCGTGGCCGTGCTTCCCGAAGGGCCGATGACGATCCCGTACTTGCGAACGCCGGCCTAGCGCGAGCTCCGCGCCCGCGCGGGGATCGCCGGCCGCTTCGGCGCGACGGGCGGGGCCTTCGCGAGCTCCGCCATCACGAGCGCGATCGCCTTCTCGAGCTGGGGGTCCTTGCCCGCGATCACGTCCGCCGGCGTCTGCTCCACCTCGACGTCGGGCGCCACGCCCTCGTTCTCCACGCCGAAGCCCGCCTCGGTCCAGAACGCGAGGTTGGGCGCCGTGACGGAGCCGCCGTCGAGCAGCACCGGGAAGCCCAGGATCCCGACGAGCCCGCCCCAGGTGCGCTTGCCGACGAGCGGCCCGAGCTGGAACTTGCGGAACATCCAGGGCAGCAGGTCTCCACCCGAGCCCGCGGTCTCGTCGATCAGCATCGCCTTCGGGCCGTGGATCCCGGCGATCGGCGTCTTGAGGTCGGCGCCGTAGCGCATCGCCCAGTAGCTCACGACCGGCCGGCGCAGGATGTCGATGTAGTAGTCGGCCACCTGCCCGCCGCCGTTGTGCCGCTCGTCCACGATGATCGCCTGGCGGTCGGCCTGCGGGTAGAAGTAGCGCTTGAAGTAGGTGTGCCCCAGGCCGGCGGTGTTCGGGACGTAGACGTACGCGACCTTCCCTTGCGTCGCCTCCGTGACGTGGCGCAGGTTGCCCTCGACCCAGTCGCGGTTGCGCAGCGCCGCCTCGCTCTCGATCGGCACCGCCTTTACGCTGCGCGAGCGCGTGCCGTCCGGGTTCGGCCCCACCGTCAGCTCGACGATGCGGCCCGCCGTGCGCTCGAAGCGCTCGTAGAGGTTGTCCGGGTAGCGCAGCTCGCGGCCGTCCACCGCGAGCAGGTACTCGCCCGCCGCCACGTCCACGCCGGGCTCGGTGAGCGGCGCGCGCAGGTCGGGCGTCCAGTTGAGGCCGCCGAAGACCTTCTTGAAGCGGTAGCGCCCGTTCGCCACCTCGTAGTCCGCGCCGAGCAGCCCGCCCGGTATCGTCTCGGACTCGAAGGCGCTGTCGCCGGGCGACTGGTAGGAGTGGCCGACGGCGAGCTCGCTCAGCATCCAGCGGATCACGCGGAAGAGGTCGTTGCGCGTCGCGAGGTCCGGCAGGAACGCCTGGTACTTCTTGCGCATCGCCGGCCAGTCGGCGCCGTGGTAGGCGGGGTCGTAGAAGTAGTCGCGGTTGATGCGCCACGCCTCGTCGAGCATCTGCGCCCACTCGGCCGCCGGATCGAGCTTCACCTGGATGCGCCCGACGTCGAGCTTGAACTTCGCGAGGTCGACCTTGTCCGCGACGTCGACGATGTACCAGTCCTCCTTCATCCGCAGCAGCGCGCGCTTGCCGTCCGTGCTCAGCGCGAAGCCGTCGGCCTTCTCGACGAGCGTGTCCTCCTTGCGCTTCTCGAGGTCGTAGCGGTAGAGCGCGCCGTCGACGTCGGGATCGGTCGACGCGTAGCGCCGGTAGAAGATCTGGTTCGCCGCACCCGCCGCGAGGTCGTCGTAGGGGCCCGCCTTCATCGGCAGCGCCAGGATCCGCTGCGAGAGCCCCTCGGGATCGAACCTCACCTCCGCCGGCTTCTCGGGCTTCTTCTCGTCCTTCTTCGCGCCGTCCTTCGCGCCGTCCTTCGCTTCGTCCGGCTTCTCGCCGGGCTTCGCGTCGGCCTTCGCGAGCGGCTCGGGCTTGTCCTCCTTCGCCTTGTCCTCCTTCCCCTTCTCCTCGTCGCTCTCCTTCATGAGCGGCGAGGGGACGCCCTTCGCGAGCACCGCCAGGTACACGCGCTGCACCTCGCGCATGTCGGCGTTCGCCTGCGAGAACCAGTCGTTCACCGGCCCGGCGTCGGTGGACACGAGGAAGTAGAGGTACTTGCCCGAGGCGTCGAACACCGGGCTCGTGGCGTCGGCGAGTCCGTCGCTCACGGGGTACGAGCGGTCCTCTGCGGCCGAGTACAGGAACACGCGGTTGAAGTAGGTCGCGGTGTTGCGGGTGTAGGCGAGGTAGCGCGAGTCGGGCGACCACGAGTGGTGCAGCACGACGGTCGGGCCGTAGATCGGCTCGCTCGAGACGCGCGTCTGCTTGCCGCTCGCGACGTCGAGCACGTAGAGCGCGAGCGAGTTGTCGGCGAAGCTCAGCTTCTTCGAGTCGGGCGACCAGCGCGGCCGCGCGTAGAAGCCCGCGCCCGTGAGCGGGATCCGGCGCGGCGTGCCCTTGCCGTCCTGCGCCTCGAGCACGAGGCCGTACTCGCCGCCCGCGTCCGAGAAGTAGGCGATCCACTTGCCGTCCGGCGACCAGGCGGGCGAGCGCTCGTGGACGCCCGGCGTCTGCGTGAGGTTGCGGTCGTCGCCCTTCTCGCGCGGCAGCGTCACGACCTCGCCCCGGAACTCGAGCGCCACACGCGCGCCGGAGGGCGAGAGGCTCGCCGAGCGGATCCACTTCGCGCCCTTCGCCCAGCGCGGCCGCAGCTCGACGAGGTCGGCGGCGACCCCGAGCTCGAGCCGCTGCGAAGCGCCCGTGGCCGGGTCGAGCAGGTGCACGTAGCCCGCCTGCTCGTACGCGATGCGCCCGCCCCCGGCCGTGGCGTAGAGCACCGGGAACTCGCGCGACGTGGTCAGCCGCGTCACGGCCTTCGTGGCGCGGTCGAAGGCGTAGAGGTCGAACTCGTCGTCGCGGTCCGACCGGAAGTAGAGCTTGTCGCCGATCCACATCGGGTCGGTGTCGTTCGAGCGAGAGGCGGGCTGGGGGACCTGTTCGACGGCGAGGGTCGCGTTGTCGAACAGCAGGATGCGCGAGACCTGGCCGCCGCGGTAGTGCTTCCACTGCGCGAACGGCTCGCCGAGCGGCACGTACGCGGTCGTGCGGCCGTCGGGCGAGATCGCCGCCTTGCTCGCGTTCGGGATCTTGAGCTTCGTCGGGAAGCCGCCCTCGACCGGGACGGTGAAGAGCTGCGTGTAGCGCGTGGTGTAGACCTCGCGCGGCGACGAGAACAGCACCGACTGGCCGTCCGGCGTGAAGCCGAGCGCCACGTCGTTGCCCGGGTGGTACGTGAGGCGGCGCGGCACGCCGCCGGCCGCGGCGACCACGTAGACGTCGGTGTTACCTTCGTAGCGCCCCGTGAAGGCGACGAGGCGGCCGTCCGGCGAGAAGCGCGGGCCCCACTCGGCGCCGGGATGCGACGTCAGCCGCCGGACGCCGCTGCCGTCGCTCCCGGCCACCCAGACGTCGTTCGCGTAGGCGAACGCCACGAGCGAGCCGCTCGTAGCGGGATCAGCGACGAGGCGGGTGTCGGCGAGATCGACGGCGCTCGCCCAGGCGGGAGCGGCGAGAGCAAGCGCCAGGAACGCGGCGGGCGGACGGGGCATCCTCTTCCTCCAGGTGTCGGACCGGACGGAGGAGGGTGCCCGCGCCGCCGCGCGGCGTCAAGCGTGCAGCGCGGACCCGAACGGAGAGTCCTACGTCAACACCAGCCTGCCCCGCGACTCGTTGCCGTCGGCGGGCGAGCTGAGACGGTTGCGTCGGACTCGGGTCCAGTTTCGATGCCGCGCGACGGCTGCCAGGAAGCGCCCTGGCAGATCGGCGCCGTTGCCGTTGGTTTCGACGATCAAGGCCGGGTCGGACATGCCGTGGCCGTTCGCTTCCAGGACTCCCGGACACGCGCGCAGCAGCTCGACCCCCTCGCCGTCGGCCGCGATCGCCTTGCAGTGGCGATAGGCCTCCGTGACGAACTCGATGGCGTCCCGCTCGTCCTTCAGGGCCGCGAAGCTCTCCGGTCCCCCGGGCACGTAGACCGCGTCGAACACGACGGACGAAGCGGTCAGCAGGCTCTGCTCGACCTGCCATTCCCGACCGGTGGAGTCCGTGAGCGGTCCGAGCCGGGGCGCCACGATCTTGGGCACGGCGCCGGCCTCGTGAGCTGCGTTCATGAAGAGGGCCATCGCCGCCCCGTCGGCTCCGTCCGCGGCGAGGACCGCGATCTTCCGGGTGCGCGCCGTGTCCTTGATGGTGCCTTCCATGCTGAGCGCTTCCGAGCGGCCGACCGTCGAGGCCAGCGGGCGCGGCTCGTAGCGCCGTGGATCGGCATCGGCGGGAACGCTGCGGTTCAAGGGCAGGACGACCTTCGGTACCGCCGAAAGGCCGAGCCCTTCCGCGACGCGCCGCGCCAGCTCCGCATCCACGTGCGTCAGCAGGCCCACCACCCGCTCCCGGATCGCAGAGCGCTCGAGCTTGCCGAGCTCGAACCGCAGGGCTTCGACGAGGTGGTCCTTTTCGGGCTCGGACTGGCTCCGCCAGAAGAGGGTCGCCTGGCTGAAGTGGTCGAAGAACTTCTCCGAGCGGGCCCGCACCTTCGCGCCCTCCAGATGCTCGGGGAAGCTCGCGAATCCCCCGGCCTGGGCGCTCGCCTGGTAGGGACAGCCGCCCCCGATCGAGTTGGGCTCGTACGCGGCCTTGCCGGGGTTGATGGCCTGGCGCATGTGACCGTCGCGCTGGTTGTTGCGGACCGGGGCCAGCGAACGGTTGATCGGGATCTCGTGGAAATTGGGTCCTCCCAGGCGGAGCAGCTGCGTGTCCGTGTAGGAGAAGAGACGCCCCTGGAGCAACGCGTCGTTCGTGAAGTCGATGCCCGGCACGATGTGGCCGGGGTGGAAGGCCACCTGCTCGGTGGTCGCGAAGAAGTTGTCGGGGTTGCGGTCGAGGGTCAGGCGGCCGATCCGCTCCACGGGAACGAGCTCCTCCGGGATGATCTTCGTGGGATCCAGGAGGTCGAAGTCGAAGTCGTGCTCGCGCTCCTGCTCGACGACCTGGACGCCCAGCTCCCACTGCGGGAAATTGCCGGACTGGATCGCCTCCCAGAGGTCGCGGCGGTGGAAGTCGGGGTCCTTGCCCGAGATCTTCTGCGCCTCGTCCCAGGCCACGGAGTGCACGCCCAGGAGCGGCTTCCAGTGGAACTTCACGAAGCGCGAGGTGCCTCCCGCGTCGATCAAGCGGAAGCTGTGGACGCCGAATCCCTCCATCATGCGATAGCTGCGGGGAAGCGCCCGGTCCGACATCACCCACATGATCATGTGCATCGATTCCGGCATCAGCGAGATGAAGTCCCAGAAGGTGTCGTGCGCTGAGGCCGCCTGCGGCATCTCGTGGTCCGGCTCGGGCTTGACCGCGTGCACGAGGTCCGGGAACTTCATCGCGTCCTGGATGAAGAAGACCGGGATGTTGTTTCCCACGAGGTCGAAGACGCCCTCCTGGGTGTAGAACTTGACGGCGAAGCCGCGCGCGTCGCGGGCGAGGTCGCTCGATCCGCGGGACCCCGCGACCGTCGAGAAACGCACGAACACCGGGGTGCGCGCCCTTGGATCCTTGAGGAAGTCGGCCTTCGAGAGGCGGGCGGCGCCCTCGTAAGCCTGGAAGACGCCGTGAGCGCCGGCGCCTCGGGCATGGACGACCCTTTCGGGGATGCGCTCGTGGTCGAAGTGGGTGATCTTCTCCCGGAGATGGAAGTCCTCCAGGAGCGACGGCCCCCGCTCCGCGGACTTGAGGCTGTCCTGGTCGTTCTGGATGCGAAGCCCCTGATTGGTGGTCAGCGCCTGACCGGAGGCGTCCGCGCGATCGCGGGCGAGGTCCTCGAGCTTCGAGTCGGAGAGCGGGTCAGCTTTGTCTCGTTCCATGTCAGCCTCGCGCACCCACCAGCTCGCGTCGTGATTCCTTGGCCTCGGCAGCGCTCACGGCGTCCTTCACGTGCCGACGCTCCTCCGGAGGTGGCAGCACGGCGGGCAGGCCGAGCGACTGGATCCACAGCTCGCGCGCCCAGCCCATGCTGTGGTAGAGGTGCTCGTCCTCCTCGTCCTCGACTTCGTCGTAGGCGACCTTGAGTACGGAGGCGGCCTTGCCCTCGAGCTTCCCGACCACGCGGCCCAGGAGCCCCCAGTTGGCGTGGTCCTTGGTCTCGGCGTCCACGACGCACTCGGCGGCGACCAGCTGAGCGGCCTCGGGGGTTCCATACCGATGCGCCGTCTCCATGGCCGCGACGAGAGCCTGCCCTTTGTGGCGGACTATTTGGCGGCCCAGGGTCTCGGTCTCCGGATCCAGCTCGCGCGCCTCGAAAACATCGGTCAATAGACGGACGTGCCGCTCCGTCTGCTCCAGGTAGCCCTCCCACTCCGCACGCAGGCCCGCGTCCTGAGCGCAGCGAAGGGCCGTGCGGTAGACCTGGACACCGCCCAGCTCCGTCTCGAGAGCCTGGCACAAGAGCTCATCGACCTGGTCCAACGCGGCGCCGACCTTCGCGGCGGCAAGGCGTCCGAGAGTGCCCTTGTCGGAGCGGGACGGGCTGGGAGGATCGGGGCGTCTCGCTCGCGAGCCCCCGCCCGCCTGCTTTGCTGAGGAGCCGACACGTTTGTTCGTGGCCATCGAAATCACCTCTCGGATACGACGCAACAAAAAGGGGACGCCTCCGCCGCTGCGGGGGCCATCAGGATCGTGTTCGCAGCTCACCCGAGGTCGAAGACCGTCTGCGAGCCAAGCCGGAGCGTGGCTCGGCCTCGGGTGGGTGCATACGGGTCAGGAACGCAACAGCGAGGGGTGGGGAGCGGCCCCACCCCCGCTTGCGCTACCGGCCGTCGTTGTCGGCGTCGCCGGGAAGGGCCCGCTCCACGCGATGCCACGCGTCACGAGTCGCTTCCTTGGCCCGGTCCCAGGACAGGCCCGCGGCACGGTCGCTCTGCTCCCAGTCGCGGCGCAGCTCGGGCTCCATCTCGTCGAAGCTTCGCTCGCTGTGACGGGCGCGCGACTCCCAGCCGTAGCGGTAGGCCGGTTGGTAGGTCTCGTAGCTCGAGCCAGCCTCGACATACGGACGCGTCGAATACGTGTTCCGCCAGTGCTCGTCCTCTGCCGTGGGATTGACGGCCTCGGCAGTCGCCTTGCCGGCCAGGCCGCCGACGACGCCTCCGACGACCGCCCCAACCGCGGTGCCCACGGGGCCGGCTACCGACCCGACCGCAGCTCCCGCCGCGGCCCCGCCCGTGGCCCCAACTCCAACGCCGACCGGATGCGCCCCCGGAGCGCCCGTGATCGGGTCAGGATTTTCGTCAGTTTCCTTCACGTCTTTATTCACGTCTCTGCGGTCGGCCATGAGTGCTTCCTCTTTCTCGATCTCATCTGCCATTCGAGCTGCAACCGCTTCATCCGATCTCAGGCTGTGCTTCGTCTTGAGAAAGGGGTCGAGCTCGTCAGGTCTTAGGACGGGAATGATGAGAGACAAGCTTCAAGAAGCGTGCCGCGCGGGCCACGTCGAGATCGCTTCACCGACGTGGAGAATCGACAGGAGAGGCAGCGCTGAGCTCCGCTGCGAGGCGGATCATTGTAGATACGCCCTGGGCGCAAGCTGCTTGGCGAAGCTGCGCCGTGCGGACGGCAAGAGCGCGGAGACGAGCGAGCGCTCGTCCCCGGCTCAGCGGTTCGGCATCAGGCGTGGCCCATCATCTCCACGTCGGCCAGCTGGCTCTCGTCGAGCTGCCGGTCGCACGCCCGCAGCCCGAGCCGCCGCATCTTCTCGTTGAGGGTCGTCGGAAGACAGCCGAGCTCGGCGGCCGCTCGGCGTTGGTTCCCATGCGCCCGGACCAATGCCTCGATGATCAGCCGCCGCTCGTAAGCTTCCACGAGCTGCCTCAGGTTGGCCTGCGGGGTTCTCGTCCCCTGGCCATGGGTCATGAGCGTCTGCGCCATCTCCTCCCCCTCCTCGCCCCGGAATCGTCCCTTGCCACCACGTTACGGGTAGTTCCGCCGGCCGTTCCGGGGGGATTCCCGGAGCTTGCGGTGAGGGGGGGATGAGCGCGGAAGCCGCGCCCATCCAAGGAGATGGAAGGGGCCGTGAGTCCCTTCGCGTCAGCCTCTTGGCGGCGGTTCGGGGGCCTTGTCGAGCCGCCTCACGTCCGCCTGGTGAACCCAGCCGCGGGCCCCGGCGTTGTCCTCGACGCGGAGCCAGTCGCCGCTCGTCTCGAGCACGGGAACCACCTCCCCCTCTCGGAGCGTGCCGGTGGCGTCGGCTGACGGGGAGGCCGCGTCGAGCAGCGGGGCTCCCCGGCGGACGACAGCGGCCGTCGGCCGGGCGAACGAGCCTGCGAGCGGCACGGCGGCGGCGGCGATCGCCAGCACGAGCGCGACCGAGGCGATCCGCAGGCTCGCGCGCGGCGCGATCCGGAGCCGGCCGGCGCCGTGGGCGGCGAGGGACAGAGCCAAAAGCACGAGCGCCACGAGGTCGAGGCGGTAGCGTCGGGCGAAGCGGGAGGCGACGGCCAGCGGCTCGGGGGCCACCTCGGCCTTGTCGAGGTTCAAGGCCTCGCGCAGACGCTCGACGTCCCGGGCCACCGCGCGGTCTCCCGGATCGAGCTCGCGGGCGCGCAAGAGCGCCCAGAGCGACTCGCCGTGGGCCCCGCGCGCGGTCGCGGCCTGCGCCCAGTTCCAGTAGAGGGTCGCGCTCTCCGCGCCCGAGCGCGCGAGCTCGCCGTAGATCCCGATGGCCTTCGGGTAGTCGCCGGAGCGCACGAGGTCGTTCGCCTCGCGGAAGCGGTCCTCGCCGGGGCCGGCGGCCGCCCCTGCCGCGGCGAGCAGCAGGCAGGCGAGGAGCGCGCCGCGGCCGCTCACGCCCACCGCCTCACCGCCTCGGCCGCGCGCGCCGCGAGGTCCTTCACCTTCTCCGAGTAGTCGCCGAGCTGGGGCGCGTAGCGGACGAAGCGCACGTCGTCGAGCAGCGCGCGGATCGCACGGGCGCGCTCGCTGTCGTCGGCGTCCTTGATCCCGCCGACGGCCTCGTCGAGCGCCTTCTCGACGAGCGCCGCGGCCTGCTCCTTGGTCATCGGCTCGCGCGCGACGCGCTCGAGCTCGCGCAGCGCCGCGCGCACCGAGCGCGACGGCGCCGCGCCACCGCTCCGGTAGGAGCCACCGCTCCGCGCCGCCAGGCCCCAGAGCCCCGCATGGAGCACGAGCGCGAGCGCGACGAGGCTCGTGAGCAGCCGGGCGCCCGGAGTCCAGCTCGCGTGGAAGTCGAGCTCGGAGCGCAGCGGCAACGCCCCCGTCGCGCGCGCGGCCGCCGAGAGCCCGGGGGCCGCGGGCGCTCCGGCGGCGGCGGTTCCGCCCTCCACCTTGAGCGTGAGCGGCGACGTCTCGGAGCTCACGATCCTGCCGGCGCCCGCGTCGAAGTACGAGAACGCCATCGGCTTGATCTCGATCGCGCCGCTCGTCTCGGGCACGACCACGAACTCCCAGCTGCGCGAGCCGCTCACGCCGTTCTCCGTCGTGCGCAGGTCGCTCTTCGACTGCGGCGGGAAGACCTTGGCCCCGCTCACGAGCAGCTCCGGGGCGCGGTCCACCCACTTGAGGTTGCCCGTGCCCTCGACGCGGAAGCGCAGCGTCGCGGCCTCGCCGAGCGGGACGGTGTCGCGGTCGAGGCTGGCCGTGGCCTTGAAGCGGCCCACCGCGCCGCTGAAGCCCGGCGCGTCCGGCAGCGAGTCCACGGTGATCGTGACCGGCTTCGTCGGCCGCTCGATCGAGCCGCCGGCGTCGAAGAAGCCGGTGCGCTGGATCCCGATCCGGAAGACGCTCGCCGGGATGGTGAGCGTGCCCGCCCTCGTCGGGAAGAGCAGCTTGCGCAGGATCGGGAAGCGCCTGTAGCTCTGTCCCTCGAGCGTCGCGGGCTCGCCGGAGGGCGACAGCTTCTCGCGCTCGAGGTCCTCCACCCAGAAGCCGGCGTACTGCGGCGCTTCCTTGAACTGGAGGTCCGCGACCGCGGCTTGCGTGTAGAGCCAGTAGGTGAGCACGAGCGGCTCGCCGACGTGGAGGCGGCTGCGGGACGGCTGCGCCTCCATCTGCACCCGCAGCGTCTCGCTCCGCGTGCGCCGGCGCGCCCCGAACACGTCCTCGAAGGGGTCGCCGAACGGATCGCGCCCGAACGGGTCCTGTCGCTGCGGTTCCTTCGGGCGGATCGCGCCCGCCACCACCTCGATCGCGATCGGCGCGGTCGACTGCCCGCCGGCCTGGACGGCGCCGATCTCCGCCTTGCCCACCGCGCGCGGCTGCAGCACGTAGCTGAGCGTGAACGACCGGGACATGCGTCCGTTCACGATCGAGATCTGGCTCGACTGGAACGGCCCGGCCACCACGTCGAGATTGACGAGCGGCGGCGGCGGGATCTCGTCGGGCGCGCCGCTGCCCTCGACCGTGATCGTGAGCTGGAGCTTGTCCTGCACGCCGATCTTGTGGGCGTCGACCTCGGAGCGCAGGGTGAGCTCCGCCCGCGCCGCGCTCGCGGCAAGGAGCAGCAGGGCGGCGCCGGCGAGCCGCCTCACCAGTCCTTCCCCTTCTTGCGCTGCGCGCGCTTCAGCGCGAGCGCCTTCTGCTGCTCCGCCTTCTCGTTCTGCTGCAGCGCGTCGAGCAGCTGCATCGCCCGCTCCTTGGGCATCCCCGCCTCCTCGCGGAAGCGCTGGTCGGCCTTCTCCTCGGGCGTCTGCGGCTTCGGGTTCTGCTGCCCCTGCTGCGGGTTCGGGTTCGGCTTCTGCTGTCCCTGCTCTCCCTTCTGGTCCTTCTTGTCCTGCTCCTGCTGCTGCTTCTTGTCCTGCTTGTCGTCCTGCTTCCTGTCCTTGTCGTTCTTCTGGCGCTCCTCGTCGCGCTTCTTCTGCTCCTCCTGCTCCTTCAGCTTGCGCAGCGTGAGCTCGAGGTTGCGCCGCGTGTCGGCGTCGCCGGGCATGGAGCGGAGCGCGTCGCGGTAGGCCTGCACCGCGCCCTTGTAGTCCTGCTTCTGGAACAGGCTGTTGCCCAGGTTGTAGCGCGACGGGCCGGCGAGCCCCGACTTCGCGTCGTCGCCGAGCGACTTGAAGAGCGTCGCGGCCTCGTCGTAGCGGCCGTTCTTGTAGAGGCCGTCGGCGACGTTGAAGCGGACCGCCGGGTCCTGCGGGCGCGCGGCCGCCGCGCGCTCGAAGGACGAGAGCGCCTGCGGGTGGCTGCCCTTCGCGTAGTCGGCGCGGCCCGCCTCGGTCGCGCGGCGCGGCCGCAGCAGGATCTCGTCGGCGAGCGTGCCGTGCCTCGGCGATTCGACGGCAGCAGGCGCGGGAGCCGCCTTGGGAGGCGCTGCGGGTGCCGGCGACTGAGCCTGGGCCCGCGTGGCCGCAGGGGTGAGAACGAGCGCCAGCGCCGCGGCCGCGACGCGCGCGGCGACGGGCACCGACGCGGGCCGACGCCGCAGCTTCGGCAGCGGCAGCAGCAGCCCCAGCGCGAGCAGGCCGGCCCCGATCGCGAGCGGGATCTGGAAGCGCTCCTTGCGCCGGTACGAGAACTCGCGCGCGAGCGCTTTCTGCTCCATCCCCTCGAGCGCCGCGGCGAGCGCCGCGAGGCTCGTGTCGGCGGGCGTGATCCGATAGGACTGCCCTCCGGTGCCGCGTGCCATGGCATCGAGCGTCGTCATGTCGAGGCGCGAGACGACCGGGTTGCCGGACTCGTCGCGCTTGTAGCCCGTCACCCTGCCGTCGGCGCCCACCTCGGGCACCGGCTGGCCGCCCTCGGTCCCGACGCCGACCGTGAACACCACCACGCCCGCTTCCTTGGCGCGCGCGAC
>Ga0111538_10011244_pt1 | contig 11882 bp, 11 predicted proteins | sample SoiMethybrSBSTD1_FD_79669 | JGI IMG/M metagenome (GOLD analysis project Ga0111538, IMG submission 79669) | Bulk soil microbial communities from a Populus tree surrounding site in Tennessee, USA - Soil MetaG P. TD hybrid SBSTD1 (version 2)... | ecosystem: Environmental > Terrestrial > Soil >...
AACAACTACGGGCCGGCATGGCAGGCGCCGCAGACGATCATGCAGTCGCGATTCGTCGACATCGGCGTCCAGGTGGATTTCTAACGCGGCGATCATTGCCGCGGCACTGGTGCTCGGAGCCTGTCGTCAGACGGCTCCGAGCGTGACCTATCACGCGAACATCGCGCCGATCCTCAATCAGCAGTGCGCGTCGTGTCACCGCCCCATCACCGGCGATCCCAACGATCCGTTGTGCGTGGCGGGGGCGCCGTTCAGCCTGCTCGACTACAAGACGGTCAAGTCGCACGCCAATGAGATCGCCGAAGCGACCGCCACGCGGGCGATGCCACCGTGGCTTCCCGAACCAGGGCCACATCGTTTCGCGAATGAGCGCCGACTGAGCGACGCGCAGATCGCACTCATTCAGCGGTGGGTGGATCAGGGCGCACCCGAAGGTGAGACGACTACCCAGACCGCACTGCCCGCCTGGCCCGACGGATGGCAACTCGGCACTCCCGATCTGGTCGTGACCATGCCCGAGTCGTTCACGATTCCCGCGCGCGGCGGCGATGTGTTTCGCAACTTCGTGTTTCCCGTGCCCTCGTCACCGACACGGTACGTGCGTGCGATTGAGTTCCGTGCGGATAATCCGAAGGTGATTCATCACGCCAACATTGCTGTGGATCCCTCGAGGCTCGCCCGACGGCTCGATCGTGCCGAGCCGGGCCCGGGCTTCGCCGCGATGCCAGAGGACCAGGTCGTGAACGTCTACGGCTGGTCGCCCGGGCGGGTGCCGGTGATGGAGTCCCCGGACACCGCATGGACATTGGATGAAGGCAGCGATCTCGCGGTGCAGCTGCACATGATCGGGAGCGCCGCCCCCGAGACGGTTCGACCAACGATCGGCCTCTACTTCTCTTCCACGCCGCCGACCCGCACGCCGGTCGTCATCAAACTCGAATCGAAAGTGATCGACATCCCCGCCGGCGAGCCTGCGTACGTGGTCGAAGATAGTTACGTGCTGCCTGCAGCTGTCGATGTCGTCAGCGTCTACCCTCACGCGCACTATCTGGCGAAGCAGATGACGGGGACCGCCGTCCTGCCCGACGGATCGCGACAGACGCTGTTGTCGATTCCGCAGTGGGATATCCGCTGGCAGGATCAATACCGCTACGTAACGCCGCTGGCGCTGCCGGCAGGCACCACGCTGCAGATGCGTTTCACCTACGACAACTCGGAGCGCAACACGAGCAATCCGGCGCGGCCGCCGCAGCGGGTGCGCTGGGGTCCGAAATCAACCGATGAAATGGCGGCGCTGTGGATGGAGGTCATTCCGCGTCGCGCAGACGATGTCGCACGTCTCGAGTCCGATCACATCGAGCGTGCGCTTCGCGCCGACGTCGCCGCGGCGGAAGCGCTGGTCCGGACGAGCCCCGGCGACGCGCGGGCGCACAACTATCTCGCGACGAAGTATCTCCAGGCCGGGCGCGTGCCAACCGCCATCGACGAGCTCCGGCGCGCCCTTCAGATCGCGCCTGATGACGCCGAGGCGCACAGCAATCTTGGCAGCGTGCTGCTGACGCAGGGCCAGGTGAGCGAGGCGTCAGCGCATCTTCGCACCGCGGTCCGCATCAAACCAGACGACGACCGTGTGCGATTCAACTACGCGAACCTGCTGCAGGCCTCAGGACGAACCGATGACGCGATCGCCGAGTTCCGTCGCGCCGTGCAGCTGAATCCGGACAATGCCGACGCGCACTTCAATCTCGCCGTACTGCTCGGCCCGCGCAACCAGCTCGGTGAAGCGATCACGCACCTGCGCCAGGTGATCGAGATCAACCCGCAGAACGCCGATGCCCATCGCAACCTGGCCGTCGGTCTTGGCCTGCAGGGGAAACTCGACGAAGCCATCCGGCACGACCGGACGAGCCTCCGCCTCCAGCCCGACTCGGCTGCGACCCGGGAACATCTGAATGCGCTCCTGAAAGCCGCAGGAAAGACGGTCTCGCCTTGATCCAGGCGTGATTCTGGACGAGCCTACGGCACGGCCGGTGCGTCACATCGCTTGACACTACCGACAACTGTCCGTATTATTGGGGTTTACGGTCGTAGGCCTTCGTCTGTCCATGTAACAGCGCGCCGTATTCGGGGGATGGCGAGCAGCAGACACGGGCTGGAGTCCCCACTCCGATGTGAGTGGGCACGGTGAAGGAATCCCTTATTCATGCGTACGTTCGTGGCAAGCGCCAAGCGCGCAGATACAAAGTGGCACGTCATCGACGCGAGCGGCAAAGTGCTTGGGCGCGTCGCCACGGTGACTGTTCGTCTGCTTCAGGGCAAGCACAAGGCGACCTACACCCCTTTCATCGACACGGGCGACCACGTCGTGATCATCAACGCGGGATCGGTTAAGCTGACCGGCCGCAAGGAAGAGCAGAAGGTTTACCGCCGGCACAGCGGCTATGAAGGTGGCTTGCGCGAAGAGCGTGCGGTCGATGTGCGAAAGCGGCAGCCCGTGCGTCTGGTAGAGGAAGCCGTACGCGGCATGCTCCCCAAGACGAAGATGGGCGATGCGATGTATCGCAAGTTGAAGGTCTACGCGGGAGCGGATCATCCGCACGCCGCTCAGCAGCCACAGAAAATCGAGGTCGCCTAGCTTGGCAAGCATCGAATATTACGCAACCGGCCGCCGCAAGACTTCTACCGCGCGCGTCTTCCTTCGTCCCGGCAGCGGGACCATCACCGTCAACCATCGTGAGTTCGATAAATACTTCACGACTGATCAGCTGCGCACACAGGTACGTCGTCCGCTGCTGCTGACCGAGACCGGTGACAAGTTCGACATCCTGGCGACGGTGGGCGGCGGTGGCGTGAACGGACAGGCGGGGGCGATGCGCCTCGGCATCTCGCGGGCGCTCGTCGAATTCAACGCCGAGCTCCGCAAGCAATTGAAGAAGGATGGTCTGTTGACCTCCGATTCACGTGTCAAGGAACGCAAGAAGTACGGCATGGCTGGCGCCCGCAAACGGTTCCAGTTCAGCAAACGTTAAAGGGAGGAATCTGTTGTCCGGGATTGCGATGAAAGATTTGCTGGAGGCCGGGGTTCACTTCGGCCATCAGACGAAACGGTGGAATCCGAAGATGAAGGAGTTCATCTTTGGTGAGCGGAACGGCATTTACATCATCAATCTGAACAAGACCGTCCGGAAGTTCCGCGAGGCCGAAGAGTTCGTCACCAACCTTGCTGCCGATGGGCGCACCCTGCTCTTCGTCGGCACGAAACGCCAGGCGCAGGACGTCATCTCGGAAGAAGCGCAACGCTGCGGGATGTACTTCATCAACCAGCGCTGGCTTGGCGGACTTCTCACCAACTTCACCACGATTCAGCGCAGCCTGGGACGCCTCCGCGACCTGGAAGCGATGGTCACCGACGGCCGGTACGACACGCTCTCCAAGAAAGAGATCGCGCGTAACGAAAAGGAGAAGCGCAAGCTTCTCAAGAACCTCGAAGGCATCCGCCTGATGTCGCGGCTGCCCGACGCGGTCTTCGTCGTGGACACACGCAAGGAAAAGATCGCGGTGGACGAAGCGCGCAAGCTGAAGATCCCGGTCATCGGCATCGTGGACACCAACTGCGATCCCGACGAGGTCGACTACGTCGTCCCCGGTAACGACGATGCACTGCGCGCGATTCGGCTGTTTGCGTCGAAGATCGCCGACGCGGTGAGCGCCGGCCGCGGCATGCGTGAATCGCGCATCGCCGAGGAAGATGCGGCCAAGGCCGAAGAGGCCGCTGCCGCGGACGCCGCTGCGCGTCTGACGCGAGCGGTGCGGCCGCAGCGGCGCGAAGCAACCCCGACAACGGCCGGCGCATAACGGCCGGGTCTTCCCAGTTGACGCGCCGGCTGAACAGCCGGCGCTTTTTGTGTACGGTGACTTTAGGCTCGAGGCTTTCGGCTCTGGGCCCGTGCAACGCCTAAAGCCCAAAGTCCAAAGACAAGAGCCTGAGAACGTGAGTCGAGCGATGGCAGAGATTACGGCGGCGATGGTGAAGCAGCTCCGGGACAAGACCGGCGCAGGGATGATGGAGTGCAAGGCGGCGCTCACGGAAGCGAACGGAGACATGGAGGAGGCCATCACGCTGCTCCGCAAGCGCGGTCTCGCCTCGGCTGCCAAGCGCGCCGGCCGGACTACGTCGCAGGGCGTGATCGGCAGCTACATCCACATGGGCGGCAAGATCGGCGTGCTCGTCGAGGTCAATTGCGAGTCGGATTTCGTCGCACGCACTGACGACTTCAACAATCTCGTCAAGGAACTCGGCATGCACATCGCTGCTGCCGCACCGCGATGGGTGCGCCGCGAGGAAGTGCCGACGGAGGAAGTCGAGAAGGAGCGCGCCATCTACCGCGGACAGATGGAGAAGGAGAACAAGCCCGCCCACGTCATCGACAAGATCATCGAGGGCAAGCTTGGTAGCTTCTACTCGCAGTTCGTGCTGCTCGACCAGCCGTTCGTTCGCGACGACAAGATGACGATCAACCAGCTCGTGGCCCAGGCGAGCGCGAAGACCGGCGAGAACGTGCAAGTGAGCCGCTTCGTCCGGTTCCGCGTCGGCGAAGGCAGCGAGTCCTGAGCGAATCCGCTAATCCAAATCGGCGTTGGCGTAACATCCCCTCCCGGGCCCATTCGCTCGGGAGGCTTGACCCGCTTCAATCGAGCCTACATCAACGAAGGCGAGCTTCGCTGCCCGCAGCGCGGATCCACCTACGCCGTCAGGCGCCGCATCGCCTCGCTGGTCCCTCGTGCAACTAATCTATCGCTACCACATGCGTGCGGCCCAGGCCAAATCGCACAGCGGATTCCGGTCCTCAACCGCTTCTCTAATTTTGGGTGACGAAGCTGCTCGGCAGAACGCCAGCCCTGCCCGACAATCACTCCACAGCGACTCGGACCGACTGAACTCGATATAATCGCGATTCGATGTCGTCCGAAACCGCCACGCCCGCTGCCACTCCGATCTACAAACGCGCGCTGCTCAAACTGTCCGGCGAAGCCCTCATGGGCGAACAGCAGTTTGGCGTCGACCCCGTGGTCGCCACGCGCATCGCACGCGACGTCGGCGAGATTCAGGGTCTCGGCGTCGAGACGGCCATCGTCATTGGCGGCGGCAACATCTTTCGTGGCCTGGCAGCCAGTACGCGCGGGATGGACCGCGCAACCGCCGACTACATGGGCATGCTGGCGACCGTGATCAACGCGCTCGCGCTGCAGGACGCCCTCGAACAGCAGGGGGTCACCACGCGCGTCGTCACCGCCATAGAGATGCGCGCGGTCGCCGAACCGTTCATCAGGCGCCGCGCAATCCGGCATCTCGAGAAAGGCCGGGTCGTGATTTTCGCGGCCGGCACCGGCAACCCTTACTTCACCACCGACACTGCCGCCGCGCTTCGCGCGATGGAGATCAAAGCCGACGTTATCCTCAAGGGCACCAAGGTCGATGGCATCTACACCGCCGACCCGATGATCGACACGGCGGCGACGAAATACGACACCATCTCCTACTTGCAGGTGCTCGAGCGTCAGCTCAAGGTCATGGACACCACGGCAATTTCGTTGTGCATGGACAACAAACTGCCGATCGTCGTCTTCAATCTGCGAGAGCCTGGCAACATCCGGAAAGTCGTGCTGGGCGAAGCCATCGGGACAACGGTCTCGACGAATTGACACACATATGGATTTCAACGACCTGAAAGGGATGTTTGGCGAACTGAAAACGCGCATGGACGCCGGAATCGAGCGCGTCCGGCGCGATATGGCGCACGTGCGGACGGGGCGCGCCACGGTCGGCCTGCTTGACGGTGTCCACGTCGAGGCCTACGGCACGAAGATGCCGATCAATCAGGTGGCCACGCTCTCGGTGCCGGAACCCGCGCTGATCGTCGCGCAACCGTTTGATCCGACGGTCATGGGCGCGATCGAGAAAGCGATTCGCACGTCGGACCTCGGGCTCAACCCGTCGAACGACGGCAAGGTCGTTCGCATCCCGATCCCCGCGCTCACTGAGGATCGCCGCAAGGAACTGTCACGGCACGTCCACAAGCAGGCCGAGGAAGGGCGCAATGTGGTGCGCCAGGTGCGCCGCGATGCCAATGAGCGTCTCAAGAAGCTGCTCAAGGAACACAAGATTTCAGAAGACGACGAGCGGAAGGGCCTCGATCAGGTGCAGAAGATCACCGACGATCACGTGAAGATGATCGACGAGCTGCAGAAGAAGAAGGACCAGGAGTTACTGGGACACTGAACGCGCACGCTGAAGCGTGCGCTCTACGATGCAGGTGTCGAGCGGTGGCTTCAGCACCGCGGACATCAATTTCCCAACGAGACGCCGAGGGCGCGGGCGGTCAGCAGCAGGTCGTAGTCGAGCGGAACGGTCTTCGTCTTCCCCACTACTTCGCCAAGCGGGATCGGCACCAGATCGGGTGGATGGTTCGCCACCATCTTCCCGAACTGCCCCTTCATCAGCAATTCCACCGCCTTGCCGCCGAACCGCGTCGCCAGCGTTCGGTCGAACGCCGTCGGCGATCCGCCGCGCTGCAGGTGACCAAGGACGACGTGGCGCGTCTCCTTCCCGGTCAGCTCTTCGAGCTGCGCGGCGCAGCGAATGCCAATGCCACCAAGTCGTTCCACGTGGCCGCCGTGCGCGGCCTCGATCAGCGTCACACCGCCGTCTTTTGGATGGGCGCCTTCGGCGACGACCACAATGCTGAAGCGAGCGCCGAGCTTGTCGCGATCGCGGATGCATGCCGCGACGCGTTCGAGGTCGTACGGAATTTCGGGAATGAGAATCACGTCGGCGCCGCCGGCCATGCCGCTGTGCAGTGCGATCCACCCGGCGTAGCGACCCATGACTTCGACAACCATGATCCGGCGATGGGCTTCAGCCGTCGAGTGCAGCCGATCGATCGCGTCGGTGGCGAAGCTGACCGCGGTGTCGAAGCCGAAGCAGCTCGTCGTCCCGACGATGTCGTTGTCGATCGTCTTCGGGACACAGACAAGCGGGATGCCCTTCTTGTAGAACTCGTACGAGATCGCCAACGTGCCGTCGCCGCCGATGCACACCAGCGCGTCGAGCTCCATTTGCCCGAACATCTCGACGACGCGATCGCTGTAGTCGAAGGTGCCTTGCGGGGTGACGATCGGCTCCGCGAACGGGTCGCCGCGATTGACGGTGCCGAGCATCGTGCCGCCGAGGCGGAGGATGCCGGTGACGTCGTGGGGCGTCAGGATGCGCGACTTCTCAGGATAGATGAGGCCGTCGAAGCTGTCTTCGAGGCCAACCACTTGAATGCCGGCGTTGGAGGACGCTTTGACAACCGCGCGAATAACCGCATTCAGGCCGGGAGCATCACCGCCGCCGGTGAGGACCCCGATTTTTTTCATTCTGGGCATCAGTGTGGGACGTCGACATGCCGCGTGCGACCGGGCAAAATCGAGTATAGCCGATGGATCTCACGCAGGGCTGAAGTTGAGCCGAAACGACAAAAACGGAGGGCAAATGAACGATCTTCACGCAGTGGGGACGTTGGCCTGCCAGCCGAAGCTCACAGAAGCGACGAGGCCCGCCTTTGCCGAAGGCTACGGCGGGCAGCCTTCGCGTGAATCGTGAGCGAAGGCTGGTGGACGGCGCGAGGCTCGAACTCGCGACCTCCGCATTGCGAACGCGGCGCTCTCCCAACTGAGCTAGCCGCCCACATGTCTCGCTTGTCCCTCCGGCGCCACGTGCGGCGCAAGCGGACGCACCGGCGCGCAAAGCGCGACCAGCACCATCCGTCAGTTTAACACGGTCAGTTCACTTCCCGCTCGAACAGCAGCTTCAGCGGTGCCGCGCCGAGCGCGATCAGAAAGCCGAACACCGCCCACCCCGCGAGATTGGCGGCTCTGAAACGCGCGTGCTCGCCGGGCTGGAGCACGACGTCATGCGTTTTCCAGAACAGCGTGTTGTGCGCCCGCAGGCGATGCGGACCAGCCGGCAATTCGTGTGTAACTGCCTGCCCGTTCTTCAGGACCGCGATCTCGTCGCCGTCCACGGACACGTAAATCTCGCGAACACCCGCGTCGTCTCGCGATTGCCGCGTGACGGTGATGCACGCGACGTAGTTCATGCGCCGCTCGGTCGTGTGCAGGGACGAGCCCTCGAGCCCGCTCGGCGGCACTGGGCGGTTCGAGGTGTCCCGAAGTGCCTCGATGTGCACCGATCGATCCTACCCGGAGAGAGTGGCGTCGCAGAACTCTTCCATGCACAATTGAATGATCGTGAACGGAGCGCGACTGCCTCTGGGCCGGGCGCATCTGCTGGCGTCGATGGTGATGCGTGAGGTCCGCCGGGCGGGCCTTCCCGCCGACGATGTCGTGCCGCTCGGGAGCCTGCGCCGCTGGGCGCCGGACATCGGCGACGTGTCGCTGCTCGCCATCGCCGAGCCCGCCGCGCACAACGAGGTACTCGACGGCTTTCTCAAACTGCCGACGGTGACCGCCGTGCTTGCTCGCTTGCCGTCGAGCGTCGAAGCGGCGACCGAACGCGGCCGCGTCCGCCTGCACGTCACAGCCTCCGAAGATGCCGGCGCCGCGCTCGTCTGGCACACCGGCACACGCCGTCACACCGACCTGCTGCAGCAGCGGGCCACCCGTCTTGGCCTGGTGTTCCGCGACGGTCTCCTGAGTCGGCCGAATGGTGCGCTCGTCTCAACACCCGACGAGGAAGACGTGTATCGGCGGCTGAACCTGCCGTTCATTTCTCCGGAGCTGCGCGAAGGCGTCGACGAAATCGACACAGCCGAGCGCGGAGAACTGCCTGTGCTCGTGTTGCGATCCGACATCCGTGGCGATTTGCACATGCACAGCACCTGGAGCGACGGTCGCGACAGCATCCAGCACATGGTCCTCGCCGCCAAACAGCTCGGCTACGAATACGTCGCGATCACCGATCACTCCGAACGGGCGTTCGCGTCGCGCAAGCTGCTGGCGCTCGAGATCCCGATTCAACGCGACGAGATCAACATGCTGCGCTCGCGCATTCACGGCATCGACATCCTGCACGGCGTCGAAGTGGACATCATGCCGGACGGCTCGCTCGATTTCGACAACACCCAGCTTGCCAACTTCGACATCGTCCTCGCCTCGCTGCACGACGATCACGGCGATGACGGCGCGCGGCTGACGGAGCGATATGTACAGGCCATGCGCAACCCGCTGGTCAACATCATCACGCATCCGGCCAATCGATCGCCGGCACTCTCCCCGGGATACGACCTCAATTACGACCGGCTATTCGAGGTGGCGGTGGCCACCGGCACGGCGCTCGAAGTTGACGGTGCACCGGGCCACCTCGACTTGGACGGATCGATCGCACGGCGTGCCGTTGATGCTGGGGTCACGCTGACGATCGACAGCGACTGTCATCGGGCTGAGGCGCTCGATCGGCAGATGCGATTTGGGGTCGGCACCGCCAGGCGCGGCTGGGTGCAGTCCTCGCACGTGTTGAACACGCGCAGTGCGGACGCCGTCCGCGCCTTCGTGGCGCGAAAGCGCAACAGTAAACGTGACAGACGCTGACGTTCATGGGCCGCCTGAGGGTGGCCCCCACGTCAGTGGGCCACCTGAATGTGGCCCCTACATCCTGTTCATTGCGGCCGCCTGCATTGTCGCGACAATCGCGTTCTGGGCCTACACACGCACGCTCTTGCCGGGCGTCGATCTCGGCGACACCGGCGGCTTTCAAGCTGCGGTCCTGTGGCCCGAACACAGCGCGCGCCGCGCGTATCCGCTCTATTACACGCTGGCTGCGCCGTTCATCCGTACGGCCAGCGCTGGCAATCCAGCCCGTGGCCTGAATCTCTTCTCGGCGCTCTGGGCAGCGATCGCTGCCGGTCTGTTCGCATTCTTCAGCGGACGGCTGACGAAGTCGCCGCTCGCCGGCGCCGCTGCCGGTCTGTTGCTCGCGTTCTCGTTCACGTTCTGGACACAGGCGATCATCGCCGAGGTCTATTCGCTGCATCTGACGCTCGTCGCCGCGTGTCTGCTTGCACTCTCGGCATTCGCCGCTCGGCCGACGCGGTCACGGCTGGCGATCTTCTTCGTGCTGTATGCCGTCGCCTTCGGCAATCACCTCGGCATGATTCTGTTCCTCGTGCCGTTCGCGGTCTTTCTGCTCCAGGTTCATCCTCGGCCGCGTGAGCTATTCGCGCCATCGACGATCCTGCTTGCGCTCGTGATCGCCACAGCCGGTGCACTGCAGTATGCGGAGACGTTCATGTACGTGTGGTCGTCTATCGACGCGCCGAGTGCGTGGACGGACCGCATCGCCGCGTTCTGGCTCGATGTGACGAAAGCCGACTGGCGCGAGGAAATGGTCTTGGGGATCTCGTCGGGTCAGCTGTGGACCCGCCTCCAGATGTGGGCGTGGGACGCGCGTCAGCAGTTCGGCATCGCGGGCCTCGCGCTCGCGGCAGTCGGCGCGATCCGCGTATGGTCGCTGTCGAAGCCCTGGGCCGTGTTCGTGTGGCTCACCTACGCGATCACGACGGCGTTCGCGCTCACCTACAACGTCGGCGACACGCACGTCTTCCTGCTGCCGGGTCACTTTCTGATGGCGCTGGCCATCGCCGCCGCCCTCGGCAACTGGCGCAGCGTCCGGCTCAGATACGCGGTGGCCAGTGTCGCGCTGGTCTACGCCGCGTGGCGGGGATGGGATACGTGGCCTGCAGTCGATCGCCACGCCGATCGCCGCGCCGACGCGCAACTCGCGCATCTCGCCCAGGGCGTGAACGCGCGCAGCGCGCTGCTGGTGTCGAAGATGGATTGGCAGCTGGAGAACGTTCTGCTGTACTCGTCGCGCTACCAGAGACGCGACCTCGCATGGGTGCGGCTGGACGATGTGCTGCTCCATCTGCCGTTTCTCGTGCGGGACAACCTCGCCGCGTCACGCGACCTCGTACTCACCGCGGACGCGGCGGCCGCCGTTGTTTCGGCGTACGCGAATGAATTTCCGCTCGTCCTCGATCAGCCGCCGGCGGCGAGCCTGTCCGATGTCATCTCGCGAATTCCGCGCAGCACGCCCTACGTGCTTACGCTGTTGCTGCCGGCTCCTGGCGGCCGGACGATCGATAGCGAAGACTTCGCCAAGGCATTGGCCGAGCTTGCCGGCAATCGACTACCACGCCGATCCGAGGCCTCTTACGAGGTATGGGCCGGGATGTTGGGCGAGGCCCCGAGCCTTTATCGATCCTCGGCTCATCCATTTCGTCAGGATGTCCTGATTGGCGGAGAACCCTTCACGATTCGTATGGATTCGTGGCTGCCGGAGGACAGTTTCCGTCGCAGTGGCTTTGCCCATGTTTTGCATGGAAGAGAGCATGCGCTCATTGCAGAACGCGGAATCAGCCTTGTCTGGCTCCAACGTGATGGCTCCCCCGCCACGTATTACGGCGCCGGCCTCTACACCCCGGAAGCGCGGTTCCGGATCCTCGCGCCGGCCGCCCATCTCGCGCGGATTGAGGCGCGGAATCAGTAGACTGGGGTCCATGCGCACGTTCCTCGCTACCGTCGGCCTCTGTCTGTTGGTGTTCACGACCTCCCACCAGGCGCAGACGCCGGACGCCCTGGCCCGCGCGCTCCAGAAGCGCTATCAGGGAATCAGCGACTTTTCTGCGGATTTCGTTCAGGTCTATCGCGGCGGCGTGCTGAAGACGCAAAGCCGCGAGGAGGGCAAGGTGTCGGTGAAGAAACCCGGCCGGATGCGCTGGACCTACGTCAAACCCGAGAGGAAAGAGTTTGTCTCTGACGGCACGAAGGTCTATTCGTACATCCCGCTGGACCAGCGGGTGATTGTGAGCCCGGTCCCCCCG
>Ga0111538_10011245_pt1 | contig 11881 bp, 10 predicted proteins | sample SoiMethybrSBSTD1_FD_79669 | JGI IMG/M metagenome (GOLD analysis project Ga0111538, IMG submission 79669) | Bulk soil microbial communities from a Populus tree surrounding site in Tennessee, USA - Soil MetaG P. TD hybrid SBSTD1 (version 2)... | ecosystem: Environmental > Terrestrial > Soil >...
CGTCGAGCGCCTGGTCGAGGGCCAGCCAACCCAGAGGGCCGGCGAGCAGCTGCAGTCCATCGGTCACCACGGCCGCGACGTACGCGGTAGTGACGCGGCTTCGAGTGAGCGTGGGCACCTGCAACAGCGTGGAGATCACATTTCAAGAGTAACTGGAAGGTTCGGCGGTGTCGAGCTGAGCTGGCCGCTCGGGTAACCTTAGGCGCGCACGATGCAAACCCTCGACAGCCTGACCGTCCGAACGACACGTGCCGCGCGCTGGCGGCTCGCCGGTGCAATCGTCGGCGCCGGTTCGCAGTTCGCCGTCGGCGTCCTGCTCGCCCGCCTGCTCGTACCTGCGGACTTCGGTGTCGTCGCGCTCGCGTACGTGGTGCTCAGCCTCGTACGGCCGCTGTGCGATGTCGGCGTCGGCGGCGCGATCGTTCAACGGCAGGAGCTCACGACTCGTCACGTGAGGACCGCCGCCACGTTCGCGACGCTGATGGGGATTGCCGTCGCGGGCATCCTGGTACTGCTGGCGCCGGTGTTCGCGTGGGTGATGCGCGACGCGCGTGTCGTGCCGGTCTTGCGAGTGCTGTCGGCTGCGTTGGCCATTCGGAGTACCGCGGCCGTATCTGATGCCCTGTTGCGGCGTCGCCTGGAGTTCAGAACGCAGGTCGTGGTCGAAACCGGCAGCTATGTCGTGGGTTACGGCTGCGTCGCCGTCACCCTCGCGCTGCTTGGCTACGGCGTCTGGAGCCTGGTGTGGGGCGCGCTCGCCGAAACGCTGCTGTCGTCGATCGCCCAGATCGCTGTCGTCCGTCACGACATGCGTCCGATGCTGGTCCGGAAGGAACTCGAGCAATTACTCGGTTTCGGAGCCGGCGCGACGATGAGCACATGGGCCAACTACGTGGCGTTGAACGGCGACTACTTCATCGTGGGGCGAGCGATGGGCGCCGCGAGCCTGGGACTCTACGTTCGGGCGTACACGCTGATGAAACTTCCGCACACCTACGTGGCCAGCGCCCTGACGAACGTCATGTTCCCGGCGTTTGCGAGCGTGCAGACCGAACCGGTGCGGCTACGCCGCGGCTACCTGCTGCTGACCGAAGTCGTCGCCATCGTCGCGGCGCCGTCGATGGCCGTTCTCGCGGTGGTGGCGCCCCATTTCGTGCACGCCCTTTACGGCCCTCAGTGGCTGGGGGCCGTCTTGCCGCTGCAGATTCTCTGTCTGGGCGGGTACCTGCGGTCTCTCTATCATCTCGGCAGCATCGTCGCGCAGAGCGTCGGACAAGTGTTTCAAGAACTGTGGCGCCAGGTGATCTATGCGGGGCTGGTCATCGCCGGCGCCGTCGTCGGGTCGGCCTGGGGCCTCCCGGGCGTCGCGGCCGGCGTCAGCGCCGCGATTCTCTATATGTACGTGGCGTGCGGACATCTCGCGTTGCGGGCGACCGGTGCCACGTGGACCGACTACGTGCGTGCTCAGCGAGGCGGGGCCTTCGCGTCGGTCGCGACTGGCGGCGTTGCGTTGTTGACCCGGTTGCTGCTCGAGGCGAGTGGCGCGTCGAGCGGCGCGATCACACTCGCCGTTCTGGCCGCGGCGGCCGTGCCGTGGACCATCAGCCTGGTCTGGTTGCTGGCTCGTCCGGACTGCGAACCGCTCCGGGAGTGGCTGCCCACTTGGGGCGCGAGGGTTGTCCAGACCTTCAGCCAGAGTCGAGCCATCGGCCAGGCGCCGTGACGAGGGTGCGGTGACTGCGCGATCCTCCCGGTGTCACGTCCTCGTCGAACGCCCTGCAAAGGAGCCGACGGCGGCAAGTCCAGGAGAGATTCGCGCCTTCGCGAAGTGCCGGAACGAGCGTCTGCGCCTGCCGGCGTTCCTGAAACACTATCGCGATCTGGGTGTGGGCCGATTCTTCATCGTCGACAACGATTCTTCCGACGGAACGACCGAGTATCTGGCCGATCAGCCGGACGTGCGCCGGTTCACGCCGAGTGGCACCTTCCGGGAGGCCGGGGGCGGGACGGAGTGGTTGAATGCCCTTCTGGCCGAATTCGGCGAAGGGCACTGGTGCGTGACGGTCGATATTGACGAGTTGTTCTGTTATCCAGGCAGCGAGTTCGCGCCGCTGCGCACGCTCACGACGTTTCTCGATCGGCATGGTTACGAGGCCATCGGCTGTCTTCTGCTCGACTTGTATCCCGGCGGGCCGTTGGCGGCTTGCTCTTACAAGGAAGGCGACGACCTGCTCGCGGCCGCACCCTATTTCGACGCCGGCCCTTACGACAGAATCCCGATCGACTTGTGTCCAGGTTTTCTCATCCGGGGAGGAATGCGGGAGCGCATCTTCTACCCGAATTTCCGAACGCGGGGAGCTGCGGCACGGATCTACGAAGGGGTTCGCGGCCGTGTGACGCGTCGTCTGCCACGCCTGCACAATGTCCGATGGCTTCGGCCAACCGAACCGCCGGTTCTGACAAAAGTGCCGCTCGTTCGTTGGGACCGGCAGACCCGATACCTGAGCCCGCACTGGGTATCTCCAAAGCCGGTCGCACCAGTCACGGGCGTCTTGCTGCATTTCAAGTTTCTGGCCGACGCTCAGAGCCGGGTCGCCGAAGAGACGGTGCGCGGCCAGAAGTACGCCGGAGCAGCCGAATACCGACGATATGCTCAAACACTGGCTGACCGTCCAGACAACGGCTTTCTGTACGAAGGGTCGACGCAGTTCGCAGGAACGCAGCAGCTCGTACAACTCGGTCTCATGCACGATGCGCAAGCCTGGTCGGAAGCTCGAACCGGGAGCCACGCGTGACGCGTCGGCGTTGTCATGTGCTGGTCGAGCAGAACGGCGAGGTTCCTCTGCCTGCCGCCGGCGAGGTCCGTGCCTTCGCGCGGTGCCGGAACGAGCTTCTTCGCCTTCCGGCCTTTCTTCGTCACTATCGCGCCCTCGGCGTCGGGCGCTTCTTCATCATCGACAACGGGTCAAGCGACGGAACCGCCGACTACCTGGCGAGCCAGCGGGATGTGCACCTGTTCCAGACAAACAGTCGTTACGGCGAAGCTGGTATGGGGATCGACTGGGTGAACGCCTTGCTGGACAGGTTCGGGACCGGCTTGTGGTGTGTCACCGTCGACATCGATGAGCTGCTGCTGTATCCAGGCAGCGAACGGGCGCCGCTGCGCACGTTGACGACCTATCTCGACCAGCGCGGGTTCGAGGCGTTGGCCTGCATGCTCCTCGACATGTACCCGGGCGGTCCGCTCGAGGAGAGTGCCTATGCGGCAGGGTCTGACCCGTTGGCGACGGCACCCTACTTCGATGCGGGGCCGTACGAACGACGGCAGGTCGAACCGTGTCCGGGGATCCTGATCCGTGGAGGCATGCGCGAACGAATCTTTTTTCCTGAGTTTCGCGCGCGCGGCGTCGGCGCGAGATTGTTCGACGCGATGCTTTATGGCGTAGCGCTTCACACACCGCTGCTTCGAAGCATGCCATCGGTACTCTCATTGCGACGGCCCTCGCCGCCGTGCCTCACGAAAGTGCCTCTCGTCCGCTGGAACGAAACATCCAAGTACCTGCAGAGCACTCATTGGATTGCTCCCCAGCCGGTGGCGCCAGAAACCGGTGTGCTTCTGCACGTGAAGTACCTGCAGGACTTCCACGCGCGAGCGGTTCAGGAGAGTGCCCGCGGGGAACACTGGGACGGCGCCTCCGAATACCGGCGATATGCGCAGCGACTCAGCGAGGATCCGAGCCTGTCGTTGATGTACGCGGGGTCGACGCGATTCGAGGGAACGGCGCAGCTCGTGCGGATGGGGCTCATGCACGAGTCAGCGGACTGGGCGACCGCTCGAGATTCCGGAACTGTCTGATGCGGCCTCCAGCGTGTCATGTCCTGATCGCGCGCAGCGGAAACAACCGTCACGCAGTCGCTTCACGCGATGAGATTCGGCTGTTCGCGAGATGCCGGAATGAACGTCTTCGCCTTCCGGCGTTTTTCCAGCATTACCGCGCGATGGGCGTCGACCGCTTCTACATCGTCGACAACGAGTCGTCTGACGGGACCACGGAATACCTCGCGAGTCAGCCCGATGTTCACCTGTTTCGGACGACGGATCGGTACGGCGAGTCGGGAAGCGGTACGGCGTGGATGAACGCGCTGCTGGCGGAGTTCGGCGTCGGCTGCTGGTGCGTGACGGTGGACATCGACGAGCTTCTCATCTTTCCTGGCAGCGAGCAGACACCGCTGCGCAGGCTGACCGCGCATCTCGACGGTCGCGGTCACGATGCCTTCGTGTGCCTGATGCTCGATCTGTACCCCGCGGGGCCGATCGTCGACAGCCCGTATACAGCAGGTGGCGACCTGCTCGCGGCGGCGCCGTATTTCGACGCCGGACCGTACGGCCGGGCGCCCCTTACCGAGTGCCCGGGCTTTCTCATCATGGGCGGGGTTCGGGAGCGCGTCTTTCATCCTGAGTACAGAAGGCGCGGCCTCTGGGCAAAGGCGTATCACGCCTTGTTCAATCGCGTGCTGCTGCGCACGCCGGTTGTCAGGGACAACGCATGGATCCGCCGGCGCCGCCTGCCGAGCCCGCCTGCCCTCTCGAAGGTCCCGTTGGTCCGGTGGGATGCCGCATCGAGATACTTCCGGAGCGTGCACGCCATTTCTCCCAAGACGGTCGCGCCCGAGACCGGAGTCCTTCTGCACTTCAAGCTGCTGCACGATCTGCACGCCAAGGCGCGTGACGAGTCCACACGCGGCGAGTATTCAAGGGGCGCATTGGAATACCGGCGATATGCGCGGACGCTCGATCGGAATCCGCGGACCACGTTCATGTACGAGGGATCGGTGCGTTTCGAAAGCACGAGCCAGCTCGTGCGCCTGGGCCTCATGCAGGACAGCGAAGCCTGGACTGCAGCTCGCGAACAGGCTCAGCGCGAGATCGGAACAACTCCCTGAAAGGTGCGGTTGCTGAGCGACGGGAACTCCAGATCCACGGTCGAGACGGGCGAGACGGCAGACGTCACACGATAGAGATCGACGCGGCGGTCCCCCGCGCCTTCGATCGAAAACGAGCGCGCCAGCTCGAACTCGGGCCTGACGACGGCCTGTCGCAGCAGGCGCTGGCCCTCCGCCCAGATCGGTCTGTTGTCGACCTCGATCGCGACCCAGCGACACCCGCATCGCGCCTGCAGCAGCGTCACGACATCGTCGGTCGACGCGACGTTCGACTTCTGGACCCACTTGAAGGTCGTCGCGGGGCCAGCTTCGAACAGCAGCCGGTTGGCCAGGACGATCCGTCGGACAAACTGTGGATCCGACGCGCGAACGTAAAACCCGAAGAGGCCGTCGTAGGCGCCGTCGTAGAGGACCGCGTCCGCGGGCCCTTGCTGGTGCAAGTACTCCGTCAGTTCGCCAAACCCCGACACCTGCGGAATGTGAATCCGCGCTGCCGACCATCCGCCGGCGACCAGGGTCGCGACAAGAACGACGACCTGCGACGCAGGCGCGATCGAAACTCGGCGCGCGATCCATGCGATGGCGAGCGCGGCCGCAAGAACGAATGCGGGAGCCGCGAGAAGCAGGTAACGCGGATCCCTCGCCGGTAGGAGCGACAGGACCAGAACCGGCACGAGGATCCAGCTGCCAAGGTAGACGGCCTCCGTTCGCCACGGCCGCGTCCACGCGGCCGCCGCGATCCCCAGCGCTCCGGCGGCGAGCGCCGGCATGCCGACGACAGTGGGAAGGACCCGCCAGTAGAACGTCCAGGTGCCGCTCCTCGTGAGGAACGCGATCGTCGGCAGCTGCCTCGACGTATGCACAGGCGCGAGCGCGAGCGCCGCGACCATCGGAACGAGCGCGACGAGAGCTGCCGCCGCAATCCACAGCAGGCGGCGATCGAAGCGAAGCGGTCGGCCGCCGACGAGCGCCCACGTACCGAGCACGCACAACACGATGCCGCCCGGGTAATACGTCAGCAGCACGGCAAGCGCGAAGCCGGACGCGGCAAGCCACTGTGTCGCCCGTCCCGTTTCGCGCCAGCGGCGCAAGTGGTAGAGGGATCCAAGTCCCAGCGCGGTTGCCGGAACGTTCAACATCACAGTGTTGGACCACAGCACGATTCCCGGGATGAATGCGAGAAAGGCACCCGCCCATCCGGCGGGTTCGCCAATCCAGCGCCTTGCCCACGCCATCGTGTACAGCCCGGCCACAAACGCGAATACCAGCACCAGCGATTTCGCGACATACGGCGAGGAACCGAACGCCGCGAACGCAAGTCCTTCGACGAGATAGAAGAGCGGCGGATATGTGACCGGAGCAATCACCGGATAGCGTGCGTAGTAGCGGACGGCGTACGCGACAGGGTCGCGCGGCAGCGCGTGCACCAGGTCCCACCAGAAGAGTCCGTTGACCGCGTGCCTTGGAGCATCGCCCTGAAACCACAGCCCGTCGCTGTGCCGATGCAGCGCCGCGACGGCCACGAATGCCACCATCACCGCCGCGATTTGACACGCGCGCGAGCGCAGGACCAGAGTCATCGCGCGGGCGGCGGCGCGGCGCCCGGATGCTCACGACGCCTCTGGTAAATCCGGTCGTAGGGGACCAACGGTTGTGGGAGATCCCACGTGCTGAAACGCGCGCCGGCGGAGATCACGCTCGGACGGGTGGAACGGCTTCGGAACTGCCTGGAGAACAATCGCACGATCAACGGCAACACCTGAAACGCGAAAGGGGACCGCAGCGCGCGCACACCCCAGCCCACGGCTTCCGGGTAGGCGCCCGACCAATAGGCGACGCCGGCGAGGTACAACGCGAATTGATCCTGCGAACGCTTGACAGCCGTCGGTGAAAGCTCCGGGCAGCGTGCCCGCGCCGCCTCCATCACCAGGCGGTGCGATCGCCACATCCGATCGCTTCGCCGCGACATGCTGTGACGGCGCTTTCGATACGCGACCAGCCGCTCCGGCGTGACGACCACCCGCGATCGCTCGGCGACCTTCAGGGCGAGGTCCCAATCCTCCGAGCCCTCGGCGTCGCGCTCACGGAGCGTCATATCGTATCCGCCCACCGCCTCGAGAATCTGACGCCGGTACAACGGCACGCTGGCGTTGCCGGTGTAATTCACCCGCACCAGCGTGTCGGCACCCTGCCCTTCGATGCGCCATGCCGGTGACGAATCGAGCAGCATGCCGGCGTCGTCGATCGTCACCCACCAGCAGTAGACCAGCCCGGTGCCGTCGCCGGCTTCGAGCATGCGCCGGACCTGTCGCTCGATCTTGGTCGGATCCCATAAGTCGTCAGCGTCGAGCGGCGCGATCAGTTCACCGCGTGCCGCCTCGACGGCGCGATTCCGCGCGGCCGCCACGCCGCGGTTCACCTGTGCGATCAGCCGGATTCTCGGATCGCGCGCAACCCACGCCTCGACAATCGCTCGTGTTCCGTCGCGCGACCCGTCGTCGACGACGATGATCTCCGTGTTGCCGTAGGTTTGCCCGACAGCCGATTCGAGCGTGGCGGCAATCGACGATTCGCCATCGCGGACCGGCAGGACGATCGACACGAGAGGCTGGTTGTCAGCCATTCGACATACTTTAGTCAGCAGACGGGACGGACACCGAGTCCGTTGATGCGACGCAGTCGACACTCGCCGCGATCTTGGGAGCGGCACATTGCTTGTTTAGCTGAGGCGGCTTCGGTCACCCGGTCACACCTCATCAATATTCACGACGCGCGACAACGATGCCATGATCGCTCGAAGCGACGCGACACTATTTGAGTCGACATCGACCGCTCCGGTGGTGGTGATCGGCGCCGGACCGGCCGGGCTGACGGCCGCCCTCGAGCTCGCGGAGCTTGGGGTGCCGGTGTTGGTCGTCGAGGCGAACACGCGCGTCGGCGGACTCGCCCAGACCGTTCAGTACAAAGGGTTCCGGTTCGACATCGGCGGGCATCGTTTCTTTACCAAGGTGCCGGCGGTCCGGGCACTGTGGCGCTCGATGCTCGGTGCCGACTTCCTCACACGGCCGCGGCTGTCGCGCATTCTCTTCGACGGGAAATTCTTCGACTACCCGCTGAAGCCGGCGGACGCCTTGTTCAATCTGGGGGTCTTCCGCAGTATCGCGATCGTCGCCAGCTACCTGCGCGTCAAAGTACGGCCCGTCGATCCGGAAATCAGCTTCGAGGACTGGGTCACGAACCGGTTTGGACGAAGGCTGTTCCGCCTGTTCTTCAAGACCTACACCGAAAAAGTGTGGGGCATTCCGTGCGGCACGATCAGCGCGCGGTGGGCCGCTCAGCGGATCCAGGGCCTGTCGCTGAAGATTGCCGTCATCAACATGCTGGCGCCGTGGCTGAACCGGCGCCCGGGCCGCGAAGTCAAGACACTCGTCGACGAATTCGAATATCCGCGCCTGGGTCCCGGGATGATGTGGGAAGCCTTTGCGGCTCGGATCGAGGAGCTCGGCGGATCGGTTCTCTTGAACGCGCGCGTCACCGCCGTCTCGCACGACGGCCACGCCGTTCGCGGCGTCGAGATCGAGGACGCGGACGGCGGCCGGCTGTTCCAGCCGGCGTCGAACGTCGTCTCGACGATGCCGCTGACGCATCTGGTGAAGAGCCTGGGCCGCAGCGCGCTGGCTTCCGTGGAACAGGCGACGCGCGATCTCAAGTATCGCGACTTCATCACCGTGGCGGTGGTTGTCGATCGCGCCGAACTGTTTCCGGACAACTGGATCTACATTCACGATCCGTCGGTCAAGGTCGGCCGCATCCAGAACTTCAAGAACTGGAGCGCCGACATGGTGCCGGATCAGTCGAAGACCTGTCTGGGCCTCGAGTACTTCTGTTCGCGCGGCGACGACATCTCGTCGCTCTCGAATGCGCAGCTCGTCGAGCTGGCAAAAACGGAGCTGGAAGCGATCGGCCTCGTCCAGCGTCAGTGGATCGTCGATGCGACGGTGGTGCGGGTGCCGAATGCGTATCCCGTCTACGACGAGGCTTACGAGCAGGCGTTGAGTATCATCCGCGAGTACGTGTCGGGATTCACAAACCTGCAGACCATCGGCCGCAACGGCACGCACACCTACAACAACCAGGACCACTCGATGGTGATGGGGATGCTGGCGGTGCGGAACCTGCTCGGTGATCAGCACGACGTCTGGACGATCGATCACCCCGACGAGTATCTGGAGGAGCTGCAGGAGGCGAGCACGCCGTCGCTCCGCATCGACGGCCGTTCGCTGGCGTCCACGCAGCCGCTCTTCCCGACGCTGGTCCGCGCGCGCGAGGCGTTCGAGCCGCGGTAGCGCACCTGCACGAGTGATGAACGCGATGCCGCCGCGCTTTTCGTTCATCGTCCCGTTCCATCGCAACCTGTCAACGCTCGCCCGATGTCTGCGGGCGCTCGACGCACGCCCTCCCGATAGTGAAGTGATCATCTCGGCTGATGGCGCGGTGGACGACTGCCAGCTGCTCGCGCGACGGCATGGCGCGCGCGTCGTCGATGTGCCGGGACCCGCGGGCCCGGCGACGGCGCGCAATGTTGGCGCGGCCGCAGCACGTGGTGACGTGCTGGTCTTCGTGGACGCGGACGTCGCCGTGTCGCGCGCGGGCGTGGACCGGATGGTGCGCGCCATCCGCACCGAGCCGAAGACCGCGGCGGTGTTCGGTGCCTACGACGAAACGCCGCCCGATCCGGGGTTCATGTCGCAGTACAAGAACCTCTCGCATTCCTTCATCCATCACACGTCGGCAACGCGGGCGAGTACGTTCTGGGCGGGTTTTGGCGCGGTACGCCGCGAGGCGTTTGAACGGGTCGGCGGTTTCGACGAACGCTTCGCTCGGCCATCGGTGGAAGACATCGATCTGGGCTATCGCCTGACCGCGGCGGGCTACGAGGTGGTCCTCGATCCGGCGCTCTCGGCGACCCACTTGAAGCGCTGGACGATCGGGTCGGCGATCGTCTCCGACGTTCGCGATCGTGGCATTCCGTGGACGCAGCTGATCTGGCGATACGGCGCGTTCGGCGACGACCTGAACCTGCGCACGGAGTACCGCTGGTCGGTGTTGCTGGCCTACGTCGCGCTGGGATCCCTGCTGCTGGCGCCGTACGACGGTCGCTCGCTCATCCTCTTGATGCTCGCGGCGGCAGGTCTGACAGCTGCGAACCGGCGTTATTACCGGTTCTTTTTCGTGAAGCGTGGCGCGTGGTTCGCCACGAGGGTGTGGGTGATGCATCTCATCCACAACCTGTGCAACGGGTTGTCGTTCGCGGTCGGTACCGTTCTATTCTTCGCGGCCAGTCTCGGCGTCCGCTTGCCAGGCAGCCTGCCCACGACACCCTGGAGCACGAGTGTCACCGAGCCGGAACGCGCACCTGCCCGTCAGCAGGCCTGACGCGTCGGCTTGTTGCAGAATCTGCGCACCTGTGGCGCCCCTCCGATCGCACCCCGGGGTCAGACCCCGGTCTGACCCGGGTCTGACCCCCGTCTGTCCCCAAGGTGGATTCGAACAATCGAAAGGGAGCACAATCGGGAGTGGAGAGCGTTTCATGAGGACCATTGCCCTTTTCACCATCGCGATCGGTCTGCTGACTGCGCCGCTGGCTGCCCAGGAACCCAAGCCGGTGCCGAAAGACTCCGCGCGAGTCTCGATTACCGGATGCTCGAAAGGCTACGTCTTCACCGCCGGCCCCCGCAGCGTCGAGCACCCCGGCAGCGTTGACGTCCCCGAAGGGATGCACCTGCGGATGAACGGGCCAAAGTCGGTGATCGCGGACATCAAGGCGCACGAAGGCTCGGCCATCGAGATCACCGGCATCATGAAGAAGGGCCAGTACGGACCGGACGGCGTCGCCGTTGGCGGCGGCGTACGGGTCGGGCCCGGCCCGGCACCCAATAGCGGCCTCGGCATCAGCGTGGCGCCGAGACAGAGCTTCATCGACGTGGAGAGCTGGCGCCAGATCGCCGGTGAGTGCCGGTCGCGTTAGCCGGATTGTCAGGAGGACGTATGCGAGCAGCGGCGATTGCGTTGACGACCACTCTGGTTCTCGCGTCGGGATCGTTCGGACCGGCGAACGCCGATTCGGAAAAAGCGCTGCTGGTGCCCGGTTACGAGGCTGCGCGCGATCTGCCCGGCGCCCGCGAACTGCCGGATCCGAAGACCGACTACAAGGTGGTGTTCGCCGACGGCCAGGACGCCAAGAATCCCGGCGACGTCAACCCGATGCTGCCGACCATCGCCACCTATGTCAACACGCTCGGGAAGTACGGCGTGCCCGCGGAGCATCGGCACCTCGTGATCATGTTCCACCAGCGCACGCCCGACATCGACATCGTGATGAGCAACGAGGCGTACAAAGAGCGCTACAACCGCGACAACCCCAACATCGCGATCATCCACGCGCTCCGCCAGGCCGGCGTCGACATCCGCGTCTGCGGACAGGGTCTGCTCGCCCGAAAAATCGACGCCAAGCAGGTGAACCCGGACATCCAGATCGATCTCTGGGCGATGACGACGCTGGTCAATCTGCAGTTGAAGGGATACGTTCGCGTCGGCTGACGCGGCGGCGGGTGCGAGCGCCGACCCCGCGCTAGGCGCGCAGCGTCTCGCCGCTGACGCTCTGCGGCGCAGCGTGGGCGGCGGCTGCGGCCACCGGCCGCACCGGGATGTGCGCCGGCCATTCGAACGGCGTCGACGAGTGCACCGGGACCGCGTCGCTGTCGGCCGCCACCTCGGGTTGGGTCCGCTTCGGGCCGAGCGGCTGGTTCGCCACCAGCAGCTCTTCGATCGCTCGGGTCGACACCGGCTTCGAGAACAGATAGCCCTGGGCGTGCGTGCAGCCGAGCCGCTCCAGCTCGCGCCACTGCACTTCGCTCTCGATACCTTCCGCCACCAC
>Ga0111538_10011246_pt1 | contig 11881 bp, 17 predicted proteins | sample SoiMethybrSBSTD1_FD_79669 | JGI IMG/M metagenome (GOLD analysis project Ga0111538, IMG submission 79669) | Bulk soil microbial communities from a Populus tree surrounding site in Tennessee, USA - Soil MetaG P. TD hybrid SBSTD1 (version 2)... | ecosystem: Environmental > Terrestrial > Soil >...
AGTTCGCGGCGCGCCTGGTCGAGAAGCTCTACGGCGAAGGCGACAGCCCGCTGCGCTACCGCATCAACCGCCTCGGCGGCCGCAGCCAGCGCGACAAGTGGGTGCTGCAGGCCGAGCTGTTCAACGAGCTGCACCGCTGGGTGCGCGGCCGCTGGCGCTCGATCCAGCTCGCCGGCGGCAGCTCCAAGGAAGTGCCGCGCTACTACGGCATGATCCGCGACTTCTTCAAGGCCGCGCGCGCCGTATTCGGCGATGCGGTCTGGGCCAAGGACGGCTACATGGTCACCAAGCCGGTGACCATCAAGGCCATGGTGCGCGTGTGCGCCGACCTGGCTCGCGAGGACGGCGAGCCCGATGCCGGCCGCGTCGCCCGCTGGGAGCAGCGCCTCGGTCCTTGGAGCGAGATGGCGCGCCAGTTCCGCGAGGAAGGCTTCTACGAGCGCTTTCCCGCCAAGGGCGAAGTCGAGCGTGTGGCCCGCATCCATCGCGATCTCGGCCGCGCCGCGGGCATCGAAACCGGCAAGAAGTAGTTCTTCCCCCGCCGGAATAGCGGACACTGGCGCCTGTTCGCGGTCATATGAGACTCGCCTTCACCATAGCCGTCGCCTGCCTGACAACGGCCGGTTGCGTGACCATGGACGCGGCCGAATGCCGCAGCGCCAACTGGTACGACATCGGGTATCGCGACGGGCTGTTCGGCATGCAGCGCATGGACGTCGCCTACGACGAGCAGTGCAGCAAGCAGGGCGCAAAGCCGGACCTCCTTGCCTACTCGAAGGGCTGGCAGGAAGGCCTCTGGGAATTCGACGCCCGCAAGGCGCATGGTGGCGAGGAATAGCGCAGCCGTCGTCCTGACGCTGCTGCTCGCCGGCTGCGCGGGCATGGACGGGAGTTCCTGCGGCAGCGGTAATTGGTACGACGTCGGCTGGCGAGATGCCCGCTTCAAGGTGCAAAACCGCGGCAACGTCTACGCCCAGCAATGCGGAAGTGTCGACATCGCGGCCTACGAACAAGGCTATCGCGAGGGACGATGGGAGTACCCCGACCGCACGCCCTGATATTGTTTGCCGCGCTGCTCTCCGCAGGCTGCACGACGATGGGCGAGAGCGAGTGCCGTAGCGCCGACTGGTACCAGGTCGGCTACCGAGACGCCGATCCCTACGGTCTGCGTCCGCAGTTCTACCTCTACGAGCACCAATGCCGCGCCTGGGTGCAGGCCTCAGAGAGCGAGTACATGCGCGGCTGGGTGGACGGCTACCGCGAGTTCAACACCAAGATGAGCGGCAGCGAGTGCTGCGGCGGCCGCTAGACGGCGCCGGCGCTGCGTAGCGCTTCGATTTCCCCCTCCGCGTAGCCGAGCTCGGCGAGGATCGCCCGCGTGTGCTCGCCCAGCGCCGGCACGGGATCGAGGCGCGGCTCGAAGCCGGAGATGTTGAACGGCGGCTTGAGCAGGTCGAGCTCGCCGGCCGGTGAGCCGACCTTGGCCCAGCGGCCGCGCGCCGCGAGCTGCGGGTGGCGCCAGAACTGGCTCATGTCGTTCAGCCGCGCGTTGGCGATGTCCGCCGCTTCCAGGCGCTCGATGATCTCGGTGGCCTTGAGCGCGCGGAACACCTTGTCGATCTCGGCGTGCATCGCCTCGCGGTTGCGGAAGCGTGCCGGGCTCGAGGAAAAGCGCGGGTCCGTCTTCAGCGCGGCGTTCTTCAGTACGCGATCGCAGAAGGCGGCGTATTCGCGCTCATTCTGCACGCTGAGGAATACGGTCTCGCCGTCGCCGGCATTGAACGGGCCATAGGGGACGATGGTCGCGTGGTGCGCGCCCGAGCGCGGCGGCGCGGCGCCGCCGTACGCGGTGAAGAGCGCCGGAAAGCCCATCCATTCGCCCAGTGCCTCGAGCATGGTGACATCGATGGTCGCGCCTTCCCCGCTGCGGCCGCGGCGCACCAGCGCGGCGAGGATCGACGTGAAGGCGTACATGCCGGCGGCGATATCGGCGGCGGGGATGCCGGCCTTGGCGGGCGAATCCGCGCTGCCCGTGACGGAGAGGAGGCCGGCTTCGCATTGCACCAGCAGGTCATAGGCCTTCTTCGACGCGTAGGGGCCCTCGGGCCCGTAGCCGGAAATCCCGCACCAGATGAGGCGCGGGTGTTTTTTCCGCAATTCGATGGAACCCAACCCCAGCCGCTCCACCGCGCCCGGGGCAAGGTTGTGCAGAAAAACGTCGGCCCTCTCCAGCAGGCGCGCGAGGATCTCCTTCGCCCCGGGCTGCTTCACGTCGAGCGCGAGGCTCTCCTTCGAGCGGTTGACCCAGACGAAATGCGAGGAGAGACCCTTCACCGTCGTGTCGTAGGCGCGCGCCGAGTCGCCGCCGCCCGGGCGCTCGATCTTGATCACGCGCGCGCCGAGCTCGGCGAGCTGGCGCGTGGCGAACGGCCCGGCGATGACCTGCTCCAGCGCGACCACCGTGATGCCGTCGAGCGGTCTCATGCGAAGCGCAGGCTCAGGCCGGGGAAGCCGGTAACCTCGGTGCGCCAGGTGTCGCCGCGCGCCACTGGGTGCGCGTCGGTCAGGACGCCGGTGGTGATGATCTCGCCCGGGCGCAGCGGCGCGTGGGGGTGCCCTTTCAGCAGCTCTACGAGATGAGCGAGCGAAAGCAGAGGGCCGCCGAGAACATTGGCGCCAACGCCTTTGTCGACCTGCTGATCGCCCTTGAAGAGCCGGGCTTCCGCCTTGGCGAGATCGCCCGCGAGCGGAATGGGCGTGCCGACGATCAGGCGCCCGTGCAACCCGTTGTCGGCGGTGCAGTCGGCGATGGTGAACTTCCACTGCGGGTGGTGGCATTGCACGATCTCCACCGAGTGCGCCATCCACTCCACCTCCAGACTCTTGTTTAACTTGAATGCGATCTCCGGCTCGATCCGAGGCTGAACCAGGTTGGTGAGACTGACGTTTGCCTTGTTGTCCGGCGCCTCGATCAGGGTGCGGTCGTAGACCCAGCCCCACAGCGGCTCGTGCACGCCGTAGCGGTCCCAGAGCGTGCGGTTGGTGAAGCCGATCTTGCGGCCCACCGGCCGCCAGCCCTGCGCCAGGCGGTGCTCGTGCAGGCGTCGCGCCGCGGCATAGCCGGCCGCCGGGGTCAGCCCGGGATAGCGCTGGCTGAACGGGGGCACTTCGCGCGGCGCTTCGTGCAGCGCGACTAGTTCCTCTTCGAGATTCATGGCAGGTTGCGATTTGACTTCGTGCATGCCACATTAGGCAAGTCATGGAACCGTGGCTGGCATGGGGGGTGCTCGGCCTGGCGCTCGTTATCGCCGAGCTCCTCACCGGAACGTTCTACCTGCTGATGCTGGGCGTCGCTGCGTTCGGTGCGGCCGCCATCGCCGGCTTCGGGCAGCCTTTCCACGTGCAGTCGATCGTTGCCTTCATCGTCGCCGCCGCGGGCTGCTACGGGGTGCACGCGTGGCGCGCGAAGCACAGCACGCAGCAGATGCCGTCGATCGACGCCGGCATGCCCGCCAGCTTCGAGAACTGGACCGACGCCGGCGCGCGCCTCGCGCGGGTGCGCTACCGCGGCGCGAGCTGGGACGCGCGCGTCGAGGGCGCGGACGCGCTCGAACCCGGCACCACCGTTTACGTGCTCGCCACCGATGGCAACACGCTCAAAGTCGCCAAGACCCGTCCCGCATAACGCGCCGGCCGTTCCGGTCGTCACGTCTCATCTCAAGGGGGAGTTCACCATGTTCTGGAAACTGGCGGCCGCCGTCGCCGCTGCAATCGTCGCCACGCAGATTCCCCAGCTCGCTGGGTACTGGTTCTGGATCCTGCTCCTCGGCGTGATCGTCGCCTTCGTCATCGAGGGCGTGCGCATCGTGCCGCAGCAGAGCGCCTGGGTGGTCGAGCGCCTCGGCAAGTTCCACGGCACGCTCGAGCCCGGCCTGAACCTGATCATTCCCTTCCTCGACCGCATTGCCTACGTGCACTCGCTGAAGGAAGTGCCGCTCGACGTGCCCGAGCAGATCTGCATCACCCGGGACAACACCCAGCTCGGCGTCGACGGCATCCTCTATTACCAGGTCACCGACCCGCGGCTCGCTTCCTACGGCTCGTCGAACTACATCCAGGCGATTTCGCAGCTCGCGCAGACCACGCTGCGCAGCGAGATCGGCAAGATGGAGCTCGACAAGACCTTCGAGTCGCGCGACGAGATCAACCGGCAGATCGTCGCCGCGCTCGACGAAGCGGGGCGCAACTGGGGCATCAAGGTGCTGCGCTACGAGATCAAGAGCCTGACCCCGCCCGAAGCGATCCTGCGCTCGATGCAGCAGCAGATCACCGCCGAGCGAGAGAAGCGCGCGCTGATCGCCAAGTCGGAGGGCGAGCGGCAGCAGGAGATCAACGTCGCCGACGGTGAGAAGCAGGCGGCCGTGCTGCGCTCCGAGGGCGAGAAGACCGCGGCGATCAACCGCGCGCAGGGCGAGGCGACCGCGATCCGCGTCATCGCGGAGGCGAACGCGGCCGGCGTCCGCGCCGTGGCCGAGGCGATCGCCGACAAGGGCGGGATGGACGCGGCCAACCTCAAGGTGGCGACGCAGTACGTTGACGCCTTCGGGCTGCTCGCCAACAAGTCGAACACCATGATCATCCCCGCCAACGCGGGCGACGTCGCCGGCTTTGTGGCGACGGCGATGAGCGTGCTCGAGCGTACCCGCGCCGCGCAGCAGGCCGTGCCGAAGGCCTGAACGCGCCTAGAAGGCGAGCGACAGCGTCAAGCGCGCGTTGCGCGGCGCTCCAGGGCTGATGTTGTTGTCGCCGTCCACGGTCGGGTAGTAGCGCTTGTTGAAGATGTTCTCGAGGTTGAGCTGCATGGCGATCTTGCGGCCAGGGAAGGCGTAGTAGATCGCGCCGTCGAAGCGGTAGAAGCCCGGCAGCGTCACCGTGTTGTTGAACGAGGTGTAGGACTCGTCCTGGTAGATGATGCCCAGGCCCGCGCCCCAGCCCTCGCCGACGTTGAAGCGGTTCCAGAGCGAGAAGGTGCTCTCCGGGACGAGACCGATCTTGTTGCCGGCCGGGACCACGGACGCCGGCGTCGCGGCGGTGCCGCTGCTGATCGGCTCGAGGATGCGGCCGTTCAGATACGCATACCCGCCGTACACCAGCCAGTCGCGGGTCACTTCGCCCTGGACGCCGAGCTCGAAACCCTCCACGCGCTGGCGTCCGCTCTGCACGAAGGTGCCGGGATTGGCAGGATCGGTGACGTGCACGTCCTTGCGATCGAGGCGGAAGATCGCGCTCGACAGGGTGAGGCCGGGCCGCAGGTTCCAACGCGCGCCGAGCTCATAGTTGATTGCCTTCTCGGGCTCGAGGTCCGCATTCGTCGTCGCCAGGCTTAGCTGTTCACCTGAAGGCAGGAAGGCGTAGCTGTAGCTCACGTAATAGGTCTGCGCTCCCGTCGGCGTCCACACCAGGCCGGCGCGCGGGCTCCACGCACGGTCGGTGTGGCTGAGATCGACCGCGGTGGTCGTCGTGCGCCGATCGTCGAAATCGACCTTGAAGTAGTCGTAGCGAAGGCCCGCGATCGCTCTCCATTCCTTGGTGAGCGCGACCTGTCCCTGGGCGTAGAGCGCGGCGACGGTGCCCTGGACGTTGTTGTTGGCATCAGTGCCGTTCGGCCGGAACGTCGTCGCCATGGCGAAGGGGTCGGTCGCCGGCACGAGCGCGCCGACCGCGGTGCCTGCCGGGCCGAAGAAGCCGGTGTTGCGCTTGTTGGTGCTGTCCTGATAGCCGAGCTCCATGCCCAGCAGCAGCGTGTGCTCCAGATCACCGGATCCAAACTTGCGGATGTAGTCGGTCTGGTTGAAGACGTTGCTGCGCTGGTTGGCGTTGTTGTACGCGGACAGCGTCAGGTTGCCGGCGGCGTCGACCGCGCTGCCCGGATAGACGTTCTGGTAGTACTTGTCGTAGTAGGTCGCGCGCAAGGTGTCGCGCAGCATCGAGCGGCCGCCGAGATCGTGCTCGACGATGGCGTAGGCGGAATCGACGTAGGAGTGCGCCTTGCTCTGCGCGGCGTTGCCGAAGAAATTGCCCGGATCGGTGCTGTAGGGCCTGCCGCTCTGCGACGGAATGCCGCGGTCGGCGGTGCGCTCGTCGGTCAGGTGCTCGTAGCCCAGCGTCAGGATGGTGCTTTCGCCCTGCACCATGGCGGTCGGGTTGACGGCCCAGCGCTTCAGGTTCACGTCCTTGCGGAAGCTGCCCGAATTCTCTGCCATGGCGTTCAGCCGCCACGCCGAGGAGTCGCCGAAGCTCCTGCCGAGATCGATAGTGTCGCGCAGCTGGTTCCAGCTGCCGGCCGTGAGGCGCATCTCGCCCACCGGCTCGGGGGTCGGTTTCTTGGTGACGCGGTTCACCACGCCGCCCGAGCCGCCGCGGCCGAAGATCATGCCGGCCGGCCCCTTGAGAATCTCGACCCGCTCCAGGTTGTAGAGATCGCGGAACACCTGTGCGTCGTCGCGCACACCGTCGACGTAGAAGTCGGCGGTGGTGCTCGTGCCGCGGATGACGATCTGATCGCGGTTGCCCTCGCCCTGGTGCATCAGCACGCCCGGCACGTAGCGGAACACGTCGCCCATACCTTGCATCGCCTGGTCCTTCATCACGCCCGAAGGGACGACCGTGATCGATGCGGGCACCTCGTTGACCGGAGTGTCGGTCTTGGTCGCTGTGGAGGAGCGGGTCGCGCGATAGCCGGTCACCGGGCCGTCAGCTCGCTCGGCCTCGCCACGCACCTTGACCTCGGGAAGCGTCTGCTCCTGCGTTTGAGCCTGCGCCATCGTTGAAACCACTGCGAGTACGGCCGCCGCCAGCGGGCGGCGCTTGAACTTCACCATGCGTCATCTCCCTTTGAGTTGTTGTCAGGTGCGGGCTGGCACCGTCGGGAGACGGTTGGCTGGCTGGCGATGCGGTGCTTCTAAACCTTCCGGGCGAGCCTCCCGGCATCCTCCGTTTGAAAGGAGGCGTAAGCGAGCCAGGCAAGAGGAATCAGGATCAGCGCGATGCTGATCAGGTTGGCGTAGGTGCCCTCGGCCCACTCTTCGGTGGCGAGGTGCCAGTACGCATTGTCGATCGGCAGGGCGTTCGCTTCCGTGAACTCATGGAAGGCGTAGAGGAAGAGCTGCAGCGTGAACAGCGCCAGGAAGATTGAGGTCACCTGGAAGAAGAGCGCCAGCTTGATGCGATGGCCGTAGCGTGCCCAGCCGAGCGCGAGCAGGCCGCCAGCGATGAGGCCGAGGAATCCGCCGGCGAGAATCGCCCCGGCGCTTTCGGCCTGGCGAGCGATCGCGGCCGCGACGAACGCGAACTCCATGCCCTCGCGGGTGATCATCAGTACCGTGAAGAGAAACACACCCAGCCACGCGGCGCCGCCAGGTTTGGCCGCGGCCGCCTCCAGCCGCAGGCCGATGTCCGTGCTCATGCGCTTCGCCGCGCTCATCATGTAGATCACCATGGTGAGCACCAGTACCGCGGCCACGACTGCGAGCATGCCCTCCCAGAATGGCGTGACAACCGTCTCCGCGAGCCATACGCCGAGAATCGTCGACAGGACGATGGCGCTGCCTGCGCCCCAGTGCACCGCGGGCAGCAAACCCTGGCGCCCGGTCTTGCGCAGGTAGGCGGCGGCGATGGCAACGATCAGGAACATCTCGATGCCTTCGCGCAGTGTCACCACCATCATCTGGCCCATGCTCAGCGCTCCTCGGGTGTGGAAACGAAGCCGATCCGGCCCATGCCGGCAGTGGCGGCATCCGCCATCACCTCGGCAATCGACTGGTATTGCGTCGCGCGGTCGGCACGCAGGTGCACTTCCGGCTGCGGCTGTTGGTGCGAGGCGGCGGAGAGACGCTCGCGCAGCGCGCGCCGCTCGACGCGCTCGCCATTCCAGAACAAGGTGCCGTCGGCCGCGATCGACAGGGCGATGTGGTCGGGCCTGGTGAGATTCGGCTGGCTCGACGCCTTGGGCAGGTCGAGCTTGACCGCGTGGGTCAGCAGCGGCGCGGTGATGATGAAGATGACCAGCAGCACCAGCATCACGTCGATCAGCGGGATCATGTTGATCTCCGCCATCGGTGCAGACTCGCTGCCTTGCCGGAAGCCGCCGAAGGCCATCGTCAGGTCGCCCCGCGATGGCTGGGTGACTTGAAGGGCACGACCGTGCCCTGATCGGCGATCGACGAACCGGTCGTGAGCACCGCGTAGAGATCGTGCGCGTAGCTGTCGAGCCTGGTCAGCACGAGCCGGTTCGAGCGCACGAAGCCGTTGTAGGCGAGCACCGCGGGGATCGCCACCGCCAGCCCGAGCGCAGTCATGATCAGCGCCTCGCCGACCGGACCGGCGACCTTGTCGAGCGTGCCCTGACCCGAGAGGCCGATGGCGACCAGCGCGTGGTAGACGCCCCAGACCGTGCCGAACAGGCCGACGAAGGGCGCCGTCGATCCGATCGACGCCAGCACCGTCAGCCCCGACTCGAGCCGCGCCGTATCCTCGTCGATCACGCGGCGCATGGCGCGCGTCAGGAACTCCGCGTCACCCTTGCCGCGCGCGCTCAGCGCGTGCCAGGTGAGATGAGCGAAAGGCTCGTCGGGGTGGCGCCGCTCGAGCTCGGATTCGACTGCGGCGATCGAGGGTGAATTCCAGAACGCATCGAGGAAGCCGAAGCTGCGGCGCCGCTCGAAGACCACGGTGAGGGTCTTGGTGACGATCAGGTACCAGCTGACCACCGACATCAACAGCATGCAGACGAGAATCACCCTGGCGACCGCGTCGGTCTGGGCGAGGAAATGCGAGAAGCCCACGGCTTGTGTCGGTTCCACTGTTCAGCCTTCCAGCCTGAAAGAAACCGGGACGAGCACCCAGGCAGGTACCGCATCGGAGCCGCGCTTGGCGGGGACAAATTTCCAGCGCCGCACGGTCTCGCGCGCGGAGTCGTCCAGCCGCGGATGGCCGCTCGAACTACCGATCTGGACGTCGTCGGCGCCGCCGCGCGCATTGACGAAAACCCGCAGCACGACACGCCCTTCCTCGTGCATGCGGCGCGAGAGCGTCGGATAGACCGGCGCCGGATTGTCGAGGTAGACGGCGTTGAAGATCGGCGGGGTCACCGCCACCGGAGCGGGCGCCGCGGCCACCGGCTCCGCTGGCGGCGGAGGCGGCGGCTCGGATACGACCATCGGCGACACGGCTTGCGCAGGCAGGACCGCAACGGGAGGCGGTTCGACCGGCTTCGGAACGACCTTGACGGGCTTGGGTTTCGGCAGCTCGCGCGGCGACTCGATCCTGGGCGCGGGCTGCGTCGGCACGATCCAGTCGACCATGATCGGCGCGACGCCCAGAATCGCCGACCGCGCGGGCGCGTAGCTGAGCAGCGCGGCGAGGACCACCCCATGGAGCGCCACGGTGGCGAGGGCGCCGGCGCGGGAAGGTGCGACGGTCAAGCGGGCTTGTTGCCGGTGATCATCGACTTGACGAGATTCACGCGCTGCGCGCAACTCGTGACGATCGCGGCGGCGATGTGCACCACGGCGAACGCGGCAAGCGCGTAGGCGAGCACCTCGTGCACCTGTTGCAGCCACTCCTCGCCCCAGAACGCGTTGAGGCCCAGCATCCAGCCAGTCACGGCGACGAGCAGCACGAGCGTCCACAGCGCGAATGCCATCAGCGCACCCGGCGGGGTGTGGCCGATCGAGGGGGAGCGCAGCGTGAAATACGAGGGCGCCTGCCGGGCGCTGGCCGCCATCGACGCGAGGCTGGCGTGGCCGCGGTCGCCGTAACCCCAGACTAGGCGCACCACGACGAGGGCGGCCGCCAGGTAACCGAGGTAGCGATGCCAGGGATTTGCCCCGGCCTCGTTGAAGAGCTCGATCACGATCAATGTGGCGAGGCTCCAGTGCACCGATCGCACCAGCAGGTCCCAGACCCTGATGTGCGGCGCTCCAGACACCTACTTACGGATTTCCGACTTGATGATGCCCAGCGTCTTGGCGTCGAAATAAACCTCAGCCTTCCTGCCTTCCTTGTTGACGCCGTAGATCTCGTAGCAGTTGCCGTCGATCTTGAACTTGTCGATCTTGTAGCCCATCGATTCGATCCTGGTTTTCGCCTGGTCCTGCGGCATCCACTCGTTCTTCGGATACTTCGGGCAGTTGGCGGCCGCGAGCGTGGTGCTGGACGCGGCGGAGAGCGCGAAGAGGACTGCGAGCTTCATCTTTTTTCCCTTTGACTTTGTATTTGTCATGCAGTGAGGATCAACTTGTCGTTCTGAGTCAGGCGCAGCCGGTACTCCCGCCCGTTGTGCACGATGACCAGTTCGCGATTGGCTCCGAGAAGCGATTCACTGGCGACTTTCTGTGGCGCCCTTTGCGGCTCGCTAACCCTCGGTTTCTGTTCCGTATTCATATTCGATTTGACAGTAACGATAATTGTTATCATTATCGTTGTCAACGAAAGATCCTAAAGACGTACTAGTGTTTAAATGATTATGTCAGAAGTGAACACTAACATCTTGGCGGCGCATACGAGGATCTGGAGTATGGCGATACGAATGGTTAGCATTCTGGAGAGACTGGCATGTACATCTGCCTCTGCAACGCGGTAACCGAAGGCCAACTGCGCGAATGCGCCCAGGGCGGCACCTGCTCGCTCGAGGAATTGGCGAATTCCCTTGGCATCGGCACCGCTTGCGGCCGCTGCCGCGATTGCGCGGAGCAGGTTCTCACCGAAGCGCGTAACCAAATCGCCCAGCCTGCCTGACAATTACGGCTTCCTCTGGGAGGCCGGTTAATGAAGGGCGATGCGAAGGTCATCCAGCACCTGAACAAGGTGCTCTACAACGAACTCACCGCCATCAATCAGTACTTCCTCCATGCCCGCATGTTCGGCAACTGGGGGCTGAAGAAGCTCGAGGACTACGAGAAGAAGGAGTCGATCGACGAGATGAAGCACGCCGATCGCCTCATCGAGCGGATCCTGTTCCTCGAAGGCCTGCCCAACCTCCAGGACCTCGGCAAGCTGATGATCGGCGAGGGCCCGAAGGAAGCGATCGAGTGCGACCTCAAGCTCGAGCAGAAGGCGCGTCCCGACCTCCAGGAAGCGATCGCCTACTGCGAAACCGTCAAGGACTACATCTCGCGCGAGCTGTTCGAGGAGATCCTCGAGTCCGAGGAAGAGCACATCGACTTCCTCGAAACCCAGCTCGACCTGATGAAGCAGGTCGGCCTGCAGAACTGGCTGCAGAGCTGGAACGGCGCCGTTTCTGCTTCCTAGGGAGCGGCTAGACCACCCTCGTTTTCACCGGCTTGCCGGCGAAGTGCAGCCGCAGGTTCTCGATCTGGCAGTCGCCCATCGCCTTGCGCGTTTCGACGGTGGCGCTGCCGACGTGCGGGAAGAGCACCGCGTTGTCGAGCTTGAAGAACTCGGGCGGCACGTTGGGCTCGTCGACGAACACGTCGAGGCCCGCGCCGGCAATCCTGTTTTCCTGCAGATAGCGCAGGAGCGTCGGCTCGTCGATCACCGAGCCGCGCGCGATGTTGCAGACATAGCCCTTGGGCCCCAGCGCGTCGAGCACCTTGGCGTTGACCAGGCTCTTCGTCTCCGCGCCGCCCGGCGTGACCACCATCAGGACGTTGCTGTTCTTCGCCAGCGTCACCGGGTCCGGGTCGTAGGGGTAGGGAACGTCCTTCTTGTTGCGGTTGTGGTAGCGGATCTTCATGCCGCAGGCCATGGCGCGCCTGGCGATCGCCTCGCCGATCCGGCCGAGGCCGAGGATGCCGAGCGTCTTGCCGCCGAGGGACGTGGCGAGGGGGTAGGGCCCCTTCGCTTTCCAGTTGCCGGCGCG
>Ga0111538_10011247_pt1 | contig 11881 bp, 12 predicted proteins | sample SoiMethybrSBSTD1_FD_79669 | JGI IMG/M metagenome (GOLD analysis project Ga0111538, IMG submission 79669) | Bulk soil microbial communities from a Populus tree surrounding site in Tennessee, USA - Soil MetaG P. TD hybrid SBSTD1 (version 2)... | ecosystem: Environmental > Terrestrial > Soil >...
GCACGCGGAAACCGTACAGGCGCTGCGGCAGCCCGACGTCGTCGAGCGCCTGTCGGGCCAGGGCGCGGAACCGGTCGGCAATACGCCCCAGGAGTTCGGCGCCTTCATCCGCTCCGAGATCGACAAATGGGCGCGTCTAGTCAAGGCGGCGAACATGAAGGTCGAGTAGGTGGATCCCTGTCTACTCGCCGTGCGTCACTCCGTTGATCTTAGATTTGCCTGCGCCTCCACGGTCAGGGTTTGAGGCCCGCGACCTTTACAAGGTTTTTCAGCTTCGCGACTTCGGCGTGGACAAAGCGATCGAATTCCTCCGGTGAGTTCGACCGGTACACGAGGCTTTGAGCCGCGAACTGCTCTCTTGTTTCGGGCAGCCCGGCGATCCGATCGACCTCGCGGTTAAGCCGCTCGATAATTGGGCGCGGCGTTTTCGCGGACGCAAACAGGCCTTGCCACAACTCGTACTCGAACCCCGGCAATCCGGCTTCCGCCACCGTGGGGACGTCGGGCAGCACGGGCGAACGCCGCGCGGTACTGACTCCCAGTGCCAGAAGGCGAGCGCTCTTGATATGAGGCAGGGCCGGGCCCGGGGACGAGAACATGAATTGCACCCGCCCGGCGATGGTGTCGATCAGCGCCTCGGGCGTGCCCTTATAGGGGACATGGACCGCGGCGAATTCACCGGCAAGGCGGAACAACTCGCTGGAAAAATGTAGTCCGCCGCCGATCCCGGCCGACCCGAAACTAAGCTGGCCGGGCCTTGATCGGCCGAACGCAACCAGCTCTTTGACGGATCTGGGGCCCAACGTTGGGGCGACCACCAGGATACTGGGCATGCTGGCGACTTTCGACACACGGGCGATATCGCGCAACGTGTCGAAGGACAGGAGCTCGGGGCTGAGGGCCGCGTTCACCGCGTGGCCGTCGGAATACATCATCAAGGTATGGCCGTCGGCCCCTGATTTCACCAGGATACCGCCTGCGATGCCGCCCGCGCCTCCCGGCCGATTCTCGACGATGACGGGCTGGCGCCACTCCTCACTCAGGCCCGCGGCGAGCAGGCGGGCCAGGATATCGGTCTGGCTGCCCGCTGAAAGCGCAACCACGATGCGTACCGCGCGCGACGGATAGTCCTGGGCCCTGCCTTGGACCGAGCCGGTTGCGAAACAGAGAAGGGCCAGACACCAAAGGGAGCAAAGGCAACGCTTCGTGCAGGTCATGGCCGCTTCCTTTCTCGATGCTGCGTTATGACACATTGTGTCCTATAGAACAATCTGTGTCAACATCCCGGCCGCGGCCTGCCCGCTGCTTTGACTTGCATCATGGTTCGAGACACCATAGCGAAGGACTTCTATGGTCTCTCATGGAGCACGATGGCTTCCCGGACGCAGGACACGCACGCTTTCTGGCGCCTGAAACGCCTGCGGGAACTCAAGGGCATCACGCTGGACGATCTCGCCGGGCAGACCGGACTCACCAAGTCGTTTCTGTCCAAGGTGGAGCGCGGCATATCGACGCCCTCCATTGCCACCGCGTTGAAGATTGCCGACGCATTTCACGTGAGCGCCGGCGCGCTGTTCGCGGCGTCGGAGCCCTCCCAGGATTTCGCCGTTGTCCGAAAGAAAGAGCGCAAGCCATTTACCGGTAAACGTTTCAAGGCGGGTAATCGCTACGAGACGATCGCTCCGGGCCACATGCACGGCCTGTACGAAGCGTTCATCGACCATCCGCCATTTGACGAGCCGCCCAACTATGAGAGGGCGCAGCATCGCGGACATGAGATGCTGTTCGTGATCAAAGGCAGGATCGATGTCGCCTTTCCCCATCAATCGGTAAAGCTGGCGGAAGGCGATTCGATCGTGTTCAGCGGGAGGATTCCGCACCGTGTCCTCTCTCTCCGCCCGAAACGTGCCGAGATCCTCGTGATTGTCACCAACGCGCAGAATTCATGATCAACGGGACAGAGGATGAGATGGCCGCGGATCAGATGCCCACAGCGTCCGCAGATTCGTGTCTCGTCACCACAACTGGGTGCAGCCCCGAACGCGTAGGCTACGGCTCAGCCGGCACCTTCAGCACGGCGTTCAGCCGGTACGTGGGCCAGCCTTCGAGCCGCTACGCGCGCGAGCGCTAGAACGATGGCCCCAGTGATTCCCCGCGCGTCATCGAAAAGGTTCCTGACACCTTTCCCGCCGTTGCACGCGCTACATGTACCTCCCGCCGCCGCACAGGACGCGGTCGCCGGTCACGTACGATGACTGTTCCGACGCGAGATGTTGTTTGCGTTTGGAATTAGCCGGTCCAACTCTAGCAAATAACTGGGGTCAGGCTCGTGCCAGGGACGGGTCCCTCGCCACTAACCAAATGCGCTGAGAGTATCGGATCGCGCGCTGGACATGCCGACGGGACCCGGACGCGTAAGACATTCTATCAACTGACCCCACCCAGCAGCGCGTTATGATTCGTGGGGAGACTCTGACACGAACGGCCATTCCCGACGAATTGAGAACACACAGGAAACGTATGCCGAACATCCCCGACGACATCTTCACCGAACCCGACGATATCTCACCAGACACGCTGGCCAATCTGGGCCCGCTGCGTCGCCTGGCCGGCGTATGGGAGTCCGACCAGGGGGTGGACATCAGCCCCAAGGCGCACGGCCCCGAGCGGCGCAAGTTCCGGGAACATATCCGGATGGAGCCGATCGATCCGCAGCCCAACGGCCCGCAACTTCTCTACGGGCTGCGCTACTACATCCATATCAACACGGCGGAGGAAGCCACCACCTTCCACGATCAGGTCGGTTACTGGCTGTGGGAACCGGCTACCGGGCTCATCATGCAGACCATCGCCATTCCGCGCGGGCAGGTGGTGCTGGCGGGGGGAACGGCGAAGCCGGACGACGAGCGCATTTCGGTGGAAGCGCGGCGCGGCGACACCCGCTTCGGGATTTGCTCGACCGCCTTCCTCGAAGCGGCCTTTCGCACCGACTATTACCGCATCGACATCACCTTCAACGCTGACGGCAGCTGGACCTACGTGACGCGCACGGATCTGGCGGTCCGGGGCAACACGCCGCCGTTCGACCACCGCGACACCAACACATTGCGGCGGATCGCGCCGCCTGCGCCGAACCCGCTCGTCGGTCTGCTGAAGAGCGGCTAGCCCGCTTTACCCCCGTCAGGGGTCAGGGGTCAGCGGTCAGGCGTGCCCTGAAAACCCGTCAGGCGTCAGGGGTCAGCGGTCAGGCGTGCGAGAACCCGTCAGGCGTCAGGGGTCAGCGGTCAGGCGTGCCCTGAAAACCCGTCAGGCGTCAGGGGTCATGGGTCATGCGTGCCGTTGTTACACTGATCGCCCGATGACCGACCTCTCTTGGTATCCGAACAGCGGCCGGCTATGTCTTACCCTCGCGCTGCTTCGCATGCGCGACCGCCTGCTCCGGGTCTTTCTCCAGGCGCGACAGCGCAAGCTCACGAGTCTTGGTGGCCCAGTAGAAGCCGAATGTCCACATGCCGGCAGCTTCGATGAAGAAAATCTTGTTGGGCATTTGACCCAGTAGCCATGCGACGGCGATCCCGTAAAGGGGAAAAAGGATCATCGCGAATGCGATGATCTTGTACGTCCGTTCGAACCCTGCCTTGTTGCTCTCTGGGGGCAGGTATTCGAGGCTTTTCCGCGCGCAAAGCCAGGCGACCAGCGCGAGAAGCACAAAGAGAGTCGCGGCGGCTATCCAGTGAACGTACTTCGGCGGCAGGGCAGCCCACACTTCGACCGCCGGACAATTGAGATATATCTCTTTCAGGCGGTCGCTGTCCGGGATTTCGGGAAGTCGCTCAGGATAGATCGCGACCACCACGGCGCAAACGGCGGCCAGGTTCAGGAACAGATTCTCCAGGGGGGTGAGCCCCTTGTACACGTACAGGCCCACGCCTACCGCGAAGAGGAATCCCACGAAGAACGTTCGCATCGGGAAGGTCGCGCACTGGTCCTTCGTGGCGGCCCAGAAGTACGCGCTCATCGACGGCTGCAGGTCCAGGCCATGGCGGTACTTGCCGTAGCAGTACAGGACCAGCGGCATGGCAAACGCGAGCACGGCAAGACCCGCGCGCAGGGAAAAATAGGTGTCGGAGAAGTGCTTCCAGAGCTCTTTGGAGTTCCTGGCCGGCGGTGTGTTGGACAGCATTTTCATTTGTTACCCCTCCAGCTCATGTCTTGCCGGAGGCGCGTGATTCGATCTGCTGTATGAGGCTGGGCACCATTCTTTCGCTTACCCCGGCGGCGACGCACATCAGCACGATCGCGGAAAGATGGTTGAACTTGCCGAGCAGGTCGGCGCGAATCGCAATCACCACGATGAACGCGCCCAGCACGCCCACCATGATCCGAAAGATGCCTTCCATCTGGTGCATGCGCGGGCCGGCGGTGATGTCGAGTGAAACCGTTCGGCTGCGTTGCAGGACGGACAGCCAGGCCCCCAGCCCGCCCACGAACGACCCCAGCAGGATCATATGTATGGCGGAGCCGACCGGGTCTACCCCCTGCGGGCGCCCGCCGAAGAATACCAGCCAGACGACGACCACCGCGCAAACAAGTGAAGCGAGACCGGCTCCCGTCAGGTACCAGGTCCGGGCGATCTCGGTCGTGCGCGCCTTGATCCATTCCTCGGCCAGCGTCAGAACGGCATCCGCTGACTTCACATCCTTCTGAAACAGACGGGCCACGGCTTCAGCGATCATTCTCGCGTATACGGCGCGCTTTTCCGACGAGAGTTCGTCGGTGTCGAAGGACTCGAGCTGGGCGATTCTGTTGAGCGCCTGGCTCGTGTCGGCGCCCAGCATGTCGTTATCGTTCATGTTCCATTCGACGTAGTTCTGCTCATCGATGTACACGATGAAATCGTCGTCGCTGTCGATCAACCATTCGATCGTGTGCCTGAGAGTTGGATCGAAGTCGCCCTCGGCCAGGGTCGAGAACTTGAACGGGTACTGGATGGGAGGGGGCGGCTTGCCGGAGCACCCGGCGGCAGGCCGTGGCGCGTCAGGTGCGGTGTCCATCTCTTTCCCTCCTTATCCTGCTAGGTGTCCGACTTTGGCATCTAGCGCATCATGCGGGTCGACGTTCAATCGGTCTTTTGGCCTATGCCTGCAGCATACACGCTCGGCCGTTCACGCGACAGAAATAGGCATACCGGGCCAGGCTCGCGGCAGGCTCGATCGTCTGGGCTGGTCCCTCGCCGCTACCCCTCCTCAAACCGCAGCGATCAGCCCGGCCACGTGACTTAGCCGAGCTGGAGCACGCAACTGGGGCGGATGGGGCGGTGGCGGGATGGTCCGGTCCACGCGCCAACGGCGTGATCGGTCTGTCCACCCGGGATTGTTTCCGGGGATGCTCCGGCAGTATAGTTCCATATGTTGGAATGCACTGGAAGGGAGATCCAAAGGGGCTCGCGGAACAACAGAAATCTCGAGGAGGAGCAAATCCATGAGCACGACCAAAAGAGAAGGCGTGACACTAACGCGGACATTTTTTTACTGTTTCCTGCTTGCGTGCGCGGTGTGCTTTGCCGCCACGGCCCGGGGCGGCGAGTATCCCGAGCGTCCGGTGCGGCTCCTCATTCCCTTCGCGCCAGGCGGCGCCTCGGATTTCGGCGGGCGTCTGGTCGCCACCGGGCTGTCCGAGATCCTGGGCCAGCAGTTCATCGTGGACAATCGCGGAGGAGCATCCGGCCTCATCGCCACCGAAATCGCGGTCCGGTCGAACCCGGACGGCTACACGCTCTTCCTCGGCAACGTCAACACGATGGCGATCAACCCGCACATCCAGGTGATGAAGGTGGACGTGATAAAGGATCTCGTCGCGATCGCCCCGGTGTCGAGCGTTCCCACCGTGATCTGTGCCCATGTCAGCGTGACTGGAAACACGCTGAAGGAATACCTCGACGACGCCTTGCGCTCGAAACGCGAGATCAAGTACGGCACCGCGACGCTGTCGTCCCCGGGACGGTTCATCATGACGGCATTCCTCAAGTCCCAAGGGATCAAGATTCTGGAAGTGCCGTACAACGGAGCGGGGCCGGCGACGACGGCACTGCTCGCCGGCGAGATGGAAATCCTGCCGGTGACGGTGGCCTCGATAGCGGGCCTCGTGAAGGCCGGCAAGCTGAAGGCGCTCGCTGCGACGCAGAAGTCACGCGTCCCGCTGCTGCCCGACGTGCCGACCATGCCGGAGCTCGGCTATCCGGATATCGTCATGGGGCAGTGGAACGGCGTCTTCGGCCCGGCCGCGCTGCCGCGTACCATGGTGTTGAAGCTGCACAAGGCCATCACGAGCACGATGAAGCAAGAGCAGACCAGACAGCGCCTGAACACTGCGGCCGCGGAGGCTCTCTTCAGCGCGTCGCCGGAAGAGTACGCCGCGTACGTCCGCGGCGAAAACATTCGCTGGGGGAAGATCATTCGCGCGTCGGGGCTCGCGGTGGGGAAATAGGCGCCCTGACACCCGTCATGCGTCATCGGTCAGGGGTCAGGCGTGTGAGAACACGTCATGGGTCATGCGTCATGGGTCATGCGTCATGGGTCATGCGTGTGAAACCCGTCCCTCTGCCCGCTGACGCGGTGTGAGGTGCTTTTTCTGGCTCATGCGATGCCGTGTGATTCCGGTAGCGCGCGCCGTGCTTCTGAAGCGCGCATGTTTGGGAGAGCGCGGATCGGATACACCCCTTGCAGTTCCATTGCTCTCTGTGATGGGACCCTCTGAGTGGACTGATCACCAAGGATTTGGCGAGCGTTAGAATGTTCTCATGCGGGACATAAACGATTTCACCGTACTCCTCCTCCCCGGCCTCGGCGGCTCGGGGCCCGACCACTGGCACACCGCCTGGGGCAAGGCCTTTCCGGGCATGCAGCGCGTGGAGCAGGCGGATTGGGATAAGCCGGTCTATTCCGAATGGTCCGCGCGCCTTACCGAGGCAGTTGCCCGGACCGCGCGTCCGGTCGTGCTGGTGCCGCACAGCCTTGGCACGTCGCTCACGATGCGCTGGTCCTTCGAGCACCCGGAGCACGCGCGGATGGTGGCCGGCGCCTTCCTCGTTGCGCCGACCGACCGGGACCGATTCGACGCCTCTCCCACGTCGCCGGTGCGCGGCTGGGGACCGATGATTCTGAAACCTCTGCCTTTTCCATCGATGGTAGTTGCAAGCCGCAACGACGACCGCGTGTCCTTCGAGCGTGCCCGCGAATTTGCCGCGGCCTGGGGCTCGGCTTTCGTCGACGCGGGCAACCTCGGGCATATCGGTAGCGCCGCGAAGCTCGATCTGTGGCCGTTCGGTCTGTTTTACTTTGGCCAGTTCGTTGGTTCCCTGAAATAGTCACGTATAGAATTGTCTGTGTTCGTCTGCGGTTCCATATTGAAGGAGTTGCAGCCGTGAGAGCACTCGTGTCCAGCTTCGCGTTCGCCGCCGCGACCTGCGTTGCCGTCGCGACGCACGCCCAATCCTACCCGGTCAAGCCGGTGCGCTTCGTCGTCCCTTTTGCGTCGGGAGATGGTCCGGACCTCGTCGCCCGGCTCGTCGGCGACAGGCTCGGCAGGGCCTGGGGCCAGCAGGTCCTCGTCGAAAATCGCACCGGCGCGGGCGGCACCATCGGCGCCGCCTTCGTGGCCAAAGCGCCCGCCGACGGCTACACGCACCTCATTTGCAACATCGCATCGAACGCTATCGCACACTCCGTCTACAGCAAGCTGCCGTACGACATCCTCAACGATTTTGCGATGGTCTCGCGCATGGCACTGACCGCGAACGTCGTCGTCGTGCATCCTTCGATGCCGATCCGGTCGATTGCCCAGTACGTCGCCATGGCCAAGGCGAATCCGGGCAAGCTGACCTACGGCACCGGCGGCGTCGGCACCTCGCCCCACCTGTCCATGGAGCTCTTCCGGCTCAAGACCGGCATCAATATCCTGCTCGTTCCCTACAAGGGCGCCGCGCCCGCCGCGGTCGATCTCGTCGGCGGGCAGATACCGTCGATGATGGCGAACCTGCCTTCCATACTGAGCCTCATTCTCGCGGGCAAGGCGCGGCCGCTCGCCGTCACCTCCGAGAAGCGCGCGGCGCCCCTGCCCGACGTCCCGACGATGATCGAATCCGGCATTCCGGGCTACGTGGTCACCCCGTGGTACGGGGTGTGCGCGCCCGCGGCCACGCCCGCGCCGGTGCTCGACAAGCTCAACGCCGATATCGTGCGGACGCTGCAGGCCGCCGATGTGCGGCAGCGCCTCGCCGATCTCGTCATCGAACCCGCGCCCACCAGCCGCGAGGAGTTCGCCGCGTTCGTGCGCTCCGAGGTCGAGCGCTGGGAGAAGGTGGTCAAGGACGCGGGAATTCCACGCCAATAACCGTCAGGCGTCAGGGGTCAGCGGTCAGGCGTCCCTAAAAACCCGTCAGGCGTCAGGGGTCATGGGTCAGGCGTCCCTAAAAACCCGTCAGGGGTCAGGGGTCAGGCGTCAGGCGCGCTCAAGGAGGCGGGGAGGTGTTCCTTTTCCTGGCGCATGCGACACCGTGTGATTACGGTGGCGCGCGCCGTGCTTCTGAAGCGCGCATGCTTGCGAGGGCACCGATCGTATTCATCCCTGCAGTTCCATTGCATGGAGTATTGTTGTCCCGCAAACCTATCAGGAAAAGCGATGTCCGGCGCGTTGCCCCTCGTGTGGTTACTTTCGACCGGTGGCACCATTGCAGGCAAGGGTGCTTCCCCGACAGATCTCACCCAGTATCAGGGCGCGACCCTGCTCGGCTCCGAGCTGCTCGCCGCGGTGCCCGAGATCGCGCAGTACGCCGAAGTCAGGTTCGAGCAGGTGGTGAACGTCGCGAGCCCGGACATGACGCCGGCGGTGTGGAAAACGCTTGCCCAGCGCATCAACGCGATCTTCGCCGAGGACGCGGCAGTGGCGGGCGTGGTGGTCACCCATGGCACGAGCACGCTCGAGGAAACGGCGTACTTCCTGCACCTCACGGTGCGTCACGACCGGCCGGTCGTCCTCGTCGGTTCGCAGCGGCCGGCCACGGCCTTGAGCGCCGACGGCCCGCTCAATCTCCTGAACGCGGTGCGAACGGCCGCCGCACCGGAAGCGCGAGGCAAAGGCGCGCTCGTCGTGATGAACGAGGAGATCAACGGCGCGCGTGACGTGACCAAGAGCAACACTTACCGGGTGGAGACGTTTCGCTCCGGCGAGCTCGGTTTTCTCGGCTATGTCGACGAGGACACGGTGAGTTTCTACAAGGCCTCCACGAAACGCCATACCGCGGAATCCGAGTTCGACATCGCGGGCGTGGCGGACTTTCCGCGGGTCGAGATCGTCTATTCGTACGCGCAAGCTTCGGCGGTGCCGCTACATGCCCTGGTGCGCGAGGGCGTGGATGGCATCATATTCGCGGCGCCGGGCGCGGGCAGCCTGTCGGAAGCCGAGCGCAGCGCGATCGAGGCCATCGTCTCATCGTCATCGGCGACGAAACCGGTCATGATGCGCTCGACCCGGACCGGAAACGGGCGCGTCACCGGCCGCAGGAAGTTCGACAGCCTTGGTATGATCCCCACCGACAATCTCAGCCCGCAGAAGTCCCGCATCCTGCTCATGCTGGCGCTCACGAAAACGCGCGAGCCCGGGGAGATCGCGCGGATCTTCTCCGAGTACTGACAAGCCAGGGTTTTCCACGTGATCTCTTTCATTAACGCGCGGCTCAGATCCGACTTCGATCTGACCTGTCTGCGAAAAGAGTCGCCTGACCCCTGACCCATGACCCATGACGGCTTTATAGGAGGACTCGGCGTGCGTTACGAGCTTTACTACGGAAACACCAATCAGGGACGCGGCGAGTTCGTGCGGCTCGCCCTCGAGGAGGCGCAGGCCGACTATGTCGATGTGGCACGCGAAAGCGGCCCCGGCCTGGGGCCGGAGGCGATGGCGCCTTATCTGAAGGGAACGAACGTCGCTCATCCGCAATTCGCGCCGCCGTTCCTCAAGCATGGAGATCTCGTCATCGGCCAGACGGCCAATATCCTGCTCTACCTTGGGCCCAGGCTCGGCCTCGCGCCTGAAAGCGAAGGCGAGCGCCTCTATGCGCATCAGCTTCAGCTCACGATCGCCGACCTCGTAATGGAGATTCAACATACCCATCACCCCGTTGCGCACGGCCTCTACTATGAAGATCAGAAGGCCGAGGCGATTACCTACACACGGCATTTCCTCGCCGAGCGCCTGCCCAAGTTTCTGGGATTTTTCGAAAGGGTACTCGGCGAGCGCGAGCACCTGGCAGGAAACCGTCTGTCGTACGTCGATCTTTCGATGTTCCAGCTCATCGACGGTCTGCGCTTCTCTTTTCCGAAGACGATGGCGCGGATCGAGCGCGATTATCGCGGGCTCGTCGCACTGCACGACAGGATCGCAGCCCGTCCAAACGTCGCGGCGTACCTGAAATCACCGCGTCGCCTGCCGTGGAACGAGCGCGGCGTGTTCAGGCATTACCCCGAACTCGAGGAGCGTTAACCCCCGTCATGGGTCATGCGTCATGGGTCAGGCGTGCCGAGAACCCGTCATGCGTCAGGGGTCAGCGGTCAGGCGTCACGTGTTTGACGCGCCCTATCTGAGACGCCTCATCTGAGACGATTTACCTGAGACGCTCTATCTGAGACGGTGTATCAGCTCCATTCCGCGGTCAATGCGTCAAGGGCGTGATCGACGTCCTGACTCGAGTTGTAGCCGTGGAAGCTGAAACGAATGCGTCCCTGTCCGTTCCACGCCAGCACGCCGCGCCGCGCCATCGCATCGACGATCACCTGCGCCCGTGGCGACGAAATGCAAACGCTCGCGCCGTGCCGCGCCGGATCGGCCGGCGTGAGCGTCGGAACCCGCAGGGCTTCCAGCCGCTCCAGCATCGCGGTCGTCATGCCCTGGACGTGCGCCTGAATGTCGCGCACGTCGCGGGCTGCCAGATAGTCCAGCGCATCCGCCAGTACGTAGATCGAGGCGTGCGCGGGATTGCCGCGTGTGAAGCGTAGCGCGTCTTCCCGGAGCGGCGGCGGCTTGTCGTAGCTGCGGGATCCAGGCTCGAGGGAATACCATCCGGCGGAAGCGGGCGACCACCCCGGCTGGCGCGTGCGGTTCCAGCAGGCGACAGCAACCCCAGTGACGCCGAGCAGCCATTTGTAGCAGGCCGAGAACGCGAAGTCCGCGAGCGTAGCCTCGATCGGCAGATAACCGGCCGCCTGGGTGAAGTCCACGACGAGCAACGCTCCGACGCTGTCCGCGAGCGCGCGGAGGGCGGAAAGATCATGGCGTTCTCCCGTCAGGTACGAAACATGACTGACACCGATGGCCCGTGTGCGTGCATCGACACATCCAGCGAAGCGGTCCGGGCCGGTTCCCCTTGCCTGCCGCAAGGTCACGCCCGGACGGCGGCGCATCAGGAACGGTCCGACGACGGACGGATACTCGTTGGCATCGATCACGAGATTGTCCCCGTCACGCCAGTCGAGACTTTCCGCGACGATAGACACACCCTCGGCGACGTTGCCGACGAATCCGATCGACGCTGCGTCCACTCCCCAGGAGCGGGCGATGCCGGCGCGGGCGCGGGCAATCTCCGCTTCCTGCGCGACCCGGCCGGCCATGCCGCGGCTCTTGTCACGGAGATAGCGGGAGAGCGCGGCAGCGTGGCGGTGCAGAGGGGCGCTTTCCCCGCCGGCGCAAAGATGGGCGACGCCATCGGCGATCATGAAATCCCGCGGATCGAACAGCGGTCCTTCGCTCATGTATTGACACCCGTCATGGGTCAGCGGTCAGGGGTCAGGCGTGTGAAAACCCGGCATGGGTCAGGGGTCAGGGGTCA
>Ga0111538_10011249_pt1 | contig 11879 bp, 10 predicted proteins | sample SoiMethybrSBSTD1_FD_79669 | JGI IMG/M metagenome (GOLD analysis project Ga0111538, IMG submission 79669) | Bulk soil microbial communities from a Populus tree surrounding site in Tennessee, USA - Soil MetaG P. TD hybrid SBSTD1 (version 2)... | ecosystem: Environmental > Terrestrial > Soil >...
CTCGTTCCTGACCAACGCCCGGTACCGCGCCGCGGTCGCGTCGTCGAGAGCCGGGGTCGTTCTCGTGGGGCCCGACGTCGAGCTGCCCGGACGCGAGCTCCTCGTGGCCCCCGAGCCCTACGTCGCCTTCGCGAGGATCCTCGCTCACCTCCATCCGGAGACGCCGGCCGCGCCGGGGATCGCGCCTTCGGCGTCGGTCGCCGCTTCGGCGCGCGTGGGGAAGGACGTCGCCGTCGCACCGTTCGCGGTCGTCGAGGACGGTGCCGTGCTCGGCGACGGCGTGGCGATCGGGGCGGGATCGTACGTGGGCGCCGGGGCGGCGGTGGGAGAGGGGTCGGTGCTCCATCCCCGCGTCGTGCTCTACGCGGGAACGGTGGTCGGCGCGCGGTGCACGCTGCACGCGGGCACGGTGCTCGGGGGCGACGGGTTCGGTTTCGCGACATCGAAGAGCGGGGTCCACCACAAGATCCCGCAGCGCGGGCGTGTCGTCGTCGAGGACGACGTCGAGATCGGCGCGAACACGACGATCGACCGGGGGACGCTCGGCGAGACCCGGATCGGCCGCGGGACCAAGATCGACAACCTCGTCATGATCGGGCACGGGGTCGAAGTCGGCGGCGGCTGCCTGCTCGTCGCGCAATCGGGCGTCGCGGGCAGCACGCGCCTCGGTCGCCACGTGACCCTCGCCGGCCAGTCGGGGGTCGCGGGGCACCTGCGGATCGGCGATCGCGTCATCGCGGCCGCGAAGAGCGCGGTGCTCGCCGACGTCGAGTCCGGTCGCGTCGTCGGCGGGATTCCGGCCATCGATCTTCCGACGTGGAAACGCGTCCAGGCTGCGCAGCGCGGACTTCCCGGCATGCGCGCCGAGCTGCGCGCGCTTCGCGCGAGGATCGAGGCGATCGAAAAGGAGAGGGGGAAGGCGTGAGCGTCGAAGGCAGCCGCGGGATCCTCGATCGGATGCCGCATCGCTATCCGTTTCTCTTGATCGACCGCGTCGTGGAGATCGTCCCGAAGAAGCGCATCGTCGCGTACAAGAACGTGACGTTCAACGAGCCGTTCTTTCCGGGGCACTTCCCCGGCGCGCCGGTCATGCCCGGCGTGCTCATCATCGAGGCGATGGCGCAGGCGGGGGCGTACCTGATCCTCGACGAGATCCCCGACCGCGCGAACAAGCTCGTCTACTTCACGGGGATCGACGACGCGCGGTTCCGCAGGACGGTCGTGCCGGGGGACCGGCTGCGTCTCACGCTCGACGTGCTCCAGATCCGCTCGCGCGCGTGCCGGATGAAGGGCGTCGCCGACGTGGACGGCGAGACGGTCGCGGAAGCCGTCATCATGTCGGCCCTGGCGGAGAGGTAGGCGATGGCCCAGGCTTCGATCGATCCGCGCGCCGTCGTCGATCCGACCGCCACCCTCGGCGACGAGGTCCACGTCGGCCCCTTCTGCGTGATCGGTGCGGGGGCGTCGATCGGCGCGCGCACGCGGCTCGAGTCGCACGTCGTCGTGGACGGCTCCGTGACGCTGGGACCTGACAACGTCGTCGCCCCCTTCGCCTCGCTCGGCGGACCGCCCCAGGACCTGAAGTACAAGGGGGAGCCGACGAAGGTCGTCCTCGGCGCCGGTAACCAGATCAAGGAATACGTCACGATCAATCGCGGGACGGTGGGCGGAGGCGGGGTCACGCGCATCGGCGACGGCAATCTCATCATGGCCTACGTCCACATCGCGCATGACTGCCAGATCGGAAGCCGGATCATCTTCGCCAACGGCGCCACGCTCGCCGGTCACGTCGAGGTGGGGGACGACGCGACGGTCGGTCTGTTCTGCGGCGTCCACCAGTTCACCCGCATCGCCAAGAACGCGTTCATCGGCGGGTACACGCCCGTCTCGAAGGACGCGCTGCCTTGGATCATGACGGCCGGCAGCCGCGACGCCGAAGGGCACGGCATCAACGCCATCGGTCTCAAGCGCAAGGGCTACCCGCCCGAGACGATCGAGGCGATCAAGACCTGCTACATGACGCTGTTCCGCTCGAAGATGCTCCTCGCCGACGCGATCGCGAAGGTCGACGAGGAGCTCGGCCACGTCCCCGAGGTCCGGTACTTCCTCGACTTCGTGCAGTCGAGCAAGCGCGGCGTGATCCGGTGAGCGCCGAGAAGATCCCCGTCGGCGTCGTCGGCGTGGGGCATCTCGGCCGCCACCACGCGCGCCTGTACGCAGATCTCCCGGAAGCGCGCCTCGTCGCGGTCGCCGACCGCGACCTCGACCGGGCCCGCGCGGTCGCGGCCGAGTTCGGCTGCGAGGCGGTCGCCGACGCGTCGGAGCTCGCGGGGCGCGTCGCCGCGGCGAGCGTCGCGACGCCGACCGTGCATCACCGCGAGGCCGCGGTCACGCTCCTGTCGGCGGGCGCGGACGTGCTCGTCGAGAAGCCGATCGCCGGGAGCCTCGCGGACGCGGACGCCATCCTCGCGGCCGCTCAGGCCTCCGGGCGCCTCGTCATGGTGGGGCACACCGAGCGGTTCAATCCGGCGATCACCGCGCTGTCGCGTGCGGTGGACGCCCCGCGCTTCGTCGAGATCCACAGACTCGCCGGGTTCACCGCGCGCTCGACCGACGTCGATGTGCTCCTGGACCTCATGATCCACGACCTCGACCTGCTCCTCTGGCTCGACGGCAGCGACGTGAAAAGCGTCGACGCGGTGGGCGTGGCGGCGCTGACGGACAAGGTGGACATCGCAAACGCCCGGGTGCGCTTCGCTTCGGGTTGCGTGGCGAACGTCACCGCGAGCCGGATCTCGGCCGAAAAGCTGAGGCGGATCCGGATCTTCCAGGCGCGCACCTACATCGGCTGCGACACCGGGGAGCGGAAGGTCGAGCGCTTCCGGCTCGTCATCGGGCCGGACAAGAAGCCTGCGATCCAGCGCGATCTGCTCCCGGTCGAGGACGGCGAGCCGCTGCGCCTCGAGCTGGCGGCGTTCCTTGCGGCCGTCGCCACGAGGCAGCCGCCGGCGCTCTCCGGCCTCGCGGGGCGGCGCGCGCTCGAGCTCGCCTTGCGCGTGAGGGACGCGATCGCCGCCTCGGCGGGCGCGTGAGCGATTCGAAAGACGCGATCGCGCGCGTCCTCGCCCGGCACGTCGCGGAGGGTGCGATGCCGGGAGCGCAGTGGTGGGTGGGAGGTCCCGACGGGCCGGTGTCGAGCGGGGCCGTGGGGGTCGCCGCCCTCGAGCCCGAGACCGAGAGGGCGACCGACGCGACGCCCTACGACCTCGCGTCGTTGACGAAGCCGCTCACCACGGCCCTCCTCGCCGTGCTCCTCGAACGGGAGGGACGCCTGTCGCTCGCGGCGACCTTGGGAGCGACGTTTCCCGAGCTGCGCGCGACCCCGTACGGCGCCGCCACGCTGCGGGACGCTGCGTTCCACCGCGCGGGGCTCCCCGCCTGGAAGGCGCTGTACCTCGAGGGCGCCACGCGCGAAGACTACGTCGCGTCGATCGCCGCTACAGCCCCCGCGGGATCCCCAGGGACGACGGTGTACTCCGACCTCGGCTATCTGCTCCTCGGGTTCGCGATCGAGCACGCCGGGGGGGCCGCGCTCGACAGGATGTTCGAGGAACGGGTCGCGCGGCCGCTCGCGCTGCCGCGATGCGGGTACGCGGGCCGGTCCGACCGGTTCCGCGACGCGGCGCCCACGGAGCGGGGGAACGCGTACGAGCGTAGCCTCGCCGGGCCGGAAGCACCCGAGGACCGGTTCCGCCGTGCCTTGATCCGTGGCGTCGTTCACGACGGGAACGCTTGGGGGCTCGGGGGCGTGGCGGGGCACGCGGGACTCTTCGCGACCGCGAGCGATGTCGCCCGGGTTGGGCTGGCGCTCCTCGAGGCACCGCGATTGGGACGTCCGCGCGGGAGCTTCGCGTCGATGCTCGACTCGCCTGACGCCGGAGGGCGCACGCTCGGTTTTGTGACCGCCGGGCGGACCGAATCCGTCCGCGGGGTCCTCGGGGACGACGCCGTGGGGCACTTCGGGTTCACCGGGACCTCGCTCTGGATCGAGCCCGCGAGCTCCAGCGTTTACGTGCTCCTGACGAACCGCGTCCACCCCGCCGTTCCGCCGTATGACTTCATCGCCACACGGCGCGAATTCCACGCAGCGGCGGTCTCGCTCACCCGTTCGTAGAATGAACGTGCCGATGGACGACGCTCCGCAGAAGGGGCTGGCCTTGGGTCCGCTCGAGATCACCCTGCGGCGGCGTGGGCCGGAAGAGGTGCGTCGGATCGGGGTTCCCGGATCGGTTCTGGTCCACGTCGCGATCCTGATCCTGTGGATGGTGATCTCCCCGTATTCCAACGTCGAGCGGGAGAAGGACATCGTGCTCGCCGCCGAGCCGCAGGTCCCGGTGACGTTCGTCAATCCCTTCCCGCCCCAACCTCCGCCGCAGCCGCCGCCGAAGCCACAGCCGCGGCAGGAGATCCAGAAGACACCGCCGCCGCCCGCCGCCGCACCGCTCCGCATGCAGGAACCGCCGAAGGAGACGATGACTGCGAAGAACGCGCCGAAGCCCGAGTCGGTGCGCGAGATCGGAGCGCAGGACACGAAGCCCGCGGGAGGTCAATCCGGCGGGCCGCTCCCGGACAACACGCCGGGGTTCCCCGATCCCGGCCAGGCAGCGCCCTCGGCGCCGGAGCAGCCGAAGGATCTCCAAGGAAGGCTCCGCGACTTCCGGCGCGCGATCGAGACACCCACGACCGGCACGAAGAAGGGCGGCGGATCCGGGACGGGCGGTCTCAACATGCCCGACGTGCCCACGATCGGGATGGGCATCGGCAACCTGGAGTTCGAGAGCCGCGACTACGACTGGTCCTCCTACGCTCGATCGATCTACTGGGCGATCTGGAGGAAGTGGCACATGAAGATGCTCGACTCGGTCGGCGTCTTCGAGCGGTGGTCGCAAGAGCGTCAGCGCTTCGTCATCGACGCGAAGGCCAAGATCGTCTTCACGATCGAAAAGTCGGGGCGGGTGTCGGGAGTCGCTGTGGAGACCGCGTCCGGATGCTATCCCTTCGACGACTCTGCGACCGATGCCTTGAACGAGGTGTTGCTGCCGCCGCTCCCGTCGGATTTCCCGCGTGATCAGGAGACGGTCCACGCGACCTTCATCGGGGAAGACGTCCACATCCCTTGGATGCGCAACTCGCTCAACGGGATGAGGCAACAAGGGATCATCTACTGACGCTTCGTTGACGGCCCTTTTCGCGCCGACTACGATGCGGATCATGGCCGACGATCTCATTCACGACTGGAATCTCGAGGAGCGTCCCTCCCGTCCGACCGGTCCGATCCTTCTGGACGACGAAACGCTCCGCGACGGGCTGCAGTCGCCGTCGGTCGTCGATCCCCCGATCGAGCGCAAGCGCGAGCTCCTGCACCTCATGGACGAGCTCGGGATCGACACGGCGGACGTGGGCCTGCCGGGCGCCGGGCCGAGGGCCGAAGCTGACGTGGAGGCCCTCTGCCGTGAGATCGCGAGGGCGCGCCTGTCGATCCGCGCCAACTGCGCCGCGCGCACCATGGCGCGGGACGTCGATCCGATCCTCCGCGTCGTGGACGCGACGGGTGTCCCGGTGGAAGCGTGTCTGTTCATCGGCTCGTCCCCGATCCGTCAGTACGCGGAGGGGTGGGACGAGGACTTCCTCGTGCGGCAGTCCACCGAGGCGATCGCCTACGCGGTGGAGCGTGGGCTCGCGGTGATGTTCGTCACCGAGGACACCACGCGCGCGAAGCCCGAGACGATCCGCCGCCTCTACACCGAGGCCGTGCGGTGCGGGGCCGCGCGCGTTTGCCTTGCGGACACGACGGGTCACGCGACGCCGGCGGGAACGGCCCGGCTCGTCAAGTTCGTGCGGGCGTTTCTCGACGAGGGCGGTCACCGGGAGATCGGCATCGACTGGCACGGTCATCGCGATCGGGGCATGGGGCTCGCCAACTGCATCGCGGCGTATGAGGCGGGAGCCACGCGCGTCCACGGCTGCGCGCTCGGGATCGGCGAGCGGTCCGGGAACGCCGAGATGGACCTGCTCCTCGTGAACCTCAAGCTCCTGGGATGGATCGACCGGGACCTCACCAAGCTGGGCGACTACTGCCGTGCCGCTTCCGCGGCGCTCGGCGTCCCGATTCCCGACAACTACCCGGTCGTCGGCTCCGATGCGTTCGAGACCGCGACCGGCGTGCACGCGGCTGCGGTCATCAAGGCCTTCAAGAAGGGGGACCGCTGGCTCGCGGACCGGATCTACTCCGGGGTGCCCGCGGGCGACTTCGGCTTCCAGCAGTCGATCCGGATCGGTCCGATGAGCGGCCGGTCGAACGTCGTGCACTGGCTCGAGAGCCGGGGTCACGAGCCGACCGACGAGCGGGTGGAGAGGATCATCGCGGCCGCGAAGGGCTCGAAGAAGCTCCTCGACGACGCGGACATTCTCGCTTTGGTCTGACCTCAGCGGTGCGGCTGATACAATCCGCGGCGCATGTCCTTGTCCTTCCGTGACTTCCGGCTGCGGCCGGAGATCCAGAGAGTTCTCGACGAGGTCGGGTATGACACGCCGACCCCGATCCAGGCCCTGGCGATCCCCCTCCTCCTGGAGGGGCGCGACCTCATCGGGATCGCCCAGACGGGGACGGGAAAGACCCTCGCCTTCCTGATCCCGATCCTCCAGGCGTTCAAGCCCGGCGCCGAGGGGCCGCAGGCGGTCATCATCTGCCCGACGCGGGAGCTCGCGATCCAAGTCGCCGGCGAGGCGGAGCGTTTCTCCAAGCACCTGGGTTTTCGCACGGTGCTCGCCTACGGCGGGACGTCGAGCGGTCACCAGAAGCAAGAGATCCATCAAGGAGTGGACCTCCTCGTCGCGACGCCAGGACGGTTGCTGGATTTCCTCACCGGCGCTTGGGTGTCCTTGAGGCGGGCGAAGTTCGTGGTCCTCGACGAGGCCGACCGCATGCTCGACATGGGGTTCATCAACGACATCGACGCGATCGTGAGACGCGCGCCGATGAGCCGCCAGACGATGCTCTTCTCCGCGACGTTCCCCGACGAGATCAAGCGCCTCTCGGAACGCTATCTGATGCATCCCGAAGTCGTCCGCATCGACACGGTCGTGAGGGTCAAGGAGTCGGTCGAGCACGCGTTCATCGAAGTCTCCGAGCGCCAGAAGGAGGATCTCCTCCTCGCCGTGCTCGACGCCGAGCGGCCCTCGAAGTGCCTCGTGTTCACCGCGACCCGAGAGATGACCTCGGAGCTGGCGCGGCGCCTCCGGACCCGCAACCACGAGGTGGTGTCGCTGTCGAGCCTGCTGTCCCAGGCGAATCGCGAGCGGGCGCTCACGGCGTTCCGCACCGGCGTCTTCGACGTCCTCGTCGCCACCGACGTCGCGGCGCGCGGACTCGATATCGACGACATCGATCTCGTCGTGAACTTCGACGCGCCGATGCACGCGGAGGAGTACGTGCACCGCATCGGCCGCACGGGCCGCGCGCATCGCACCGGCAAGGCGTTGACCCTCGTCACCGAGAAGGACGGGCGGCGCATCGCGCAGATCGAGTCGCTCCTGGGGCATCCGGTGAAACGATCCACGGTCGAGGGGTTCGACTTCGCCCCGGCGCCGGCGCGGCGGCCGTGGGGGACGGCGGCGGGCCGGAGCGTAAGAGACGCGGCCGATGGGATCGATCCGCATCATCGCGGGGCGGTTCCGCGGCCGAGTCCTGAAGGTGCCCGACGTCGCCGGGCTCCGGCCGACCGGCAGCAAGGTGCGCGGGGCCCTCTTCAACATCCTGGGTCAAGACCTCACCGGCCGTACGGTTCTCGACCTGTACGCGGGAACGGGCGCGCTGGGATTCGAGGCGGCGAGCCGAGGTGCCAGACGGGTCGTGTTCGTCGAGGCGGAACGAGGGCTCGTGCTGGGGCTGCGACGCTCCGCGGAAGCCCTCGGCATCGAGGGGGGAACGCGCGTGGTGGCCGGGCGGGTGGAGGACGTTCTCGAGGCCGGGACGCTCCAGGGAGCCTTCGACGTCGTCCTCGCCGATCCGCCCTACGGGGGGGTGGATCCCACCGAGCTGGCGGGCCGCGTGGATCGGGCGGGGCTCCTTCGTCATGACGGCGTCCTCGTCGTGGAGGGCCCTCGAGGTGACGCTCCGGCGCCGGCGGACACACGTTTAAGTCTCGTCCGGTCTGCTCGTTACGGCGGAACCTCCCTTTCTTTCTTCGAATACCGAAAGCCCGGTTCTCCGGCAGACGAGAGTTGAATTCTCCCTTCCGATGCTTATATTTGGCCGCGGTTTCCGGATTCCCGGGGGTCGCGGAACGCTGGGGTCCAAGCCGGAGGAGTCACCGATGAAGATGACGGTCAGGGTCGGGGCCGCGGCGGTCGTGCTCGCCGCGTTCACGGGGTTCGCCATGGCGGAGGACGCCAAAGCCACATCGTCGTCCCGTCCACCCAAGAACTTGAAGCTGGTCGGCGACCACTGGACCCCTTGGGACCCGCCGGCGCAGCCGGCCGAGGGTTCCTACATCATCCAGCGCGGCGACAACTTCTGGGACCTCTCGGGGAAGTGGCTCGGCGACCCGTACCTGTGGCCGCAGGTGTGGGACCAGAACCGTTACGTCCTGGACAGCCACTGGATCTATCCCGGTGACCCGCTGAACATCCCGGCCCGTCCGCAGGTTGTGCCCCCGGAGGGTCCGCCCGCCGGCGAGAACCAAGCTCCGACGGAGACCGAGACGGCCGAGACCGCCCCGGCACCGACGGCCGCGCCGACGCGATCCGCGCCAGCCACGACGCCGTCGATGATCCAGCTCGCGGACCGGCACGATCTCTATTGCTCGGGGTCGATCGACGACGACCATCAGGCCTCGAGCCTCGTCGTCGTGGCCGGCGAGCTCGAGAAGGACATGCAGGCGGACGAGGACATCCTCTACCTCAACCAGGGCCGCAACAACGGCATCCAGGCCGGCGGCGAGTACCTCGTGGTGCGCGCGGAGCATCACGCGATCCACCCCGCGACGCGGGAAGCCCTGGGGACCTACATGCAGCGCCTCGGGCACATCCGCGTTCTCTGCGCCCAGGACGACACGGCCATCGCCGTCGTGCTCGACGCGTGCACGGACATCAAGCCGGGTGACGAGGTCGTTCCCTGGCCCAACCTGGCCTCACCCATCCTCGAGCACGTGCCGCCGGTCGACCGGTGTCAGGAGCCGTCCGGGCTCGCGCAGGGGTACGTGGTGGACGGCGGCGCCGACCAGCCCGCCGTGTACGGAGCGGGCCACGTGATCCATGCCGATCTCGGCCAGGATGCCGGCGTGAAGCCTGGCTCCATCCTCACGGTCTATCGGGACAACGGTGACCTGCCTCGGATCGTGCTGGGCGAAGCGGTCGTTCTCACGGTGGACGGCGCGACCTCGACGATCAAGATGCTCCAGTCCACGCGCGAGACGCGCTGGGGCGACCGCGTCGAGATCCTCCAGCAGTAGGCCGGACTCTCAAACGTCCCGGAGCTTGTTCCTCAGGAGGACGAGCTCGAACGCGAGCGAGGTCTTCGCCGCGACGCGCCGCATGAGCGGGATGTCGGGGCGCGGGAGCGGTCCGCCGTCGCCGTCGAGGTACAGGAGCGCCACGGTGCGCTCCTTCACCACGATCGGGAGGATCATGACGCTCGTGGGGAGCCTCCCCCCCAGCGCCGTGAACAGATCCCGATTCGCGGGGAGACCGGGGACGACGCCGAAATAGAAGTCGCGGCTCTGAAGGGCGGTGTCGAACACCGTCCCCGAGCCCAGCGGCACCGAAACGTTCTTGAGCTCGGCGGCCTCGAAAGCGCGCCCCCGGCCGGCCACGCCCCGGATCGCCTCTTTTCCAATCGCGAACAACCCCGTGCGGTTGGCCCGGCCCGCACAAAACGCGAACAGCGCTTCGGCGATGTCGTCGCGGTTCCGCGCCGAGCCGAGCGCCTCGTCGAGCGCGCCCCACGCGATGCTACGGCCGGCGTCCGAGTCCGCCGCCGGGGGCGGAGGAGGGGGCTCGCGATCGGAGATCAGCTCTCCCGGCCGGTGAAGGTACTCGTCGAAGCTCACCTCCGCGTCGAGCGGGCGGCCGTCGAGCCCAACCTCGTTGCCGGCGCGGAGCGCGGACGTGTCCTCGTCCGCCTTCTCGGACTTCGTCGAGGCGCGCGCGGTCGTGGGCGGACGCGACGTGCCGGTCAGCGAGATTCCCTTCGTTCCCTCGAAGCGCAGCCGGTACCAGCGCTCGAGCGCCTGGTAGAGGCGGGGTTCCGTCGCGATCCACGGCTCGACCATGAATCCGGTCGCCGCCTGGATCTCGCGGATCGCGACCGCGTCCTTGGGGTTCAGCATCGCGACGCGAAGACTCCCGTCCTCGAGCCGGATGGGACAGGCTCGGAAGCGCTCCGCCAACCGCTCGGGCATCGCCTGGAGGGCGTTCGGCGGGATGGCCCGAAGGTGATCCCACGACGCGTAGGGGACGCCGGTGATCTCGGTGAGCGCTTCACCCAAGACCGACTCGCTCACGTAGCCGAGCTTGAGCAGATGGGAGGCGACCTGTCCCCCGAAGAACCCCTGGGTCCGGCGCGCCTCGACGACCTGGTCACGCGTGACCCAACCGTGCTCCAGGAGATAGTCCGCCACCCTGTCGCCGAGCACCATGCTCCCCTCCGTCGAAGCAGGCCGTCAGCGGCGGTCGTGCCCTCCGGGTCCGCCATGGCCGCCGTGGCCACCGCCGCGAGGTCCACGGCCGCCGCCGCCGCGGGGCCGGTCGCCCCCGCCACCCCGGCGACCCTCGCCCACGGCCGCCGGCTCAGCCGCCGGCTCGCCGCGCTGCTCTCGCAGGACCGCCTTGCGCGAGAGGCGAACGCGACCTTGGCCGTCGATGTCGATGACCTTCACGAGGACTTCGTGTCCCTCGTCGAGGACGTCGCGCACCTCGTTGATGCGATGCTCGTCGATCTCGGAGATGTGGAGGAGCCCCTCCACGCCGGGGAGGACCTCGACGAACGCGCCGAAGTTGACGACGCGCACCACCTTGCCGAGGTACGTCTTGCCCAGCTCGGCCTCGGCGGTGAGCTCCTTGATGATCGCGACGGCGCGCTGGGCCGCCGCCTCGTCGGTCGAGGCGATATCCACACGGCCGTCGTCGTGGACCTCGATCTTGCAGCCCGTGCGCTCGACGATCGAGCGGATGGTCTTTCCGCCCTGACCGATGACGTCGCGGATCTTCTCCTTGTGGATCTGGACCGTGATGATCCGCGGTGCGTAGGGCGAGATCGATCCGCGCGGTGCGGCGAGTGCCTTGCTCATCGTGTCGAGGATCTCGAGGCGGGCCTTGCGCGCCTGCTCCAGCGCCCGCTCCATGATGTCCCGGGTGATCCCCGTGATCTTGATGTCCATCTGGAGGCCGGTGATCCCGCGCGCGGTGCCGGCGACCTTGAAGTCCATATCGCCGTGATGATCCTCGGCACCTGCGATGTCGGTGAGGACCGCGTACTTCTCGCCGATCTTCACGAGCCCCATCGCGATCCCGGCGACCGGGGACTTCTGCGGCACGCCGGAATCCATGAGCGCCAGCGAGCCGCCGCAAATAGACGCCATGGACGACGACCCGTTGGACTCGAGGATGTCCGACACGATGCGGATCGTGTACGGCCACTCGTCCTCCTTGGGGATCAGCGGCAGGAGGGAGCGCTCCGCCAGAGCGCCGTGTCCGATCTCGCGGCGCCCGGGGTCCCGCTGGAACTACACCGCGACCACCGAGAACGGCGGGAAGTTGTAGTGGAGCATGAACCGGCGGAGCGATTCTCCCTCGATCCAATCCAGCTTCTGGGCGTCGGC
>Ga0111538_10011250_pt1 | contig 11879 bp, 9 predicted proteins | sample SoiMethybrSBSTD1_FD_79669 | JGI IMG/M metagenome (GOLD analysis project Ga0111538, IMG submission 79669) | Bulk soil microbial communities from a Populus tree surrounding site in Tennessee, USA - Soil MetaG P. TD hybrid SBSTD1 (version 2)... | ecosystem: Environmental > Terrestrial > Soil > Tree...
CCGCGGATCCAATCGATCATCCCGCCCCAGTACTCCGACCCCATCAGGATCACGGGGAAGTCCTGGACCTTGTGCGTCTGGATGAGCGTCAGCGCCTCGAAAAGCTCGTCGAGCGTGCCGTAGCCGCCCGGGAAGATCACGAAGGCATCGGCGTACTTCACGAACATGACCTTGCGGGTGAAGAAGTACCGGAACTCGATCCCGAGGTCGACGTAGCGGTTGAGCCCTTGCTCCTTCGGCAGCTCGATGTTGCACCCGATCGATAGCTGGCCGCCCTCCTGGCAGCCGCGGTTCGCCGCCTCCATGATCCCCGGCCCCCCACCGGTGATCACCGCGTAGCCGGCGTCGGCCAGCTTGTGGCCCAGTTCGCGCGCCATCGCGTAGTAGTGGTGGGTACGGCTGGTTCGCGCCGATCCGAACACGCTGACGGCCGGGCCGACCTCGGCCATCGCGTCGAAGCCTTCGACGAACTCCGACAGGATCCGCAGGGCACGCCACGGATCGGTATCGAGGAATTCGGGCGGCGTCGGTCGTTCGAGGAGGGCCTCGTCCTCGGTCTTCTTGATCCGGTGGCCGGCCAGCGGTTCGGCTTCGGGCCGGATCGTGAGTCGACCGAGTCGACGGCGATCGGGGGTATCGGTCACGATGCGAAGGATGCCATCCGCCGACATGTCCCGAGGCCGATGATTCGCGGGAGTGTGATCCTTGGCGTCCTGTTGGTCCTGGTCGGCCTGGTGTGGATCGGCCAGGGGCTCGGGCTGCTCCGCGGATCGAGCTTCATGGTGGATGACTCGCGCTGGGCGGCAGCCGGCGCGATCGCGGCCGTGGCCGGCGCCGTGCTCCTGATCAGGGCACGGCGCCGGTAGAGACGGATCGGAGCGCTACGACTTCACGAATGCGAGGATCTCGGTCTTGCCCGAAGCCTCGACCCACCGGGAACCGACGAGGAGCAGGTGACCGGTCACCGTGTCGCGGCGGAGCACACCGCCTTGCATGCCCAGCGAGCCCGGGACCCGCCGAGCCGTGGTCCACGTACCGTCAGGGCGACGCGAAAGGTCGCGCACATCGCGTTCGGTGGCCAAAGCCGCGTACAGCCTGCCCGTCGACGTATCAAGCGCGAGCGACGGTGAGGTCACCAAGGCCGTCACCCGCTTGACGCGCCACGCTCCGCTGACGTCCGTCCCGAAATAGGTCCCAGGCTTCACATCAGGCTCTCCCCCGTCGGCGCAGCCACCACCGAACTTCGGGTGGACAGCCCAGGCCATGTAGGCGCGATCGCCGGCCCCGAGGACCAACGACGGCGCGTCCATCTGCATGATCTTGCTGCGGAACACGATCCGGGTGGAAAGGCTCCGACCGTTTACGGTCGCGTAGCGGATCGAGTCCCCGGTCGTGTAGGCGATCCGGGCTCGGCCATCGTCGCCGACGCGCAACGACGTACCGGTCGCGCCGGGGATGCGGATCGAACGGAACGTCCCACCCGACAGCGAGCCGTACCAGACTGGACCCTCCTGGTGCTGCGTGGCGAAGGTCTCGTGGATCACACCGTTCACGACACGGAACGACTGCAGGTGGTCACCGAGCGATCCGATACGCGTAGGCGGGGACCAACGTCCATTCGGAAGGGTCCGCGTCCGGTAGTAGACGCCGACATCGATCATGCCGTCGAAGCCGCAGCCCCCTTCGACCTGCCGCTGACGGGTGTACGCGACGTAGAGCGTCGAGCCGTCGACCGCGATCTGCGGCTCGATCTCGGTCCTGTGCGCCGGATGGGGCAACGCGGTCGTGCGCCAGGTCTTCCCGTCCTTGGAGGAGGCGTACCGGATCCCCATGCCGCAGCCGGCCACGACGTGATACCCGCCGCTCGGATCGACGGTCGCGCTGGTGCTGAAGCAAGGGCCTGTCATGACGACCCGTGCCTTCGACCACACCGTCGGGACCGGACCCGCCGCCTGGACCGAGGGCGTGTCCACGGTCGTGGGCTTGCCGGGGTCCGGGGTCGCGGAGGGGGCAGGCGACCCGTCCGTGACGGCCGGGACGGCCGACGGGTCCGGCGAGGCGTCGCCAGACGGCTGGACGATGGGCGACGCACTCGGCGCAGGTGCACCCGCGGGACCGGCCACGGCCGGCGCATCGCCACAGGCCGCGGCGATGAGCGCCGCAGATGTAAGCAGGATCACCGCACCAAGGCGGTTGCGAAGGGCAGTCATCTCGTTCGAGTCCTTGCTTCGGGGGACGCCGTGGTGGCGACCTGTGGACTCGACGCGGCAACGGCCTCGTTGTGACAGGACTGTCGGTCAGCCGACAGGTGGGCGGTTCAGCCACTCCTTCCAGGTCGACTCCGCAGGGCCGGCGCTGACATCGTTGCCGTTGCGGACCAGCGGGAGACGGAGAAGACGCGGATCGGCCATCAGTCGCTCCACGACCTGCCCATCGTCCATCCGCAGATACCCCAACCCACCATCGCGGTAGGCGCGCGAGGTCTCGTCGAGCAGCGTCCGGGCGCCGAGGCGCTCCACGAAACGGCGCAGTTCGCCGGGTGCGATCGCCCGCTTGCGAAGGTCGACGAAGGAGACCGCGACACGGCGCTCCTTGAAGAAGCGTTGTGCGGCGCGCGTCGCCTGGTCTCTCTCGAGCCCGAAGACCTGGATCGTGGTCGGTGGCATGCGGGCGAGCCTATCGCACGGACTCGGAGCAGGGGTCCGACCGGGTACCATCGACGCCCACAGGAGGTGCCCGCGTGACGGTCTGGTTCACGGTCCAGCTCGCCGATCAGCCCGGCTCGCTCGCTCGCGTCGCCAATGCGCTCGCCGAGCGCAACGTGAACATCACGGGCATCGTCGGCGTCGCCGAGGACACGGATGGCGCCCTGATGCTCACCACGTCGGATCCCGACGCTACTCGGCAGGCCTTCGAAAGCCTCGGGCTCGCCTTCGAGGAGCACGACCCGATGGGCGAGATGCAACCCGAATCGATGACCGTGGGCGATCTCCGGCCCGGCGCGGCCGGTCGCGGCACGCTCCCCGGCTGACCTCGACCGCCTCGTGGCCCGACGGGCGGCGGCCTCGACCGCCGCGATCCGGTTCGACGTCGTCGACGGCCTCGAGACCGCATCGACGATCGGGGCCGCCGTAGCGGCGCTTGGCGGCCGCATCCGAACGTTGTCAACCGTCCGGCCACTCTCGGATGACCCGCCACTCGTCGAGATCGAGCTCGAGGTCGAGGGCGTCAGCGAGGACGAGCTCGTCGCGGCGCTCGAAGCGATCGACGATGTGCGCGCGATCCATCGGACGCGCGCGCTCGGGTCGGTGTTCGGCAAGCGGATCATCGTGGTCGGTGGCGGCGCACAGGTCGCCCAGGTCGCGCTGGGTGCCGTGAGCGAGGCCGACCGCCACAACCTGCGCGGCGAGCGCATATCGGTCGACACGATCCCGCTCGTCGGTGAGGCCGATATCGCGGCCGCGGTACGGGCCGTCGCCGACCTGCCGCGCGCCCGGTTGCTCGTCCTGGCGGGCTCGATCATGGGTGGCGACATCAGCGCGGCCGCCGAGGAACTGCGCGAAGTCGGGATACCGATCATCGCGTTGAACATGGTCGGATCGATCACCGACCACGTCGACCTGGTCGTGTCCGATCCGGTCCAGGCCGGCACGATGGCCGTCATGGCGGTCGCCGAGACCGCGACGTTCGACCTCGACCGCCAGCGCGGCCGGCGCTACTGAGCCGGACTCAGACCGACTGCGATCTCCTCGGGAAGCCAGAACCAGCGGAGCGCCTCGAAGTCGGTGTCGACCTCGAGCGTCTCGGGTGACGGCGGCGGGCCGAGCGCCGCGGCAGGATCGCCCAGGATGCGTTCCGCGTCCGCTAGGTAGGCCTCGAAACGCGCCTCGGGTTCGCGATGGCGGTGTGCCGGGTACTGGAGGCCACCAGCCTCGTAGCGGATGTCATGAAGCGACAGGGGTGGCTCGGGCGCCCCGTCGGCATGACGCCAGAGCCCGGTGGCCGGCTCGAAGCGGTACCAGGGCGTCAGCCGCCAGCCGTCGCGAGCGATCAGCGCGACCGCCCGAACGATGTAGTCGAAGACGGCTTCGCTGATGAAGTAGTTGAAGTTCACCCGGACCCAGCCTGGCTTGATCCCTTCGCAGCCGCGGGAGATCTCGCGCTCGAACGCATGGGACGTCTCGATATCGATGCCGAGCAGCCGATGACCGTATGGCCCGGCGCACGAGCAGCCTCCCCGGGACTGGATCCCGAACAGGTCGTTGAGCAGCGCGACCACGAGGTTGTGATGGAGGTACCGGTCGTCGTGCCGGATCGTGAATGACACGATCGATAGACGCGGCAGCGCGGGGTTGCCGAGGATCTGGATCGACGGCTCGTCGCGCCATGCCCCGATCGCCCGGTCGATGAAGTCTTCCTCATGCTCGCGGATCGCGTCGACGCCGACCCGCTCCTTGAGCTGGAACGCGAGGCCCGCCCGGATCGACTCGACGATGGCCGGCGTACCGCCTTCCTCGCGGTGCTCCGGGTCCTCGAGGTAGACGTGCTCCAAGGGGTTGACATAGGCGACGGTCCCGCCGCCAGGTGCGGCAGGCACGCGGTTGCGGAAGAGCTCGCGGCGAGCGACGAGGACGCCGGGTGTCCCGGGCCCGCCGATGAACTTGTGGGGCGAGAGGACCACGGCGTCCTTGTAGTCGAGGGCGGCGTCCCCAGGTTCCGAGCCCTCGCGATGGGGCTCCATCTCGACCTCGACGTAGGGCGCCGCCGCCGCGAAGTCCCAGAGCGACAGGGCCCCATGACGATGGAGCAGCACCGAGATCGCCTGCGTGTCGGACAGGATGCCTGTGACGTTCGATGCAGCGGAGAACGCACCGATCCGGAGCGGCCGGTCCGCGTATGCCTCGAGCGAGCGCTCGAGGCTGGCGAGATCGATCCGCCCATCCTGGTCCTCGCCGATCGTGACGACGTCGGCGATCGACTCCCGCCAGGGCAGTTCGTTGCTGTGGTGCTCGTAGGGGCCGATGAACACGACCGGGCGCTCGGCCGGCGGGATGTGCCCGGTGAGCCCGTAGCGGTCGTCGAGGTCGGCCGGGATGCGGAGCTGCAACACGTCCACGAGCTTGTTGACGGCGGCGGTCATCCCTGAGCCGCAGAAGATCACGGCGTGCTCGTCGGAGCCGCCGACGCCGTCGCGGATGATCCGTCGCGCCTCCTCGCGGAACCGCGTCGTCTGCAGCCCGGTGCCCGACGACTCCGTGTGGGTGTTCGCGTAGAGCGGCAGCACCGCGTCGCGCAGGTAGTCTTCGATGAACGAGAGCGCGCGGCCTGACGCGGTGTAATCGGCGTAGGTCACGCGACGGATGCCGAACGGGCCGGCTACAGCCTCGTCGTCGCCGATGACGGAAGCGCGGATGAGATCGATCAGGGCGTCGGCATCGCTCACGGGCGCATCGTAGTAGGTGGGCGCATGTCCCGGACCGGGTACCCTCGTTCCGTGCGGATCGCCACCTGGAACGTCAACTCGCTCAAGGCACGGACCGACGCCGTCGACAAGTGGTTGGAGCGCGCGGACCCCGACGTCCTGCTGATGCAGGAGACCAAGCTGTCGGACGCGGACGCGCCGGTCATGCAGTTCCAGATGGCCGGCTACCACCTCGTCCATCACGGCGAAGGTCGCTGGAACGGCGTCGCGATCGCCGCCCGGGAGGGTCTGGCAGTCGACGACATCGTCACCAACTTCGGTGACGGCCCGGTGCGGGACAGCAGCGCCGGCGCAGGCACGTCGGAGGAGGACGACTTCGACCCGTTCGACGAGGCGCGGATGCTGTCCGCCGTCGTGGACGGAACGCGCTTCGTGGCCCTCTACGCACCGAACGGTCGCGTCGTCGGCAGCCCGTTCTACGAGGGCAAGCTGCGCTGGTTCGAGCGGGTGCGCCGCTGGCTCGACGAGACTCGCTCGGTGGACGAGCCGCTCGTGCTTGCAGGCGACTACAACGTGACCCCGGCCGACGAGGACGTCTGGGATCCGGTCAAGGCCCATGGCGGGACCCATGTGTCGGAGCCGGAACGCGAGGCGCTGGCCCACCTCCGCGATTGGGGGTTGGCCGACGCATACCGGCTCCAGGAGCAGCGCGGCGGGCGGTTCAGTTGGTGGGACTACCGCGCCGGGATGTTCCACCGCAACGAAGGCATGCGCATCGACCTGCTCTACGTGACCGAGCCCGTCGCGAAGCGCGTGGTGTGGGCGGAGATCGATCGCGAAGCGCGGAAGGGTCCGCCCGTGCCTTCCGACCATGCGCCGGTCGTCGTCGACCTCGACACACCCGGGAAGCCGTTCAAGGCCGGCTGGGATGAGGCGCTCGCACGGATCCAGGCGCGGACACGTCCGAGCGGTCACAAGAGTCCCGCGCAGATCCGGTACGAGGAGGAACGGAAGACCCGTTCGAGCTGAGCGTGGCCCGGCCCAGCGTCCCGTGTTACGTCACATGCAACGAGGGACGGCTGAAGAGCCCGTGCTCCCGATCCCAGCCGCCTTTCGTAACACCGCATGTTCCAGCCGGCGGATGAACGCCCATTCCTTCGTCAGTCGTAACACGTGATGTACCAAACGGGTGCCGCTCGGGCCGTGGCGGCCGACTGAGCCCGCATCACGGCTGATCCAGGTTCAGCCGGACCGCCACACCCGCGGCCTCGGTCCGCGTCGCCACGCCGAGCTTGCCCAGGATATTCGACACGTGGACGCCGGCCGTGCTCTCGCTGATGAACAGCTCGTCGGCGATCTGTCGATTGGTCCGGCCCGTGGAGACGAGCGCGAGCACCTCCCGCTCGCGCGGCGTCAGCCCGAATGGATCGGGAACCGCGGGCTCGGCCGCCACCGGCACCGCGGCCGCATCCGGGACGAGCGGGATCCGCGCACGAGCGGCCAGCCCCTCGATCGCCGCCTGCATCGGTGCAGCACCGAGCGTCAGGGTCGCCTGGTACGCGGTCCGGAGCTCGTCGGTTGCGGCAGCACGGTCACCTTCGCCGAGCAGCGCCTCCGCGAGTCGCCAGCGGGCGTAGGCAAGCGCGTATGGGCGGCCAGTCGCTCTGAGACCTTCGACTGCCACGTGCCACGGGCCTGTCTGCGGAGTGTCGAGCACACGACAAGCTTCGGCCTCGATCGCGGCAAGGCCCGCGTTCACTTGCGTAGCATCCGTGGCATCGGCTCGCGAGAAGGAGCCGGCGGCGTCGGCCGCCGCCAGCGACGCCGCCAGTACATCCCAGCCCTGGCGAGCGACCGACGACAATGCGGTATCGCGACGAGCACGTGCGAATTCGGCGAGTTCCGCTGACGCTCGTGCCGCGGCCGCCGCGAGCGGCATCGCATACCAGCCCAAGGCAGTCGCGTCGACATCGCCCAGGCCACGTTGGGCGGTCGACAGGGCATCCGCCGGGCGTCCGCTCCAGAGCTCGTGCTCGGTGCGAGCGACGTAGTACGGGATGGAGAATTGCCCCTCCGCTGGCCGGCCATCGAGGAGCCGACCGAGCTGATCGAGCCGTTCCTGGGCGCTGGGAGCTCCCATGGAGACCAGGAGAGGCACGAGCCGCGCCAAGCCGTATCGATCCAGGTGGGGCTCGATGTGCTGCCGCTGGAATGTGTCGGCGGAGAGTTCGAGCGCCTCGTTCCACCGGCCCAGATCATTCAGGGCCTGGACGGCTTCGTGGGCGATGTAGCAGCCATAAGAGCTGCCGGTGCCGAGTCGCTGCGCCTCCGCGATTCCCTCGCGAGCGACGATGAGACCGCGCTCGGCCCGGCCGCTATAGATCAACGTGTTGGTGAGATTGGCGTTCGCCCGGCCGACATCGTCGAAATTCCCGATCTCGACCCCGATGCGGTGGGCCTCTTCGAGCGCGGCGACAGCTTCGTCGAAACGCCCCAGCGCCGCGTGATCGGGACCAAGCGTGCACAGCGCGTGCCCTTCTACCTGACGATCACCGTTAGACCGCGCGAGCTCGAGGGCCTCCTCGCACAGCCGTCGGGATTCATCCCACCGATCGAGCAACATCAGGAGCTGGCCGTACCCCGAAAGGACTCGGGCTCGAGCCGGACTCGGTGGCGCGGCCATCTCCATCGCCTGCTCGTACGCCCGAAGTGCGCCGACCGTATCCGTGGCCAGCCAGCGCTGCCGCCCGAGCCGCTCCTGCCAAAGAGCCACCCGGACAGGGTCGGTGGCCTGATCCAACTCGGCGATCGCGGCTTCCCGGAGCGTGGCCCCACGCCGCGTCTGACCGTCGAGCGATGCGATCTCGGAGGCCCTGTCGAGGACGGACGCGTAGTCCAGCCCTGCGACCGTCTCGGGATCGTCGACGCCGGGCCATAGGTCGAGCACAGTCTCGAACTGGCGCAGTGCGTCAGCGAACGCGTACGCATCCATCGCAGCAAACGCGGCTCGGACGGAGGCGTCGAGTGCGCGGGCGTCGTCTCGGGTCGCCGACCAGTGGTAGGCGAGCTCCGCATAGTGTGCGGCCGCATCCGCTGCACCGCCACCGACGGCGCGGTTCGCGACGGCCTCGGCGAATGCCCGGTGCAGGCGGCGCCGCTCGCCGGGCAGGAGATCGTCGTATGCCGCCTCCTGCATCAAGGCGTGGCGGAACGCGTAGCCATCCGCCTCCGCGTCCTCGTCGGCGATCAACACCTGCTGACCGACCGCATCCCGGAGCGCGGCGATCGTCGTCGACTCGTCCTGGCCGGCGACGGTGGCCAGCAGATCGTGGCCGACACGCCGGCCTGCGACGGCCGCCACCCCGACGACGGCCTGCGCGTCCTCGGGTAGCGCGCTGATCCGGGCGAGGAGGATGCCGCGCAACGTCGGCGGCAGGCCACGCTCGGCTGACGTGCGCTCGGCCATCGCCAGCTCCTCGATGAAGAACGGGTTCCCGTCCGAGCGCTCGACGACCCGCCGGACAAGCTCGGGATCCGGCTCCGCCCCGATGATCGACTGCAGGAGCTCGCGGGTGACCGCCGGCGGCAACCGGGCGACGTCGATCCGCCGGACGCGACCTGTCCGCTCCAACTCGGCGAGCCACGGCAGGAGCGGATGGCGGCGATGTAGCTCGTCGGACCGGTACGTGAGCAGGAGGGCCCCCGCGTCGGAACGCAGGTTGCGGACGAGGTAGGTGAGCGTCTCGCGTGTGCCGGGATCCGCCCAATGCAGGTCCTCGATCACGAACAGCACGGGCCGGCGTGCCGCGAGCCGCTGGAGGAACCCCAGGACCGCCTCGAGCAGGCGCGCCTGGAGCCACTGGCTCTGGCCGGTCGGCTCGGCGGCGCCACCCGCGCCGATCGACGGCACCAAACGCGCGAGATCGAGTGCGCCCGCACCCACGAGCTCGGCCATCTCCTCGGGCGGCAGCTCGCGCTGCAGTTCGCGCAGCGCCTCGACGATGGGGCCGTACGGGACCCCGGCCGAACCGATGTTGACGCAGGCGCCACGCATGACCTGCATCCCCTGTTCGTTGGCGAGCCGCATCGCCTCGGCGACGAGGCGACTCTTGCCGACCCCGGCCTCCCCGGCCAGCAGGATGGTCGTCGCCGTCCCCTCACGCGCCGCGCCGAGCCCATCCGCGATCGTGGCCAGCTCTGCCGCGCGCCCGACGACGATCGGACTGACGAGACGGCCGGACATGGCGTCGATGATAGGGGCGGCCATGGCGTTCACGGGAAGATGGCCATCCACAGGGTCACGGCGAACGAGGCGGCCGCGACGACCTTCGATGCCCGATGGGACCTCGCCGCGGAGCGTGCGCCCGTTCCGCGACGCGCCTCCCGGATCAACCGGGCATGCGCCGCGTCGCGGTGGAACTCGGCCATCCGCTCGTGGGCCGTGATCTCTGCGAAGTAGGCGTTCATCATCGGGCTCCTATCGGTCCCTACGGCGGGACTGGACCCAGCCTCGCCGACCACATCCCTCCTGCCATCGATCGGACGCGGTACGCGAAGCACCGAACGACGCTGATTTCGGCGGGACTCCGCCTTTAGAGGTAGCCTCCGCAGCGTTTCCGCGCCCGTTGCGGATAACGAGACGGTCTGCGCACCGTCTTGGATGACGAACGTAGGCTCGCCCTTCCGATGACGCTCCCCAGCGACGGCTCGGCCGAGATCAGCCTCATCGACCTCGAGAAGCGGTTCGGTGCGGTCCGGGCGGTCGACGGCGTCTCCCTTGAGATCCGCTCCGGAGAGTTCTTCTCGCTGCTCGGACCATCGGGCTGCGGCAAGACGACCACGCTTCGGATGATCGGTGGCTTCGAGCTGCCGACCGGTGGCCGGATCCTGCTCCGCGGTCGAGACATCACGCACGACCCGCCGGACAAGCGACCGGTCAACATGGTCTTCCAGCAATACGCGCTGTTCCCGCACCTCGATGTCGCCGGCAATATCGGCTTCGGGTTGCGGCGCAAGAAGGTGGACCGCCAGCAGATCGACCTGCGTGTCAGCGAGGCCCTCGACCTCGTGCGTCTGAAGGGCTACGAGAAGCGCAAGGCGTCCGAGCTGTCGGGCGGCCAGCAGCAACGCGTCGCCCTCGCCCGGGCGCTTGTGAATCGACCCAACGTGCTCCTGCTCGACGAGCCGCTCGGCGCGCTCGACCTCAAGCTTCGGCGCCAGCTCCAGATCGAGCTCAAGCGCATCCAGTCCGAGGTCGGCATCACGTTCGTCTACGTGACCCACGACCAGGAAGAGGCGCTGACGATGAGCGATCGGATCGCCGTCATGCACCTGGGCCAGGTCGAGCAGCTCGGGACGCCCGAGGAGCTCTACGAGCGGCCACAGACTCGTTTCGTGGCCGACTTCATCGGCACGACCAATCTGCTGGCAGGCGCGATCGAGTCGATCGACGGCGAAGCGGCCCTCGTCCGACTCGAGGGCGGTGACGCGTGCCGGGTCGTCGGCCGCGATCTCGTGGCCGGCCAAAGCATCGAACTTTCGATCCGGCCCGAATCCATCTTCGTCAAGGCTTCGAATGGGACGTCCCCGGACGGGGTCCCACCGTTGCGCGCCCAGGTCGAACAGGTCGCCTATATGGGTGGCAGCGTCCAATACCAGGTCCGTACGCACGGCGGTCTGTCGATCACCGTGCTCGCTCCGAAGACGGGTGAACGGCACGCCGTCGGAAGCGATGTCGATATCGCATGGCCGCCGAGCGAGGCGCTGGTCCTCGCGCCGACGGCCGGACAAGAGGAGAGCGCGCCATGACAGATCGACACGACGGCTCGAGCATCGACCTCGAGAAGGAACTGGTCCGCTACATGGTCGAGCACCGCATCTCGCGGCGATATCTGCTCGAGCGGATCGCGCTCGTGGGCGGTGCCGCCGCGCTCGCGCCGATCATCGCGGCCTGCACGTCGAGCGGCGGATCGGCGTCTGCTGCCCCCTCCTCGGCGGCGCCATCGGTCGCTGCGTCTGTCGCGCCTCCGTCTGCGTCGCCCTCGCCCACGGCACAGCCGTCGCCGGAGGGCGCGCTCAACATCCTCAACTGGACCGACTACCTGGCGGACGACGTGATCAAGTCGTTCGAGGACCAGTTCAGTGTCAAGGTCACCCAGAGCTTTTTCTCGACCACTGACGAGATGTACCAGAAGATCGGCGAGGATGGCGGCGACTACGACATCAGCTTCCCGATCTCGGTCGACGTCCCGAATATGGTCGAGCGGGGCGTCATCGCCAAGCTCGACAAGTCGATGCTCCCGAACATCGTCAACCTCGGCCAGGAATGGGCGAACCCCGGGTACGATCCCGGGAACACCTACACCGTCCCCTACATGTGGTGGACGACGGGCGTCGGCTACGACCCCAAGCGCGTCAAGGAGGAGCCGACGAGCTCGAAGGCGCTGTGGGACGCGCG
>Ga0111538_10011253_pt1 | contig 11876 bp, 10 predicted proteins | sample SoiMethybrSBSTD1_FD_79669 | JGI IMG/M metagenome (GOLD analysis project Ga0111538, IMG submission 79669) | Bulk soil microbial communities from a Populus tree surrounding site in Tennessee, USA - Soil MetaG P. TD hybrid SBSTD1 (version 2)... | ecosystem: Environmental > Terrestrial > Soil >...
TATGGCACGGCCGAGCATCGGCGTCACGCCAATCGTCGCGACTTCCAGCCTAACCCGCTCAATGCGGTCGTGGTGCGCCAGTGGCACGGCCGGGACTATGGGCCAGGCGGCAAGACCGTCTTTCTGACGAATGCCTCCGTGCAGCAGCCCTTGCAGCCTTTTGAGGACGATGATGACCGCAGCTTGATTGAAAACTGCTGCATTAAGGAGGCGAAACAGCAGTGGGAGCTGGGCCATCCCCCCCAGAAAACGGCGCGGGCGGTGCGCGTGCACGTCGTCTTCACCGTGCTGATGTTTGCCTTGGCAACCGCCTACCGGCTGCAGCGTGAGCAAGCAGCCACGGGGGATGAGCCCATCGGCTGGCAGAGCTGGCGCCGCCAGCTCTGGGAGCACACCCGCAATCTGGCGGTCGTATTCGCCCAAGGCGCTTATGGCATCTTTCATCTCGCGGAGTACTCGCTGCTGTCGGGAGTCAAACTCAAAGATGTGCCACCAGGGATCGGCACCTTACCAGAAATCCTGGCGAAATACAGGCTGACAGTGCCTGGGTAAATCTTATGTCGGCATCTCAGGGAGTATCTTGTATACTGTAAGATGGAGTATCTTGTATACTGTAAGACACTGATCCGAGCGTACTATGGACGGGGTCGATTGCTCAGCAAGGCCACCGTCTTCAGGGCCGGCACCTCTCGATCAAAGGCAGACTGCTGTGCCCTAAGTAAAATCCGTGCGCTCCTGGCTCTCCAGCACAAATATGTTATCGTAGGATCGCCGCGGTGAAAGGTTGCCTGAGGCGAACTGCCGTGACTCATCCTGCATAACGAGCTTCAGGATGCGCCGTACCACCGGCGAGGAGGTGTCTCATCTTCGGGGTCCACCGGCGGGCTCCGGTCGATGTCCACGATGATGTGCTATGGCTCGCGCTTTGTGGCCGTTAGGCATCGCATTGTGGCTTGACATTAGCATGCAAGTAGATGATCTGTCGAGCGAATCGAAGCTGTCGCGTGCATCTGCCCGCGGCAGAAGACGTCGCTCATGCGGGGGCTTTCAAGGACAACACCCTGAATCTTGCCAGCGCGTGACCGTTGCAGCCACTGGCTCTAGACCTGGCAGTAGGCCGGAATCCAGGCGCGCTCGGTGATCGCGCTATCGATCCCGCTGTAGTCGAACGTTAGCGCATCTTGCACCATTTGATCGACGTCGAGAATACCCTTGACTTCTGGAATGTCGGCAAAAAACCGGCGTATCATCACAGGCATGACCTTGCGGGCGACTTTGACGCCCGTATTACCCAAAAAGCTGCGGCGCTCACCGATGTGGCCCAGCTCGTCGACCATGATCTCAGCCAATAATTCGTGCAGGCGTCGCAACACCTCTGGCTCCTGGGCGAACACCTCTTCCAAGGCGTGCCAGGTGTGTCGGTAAAACATCATGCCCATCACCTCGCTGCCGAAGGCAATAGGGTCAAGGCACCAGCCGGGAAAGCGGGCAAAGGTGCCATAGGCGGTACGCGCCAGCCAGGAGAGCGGTGGCCAATCGACTTGCAACCGACAGACTTTGAACATCTCGGCGAAGAGTCGAAGATGGCAAAACTCTTCGCAGAGATGGTAGCGCGTGATCCGGTCGGTCAAGTTCTGGCAGCGCTCCCAGGGCGGAGTCGCTGTCCAGGCAGCTCGAATCCCCGCGGCCTCATGGCTGGCGAACTTATAGATAGCTGTGAGGGCGAGTAGACGTCGGTCGGCCCGCGGCGAGTGCTGGGTTGCCAGCAGGTCGGAGAGTTCTGCCATGGTCTGCACCTGGGTAAGCGGTTGCTGGGTGCGTACGGGGCGCGTCTGCAGGCTCTGATAATAGTGCGTCTTGTACTCGAGCGACTGCACCTCTTCCTGCAAAGCGCCATCCCGCGTGAGCAGGTAGGCCCAATAGTCCTCAAAGGCGCGAGTGCGGTCTGATGGCGAGGCCGGTGCAAAAATTTCCTTGTAGCGTGTGATCTGGATCATTGATCTCCTTGATCGAAAGAGGACGCGGAGGTGTTTCTCAACGGTGACGGGCGGGTCCCTGCTGGGGATCTCGTATCAGCCCACGCCCCTGCATGCTTGCGCTAATTGCGAACCGCCAACACTTGCATCTCGAACGTTGGATCTTTATCGCGATGAAAGGGCTTTCCACACCTACTGCAGGTCCCCGTCCATGAGCCACCTTCCTGCTGCTCTAAGACGACAACACCGCAGATCTCTTTGCCGGGGATTTTGTGAACGGTAATAGCCGTCAGTAACCTGTCCATAGTCGTGCACACCCATTGGCGAGCGAGTTGGCATGATTACAAGCGAGCGGGGGCCCCGTGGACCGTCTGGCGCAAACGCACTGGTAGAAGCACCAGCGCCGCCAGCACCTGTGAACCTGCCATGGCCGCGAAGGCAGCGGTAAAGCCATAGCCATCTACCAGGGCGCCAATCAGGAATGCCCAAGGGGCGCCGATCGCTGAGCCGACGGTAAAGTAGAGTCCGAATAGCATTTCCATCGAAGTTTTGTCGGCCACATCCGCCAACGCCGTCTGCATGAGTGCGCCTTCAGAATACACCGCAATACCGGTCGCCGTCAGCACCAAGGGCAAGGTCCAGGAGCTTCCGCCGACAGCGAGCAGTCCGCCGAAGCAGAGGCAAGCAACGAGGTAATCCCCCAGCAAGACCGGCTTCCGACCCAGGCGGTCGGACAGCGGTCCAGCGATCAGCGGGCCGATCACACTGCCCGCCATCATGATGGTCAACAGGATGCCAAGTTGGACTTCGTTCACTTGTAAGCTTTGGGAGAGATACAGGGGGATATAGATGGTAGCGACGCCCAACCCGCGCCCGCCGGCACCGATCACATGAGACGCCAGCAGGAGCTGGGCATCACGATGCCTGAGCAGCGCCCAGACTTCGGCGCCGAGGTTGGTCGCTGCCTGGTTCTGCTGCGCGGTGCCGCGATGCTCTTCCAGGACGGTGAGGAGCAGTATGCCGATGAGGACCCCAGGCAGGCCGAATAGTATCAGGGTTGTCCGCCAACCCAGGGTGGCGATTAAAAACCCCCCGAGTAAGGGCACGGCTACTGTGCCGAGATTTGAGCCAGCCGCATTGATCGCCAGCGCCAGCCCCCGGCGGTCGGCACGGAAGCCCTGCGCGATGAGTGCGTTGCCGATGGGATGCTGGGGCGCGTCGGCGATACGGCCGATGACGCGCCAGCTCAATAAATCGCCAAAGCCATGGACCAGGCTGGTACCAACCATCGACATGCCCTGGCACACGTGGCCGATGCCAAGGATCATTTTGCGCGAACAATAGCGACCGAGCACGCCAAAGCCTAATTGTAGTGGGCTCCAAACCAAGTTCGAGAGCGAAAAGATGAGGCCCAATTGCGTATAGGTCAGATCGAGGTCGGTACGGAAAAACGGCACGATGAGGGGGAGAAGCGCGCCATATGCATGGGAAAAGGCATGCGCGACACTGACTAATGTCACCACCGTCGAGGCGCCACCGATCCGCGATCCGACACTCATCTCCCGGGCAACTGCTGCGTGATCATCCGCCATCGGCAAGACTCCTTCAATGCGATACCTGTATCACGTGCTGAGACAACGGTTGCTCAATCAAGCCGACCATGACGATTTATCAGGTGATTGTCTACAGGCACATGTCGTCGCATGTCGACACATGGTGTCGTCTGCACTGGAGCATGGACCGTCGACGATCCTGAGGTTCGACTCATGGGGCTGTCGCGAAGGCGAACCCGGCGGGTCAATACAGACCGAACATGCACGCGTAGATCACTCCGGCTATCCAGCGATTAGCAGGCCAGCACTGTTGCGCCTCCCTTCGACCGTTATGATGACCCGCGTGACGAAAGCATACCCCAGGCTCAGCAGTTGCGCTGGTGCCAGAGTCTACCACGTAAGCAACGGGCTGCATTGTATCGCATTCGAGGCGACGGGAAAAGTAAAGAAAGGCGCACCACACACGCATGGGCATATTTGCCAATCAGGTGTGTAGGCACGGTCATTCAGAGGCAGCTATGGTGTCCGTTCGCCATCTGCATCACGCAGCACTCCTAACTCAAGCATGGTGCGACGCGCTCGCTGAACAGGTGCATGGAGCGCACAACATGATCGTGGGGAACAGCAGGAATAGCCATGCGGCAAATCAGGTAGGTAATGCCGAAAAGCTCCCGGTAGCGTTGGATCTCCTCGATGACGTGAGTGGGATCGCCAATAATAAACCGGTCCCTGGCCAAGGCGGCATAATCTGTCCCGATATTGGGCAGCAGGCCCCAGCGCCGATAGCGGGCGTATGCGTGCAGGAGGCCGGCCTTGGCCTCCTGATGAGCGATATGAGTCTGTGGGGCAACGTATACCACACGCATCAGTGGCATTGCGACAGGAAGCTCAGTGCGCTCCACATCCTGCCAGGCTGTGTGATAGAGCTGATATTTAGCCTGCAATTCAGGGATCGATTCTAACGCCGCCGGTAGTAACGGATACCCCAAGCGTGCGGCCCGTTTCACGCCGACGTTGCCGAATGCCGCCATCCAGATAGGTATGGCAGCTTGGAGCGGGTGTGGCCAGACGGTGACCTCCCCGACCTCGGTTGCCGTCCCTGCCACCGGCAGGGGAATGTGAAAGTGTTTGCCATGATGGACAAACGGCCCTGCCCAAGCCTTTTGCACGACGTTCAGGCACTCCCGAAAGCGTGCGCCCTTACCATCCATGGCACTCCCGAAAGCGGCGAACTCCTCCGGCCGATACCCGGTCCCGAAGCACAGCATCAGTCGCCCTCCGGACATCAGATCGAGGGTAGCTGCATCTTCGGCGATACGTATCGGATGGGCGAAGGTGAGCATAGAAAACACCCCAATGCGGATGCGGTATGTGGCTCCGGCGAGCACGCCAGCGATGACGAATGGCGAGGCACACTGCCGATCGACGGAAAAATGGTTCTCAGCCACCCAGAGAGAATCGAAGCCAAACGCTTCTGCCAACCTCGCATCGGCCAGCAGTTCTCGACCGACCGCTGCCCCTCCGTGCGTTTCCACTCCTTCCAGTGCACAGCCTCCGACGCCAAACCGCATGTTTTCCTCCCGCCGACGGGGCGCTCTGAAGGTGAGGTATGGGGGCATGTTGCCAAGTTCCCCGCACCGCCCTGCATGCTAAAGTTCTGAGAGCATATGGCAAACCTGATCCAACAGGTTTGGGCATAATTTCCTGCCCGAAGTTCTCCGCACGACGATGGCTGGCACGATGGGGGAGGGATGGTCGGCGTCGTGCAGGATCAAAAGGTACGACGGGGCGCAATGCAGCGTCCCGAGGAAAGGGGTATGCGGTGTGCGAATTATAGTCTAAACGCGACACATGTGACGAACTAAGGATACCCTATGGAGGTGATGAGTGGAGTCCTGTCCGCTTAGTTCTGGGACGGGTCCCAGTCAGAATCGTCCCGTTCACGCACGGCCATCGAGGCATGATGTTGGACCAGACGCCACTCTGAGTCAGCCCATTCAAAGATATTTGTGGCCTCGATTGCGCTTACCACCGGGATGGCATTGCCCGAATCGATGATATTTTCCACGCAGCTCACCCATGCCATCCGGTCGGATAAGTTTACTGAGAGATTGGTAATGGTGAACTTGATCTCTTCCGTGTTGCTGAAAATGGCGATCCAACTCTCCCTAATGGCAGGCCAGCCGCGCAACGTGCGCCATCCAGGATGGACGCAGCGTGCACGCTCAGCATGCAGCCAGACCACTGCCATCGCCTGGATATCGAGCTGTTCGAAAGCGTCGTAGAAGCGCTTATTGGTGCGGACAATCGCCGCCTCCTGATCCTCACGTGATGCCATGGTCACACCCTCGTTGTCCGGCACGCAGGCCGACGGTTGTCAGCAGGAACGACGTGCGCCATATCCGTAGCACGCTACGAACGTCCGGCGAGCTGCGTGACATTAATGGCAGCCCGTTCGTGGCTCCCTTCGCCAATTTTGTCTTGCTCATTAAAGGCCTCGACCGTGAAGCGATAACGCTTTGATGGTCGTCCGACATCGACGATTTCGATAAGCGTCGCTTTGGCACGCACCTTCTGGCCGATGGGGGTAGCCTTAAAGTGGCTGACGCTGATTTTGGTCCCGACCGACTGCTCCCCCACGTCGAGATGCGGCGTTAGCACCTTAATAGCTGTTTGTTCCATCAGGCCGATCATGGCTGGGGTTGAGTACATGCGTGGCGCATCTGGTCCAAGATGTGTGATACCCATCTCTGGAGCTGTGACGACCTCTGTCTCTGTGCTCGCACCTACTTTCAGCGTGTCCTTCACAAACAACCCTCCCTTCAAGGCCGTCCGATGTGCGATGGTCAGCTGTGATACTGGTGAGGTTTGTCAAATCTCCAAGCTCAATAGAGGGCGTGCTGGGCAGTCCATTAAGGATGTCACGGCCCACTGGAATGCGAGGATTAGACCGCCACTCGCCAGCTTGCCATAGCACTGAGCTCAGGATGTGACGCTACTCTAGCGTATGCCTAGATGGAATGCAATCCCTGCGCTGCCGTTCCGCCTAGCTTGATAACCCGGAAAGGCGGCGGTACCATTAGCTGTTGGCGGAGCGGTTGCTGACCTATTGGCATTGACACGTTCTTCTCTCCTCCGTTATAATGGGTGTGGCCAAGCAAGATATTTAATCCGTCGTAATACTGGCCCGAACCTCTCGCTAGCCAATTGACCGATGGGATCCGATGTAGGCACTCAACGCAGTAGTTACGGGATCGATGGCATTAAGGTATTGGTGCTGAACCATACCTATGAGCCGCTCCACTTCTGCAACGTCAAGCGGGCCATCATCATGGTCCTGCAAGGAAAGGCGGAGAATGTGGAGATGAGCGATCGGTTTATCCACTCCCCGTCGCGAGCCTTGCCACTCCCAGCGGTCATCCGTCTGCTGCGCTATATTCGGCGTTCCTACCGTAAAAGCCTGGCGTTCAGCAAAAAAAACGTCTTCCGACGCGATAATTATACCTGTCAGTACTGCGGTCGGATGGGGCCAGACCTAACGATCGATCATATCATGCCCCGCTCGTTAGGGGGGAAGACGTCGTGGGAGAATGTCGTAGTGGCTTGTCAGACGTGCAATGTGCGTAAGGGCAATCCGCGCTTGGATGAGACCGATATGCATCTTCTCCGCAAAGTCAAGCCACCGCCATTTGTCGTTTTTCTCAACTTTCCCCCGCCCTCAGCTCAGGCCTTTCTGGAAATCTGGCGGAATTATCTGCCAGACGATCGTGATCCGCCGACGTGATGGCGCCTTCGCCCACCTGCGCGGATGAAGACATCCTCAGCTAATTGGACCTCGCATGACGTCTGCGGCCCCTCTCAGTTTCGTTGTGGCCGGGCTCCTGCTCATACTCAGCTTCCCCTGGTATGACATAGAGTGGCTGGCCTGGATTGCGTTTGTACCGCTCCTCACAGCCAGTCGTGGGAGGCGATCGTGGACAGCTTTCATGGGGGGCTGGATCAGCGGCTGTGTAGGCTATCTCGGCATTTTGCGATGGATTCCGCACACGATGATTAACTACGGTGGGGTGCCTATTGCCGTGAGCTACGGCATCTTGTTGCTCTTGGTCGTCTATGTGGGGATGTATGTCGGGGTGTTCACAGCGGGCTGGACCTGGAGTGTGCGGCTCTGGCCACGAGGGGCGATGTTGGTGGGGCCGGCGTTGTGGGTCACACTTGAATGGGTGCGGGCTCAGGCGCTAAGCGGATTTCCATGGGCGAGTCTGGGGTATTCACAGTATCTCAACCGCCCGTTGATCCAGGTGGCCGAGTTCACTAGTGTGTATGGCGTATCGTGTGCCCTAATCTTGGGCAACGTAGTCATCGCGCAGCTCTTGTATAGTGCAACGCATCGAGAATGGAAACGCATGGCGCTGCCGTGTGTACTGGGCACGCTTTGCCTGGCGGCGATTTGGGGCTATGGCGGGTGGCGCCTGCAGCAGGTGTCAAGGGCTGCTGCCACCGCGCCAGCCGACCTGGGAGTGGCCTTGCTACAGGGCAATATCGCGCAGGACCTCAAGTGGGACCGCACCTCACAGGAGGCGATTTTCTCCATTTATCGCGGGCTCACACTCGATGCGGCGGCCGATCCTGCAGTCGATCTGATCGTCTGGCCAGAGGCCGCGACGCCGTTTTTCTTTGCCAATGATAGCGTGTTTCAGGCACGCCAATTACGTCTTGCCCAAGTAGCCGGCCGGCCGCTGCTCTTTGGTAGCCCTACCTACGCCCGAGACGGCGACCAGGACGTGATGTACAATAGCGCTTTTCTGGTGGGGCCAGACGCGACGGTGCTGGGACGGTACGATAAACACCATCTGGTGCCCTTTGGGGAATATATTCCGATGCGGCGCTGGCTGTTTTTTCTTGATAAGCTAGTACAGGGCATCGGCGATTTCCGCAGCGGCGAGAGTTATACGGTTATGGCCATTCCACAGGGGCGCTTTGCCGTGCTCATCTGCTTTGAGGTGATTTTCCCAGAGCTCGTGCGGCACTTCGTGCGTCATGGCGGGCAGTTTCTGGTCAATATCACCAATGATGCATGGTTTGGCTATAGCCCGGCATCGTATCAACACCTGGCCATGGTGGTGTTCCGCGCCGTCGAAAATCGCCTGCCGATCGTGCGCGCCGCTAATACTGGTATCTCGGCCGTGATCGATCCGACAGGAGGGCTCAGCCAGCAGACAGGTATGTTTGTACGCACCTGGATTAAGGATCGTATCATCCCGGCCACAGGACCGACCACATTCTACACGCGCTGGGGTGATCTATTTGCCTACGGTTGCATACTCGTGACGGCGGCGTCGCTGGTGTGGGGGATCGTGGTGCAGAAGTATTCATGAGCAATCGCGAGACGGGAGGAAGCCTGATGTTTGAGGAGTTGCATAGACACATAGACGCGCTTCACGAGCGGGTTCAGAGTCTTCGGGGGTATCTTTGAGATTGATGCGAAGCGCGCGGAGAAAGATCAGCTGGACCGCCAGACTAGCCGTGATGATCTGTGGCAAGATCCTAAGCGTGCACAGGAGTTGATGCGGCAACGCTCGACATTGCACGAGGCCATCGAAGGCTGGGAGAACCTCCAGAACCGCATAGAGGAGCAGGCCTTAATGCTGGAACTGGCCGAGGCCGAGGAAGAGTTGTCGGTGGCTGAAGAGATCGCCAGTGCACTGCTCAGGCTTGAGCGCGATGTGGCGCAGACAGAGCTGAGCCGTATGCTCAGCGGCCCGGACGATGAGAAAAACGCCATTCTCACCATTCATGCAGGGGCCGGCGGCACCGAGTCCCAGGACTGGGCTGAGATGCTGCTGCGCATGTATTCGCGGTGGACAGAGCGCAAGGGATTTCGGACGCAGATACTCGATATTCTGCCGGGCGAGGAGGCCGGCATCAAGAGTGTCACCGTACTCATCGAGGGGAAATACGCTTATGGCTATGGCAAAGCCGAGTCCGGGGTACATCGCCTGGTGCGTCTCTCCCCCTTCGACGCCAACAACCGTCGGCATACTTCCTTCGCCTCGGTGTTTGTCATCCCGGAGATCGAGGACGAGATCCAGGTGGTCATCAATGAGGCGGATCTACGCATCGAAACGTTCCGCGCCGGCGGGCATGGTGGCCAACATGTGAATGTGACGGACTCTGCGGTGCGCATTATTCATATTCCGACCGGCATCGTTGTGCAGTGTCAGAACGAGCGCTCACAGCATAAAAATCGGGCCTCCGCCATGAAGGTCTTACGGTCACGCCTCTACGACATCGAGAAGGAGAAACGGACAGAGAAGCTTGAACAGTATTCTCAAGGTAAGAAGGATATCGCCTGGGGACATCAAATCCGTTCCTATGTGTTGCATCCATACCGGTTGATCAAAGATCATCGCACAGACCTGGAAGTGGGCAATGTCGAGGCCGTGCTTGATGGTGATCTCGATCCGTTTATCGAGCAGTATCTCCTCACAGCCGAGTAATCAGTGCCATATCCTGATGGCCATGGCAAGGCATGCCCGTAACCCAACGCCATAGGGCGTCATGCGACTTCCAGAATTGTCGAAGATGGTGCTGCAGTGGAGGGTTGGTGCTGGAAGCATGCCGACCCTGCGACGTGGATTTGAGTCACACATAGGGGTGATTCTGGATGCAGAGCGACAAACGAGCGCTTGGTCTGTCACGTTCGCCTGGCCGCAAAACGCCCGTCGGAAGCCCGTTCAGGCGCGGGAAAAACATCTTGACGGTGGCGCGCCACCTCCAGTATATTAAATTTGCGCTTATAGAGGGCATGGCATGAGGCACCTCCCGTTTGAGTGGGCGCTGAGCCTCCGGTACCTCAAGGCGAAACGTCAACAGATTTTTATCTCCCTTATCACATGGATTTCGGTGGGTGGTGTCGCCGTCGGCGTCATGGCGCTAATCGTGGTGCTGGCGGTCATGAGTGGTTTTGAGGATGTCCTCAAGCATAAAATTGTTGGGACCAACGCCCATGTCGTGGTGTTGCAGCTCGACAGTCATCGACTCACGGATTATGAGCAGGTGTTGGAGCGGGTGCGAGATGCACCACATGTTGTCGCTGTTGCGCCGTTCGTATATAGCCAGGTGATGTTGAGCTCCCGGACAAATGCGATGGGGGTGGTAATTCGCGGCATCGAGCCCACACGGGAGCAGTTGGTGACCGATCTCATCAAGAATATTCGCGACGGCGGGCTTGAGCGGTTGAGTGAGGAGGTCTCCCAAGCATCTCGCGCAGAGGAGGAAGTGCCTACCCGTCCTCCCGGTTTGGTGATTGGGCGGGAGTTAGCGAAAAATCTCAATACGTTCCTTGGTGATGAGATTACTGTGGTTTCGCCCATCGGGACCATCACGCCCGCTGGCATGATGCCTAAATATCGTCGGTTCGAGGTCGTCGCGATCTTTGACAGTGGCATGTTTGAGTACGACACGAGCCTGGCGTTTATCTCCCTTCCCATGGCCCAGCGATTTTTTAATCTCGGCGATGCCGTCACCGGACTCCAGGTGAAAGTCGATGATGTCGATCGTGCCCCTCAAGTCGCACAGGCGTTGCGACACGAGCTGGGGTTTCCCTATTGGACACGTGATTGGACAGAGATGAATCGTAATCTTTTCGCTGCTTTGCGGGTTGAGAAGGTCACGATGTTCGTGATCCTAGCGCTGATCGTCTTGGTCGCCGCCTTTAATATCGTCAGTACCCTGATCATGATGGTGATGGAAAAGCGACGTGATATTGCGATCCTGAAAGCGATGGGAGCGACGAAGCACGCCATCATGAAAATCTTTGTGCTACAAGGGTTAATCATCGGCACAGCGGGCACGGTGACGGGTGCTCTCGGAGGCATCATGTTGGCGTCTTCGCTGGAGCGCATTCGGAGATCTCTTGAAAGCGTGCTACAGATAAGTGTTTTTCCAAAAGACATATACTACTTTGATCAGCTTCCGGTAAAGCTACAGGGGCTCGATTTTACGCTGATTACCCTGGCCGCGATCATCCTCAGCTTTCTGGCAACATTGTATCCGGCGTGGAATGCAGCGCGACTTGACCCCGTGGAAATTCTCCGGTATGAATAGGGGGCACCTCTCATTTACCACAGGAGGGGCCGGCGCGAAAGGGCATGTTTGGTGTTGCTGGAAGTGCTTGATGTGTACAAGGGCTTTGCCAAAGGCAACACCTGGCTGGACGTATTGAAGGGGGTAACCCTGGAGGTGAGTGGGGCGGAGATGCTTGCGGTCGTCGGGCCTTCGGGGTCGGGGAAGAGTACGCTTCTCTATCTGATAGGGGCGCTCGAGCGGCCCGATCGGGGCATGA
>Ga0111538_10011254_pt1 | contig 11876 bp, 3 predicted proteins | sample SoiMethybrSBSTD1_FD_79669 | JGI IMG/M metagenome (GOLD analysis project Ga0111538, IMG submission 79669) | Bulk soil microbial communities from a Populus tree surrounding site in Tennessee, USA - Soil MetaG P. TD hybrid SBSTD1 (version 2)... | ecosystem: Environmental > Terrestrial > Soil > Tree...
CACCCGCGAGCTGCTCCACCGTGAATTGGTCGAAGGGCTTGTCCTCGTTGATCGCGCGGATCACCCAATCCCGGTACTGCCAAATGGAGCGGGCGACGTCCTGGTGGTAACCGTCCGAATCTGAAAACCGCGCCAGGTCGAGCCACTCCTGCGCGAGACGCTCACCAAAATGTTTCGAGCGGAGGAGCCTGTCGACGGCCTTTTCGTACGCGTTCGCCGACGGATCCGCCAGGTACTCATCGAGCTCCTCGATCGTGGGCGGAAGGCCCGTGAGATCCAGCGAGACGCGCCGGAGGAGGCGGCCTCGTTCGGCCTCGGGCGCCGGGCGCACCCCTTCCCGCTCGAGCCGCTCGAGGACGAAGACGTCGATCTCGTTGCGCGGCCAGGCATCGTTCGCGACCCGCGGCAACGGAGGACGGATCGGCGTCACGAACGACCAGTGGCCTTTCCATTCGGCGCCGGAGTCGATCCACCGCCGGATGAGGCTCCGCTCGGCATCGGAGAGCGTTTTCTGCGACTCCGGGGGCGGCATCCGACGCGACGGGTCCGCCGACTCGATGCGCTCGACGACGCGGCTCGCCGCCGCGTTGCCCGGCACGACCGCGCGACCCCCGCGAGGCAGCTCCCCTAGCGCACCTTCGCGCGTGTCGAGGCGAAGGCTTGCTTTGCGGGCGCGCGCGTCCGGCCCGTGGCACGCGAAGCACTTCTCCGAAAGGACACGGCGGGTCTCCTGGCCGAGGTCTCCCGCCACTCCTCGAAGCCCCGAGGCCAAAAGAACCACGAGCAGGCAAGCCGAGAGATACCAAGCAGCCCTCCTGCGCTCGGGCCTCGCGGCCGAAACGGCGCGCGGATCCCTGCGCAGGACGTGAGCCCTGACTTCCCTTCCCAGGGGCGACCCCATGTCGGCAGCTTTCCGTGCTTCCCGTAATTCCCGTGCTTCCCGTGCTTCCCGTATTCGCGGGGATGCTTAATCGGTTATGCAAAAACATGCTCATTTAAGGAACATTCGGCCCGATTGCAATCGAAAAACTTGACAGGTGCGGCCCGCAACGACTACGGTAAGTAGGAGAATCGATTAAGCATTTTACCTCTATCCGAGCCTCATCCGGGTCCTGACTTGAGCCCTCTCCCAAGCCTTTCGGCTGCCGTCATCCTTATCATCCCTCTGGGGTTCCTCTCCGCCGGCGCGCCACGGGCGGCTGCCGGCGGCGGCACGCAGCCCTCGGGGGATGCGCCCCACTGGGCCGACGTGCCTCTCCATCCACCTCTCCCGCCGGGGCCGCGGGCCGCGAGCTGGTCCCGCGGCGCGCTGGACGACTTCGTTCTCGCGCGCCTCGAGCACGAAGGCCTCGCAGCGAGCGGCGAAGCGGACCCTTGGACGCTCGTCCGGCGCCTCTATCTCGACCTGATTGGCCTCCCGCCCGACCCCGACGCCGCCGACGCGTTCGCCGCCTCCAGCGAGCCCGACGCGTACGAGCGGTTGGTCGACCGTCTCCTTCAATCACCGAGGTTCGGCGAGCGCTGGGCAAGATGGTGGCTCGACCTCGCCCGCTTCGCCGACACGAACGGCTACGAGGCCGACTACCAGCGCCACATTTGGCCTTTCCGGGACTGGGTGATTTGGGCTTTCAACCAGAGCCTGCCGTTCGACGAGTTCACCGTCGAGCAGCTGGCGGGCGACCTGCTGTCGCAGCCGAGCGAGCAGCAACTCATCGCGACCGGCTTCCACCGCAACACGTTGATTAACACCGAAGACGGCACGAAAGAGGACGAGTTCAAAGACGCCGCCGTGAAAGACCGCGTCAACACGACGTTCACGGTGTGGCAGGCGTCGACGGCGGAGTGCGCGCAGTGCCACGACCACAAGTACGACCCGATCTCGCAGCAAGAGTACTACCAGCTCTACGCGTTCTTCAACAGCACGACGGACCAGGCGACCAAAATCAAGGGTGTCTGGGAATCGGACGAGATCCGCGTGTGTTTCGGCGACCGGTCGGAGCTCGAGCGCTTGCGGGCCGAGGCCGCGCGCGCGGACGCCGAGCTGGCCTCGGAAGCGCCCGACGTGAAAGAGGTCCGCGCGCGATGGGAGGACGCGCTGCGCGCGAGCGCCTCCAGGTCGGAGCTCCCGTGGCGCATTCTTTCTGCCGAGGATCTCCGCTCCGAGGGCGGCGCCATGTTCGAGAAGCTCGAGGACCGGAGCGTGGTTCCCGGCGGAGCCGACCCGGCGCGTGACGTCTACCACGTCGTCCTGCGGCCCGGCAAGTGCACCGTGACCGGCGTGCGGCTCGAGGCGCTTCCCGATCCTTTCCGGGGAGGGCTGGCGGCGCGCGGTCCCACCGGCGCGTTCGAGATCACGCGGGTTGAGGTGCGAGCGAAGGTTTCGAGCGACCGCGAAGAAGCCGTAGTCGAAGTCGCGTCGGCGCTTGCGGACAGCGAGGCCGGCGGGCCGGCGGCGGCAGCGATCGACACGAAAGACGATACGGGATGGAGTAGTGGCAAGTTTGCGAGCGCGGAGCTCGTCCTGCGGCTCGCTATGCCTCTCGAGTGCGAGGCCACGGGCGCGATCTCCCTCCGCATCGCAGTCGGCTCCGCCGCGCGCCCGCAGGGCCTGAGCCGTTTCCGCCTCTCCGTGACCGCGGAGCCCGAGCCTCATCGGGCCGGCGGCCTACCGGATGAAGTCCGGGCGGCCATCGAGGGCGCGCCATCGCCGCAGAGCGCCGCCGTTGTCGCTGCTTACTTCCGGGCGACGGCCCCCGAGCTGGCGGCTCGGCGAGCGGCGGCGCACGACGCGCGCGAGCGACTCCACGACTTCGAGAACGGCTCTACCGCGCCCACCATGATCCTGCGTGAGGGAGAGCGGCGCCCGGCGCATCGGCTGGTCCGCGGCAATTTTCTCGACCGCGCCGAAGAAGTCATTGCGGGGATCCCGGCGGCTTTCCGGCCAACGCTGTCCTGCGCGAACGCCTCGCGCCCGACGCGACTCGACCTCGCGCGCTGGCTCGTCGACCCGCGCAACGCGAGGACCGCCCGTGTGACAGCCAACCGCGTCTGGGGAGTCATTTTCGGGCGCGGCCTCGTCGAGACGAGCGAGGACTTCGGCGTCCAAGGCGAGCCGCCCCGCAACCCGGAGCTCCTCGAATGGCTCGCCAGCGAGCTCCGGCTGCGCTGGGACTTGAAAGCGCTCCTGCGCGCCATCGTGACTTCCTCCACTTACCGCCAGAGCTCGGCTGCGTCGAGCGAAGCGCTCGAGCGCGATCGCTACAATCGTCTGCTCGGCCGGGGGCCGCGTTTTCGCGTCGAAGCGGAGATGGTCCGCGACGTCGCGCTGGAGGCCGCAGGTCTGCTCTCGAGCCGTATCGGCGGCCCCAGCGTGTTTCCGCCACAGCCCGACTCCGTCTTCGAGAGCGTCTTTCTGCACGGTCCGCTCACTCGCTGGCCCACGAGCGTGGGAGAGGACCGCTATCGCCGCGGCCTCTACACTTTTCTGAAGCGCATCGCCCCGCATCCCATGTTGCGCAACTTCGACGCGCCCAACCGAAGCGTCTGCACGGTGCGGCGGAGCCGCTCCAACACACCGTTGATGGCTCTGACGACGCTCAACGACCCCGCATTCGTGGAGGCTGCGGGCGCTCTCGCTGCACGAATGCGCAAAGCTCGCGGCAGCGACGAGGACCGCGTGCGGCGAGGCTTCCGGCTTTGCGTGACGCGGGAGCCCCGCCCGGCCGAGCTGGTGGAGCTTGTGAGGCTGCTCGAGGATGCGCGCAGAGTGTACGGAGATGACGCGGCCGCGGCCCGCGCTCTCGTGAAGTCAGCTTCACCGGGCGATGCGGCGTCGATCGACTCGGCGGTGCGCGATTTGACGGCGAGCCGACCGGCGGCGGGCGGTCCGACCTCGAGCGCCTCGGCGCCACCCACCGATCCGCCGGCCGAGGATCTTGCGGCGTGGATCGTCGTCGGCAACGTACTTCTCAACCTCGATGCAACTTTGACGAAGAGCTAAGGCCCGGATCATGAGCCTCGTACCTCCGACTTCTCCTGCTCCTGTGCCCTCCCCCGAAGCCATGGCCCTCCATCGCCGGGCCTTCCTCGCGAAGTCGGGCTTTTCGCTCGGGGGGATGGCGTTGTCGTCCCTGCTCGCGCGCGACGCGGCCGCGTCCGCTCCCGCTGCCACAACCCGCACGGACCCGCTGGCTCCCCGACTGCCACGCTTCGCCCCGCGAGCGCGCAGCGTGATCTTCCTCAACATGAACGGAGCGCCGCCGCAGCTCGACCTCTTCGACTACAAGCCGAAGCTTTCCGAGTTGAACGGCCAGATCGTGCCGCCGTCCTTCACAAAAGGCGAGCGGTTTGCCTTCATCCAGGGCGACGCCAAGCTCCTCGGCTCGCCGTTTGAGTTCCGCCGGCACGGCTCCGCAGGCATCTGGATGTCGAGCGTCCTCGAGCCGCACCTGCCGCGCATTGCCGACGACCTCTGCGTCATCCGCTCGATGCACACCGATCAGTTCAATCACGCCCCGGCGCAGCTCTTCTTTTTCACGGGGTCCCCGCGCTCGGGCCGCCCCTCCATGGGGTCCTGGATCTGCTACGGCCTCGGGTGCGAGGCGGACGATCTCCCCGGTTTCGTCGCGATGCAGACGGGAGGATCATCGCGCTGCGGCGATGAGTGCTTCGGCAGCGGTTTCCTTCCGAGTATTTTTCAGGGCGTCCTGCTGGGCAACGGGAGCGACCCCGTGCTCTACCTCAACAACCCGCCGGGGATCGGGCGCGACGTGCGGCGGCGGACACTCGGAGCGCTCGAGCGGCTCAATGCGTCGGAAGAGGAGGCTTTTCGCGACCCGGAGATCCCGACGCGAATCGCGCAGTACGAGATGGCGTTTCGGATGCAGATGTCCGTGCCGGAGCTGGCGGACATCTCGACGGAGCCCGAAGCCGTGCACAAGCTCTACGGCACCCGGCCGGGCCAGCGTTGGTTCGGAAACGCGTGCTTGCTAGCTCGCCGCCTGGTCGAGCGGGGCGTCCGCTTCGTCCAAGTGAGCCACGGCGATTGGGACCTGCACGGCGGAAGCTTGAATCTGCGAGAGAGCCTGCCTCGCCTCGCCAACGAGACCATGCAAGGGGCCGCGGCGCTCGTGATCGACCTGAAACAGCGCGGGTTGCTCGAGGACACGCTCGTCGTGTGGGGCGCCGAGTTCGGCCGCACGCCGATGCTTCAGGGAGAGATGGGGCCACAGGTCGGCCGGGACCATCACCGCACGTTCACCGTTTGGCTCGCCGGCGGAGGGGTGAGAGGGGGCTTCGTCCACGGGGCGACCGACGAGATCGGCTACCGCCCGGTCGAGAGCCCCGTCGACGTCCATGACCTGCAGGCGACGATCCTGCACCTCCTCGGACTCGACCATGAGCGGCTGACCTACCGCTTCCAGGGCCGCGACTTCCGCCTCACGGACGTCCACGGCGACGTGGTGCGGGAGATCCTCGTCTGATCTCGGCTTTCTGAAGCCGGATCTCGCGCGGGCGCGTGCCCCTGCCGCGCTTTCTTCAGGGCTTCAGCTCGCAGACGACCATGCCGTGCACTTCGAGCCGCGGAACCTCGACCTCGAGCACTCCGCCGTCCTCTTTCGGCGCCAAAGTCTGGCCGTCCGGCTCCCAGTGGATCCGCGAGATGCGATCCGCCCCGCGGATGCGCACGCGGATGCCATGGATCGGGATCGTCTCCTCCCGCAGCGGGACGTCCTCGTTCGGCAGGGCGTGGAACGCCGTCGTGTTGACGTCGTTGTAGAGGTGAATCACGAGGCGCTCTCCGTCTTTTTTCTGCCGAAAGACGTTCGCGTGGACACACATCGGCGCCTTCACCTCGACCGGCGGCGGGCCCGAGCTCGCCCACCGCATGGCCTGCGTCAGGACGACGCGTTGGTAGGGATACGGATAGAGGTAGTACGCGGCGTCGATGCCGGTCGGGAAGTACGCGACTTTGCCTTTGCCGTAAGCGCGGGTGAGGAGCGCGGGGCGCAGCTTCGCCCCCGAGACGCCCGGCGCTTCGAGCGTCGCGGCGGCCTTGGGGCCGTCCTCGCGCGCTTCAACGGCCAGGGCCGAGCCTTTGAAAGTCACGGGCTCCTTGCCGATGAGCGAGCGCATCGCGGGCACGTCCAGCACGTCGCCCGCGGCGACGCGCAGGTTGAAGATGTTCTTCCGCTTCTGCCAGTAGGAGGCGTCGACCCCCTTCGCGAAGTTGACATCGATCTCGTCCTTGTCGCTCCCCCCAGCCTGCGTGATGCCCTTGTAGCTCACGCCGAAGACGTCCGAGAGGCCGAAATCCGATCTCGGATTCCCGAGGTCGTCGTAGAGCGACGTGTCGAGCGTCGCTACAAGGCCGCCTCCGCCGGCGACGTAGTCTCGCAGAGCCGTAAGCTGCTCCGTGTTGAGGCACGCCGTGTTCGGCAGGACGACGACTTGGTAAGGCGCCAGGTCGACTGGGTTCAGGTTCCAGTCGTTGATGATCGCGAATGGCAGATGCTCCTCGATCGAAGCCCGGAAGAAACCGAGTACGTTCGACAGGTAGCGGTCCTCCACCTGGCCCGAGCTTCTGCCGTAGAAAACGCGGCTGTTGTCGCTCAAGACAATGGCCGCCCACGGCTCGGGAGACTTGTGCGTGATCCAGGGCTTGCGGCGCTTCACCTCGGCGAGCGCGTCGAAAATCGCGGCCTGAAGGTACTCCGGCTGCCCGACGGCGATGCTCGGTGAAACTCCCCACGCGATGGACAGCATCATGCGCCGGAGCACCTCGTGGCCCGGGAAGCTGTCTTTGCCGTAGGGATTGCCGTGGGACATGAGGTAAGGCTCGCTGAACGCGACGCGGTGGTTCGTGACGGCCCAAATATAGGCGTTGGCGAGCGCCGGAACGACGGTGGCGCCGCGGTTCGTCTCATCGAGCCAGAATTCCTGGTCCGGCGCATCGAGGAGGAGGTTCATGCGTGCCGGCATGTTGCGAGGGATGTCGCGGAAGTGCCCGAAGCGGCCGGCGTTCGTGGTCCACGTGACGAGCGCGAAGTCCGGTTTTATGCCTTTCAGGCGAGTCTGCATTTTCTGGATGGTCCGCTCCATGCGGCGGTCGGCCCAGTGCTGGTAGCGGCGGAATGCGGGCTCCTCGAGATTGACGGCGGGGATCTCTTCGCCCGTCTCCGCGCGGTAGTCGCCGCGGCAGTACTGGCAGTAGCAGACGCCGCCGTAGTGGAGGCCGTCGAAACTGAAAGCATCGACCTGGAATTTCGACACGATCTCCGCAAGCACGTCGATAAAGAAGTCCGAGTACGGCCCAAGGAGGCACAGCATCCCGCCGTGGGGATACTTCACCATGTCGATTTGAGGGATTTTCGTCGTGTTCTCCGAGATGCGCCGCCACTCGGGGTGATTCTCGTACACTTCTCCCTGGAGGCACGGCGGGTAGACGGCCAGGAGCCGGACGCCGAGCTTGCGATACTCGGCGATGTCCTTCTCGAGCCGTTCGGGAGGCACGTGGGGGCTCCGTTTGTGGAGGAGCTTGCTGTCGTAATAAACGTAGAACGGGTCGACGAAGCCGATCTCGCTGATGGTAATTCCGGCCTCGGCGGCTCGCTTGCGCTGCTCGAAGTTCATCCCCGAAAGCGTGTAGCCGACTCCCACCGTGTCCTCGACCCACGCCGGGATATTGACTTCGCGGAAAGGCTCCTTGTCGAAAGGCTGCTTGAGGATGGTGCGGCCCCAGATTTCCGGCGCCGCGTTACCGGCGAGGAGCGTAGGGCCAGCGGAGACGATCAGCGCGCAGGCGAGGACTCTCGGTAGACTCATTCGATTTCTCCGATGGGAGGTCTTGGCGGAGGGGCGGCGCGCGGTGTGCCGACAGCAAGAAGGGCTCGAGCTCAGGCTGCCGGGGAGGCTTCGCAGTCGAGATCGTCCGGCGTGGGGTCGGGTCCGGTCGCGCCAAAAGGAGGCGGGAGCGCATCGCCGCCCAGGAACAGGAAACTGAGGATGCGGATGGGGTCGGTGATTTCGAGACGGCCGTTGTCGTCGGCGTCTGCCGCGTCCGGGCAGGGTAGCGTGCCGCCCTGGTAGAGGTACCCGAGGATCCGGACTGCGTCGGTCAGGTTGAGAGATCCGTCTCCGTCGGCGTCGCCGCGCCCGAAGGCCGGGGAGCCGCCGCCCCGGGTGACGACGATCGTGTCCGAATCGATGAGCTCCCCCGAGGGGCCGAATCCGAAAATCGTGATCTCGTTGGCGCCAGCGTGCAGCGGGACGGCCGCGGCGGACCAGTCGAAGAACGCCGTCGGAGAGAAAGCCGGGGGGCTCCCTCCCGCGGGCGCTCCTCCCACCGAAAGGACCAGCGTAGTCACGTCCGCGGGCGCGGTCCCCTCGAGCGCGATCGACGCTGCGTCCGTCGAGAACGGCCCGCCCGCGTTCGTCGTGAACTCCAACCTGCGCTGCGGTGTGACGTGGGGCCCGAGCCAACCTCGGATGAGCTTGGCTCGCTGATCGATGAAGCCATTCGGTCGCCCGATAGCCACGCTGTCGGGCGTGGCTCCCAGCTCGACCAGCAGGTCGAGGTACGGATCGAGGTACTCCGGCCCAAAGTGGCCATCGATCATCTCTTTCAAGATCGCGTAGTACATGCGCTTGATGAGTGGGCGATTGAGCAGCCTCTCCACTTCGGGGAAGGGGTTCTCGAACGTCTGCTGCGGCGTCGGCGGGAGTGGGTGAGTGTCCACGGGTCGGCCGTCGACCATGTACGCCTTGTCCGAGTCCCAGTGGAAGAGCCACCAGCGCGCGTCGCCGCGGGGCCGGAAGAAATAGGCGCTCCGGCCAAAAATTCCGGCCCACGTGTCCCAGTCGCCGGTGTTCTGGCGGATCGTCAGGATGCGGAGGAACTCCTCGACGTTCAGGGCCTCGAAAATCTTCTCGTCGAACTCGGCGAGCGGAGTCTTGGAGGCCGTGAAAAGCTTCGCGGTCTCGATCAGGTGGCTGAAGTCGTCGTCGTCCTCGTCCGTGCGAAGCGAGAAGTAGAATCGGTAGGCTTCCTTGTCGTCTCCGGAGCCTTCGCTCGGGTACGGGGGATAGAGCCAGTATGCGTTCCGGCGCGACTGAGCCACGCCGGAGTCGGAGAAGTTGTAGCGCTCGTCGACCTCGAAAAGCTCTCCCAGCGAATCGTCGGGGAACCACTTCGACAGGAACGACGCCCCCGGAGGATCGATCCTCACGCGGGTCCCGATCGGCCGGCTGTTCACGCGCCACGTCGCGAAGGCGTGATTGCAGTACGGAACGGTGATCGCGCCGGTGTTGTTCCGGACGAGGTAGTGGCTGATACGGTCGCGGATGCTGAGGCCGTCCTGGTCGAGGTTGAAACGCGAAAAACGGCCGTGCAGCGGCGCGTCGTCTGGCATCCGGACGCGGAAGCTGCCCCCCCATCCCGCGCGGCTGAGAGCGCTCCCCTGAAACCGCATCTCGGACCCGGAGTAGATCTGGGAAGTCCCGAACACGAAGGAGCCGGCGACGTAGTCGTCCGAGTGAACGCTGCGGGAGGAGAGGTAATCCTCGTTCTCCTTGTGCATCCAGAATCGATAGGAGTGGAACGCCGTGGTGGGGTCGTTCGAGTGCCCGTAGACGCTCCACCGCAGGTCGCGCGCAGCCGGATGGTCCGGATCGAGGAGGAGCGGGTGCGTTCGCTTGGGGATGTCGAGCGGATACCTGCCGCCGTGGCCTCGCGAATCCTGCGCGAGGATCTCGTAGACGATGCGCGTGAGCGCCGGCTGGCCAGGAATCTCCGCCCGGTACTTTCCTTCTGCGTCCGGGCCCGTCATCGCGATCGTCTGGAAGGGCCCCGCGGCGGTGTTCAGCGAGTAGCGCAACACAACGGACGCGACGCCGTCGGAGTCCTGAACGCGCGCCGCGATGGTCACCGGCGCCGATGGGCCCGGGGCGGGAGGGTTCTGGGTCACCTGGTCGATGACGGGACCGAGATTCGCCTCGCCTTCGCGGTCCGCCTGCCGTTGCGTCACGCCGTTCGGAGCGCCCGGAGTGCCGACGTTTTCGGGGACGTCGAGCGCCTGGCTATGACCGAGACCGAAGTGGTCGCCCATCGTGAGGATCGATCGAGAGCCGACGACCCATCGCGCCTTGAACGAGATCTTGTAATCCCGATTGGCCACGATCGCGCGCAGCAGGTCGTGCTCGATATGGTTGACTTTTTCGTCGCCCGAGCCCGTCGCGACGACCTTGAGCGACGCGGCGCCTGCGATCGGACGCGTCGTCGTGCGTCCGCTCTGGACGTGTGTCCCCTGGATCCACCAATCGGAGTCGAGAGGCTCCTCGAAATCTCCGTCCGGGACCATGTTCCACCCGGCCGGGACGTCGACGACCCGGCCCGCGAAGAAGCGGGCGTTCAGGAAGCAATCCGGGCTGTTGACGATGTTGTTGTGCACCTGAATGGCGAGGACATTGCTACCGGTGCGCAGGAAGCCCTTCTTGGCGCTGACGTCGAGCTGGGCCGGTGTTCCGGACTCACGGCTCTCGGTCGCGGGAGCGTCATGTGCAGGAGGGTTGCCCGTCAAGTTGCCGCGCGCGATCTCGTTGCCGTTCAGGTACGCGACGTAGCCGTCGTCGTAGTCGACCTCGAGAAGCAGCTTCTCGACCGCTGCCGCATCGGTCACCTCAAACTTCCGGCGCAGGTAGACGCTGAAGTATCCGAACCTCATGTCCGTGAGCTCGGTGACGAGACCCGTCTCGTTGTAGCCGATCGGCAGAGCCCCTTCGAACCAGGTGGAGTCGTCGAACTCCGGCTGGAGCCAATCGCCCGCCGCTGCGGACGGCTCCGCGGTGCCCTTGAAGTAGCGCCAGGGGTCGCCCGGACCCGCATAAACTTGGTCTTCGACGGTGTTCGTGGTCGCCTCTCCGGGCACGTTCAGGTCATCCACGAGGGTGATCCCGCTCGAGAGGAGCATGACGTGGATCTCGGACTCTCCGACCTGACCCGCGAGCGGCCTCGTCGTGTACTCGAACGTCGAGACAGGAGCTTTCGCGGAGTCGTCGCTCGCGTCCCAGCTCTGGGGGCAATCGTTGTCCTGCCAAGGATCGATGAGCTCGAGAGTGGATCCGCCCCCGTCCGACCAGGACGGCCAATCGCCTCCATCCTCATACTTCACGGTGTCCGCCGTGTTCCCGCGGAAATCGACGAGAGTCAGCCGCTCTCCGCCATCGCTCAGGACGCCGAACTCGCCCCGGGCCACGTCGTCCTGGGGGCCGACCACGTCCGTCGCCGGCAGCCCGTAGATATCGCGGATGCGCTGTGGATCGCGCGCGACGACGAGGTACTTCCCAGCGCCGAGCTTCGTGCCTTCGGGCAGATCGAACTGAATGCCGTCCGTGAACCGCCACCCGGTCAGGTTGACCTCGACGCTGCCTCGGTTGAAGAGCTCGACGAACTCCCGAGCGGGGTCCTCGTCGAACGGATGGTACTGGATTTCGTTGATCACGACGTCCGTCGTCACGTCCACTTGGTTGGCAGCGCCCCGCGTCGGCGCTCCCGCCGGCTCGATGTTGCGGCTGCCGTCCGGCAGGCGCACTTCGCTCGCTTCGAAGATCTGTGGGCGGAAGAGGAAAGCATCCACGACCCGCTGGCCGGCGGGATCGACGAGCGCGACGAACACCTCGTCGCGGGGGTCGGGGTCGACGAGGGAAAAGTTGAGCTCGAGCGGCACGTCCTCGAGCACCAGCCAGCCTTTCGCGGGCACGATGGCCGGCGCGGGGATCGTCGCCTTTGTGAGGGCGGCGGGGTCATCCGTCAGGTGGTAGCCCTCCAAGTCGACGGGAGCGTTCGAGCGGTTGAAGAGCTCGACCCAGCGCGCTCCGGC
>Ga0111538_10011255_pt1 | contig 11875 bp, 5 predicted proteins | sample SoiMethybrSBSTD1_FD_79669 | JGI IMG/M metagenome (GOLD analysis project Ga0111538, IMG submission 79669) | Bulk soil microbial communities from a Populus tree surrounding site in Tennessee, USA - Soil MetaG P. TD hybrid SBSTD1 (version 2)... | ecosystem: Environmental > Terrestrial > Soil > Tree...
TGACATCGTCCGGGCAACTTGTACAGCCGATGGAACCACCTTACTTTATACTTATAGAAAAGGCTGTTCGAGATGAGGGTACAAGCTATCACTACCTGCCTCCATCAACTTTCAGCCTTCTGAAAAAAGACCTGCTTGGGAAATTGAGCGGTGCATTCGAGGATCAATCGATAAAAATCTTCGCCGGCTCGACCTGGACGACCGATGCACCCTATCGGGAAACTGAAGAAGCTATCAATTACTATCGATCAATCGGAATCCACGCGGTTGAGATGGAAGCAGCAGCGCTTTATGCATTTGCAGAGGCTCGGAATAATGATGTGATCTGCTTTGCACACGTCACGAATCAAATGGCACAGACAGAAGGTGATTTCGAGAAGGGTGAACACAACGGTAGCAAAGATGCCTTGAAGGTTTTATTTACAACGATCCAAACGCTGAACCAACCAATAGTTAACAATAAAGATTGAACACCGATGAAGACCAAGCCAATATTATTGCTATTCACAGTTTCCCTATTTGTTGTATCGATAATATTAAGCAGCTTCAGACCACGATCAGGTGATGAACCCTGGAGACCCGACCAACTAATGGATCCAGCTGAATTGGCTCGGATTATCATTGACCCCCAAGCTCCTCAACCGGTGCTACTAAGTATTGGACCAGCGGCAGTCATCAAAAATTCGATCGATATAGGCGCAACCAATGACAAAGCGAATCTGGAAAGATTAAGAGTTGAATTGGACAAATTATCGAGACAGTCAGATGTTGTTATTTACTGTGGGTGTTGTCCGTTTAATCATTGCCCCAACATTCGGCCTGCCTTTAAGCTGATGAATGAAATGAAGTTTGAACGCCACAAGCTTCTCAATCTTCCAAAAAACATTAAAGTGGATTGGATTGATAAAGGTTATCCTATGAACTAAACTAAGAATCCCTGAAAAGGATCTATTACACAGGTTCAACGAATTCAATGTTCATTTCATTCGGGCCAGCGGTCAAAACACAACGTAATGGCTATTTGGGTTTTATAGCAGACGCTCTTAACTCACCCACCAAACCAGCTTCCGGACTTTCAAAACGTACGGCGAAGATCCAGGGTCCGTCAAGCTGACCAATTTTTACAAGAACATGATTCCAGCCCGCATTGAGTGACATCGGAACGGGCTTTGGGTCGGTAAGCCCGGGACCATAGATGCGTCGCTCCTCAAAGGTCTGTTTAGCATTCACCCAAACCTTTGTTCCGTCATCTGATCGCAGTTGCATGGTTAGCTGAGATGCATCAACGGCCCGTGGCGCATATAACCAGAAACTGGCGTAAACAACTGAATTCGTCCCGGGGTTAGTACCCGAAACGCGTTCAATTACTTCAAGATAATTGTTGGCGTCAAGTGCTTCGGGTTTAAGAACAGGACCCTGTGACCGAGCGCGACTGTTTTCGGTTCCAGGAATTCCGATGCGAAAAAAGTCGAACAATCCATTGCCCAGTGCTGCTGTCTTCGTCCACACGCGATTACGAACCTTATCACCCGGTTTGGGACGGACTTCAGATTCGTTTCCAATGAAATCAACATCAAGAATTTTAGGATATAGGGCACCTTGAAACCCGCCCAGCAATAAAGCCTGGTTGAGAAATCCCGCGCCATCAAAACCTGTATCGTATTTACCGCTCGTGGAAGCCAGCTTTGCACCAAGGTTTGCGTATAGGCTACGCATGAGGTTCATCCTCCTTTCAGACGTGACATCCGGAGAGAGGCTCGTTATCAGCAATCGTCCTCCCTGCGATTCAAGCCTGATCAATCCGATGGCTTTCGTTTCTTCAGCACTCATAAACCTCCGCCGCGCGAATGATTTCGATTCCATCAAAACTTTACTTTTATAAACCAACGGTCCGTCTAGGCTGTACTTCAAAATATCCGGGTCTGATTGATCGGCAAAGAACAAGTCGGCAAGTGCGATGGGGGCCGTCTCCTGTGCTTCGCGGTCAGCATAAAGCGATGTAGCCTTCACGGGGATGAGGGAAATTGGATTCGGCAATAGTTTGTTGACGTGCTCCAGATTCTCCGGAGAAGCCCATATGAAAACAGTTCCCTTACCTTTTAAAGTCTCGTCAACCCTGACGCGAACATCGGCCAACCTTGCCTCGGTAAGCGTCGCCCCGTCAATAACGAGCAAGCTACTGGCAGCAGAAGCTTCAGCAGGAACGCCGCTGGTCTCAAGGGATTTTTTTAATTCCCCCCTAGTATCGCCAATGAACGCTACTTTATTAATTGTCGCCTTTGGTGGCGGCGGGCGTTTCTTTGATTCTACCCGATGATCCCACGGACTGGGTAGGGGCTGACCTGGCGAGTACGCTGCCTTAATGGCGTCGAAGACCGGATTAGTTTTATACAACGGCTGGTTCATGTCATATCCGGGGTTGTAAGTAGCCCACGCGGGAATTCTTTCGGGCTGAATCCCAGGCTGCCCGTCGACGAACGGTCCGAGGGGAATTCCTGCCGCATTGCCTTCGCCGAGCGCGAATGGTTCAAAACAGGACCCGGTGATCGTAAAAATACTGGTGAATGCAGAGATCTTTCGCTGCTCAACAAGGTACCAGTAGAGTTCGATCGCAATACCTTCCTGCATTCCCAACCGGCCTTCGTATGAACGTTCTCCGTTGTATAGGGAGAAGACTGCGGGTGAACCCCAGAGCATGCTGCCGCCTTCGCCTATACCAAAAGGTTTATCAGCGGGAGCCTGGCGATTCCAATCCTGCGGCTTACCATAGTGATAAATATAGGTGGGAAGTCTTCCATGGAAGTCACCGTCACCATCACTGGAGATCCAGGGCCGTGTTGGATCCAGAACCCTAATGCGATCGGCCAATGCAACAACCTTATCGAGGACGGGAGGCCAAAACTTCCGCGGCATTCCTTTCCACCACAAGGCCGACAAGATCTCATTGGCAATGCTCCATCCAAAGACACTGGGGTAATTCCGATCGCGCAAAACCATGCCGTCGATGTGATCGTGAAAGCGTTCCCATGTTACCGGTTCATGAAAGTTGATCTCCATGGTACTAGCGTAGATCTCGCTCTCATCGAGAATTGCAATGCCCATTTCGTCGGCGAGTTCAAGATAGAATCGCGGCCGCAAGTTTGCGTGTAGCCGTATTGCATTGCCGTGGAGGTCTTTGATCGCCTTATACCAGGCATAGGCATACCGTCGCGTCAAATAAGGAACACCTAACAAATGATCCGAGTCACCGAGTAGTTGATAAGGTTTCCCGTTGAGTGTCACATTGCGTCCCTCGATACCCCACTGTCGCCATCCGAATCGCTGATAACAACGATCTACAGTTTTTCCGCTTTGCGCGATGTCTAATATTAGTGCATATAAGTCTGGCGTGTCGGGTGTCCAGAATTTAAGTTGATCCTGAACCGGAACGCGCAAGGTAATTTTAGAAATTGTACGAGGTCCGATTTTGCTTTCAACAGGGCTGACAGAAAGAACGCTCGGGCCGAGGAACCATTTTGGTTCGGGTGCAGAAAGTACATCTGCACCAGCCTGCTGAATCCATTGCAATATCTCGCCCCCTAAATTAAACATCATGGGGGTGCCCGTGCTATTTCGAATCGTGACCTCCAACTCGAGTATACCTTTGTCTACGAGTGGTCTCACAGCGACGTCATCAACACGCAAAGCTGGCAATGCGCGCAAGTAAACATCCTGCCAGATACCGATCATCTGGCGTGTCCAAGGTGATCCACTGGGATACGTGTGTTTTCCAAACATCCCGGGTACATCAAAAAGCGATGCCTGCCGCACACCCACCATCAACGTATTTTCATCATCGCGTTGCACGAAGTCAGTGACGTCGGCAGAGAATGGAAGGCCGTTGTCGAAATGTTCTGCCACTTGCTCGCCGTTCACGAAAACCTGGGCACTGCCACAGATCGCTTCAAAATGAATGATCAGTCTTTTGTCTTTCCAGTCAGCGGGAACTTTAAAGGTACGACGCAGCCAACCCATGCGAGCGTTCTCCCATTCGGCTGGATAAGCCGAAAATGTTTTAACTCCTCCGGAATAAGTAAATGCATTCACGTTCCAGGGTGAGGGAACGCGAATGGGCGTCGAGGACCATGCGTCGTTGGAAGGCTGGGGCAAAAGTGGAGTCCCATTTTTCAAATCATAGTTTGCAGGAAGCGCTACTGGCTGGAACTGCCAACTTCCATTCAGGCAAATTTCCCGTCGCCACGGTTGCTCTATTGGCTTGGTGAGACCTTCTTGTGGCGCAAAGACACGCGTAAACTGTTGGCCTCTTAAAATTGTGGAAGGAATGACAAGCACTAATAAAACGAGCACCCCAAATAATGAACAGGAATTAAGACCTATAATTTTCATCGATATCTTGATTAAATCGTACAAACAGGAGGATGAAAAAAGGGGTTTTTCCCTGGCGTTTATCAAGTTTTTCTCTGTCCGATGATGAATCAATTGGCGGAAGCCGAGTGCGTAAATAAGTGGTTTCTGGTTTCTAGTTTGAAGTTTCGAGTTGTGCAGGATTCAAAGTGCGTGGCGTTTTAAATTGGAAATTTTGAAGCGATGTTTGAAGCTGGTGGTTTAGCTTCAGGCCGACGTTTTGACATTACACTGTTCAGAGAAACAGGTTCAGCAACGGCATTGATAGATGCTCCTTCCGCTCTCTAAGTTTGGCAATAGCCATGTGGACAAGGTTATAAATCGTTTTAACCTTAAGCTCCATTACCAGCGAGGTTGCTTCATACGAAAGTTCTTCATAAAAAATCAGAAAGATCGCTTCGCGTTGTCTGGGGGTCAGCGTTTCGATCAATTCGATAAGTTTTTTCCTCGTATCAACATTGATCTGCTGGTTCAGATAGTGCGTCTTATGTGACAATTCAAGCTCGAAAGAAACCAAATCACCATTACCCGAGGAGACTTTTGAGTCGCGTGACATCTTGTAGACGATCTTTCTCCGCAAGGACTTAAATAAATATTGCTTGATAAACTTGACCTCGCTTAGTCCTTCGCGTTTGCTCCAGAATTCCGTAAAAAGATCCTGGATACAGTCTTCTGCCAGGGCCTTATTGCAGGTAATCCGTGTGCCGTAATCATAAAGGTTATTGAAGTATCGCGTGTAAAAAAAAATCAATGCCCTCGTATCTCCAGATTTCATCGCCAACCAGGCTTCCCCTTCATCCTTGCAGGTAAAACCATCCAGAGATATTTCGTTGGACTTCATAGGTAGGTAGAGGTTACCAAATATCGTAAGCCCAATTCCCTTTTGCAAGCGATTGCGTCACCCTAAATGCGATACCGCGAATAAAAAATCCGAAAATCAGCCGGGAAATTTTGCAGATATGATCACCTTAGTAGTGCTGTTGAACCGTTTTTAGTAAAGTAGAAGGTTGATAAAACAAAAGTGATGGACTATTCAAAATTTCAAGTAGAGGATTTCGTGTCGGACGAGTATTTTATAAAATGGGTCAAAAGGCCAAATGTGGAAAATAATGCATTCTGGACCGCGTGGATCTCAAAAAATTCTGAAAGCGCCGGGCGCATTCGCGAAGCCCGCGGGATCATTCTTCAGCTCGATTTCAAACCCAATTTGCCGCCCGAAGGAAAATTTCTGGAAGTCTGGGATAAGATTGTGAAGGCTGATTCCAGTAATTTGCGCTCCCTTCCCCATGTTTTCATCAAGACTCCAAACGATAAAAAACGGGTTCAAAACCGGGCGCTGCTTTATTGGATTGCCGCGTCAGTAACACTGTTGATCATTTGTTCTTCTATCTTTATCAGCACCAGAGTTCGCACCCAGGAAATATCAACCGCATTTGGTGAATCGAGGACGGTGTCTCTGCCGGACAGCACAAAAGTAACCCTGAATTCAAACTCTAAGATTTCATTTTCCCCTTCGCTTCTTTCAAGTGGTAATCGTGAGGTTTTTTTAGAGGGAGAGGCTTTTTTCTCTGTCGTTCATAAGGATCATCATGAAAAGTTCGTAGTCCACACCGGAGAATTAAACCTGGAGGTCCTGGGCACGAAGTTTAACGTCAATAGCAGGAGAGGTCAGACCAAAGTTATTCTGACGGAAGGTAAAGTGAGGCTCAATATGATGAACGACAAAAAGCAAACAAATCTGGTGATGGCACCCGGAGAATACGTCGCGTATTCAAAAAAAGGCGAACTAACGAGAAAAACCATGGATGCCAACAATTACCTTGAGTGGCGGAACAACAGATTGATATTTGTAGGCACATCCCTTCAGGAAATCGCCCAGATGCTCGAGGACAATTACGGTTATGAAGTGACGTTTCAAAATGATTCAATCAAGAACCGAAAATTTACAGGGTCTTCTTCGGCTGTTGAAATCGAAGAACTCCTTGAAAAACTTTCGAGAGTATATGATTTAAAAGTTGAGAAGAACGCGAATAAAGTAACACTGAAGCAAAACGAAGAAACCGCTTCGGAAACTGACTAACGTCCTACTCGAAAATTGCTAACCATAATTTAAACTATGGGGCATTATTTACCTAACCTAATTAATGTCTTGCGGCTCCTTTTATGCGTGATTTGCAGTTTGGCATCTCATACACAAACGTTTGCCCAAAATGGTAGGCCGCCCGTTGTTCCCGTAGAATCAGAAAACAAGTCGTTAAGCAAAATTTTATTCGAACTGGAGGACTCCTTGCACGTCAGTTTCAATTATGACGATGAAACTGTCCGGAAAATCTACCTAGCAGAAGATTTTTTATGGAATGGGGACGAAAACCTTGAGGATGTCCTCAGCCGACTGCTCTCCAAAGTAAATCTTAAGTATGAACGCCTTGACGTTGAGAACTATGTTATTCTAAGTGAATCAAAAAAATCAAATTCCGTCGGTCACGACGGAACCTCAGGCGTAACAGATCCGAGCGCGCCTGCCACTGTTGATGACCGGACCGACAACGAAGCGCAACAATCTCCATCACATCCCGTGTTTGCCGTAAATGGAACGGTGCGAGAAGAAAACGGCGATCCGCTTCCAGGGGTAAATGTAATTGTTAAGGGAACAACACTCGGCACAACGACAGATGCAAACGGTTTTTTCAAAATAGAGACCTGGCATGGTGACGCTACGCTGGTATTCTCGTTTGTGGGCTATGCCCCGCAGGAAATGTCCATCAACAAGCGTACGAAGGCCGATGTCGTTTTGTCGCCAGATGTTCAATCCCTCGGAGAAGTTATTGTAACGGGCTACAATACTACCGATAGAAGAGATGTTATCGGGTCCGTTGTAACGGTAAAGGGCGAAGAACTTAAATTGGTGCCTGCTAATAACTTTGCTCAGCAACTTCAGGGCCTTGCCGCCGGCGTGGTGGTGTCAAACGACAACAGCCCGGGGGGTGGCGTAGCGGTTCGGATTCGTGGAATTGGTTCCGTGACGGGGTCCAACGATCCGCTATATGTAATCGATGGCGTCCCAACAACCGGCAATTTAAATCAATTGAACCCCAACGATATAGAAAGCATGCAGGTATTAAAGGATGCTGCGGCGGCTTCAATTTATGGGGCACGCGCCAATAACGGTGTGATCGTTATCACAACCAAAAGGGCTAAACCAGGTTCTACCAAAGTAAACTACAGTATGTATGAGGGGGTTCAGTCACAGGGAAGAGCCCCTAAACAACTAAACTCGCAACAGTGGGTGGACATTGTATGGGCCGAATACAAGAGTCGTGGTCTAACGAATCCGGATGGCACATTGATAGTACCGGATGAACGATTTGGCGGCGGCGTTAGGGGTATAATTCCAGATTACATCTTGTCTAATAAGAAAGGCGTTATGGAAGGCGACCCATTGATTGGTAACGACCCTTTATCCGTTTACACCAATGATATTAATGATCCGGCTTATAACGTGTCTAAATTCGCAATTTATCAACCTGAAAAGAATGGTTTTGACTGGTATGATGCTACCTACGATCCGGCACCAATCAGGAATCATAACATAAGTTTGACCGGCGGATCAGAACAAGCTCGTTTTGCAGTTTCGGCAGACTACTACCAGCATACTGGAATTGTTATTAATAATAGTTTCAAAAGATACTCTTTCAGAGCTAATACGGAATTTCAGATCAAAGATGTAATTCGCATTGGTGAAAATGTTCAGCTAAGTTATACCGATGCCGTTGGCATATTGTTACGCGATGCATTTTCACCAGTCCTTGGTTATATGATTTCCCCTTATATCGTACCCTATGACATTGCTGGGAATTATGTTGGACACCGTAGCGGAGAAGACCATCCTATTTCCACGTTGACCAGGAACAAAGGTAATCACGGTTACACTACCCGCATATTTGGCAACATCTACCTGGAGGCCGACATCTTAAAAAATTTAACAGCCAGGACTAGTCTGGGATTGGATTATAGCGTCTACGACAAGCAGAACTTTAACCCAAAGTCCCCGGAATCGGACTTAAAATCGCAGGTGGATCAGCTGACCTTTGAATGGAATAAAGGTCAGAACCTGACCTGGACGAATACGATCAACTATAAAAAGGATTTTGGAAATCATGACCTCCAGTTTCTTGTCGGTACAGAAGCAGTCACCCAGAAATTCCGGAACGTTAACGCAACCAAAAATACATTGGTATTCGACGATCCTTCGTTCCGATTTCTTGACGCTGCCACGCAAATCGGCGGTCTCGGTGGCCTGGGATCGGAGTCTTCTTTATTCTCAATCTTTGGCAAAATTGATTACAAATTCCGCAATCGATATCTGTTCACTGGAACCTTACGGAGAGATGCATCTTCTCGATTTGCCCCTAAAAACCGGTGGGGAACATTTCCGGCATTTGGTGTGGGCTGGATGATCTCCGAGGAATCCTTTATGCAATCTGTTGACTTTGTTAACAGCCTAAAACTACGGGTGGGCTGGGGCATTACTGGTAACCAGGACATTGATCCCTATAATCAATTCACAACGTATGCCTATAGTAACGTAAGCTCCTCCTATCCCCTTAATGGCGGATTGAGTGGATCTGAAAACTTGTACCCTGGATATGAAGTAAGAAGAATAGGCAACCCCGACGCACAGTGGGAAGAACAATCCATGATAAATGTTGGTGTAGACGTTACGCTGTTAAATCACCTAAGCCTAACAGCCGAATGGTATAACCGGGAAACTAGCAAATTACTTTTGATCGCCCCCACTCCGGCCACGGCCGGACAGAACGGAGTGGCTGCTGCAAATGTCGGCAAAGTAAGAAATAGCGGAATCGATATTTCGTTGAATTATGAAAGATCTACAACGCGTGGCCTTCGCTACACCATTGGCTTGAATTGGTCGAAGTACAGCAACCAGGTCACGAGCTTATATGATGCCAGTGATCCATTTATCACAGGCTTGTTAATTCGACAACAGATATTTACACGTACACAAGTAGGCAAACCCCTGTCTTCTTTCTACGGCATGGTCAACGACGGTATTTTCCGATCCGTTGAAGAAGCTGATGCAGCGCCGACTCAGTTCGGGAACCGTTCCTTATATAATCAACCTGGAAGACTAAAATACAGGGATATCAATAAAGATGGAGTTGTAAACGGTAAAGACGCCACTATTATTGGGAACCCACATCCGAAATTTACCTATGGAGTCAATCTAACCGCGGGGTACAAAGGATTTGATTTTACGATGCTCCTTATTGGTGTGTACGGAAATGATATCTACAATTTTCAAAGACAGGGAACCGACCTGATGCTCTATGAAAGTAATAAGAGCACACGCATTCTTGATTATTGGAGGCCCGAGAATCCAGATTCAAAAATTCCAACTCCTAATCAGGCAGCATCCGCTGAGGAGTACTATCGTACCTCTACCTACTTTGTGGAAAAGGGATCTTACTTACGTGCCAAGAATATTCAGGTGGGGTATACGTTGCCCACAACGCTGACGGCTAAAATACGAACAGACCGAGTCCGTATTTTTTTACAGACTAACAATCTGTTCACGATAACAGAATATTTAGGAACCGATCCTGAAATAAACGTGAAGGACTATGAAGTGAGGGGGAATGAAATAGATCGTGGTGTGGATCGTGGCGTCTACCCTGCTGCGAAGACCTACATGGTCGGTGTGCAACTTGGATTTTAAAAAGACATGGAATAGAAATTTTTTTATGAGAGGAGTCGCGCTAAAGACGTTTATACTTTTTCTGGTCATCATGATCGCCTGTTCGGATGACTTTTTTGAAAAGCTTCCACCCGGCGCAGCTGGTGCACAACAATTCTATAATGAGAAAGGCATCGATTTTCTTTTGGTGGGCGCGTATTCCTTATTGGATGGAATTGGAGCTACCACGGATGGCGGGGCAAGATCGGGAGACGGAGAGTTTTACATCGGAAGCGCTGGATCAGATTGGCTCTTTGGCGATGTGCGCGGAGGAGATGCTGCGAAGGGATCACACGACTATGATCAGGCGAGCGCCGGGTTGATCGAACGCCATGAAATCGGTACGTCAAGCGGACTGGTCAGTGCAAAGTGGATAACCTGCTTTGATGGTGTTTCAAGGTGCAACGATGTGCTGAAGGCAATTAAAAATACGACGTCCGCTTCGAAGGAGTTTCTGGATCAACGGTCGGCCGAAGCGCGATTTCTCCGTGGACATTATTACTTTGAACTAAAAAAAATCTTCGATGGTGTTCCCTGGATCGACGAGAATACAACAGACTATAAACAACCGAATCAAACAGACATCTGGCCAAACATTGAAGCAGATTTTCAATACGCCCTAATACTTCCCTCATTACAATCTGAGGTTGGACGTGCAACGAGCGGAGCAGCGAAAGCATACCTGGCCAAGACCTATTTATTCCAACGGAAATTCGCCGAAGCCAAAATTCTATTGGATGACATTATAACAAGTGGACGATACGGCTTACTCGATTGTTTCCGTTATGCATCCGACATGGATCACAAAAATCAGAAAGAATCTTTATTTGCCGCGCAGACAATTGTGAACGACGGAAGCGCAGGAATCAATGGCAACTGGGGAGATATACTCAATCATCCGCTGGCATCCATTGAGGGGACATGCTGCGGCTTCTTCCAACCGTCATACGATCTTGTTAATGCGTTCAAAACTGATGTCAATGGGCTTCCACTTTTAGACGTTTACCAGGATGTAGAAATTACCAATGATTTTTATCCTACGCCGACTGATCCGGGTGAGGCTTATACACCGTATGCAGGCAATTTGGATCCGCGCGTGGATTGGACGGCAGGTAGAAGAGGAATTCCTTATCTTGATTGGGGTGTGCATCCAGGTGGTTCATGGATTAGAAACTCAAGTTTTGGCGGTCCATATTTACCCGTGAAAAGAAATTTTACAAAAGCGCAAAAAAGCATTGGAACAGACAGTGAGTCCTGGGCAGGAGGTGCATCAGCCGTTAACATTGAAATTATCCGTTATGCGGATGTACTTCTTTGGTCAGCCGAAGTAGAGGCTGAAATTGGAGACCTCGAAGTTGCCCGTGCGCGAATAAATGAAATAAGGAGACGTGCTGCTAGAAGTGAGTGTTTTGTCAAGACGCTAGATTCTAACGGGAAGCCTACTGCTACGCCAGCGGCGAACTACGTTATCGAAGAGTACATGACTCCCTGGACGGATAGGTCTTATTCAATGAAAGCAATAAAATTTGAAAGGCGTTTGGAATTGGCTATGGAAGGGCATCGATTTTTTGATCTTGTGAGGTGGGGCGAGGCAGATGTTGTGCTGAATCGTTATCTGGAGGTCGAGTCGCCCAAACGTCAACAGGCCTTGAAAGATGCCGTCTTTGTGAAAGGCAAGCATGAGTATTTGCCTATTCCCGAATCGGAGATAATCAA
>Ga0111538_10011257_pt1 | contig 11873 bp, 12 predicted proteins | sample SoiMethybrSBSTD1_FD_79669 | JGI IMG/M metagenome (GOLD analysis project Ga0111538, IMG submission 79669) | Bulk soil microbial communities from a Populus tree surrounding site in Tennessee, USA - Soil MetaG P. TD hybrid SBSTD1 (version 2)... | ecosystem: Environmental > Terrestrial > Soil >...
CAGCGCCTCGCCTTCACCCGCCTCGTCGTGCTGAAGCCCGATATCGTCATCATGGACGAGGCGACTTCCGCTCTCGACGAGGACGCGCAGGCCTCGATGATGGAGCTCTTTCGTCATGAGCTGAAGGACGTCACGCTCATCAGCGTCGGGCATCGGCCGGGGCTGGAGGAGTTCCACGAGCGCAAGCTCACCCTGCAGCGCCATCCGGGCCAGGCCCGGCAGCAGGCGCCGACCCGCCGGCGCCGTGGTGCACGGCTTCTGTCGCGCCTGCTGCGCCGCTCGCTGCGGCCGCGGCCGTCCCCCGACCCGAGCCGCTCCGACTAGGGCGCTCGCTTTTGGCGAGGATCAAAGCTATCCTCGCCGGCGAGGAGCGAGAGGATGGACCGCCGCCGCTTGGCCGCAATCCTGGTTGCCGATGTGGTTGGCTACTCTCGGCTCATGGAGCTCGATGAGAGCGGAACCCATGCCGCCCTCAAGCGGCGGCGATCCGAAATCTTCGATCCGCTCATCAAGGAGCATGCCGGCCGTCTGGTGAAATTCATGGGCGACGGCATGCTGGTCGAGTTTCCGAGCGCCGTCAGCGCCGTGTCCTGCGCCCTTGCCATCCAGAAGAGGATGGCCGAGGAGAACCGGCAGCTTCCCGAGGGGAAGCAGATCTCCTTGCGGATCGGCATCAATGTCGGCGACGTCATCGACGATGGTGCCGGCGACATCTTCGGCGAGGGGGTCAACATCGCCGCCCGCCTGGAGGGCCTGTCCGACTCTGGCCGCATCGCGATCAGCGGCATCGTGCATGACAGCCTCGGCAATCGCATCGAGGAGAGCTTTGCCGATGCCGGAGAGCACCAGCTCAAGAACATCAGCCGACCGGTTCACGTCTGGCGCTGGGCCCCGGGCGGCGTGGATGCGGTGGTGGCGCCCGCTCCCGCCAGGCCGGCTTCGGAGGAGCTGTCTATCCTTGTTCTGCCGTTCGTCAACCTGACGGGTGAGCCGCAGCAGGACCATTTCGTCGACGGCTTCACCGGCGACATCATCACCGAGCTCAACCGCTACAAGGGCTTGAGCGTTCGCGCCCGGCACACCTCGTTCCACTATCGCGGCAAGAACCCGGGGCTCGATGACCTCAGGCGCGAGCTTGGCATCGCCTATGTCATCGAAGGCAGCATCAGGCGATCGGGCACGCGGGTTCGCGTCAGCGCCCAGCTCGTCGAGGCTGCGAGCGCGCGCCATGTCTGGGCCGACCGCTATGATCGTGACCAGTCGGACCTGTTCACCATGCAGGACGAGCTGATCGCAGCGATCGCCTCGACCTTGGAAGGCCGGATGATCTCGGCGGGAGCCGCCTCGGCCCAGCGCAAGCGGATCGCCAATTGGAGCGCCTACGACTACTTCTTGAAGGCGCGCGAGCTCGGCAATGCGCACAAGGAGGACGAGGCGATTCCGTTTCTGATCAAGGCGACGACGCTCGATCCCGACTTCGCTCATGCTCACGCCTGGCTCGCCACCTGCCTGACCATCGCCTATATCCTGGAGCTTCGCCCCGCCCTCCTCAAGGATGCCCGCCTCGCCGCCGAGCGCGCGCTGGCGTTGGACAGTGCCGATGCGAGCTGCCACCACGCCATGGGAATGGTCTGCCTCTACAATCGTCAGCTCGAGCGTGCGATCAAGCATTTCGACCGCGCCGCCGCCTTGAATCCCCACGATGTCTCGATCTCGGGCGACCGCGCCCAATGCCTGCGCTTCCTGGGACAATTCGATGATGCCCTGGCAGTGGTGAATTCGGCGGTCGATCGCGATCCCTTTCCGCCTGTCTGGCTGCTCGGCGTGCGCGGTTCGATTCTGTTTCACATGGCGCATTATCGCGAGGCGCTCGACGCATTTTGGAGCATGCCCTACCGCCGGCACTTCAATCTTCTCTATTCCATCAGCGCCATGGGCCACCTGTCCGACATCGACGGTGCGCGGGCGGATATCGAGGCCTTGCGGGAGTTGAAGCCCGGCGTCCCGCTCGCCACGCTGATCGACTGGATGCCGTTCTCCGATCCCTCGCCGGCCGAGCGGCTGCGCCAGGGCCTCCACAAGGCGGGCCTGACCGAGTAATCCACAGCTGCCGCGGGCTTTCACGGCAATGCCGCCGCCCTTGCCGCGGCGCTGCCAAACTTTCGTGCTTTCTCACTTGTGGGGAAGGGACCGGTCGGAGGGGACATCATGAAAGCCATCGTCGCGATCTTGGGCATTGCCGCCACGATCGCCTGTGCGGCGACGCCCGCGCATGCCGGCCGGGCGGTCAACACCGCTCTCGGAACGCTGTCGGGCCTGGTCGTGTTCGGCCCGGTCGGCGCCGTCGCCGGCGCTGCCGTCGGCTACACCGCCGGCAAGGGCATCTCGTGCTCATGGGGCATGAAGTGTCGCAAGCCGGCGCGCCGCAGCTATCGCCGCCGCTGAGGCAACCGGGCCGGATCGTCGATCTTCGTGCCTAAAGCACGCTCGAGGCAGTCGGGACTTGCTGCGGTTGCCCTGGATCGACCCGTCCCGCGCCCTGATCCGCCGCATAGGCGGCCGCGATCAACCAGAAGGCGAAGGCCGTAACGAGCAGAAACATCGCGACCATCTCGACGAAAAACCTCAGATAACTTCCCGGTTCGGGTAAGTCTCGGAACTGCATCACTCACTCCCTAACTTACCAAGCTGGTCCTGCCACTCACGTCTCGCCGTCGGTTGTGCAATGCACCACTCGAACCGCGCTTGAACGGCTCGTTCATTTTCCATTCATCGCGCGGCGCCGGGGTCAACGCGCCTTGCCCGCCTCGGTTGCCTTGCGCACCTCGTTCAATTGCCCGCTTCGCACATCATAGATATAGCCATGGATCGGGATGCTCCCCGGCACCAGCGGATGGCTCCTGATCCGGGCGACGTCGTCGACGACGCTCTGTTCGAGATCGCCGAAAGCGAGCCACTTGACGAAGCGGCCATGCACCGAGCCAGGACCATGGCCATGATCGTGCCAGCCATTTTGATCGATGGCGGCGGTTTCCAGGCTCTTCTCCAGAAGGTCGCCCATCACCTCGTCGGTGAACAGCAGCATGCCGCAATCGGTGTGGTGGATCACGAACCACTCCCGCGTGCCGAGCAACTTGTATGAGATGACCAACGACCTGATCGCGTCGTCGCTCGCCCGGCCGCCGGCATTGCGGATCACATGGGCGTCGCCCTCCGACAATCCGGCATATTGGGCCGGGTCGAGCCTTGCATCCATGCAGGTGAGGATGGCGAAGCGGCGTGCCGGCGGCAGCGGCAGCTTTCCCTTGTCGCCGAAATTCGCCGCATAGCGCTTGTTCGCCTTGAGAACTTCGTCGACGAGCTTGGCCATCTCTGCCTCCTATCCGAGGTATCGTGAAGTCGAGATGTAGTTTCCTTTGTGCGTTGTGCCCGACTCTTCACGAAGTTGTGCGCTCTCTACTGGCAGTAGAAAGTCAAAACTGTGTAAGGACATGGGAATGCCACAATCCGCGGCCTGAATGGTCGAGGGGGGACTGGCCATCCGCGCCTCCAGCGGTGGCTATTGCCGGCGCACACGAAAGTTGGTCGTGTTCAAGAATCTCTCCACCAGTACCAAGCTGGCGCTGCTCTGCGGCACGTTCGTCCTTGCCATCGCGATTGCGATTTATGGCCTCGTCGCCGAGAAGGCGATCGCGATCGAGTTCGCCCGCAAGGAGCTCGTCGGCACCCGCTATCTCGAGACCATTCGCGCCGTCTACGGAGCATTGCTGACCGCTGAACGCCCCCCGCCGGCGGAGAAGATGTTCTCGGCACTTGCCGCGGCCGAGGCCGATGCCGCCGGGAAGCTGCAGACGGCCGAGCTCAATCGGGAGCTTGTCGCAGCCCTGCGTCATCTTTGGGTCGGCGAGCCGCAAGAGGGGCGCACCGGCGCCCGGTTCCTGGCGGCGCTCGCGGCCGCTCGGCGCCTGGCGAGCCGGGTCGGCGACGACTCGAACCTCACGCTCGATCCCGATCTCGACACCTATTATCTCCAGAACGTCGCGGTGAAAGGCTTGCCGGCGATTCTCGGGCATCTCGGCGAGTCGCAGTCTCTCGTCTCCGCACCCCTCGCCGCGATCTCCGCGATCGACGACCGCAGGATCAGGCTGCTCGTCCTCGGCGGTCTCATCGATGCTGCGCTCGACGACCTGCACGCCGATCTCGATGCCGGCTCGCGCCTTCCTGCCGGCCATCTGAAGCAACGGCTCGGACCGAAGCTCGACGGGATGGCGGGCAGCATTCGCGCCTATCTCGACACGCTGGATCGCCACGTTGGCGGCGAGCCGCTTCAGGTGATCGCGCTTGCCGGCGCCGATCCGAAATTCGCCGCAGCCGTCCGAAGCACCCTCGACCTTTGGGCCTCCACCGAGGTCGAGCTGGCACGACTCCTGTCGGAGCGGATCGAGCTGCTGCTCGGCCGCCTCTGGTTCAGCCTGCTGATCACCGGTGCCATCGCCTCGATCAGCATCGTCATCGCGCTGATGACGCATCGCCACATCGTGAAGCCGCTCGAGAGACTCGAAAGCGTTGCCAGGACGGTGAGGGAGACCGGCGATTACAGTCTGCGGACGGATCATCGTGCCAATGACGAGCTCGGGCGCCTCTCTCTGGCTTTCAACGACATGATGAGCGAGCTCGCCGAGGCGCGCGAGCGCGAATTCGTGGATCATGCGCGTGTCGCCGCGGTCCATGCCGAGCTCGCCCGCGCCGCCCGGCTGACCACCATGGGCGAAATGACGGCCTCGATCGCCCACGAGATCAATCAGCCGATCGCCGCAATCGTCGCCAGCGCCAATGCCGGCCTGCGCTGGCTTGCCAATGCCGTCCCCGATCTCGACGAGGCACGCGCCGCGCTGAAGCGGATCAGCGCCGACGGCCATCGTGCCGGCCAGGTGATGAAGAGCGTCCGCAGCATGTTCAAGGACAAGAGCGCCAAGGTCGGCACCGACGTGAACGAGCTGATCGGCGAGGTCTTGGCGCTGCTGCAGCGCGATCTTCAGAAGCACGCGATCGAAGTCCGGACCGAGCTGGCGGGAGAGCTTCCGCAGATCATGGCCGATCCGGTCCAGCTGCAGCAGGTCCTGCTCAACTTGATCTCCAATGCGATCGAGGCCATGGCCGCAGTCGAGGATCGCCGGGGCGTTCTGAAAATCGCGTCGAGCCTCGATCGGGCAGGCCATGTCCTGATCACCGTCACGGATTCGGGAACGGGCATCGATCCGGAGCACCAGGACCGCATCTTCGAAGCGTTCTTCTCCACCAAATCCAGCGGCATGGGCATGGGACTGTCGATCTGCCGGTCGATCGTCCAGTCGCATGGCGGGCAATTGTCGGCTGCCCCCGCCACGCCCTGCGGCTCGACCTTCTCGATTCTGCTGCCGCGGGATGGAAGCGCATGAGCGAGGCCCATTCCGAAGCGGTGCCGATGGTGTTCATCGTCGATGACGATGAATCGCTGCGGGAGTCGCTCGGCAGCCTCTTCCGCTCCGTCGGCCTTAGGACGGAGCTGTTCGGGACGGCGCCGGAGTTCCTCGGCGCGGCATTGCCGGACGTGCCGAGCTGCCTTGTCCTCGATGTCAGGCTCCCGGGGTTGAGCGGGCTCGACTTTCAGTCGGAGCTCATCCGCGCCGATGTTCGCATTCCCATCATCTTCATGACCGGCCACGGCGATATTCCGATGAGCGTGCGGGCGATGAAGGCCGGTGCGGTCGAGTTTCTCACCAAGCCATTTCGTGACCAGGACATGCTCGACGCCGTCCAGCTCGCTCTCGCCAAGGATCGCATCCGCTGTGAGAGCGAGCAGGCCAATATCGACCTGAAGTCGCGGTTCGCCGGATTGACCAAGCGTGAAAGGGAGGTGATGGCGCTGGTCACCGCCGGCCTGATGAACAAGCAGATCGCGGCCCGGATCGGATTGAGCGAGATCACCGTCAAGGTGCATCGCGGCAATGTCGTTCGCAAGATGGGTGCGCGATCCCTGGCCGAGCTCGTCAAGATGGCCGAGACGCTGGGCATCAACGACGACGCCGCGGACAATTCCTATACCCAAGTATAATTTCGGGACTCGTCGCGGCCATCCAACCTCCCGGGTCGAGCGGCCGAATCGCCGCGCCGTGCCTAGAGGGAAATGGCTTGGCCGAAACTCCGAAGATCGCAATCGTCGACGACAATGAATCCGTGCGTGAAGCCACCAAGGACCTGATCAGGTCCCTGGGTTACCGGGCGGTGACATTCGCATCTGCCGAGGAGTATCTGAGCTCCGGCCAGGTCGACGAGACATCCTGCCTCATAACCGATGTCGAAATGCCAGGCTTGAACGGCATGGAGCTGCAGAGCCTCCTGACGTCCCAGGGGCGCCGCTTTCCGATCATCTTCATCACCGCCTATCCTGCCGAGCGCGTCCGGCAGCGCGTCGAAAGGGCAGGCGCCAGTGGGTTTTTCGCCAAGCCCTTCGATGAGGAGAGCTTCATCGGCTGCCTCAACGATGCGCTCGAGGCCGGCCCCTGATCGGTCGAGTCTATACCAAGGTATAGATTTTTATCTCAAGCGATGAGACCCCGATACTCAAGTACACTGTCGTCGCTTCCTTTGCCCTTCTAGTCTCCCAATCGACCGGAACATTGGAAGGGAGGCCAGTTTGTTCAGGATCGTGGCAGTTTCGGCATTTCTGCTGGGCATCTGGCCATTCGGCGTTGCTCAAGTCACCGGCGCCTCGAACCCGCCTGTGGGTTTCAGCAACACCGACGACGGCCGTAACGTGACCTCGATTGCCAAGAATCAGATCTATCCGCTCAAGGTCGAGCTGATGCGCGACCCCTGCGCCGTCGCCTTCTGCATCGCCATCTGAGCGAACCGTCCCCAACCCGGCTCCACCCCATCCCCCCTCTCGACAAGCGAGCCGGAAACTGAAAGGCCCTCTCCCCCGCGAGGGCCTTTCTCATTGGGCCTCCCGGGCGGTTCGGGCGATCTCGGCTTCCAGTTCGGCGATTCTTCTGTCGCGTTTCGCGAGAGCCTCCGCGACATCGGCCGCCTCGAAGCGCTGCGGGATGTGCTGCGAGCAATTTACGTCGAAGGCCGAGACGGTGAACAGGATGACCTGTTCCGGCCGTGCCTGGTAGCCGACCGGCATCAGCTTCGCCGTCAGCTCTCGATCGCCTTCCACGACGCGCGCTTCACCCCAGATCTTGATCCGTCGGCGCGTCGCATAGTCGATGAGAAAGAGTTGCGCCTTGGGGTTTTCCGATAGGTTTCCGAGCGTGATGTATTGGCGATTTCCGGTGTAGTCGGCGAATCCGATCGTCCGCGCGTCGAGCACCTTGAGAAACCCCGCCGGCCCGCCGCGATGCTGCACATAGGGCTGCCCCTGAAGACTCGCCGTCGCCAGGAAGGCGCTGGTCTGTGCCGCGATGAAGGCCGCGAGCTCCGGCGTGACGGTGCTCTTCCAGGCGTCGCGTTCCTCGAGCCGCCGATAGGAGTGGCGCGATCCCTTGCGCGCTTGCGCGGCCTTGACCGCCGGTGTGAATGCGACGTCGCTGGTGAAGTTCTTGCTGTGGTTCATCGGAATGGCGCACCAAGCCGTAGGTGAAACATCCTCCTGGACATAGATTGCCCGATGCTTTGAGATAATAGCCCATCGTTGCAAATGACTGTTGCGGATCTTGAAACAATGGATCGCATCGATTCCTTGACGCTGTTCCTTTCGATCGTCGACCACGGGACGTTCGCCGCCGCCGCCCGCCGCGTCGGACAGTCTCCCGCCACTGCCAGCCGGGCGGTCGGTGAGCTCGAGTCGGCTCTCGGCGTTCGCTTGCTTGAGCGCACGACCCGCAAGCTGGCGCTGACCGATGCCGGAATGCGCCTCGCGGAGCATTTGCGTCGCATCCTGCCCGATTTCGAGCACGCCATCCGGGACGTTGCCGGTCAGTCCGCTGTCCCAACCGGGCGGCTCCGGATCTCGGCGCCGCGGCTGTTCGGCCGGATGCATGTCATGCCTCTCGTCTACGCCTATCTCGACACCTATCGCGCGGCGCGGGTCGAACTCAGCCTGTCGGACCGGTTCGTCGATCTGCTGGAGGACGGCATCGATCTCGCCTTGCGCATCGGAGAGCTTCCGCAATCGTCGCTCGTCGCCCGCCGTCTCGGAGCCGTTCGCCGCGTCGTGGTCGCGAGCCCCGACTATCTGAAGCGGGCCGGCACGCCCGATGCCCCCGAGGCACTGGCCGGCCACGAGATCATCGCGGTCACCCCACAACCCGGCGATGTTCAATGGCGGTTCCAGGCTCGCAACGCCAAGCCCCAGACCATGAAGCTCAAGCCGCGCCTCCAGGTCGACCAGATGGAGGTTGCCATCGACGCTGCAGCGGACGGGAGGGGCATCGCGGCTGTTCTGTCGTATCAGGTCGAGCAGCCGATACGCACCGGCAGGCTTGTCCGAATTCTCAAGACCTTCGAGCCGCCGGTATTGCCGGTCCACTTCGTGTTCCCGACCGCTCGGCTGATGGCGCCGAACGTTCGCGCATTCCTGGATCTCGCGGGGCCTCGATTGGCCAGGCTAAAGGCGCTTCGGGAGGAGTAGCCCTGGGGAACATACCACGGGTAGGAGCGCGCTTCGGAAACCTACCAGCCAATGTGGAACGGCCGGTTCGTCGTGGTTCAACTTCGCCTCTTTTCGTCGCCGCCCGCTCGTCCTACGCTGAAAAGCACGAGAATTCCGCTCACGGAACGATGAACGCGGAGGAAGCATGATACCCGCAGCCTTCACCTACCACCGACCAGCCAGCGTTGCCGAGGCCGTCAGGCTGCTCGCCGAGCTGGGCGACGACGCCCGGCCTCTTGCCGGCGGCCACAGCCTCGTCCCGATGATGAAGTTGCGGCTCGCGAGCCCCGAGCATCTCGTCGATCTGCACGGCATCGGCACGCTCAAGGGCGCAAGCCGCGAGGCCGACCGGATCGTCATCGGTGCGATGACGACCCAGCATGAGCTGCTCCATTCCGACCTCGCTCTGACGGCCGTGCCGATCCTCCGTGAGACGATCATGCAGGTTGCCGACCCGCAGGTGCGCTATCGCGGCACGGTGGGCGGCAACGTCGCCAATGGCGACCCTGGCAACGACCTGCCGGCCCTGATGATGACCCTCGGCGCCGATTATCGGCTCGAGGGCCCGGCCGGAGCCCGCACTGTGGCCGCCCGGGATTTCTATCAGGGAGCCTATGCCACCGTGCTCGCGCCGGGCGAGATCCTGACCGCGGTCTCGATTCCCGTTCCCCCGCCTGGTCACGGCTATGCCTATGAGAAGTTGAAGCGCAAGGTCGGCGACTATGCCACCGCGGCGGCAGCCGTCATTCTGACGATGCGCGGCGGCACGGTCGCAACCTGCTCGATCGGGCTGACCAACCTTGCCGACACGCCGTTGCTCGCCGACAAGGCAGCCTCCTTGGTGGTTGGAACGACACTCGACGACGCCACCTTGCGAAGCGCCGGCGCCGCCGCCGCTGCGATCATGGCGCCGGCCGCCGATGGCCGCGGCCCGTCCGACTATCGAAAGCATGTCGGTGGCATCATGGTGATGCGCGCATTGAAGCGCGCTGCCGAACAGGCCCGTTGAGGAGCGATCCCATGCCAAGCCAGACAAAGAAAACCCAGATCGGCATGATGGTGAATGGTGCGCAGGTGGACGGGCTGGTCGAGCCGCGCCTGCTGCTGGTCCACTTCATTCGTGAAAATCTTCAGCTCACCGGCACTCATATCGGCTGCGAGACCACCCATTGCGGCGCCTGCACGGTCGACTGCGACGGCATGTCGGTGAAGAGTTGCACCATCTTCGCCATCCAGGCGGACGGCTGCGAGATCACCACGATCGAGGGGATGGCAAATCCCGACGGCACGCTGTCGGCGCTGCAGGAGGGCTTCCGCATGATGCATGGCCTGCAATGCGGCTTCTGCACGCCTGGAATGATCATGCGGGCGCACCGGCTGCTGAAGGAGAATCCGAACCCCGACGATGCGGAGATCCGTCACGGAATCTCCGGCAATCTCTGCCGCTGCACGGGTTACCAGAACATCGTCAAGGCGATCCGTTATGCCGCCGCCAAGATCAATGGCACCGAGTTTCAGGAGGCCGCCGAATGAACGACATGACCCCGACGCGGGAAGAACGCGAGGCCAAGCTGGAGGGCATGGGTTGCAAGCGCAAGCGTGTCGAGGACATCCGCTTCACCCAGGGCAAAGGCAATTACGTCGATGACCTGAAGCTGCCCGGCATGCTGCATGGCGACTTCGTGCGCTCGCCATATGCGCATGCGCTCGTCAAGTCGATCGACGCCGAGAAGGCGCTGAAGGTGCCAGGCGTCCTTGCGGTGATCACCGCGGAGACCCTGAAGACCGTCAACCTCGCATGGATGCCGACGCTTGCCGGCGATGTCCAGATGGTCCTCGCCGACGGCAAGGTGCTGTTCCAGGGTCAGGAGGTCGCCTTCGTCGTCGCCACCGACCGCTATGCGGCCGATGACGGCATCAATGCCGTCGAGATCGAGTACGAGGAGCTTCCGGTTCTCATCGATCCGTTCAAGGCGATGGATGCCGGCGCCCCGGTGCTGCGCGAGGACATCAAGGACAGCACCAAGGGCGCGCATGGGCCGCGCCGGCACTACAACCATATCTTCGAATGGACCGTCGGAGACAAGGACCTGACCGACGCTGCATTCCGCAAGGCCGACGTGACCATCAAGGAGCTCATCTCCTATCATCGGACGCACCCGGCACCTCTGGAGACCTGCCAGTGCGTGTGCTCCTTCGACAAGGTCAAGGGCGAGCTGACGATCTGGGGGACTTTCCAGGCGCCCCATGTCATCCGCACCGTCGTATCGCTGATCGCCAAGCTGCCGGAGCAGAAGATCCACGTCATCTCGCCCGACATCGGCGGCGGTTTCGGCAACAAGGTCGGCGCTTATCCGGGCTATATCTGTGCTGCGGTCGCGTCGATCGTCACCGGCAAGCCGGTGAAATGGGTCGAGGACCGGATGGAGAACCTCACGGCGACGTCCTTTGCGCGCGACTATCACATGACGACCGAGATCGCGGCGACCAAGGACGGCAGGGTTACCGGCCTGCGGGTTCATGTGCTGGCCGACCATGGCGCGTTCGACGCCTGCGCCGACCCTTCCAAATGGCCGGCCGGCTTCTTCAACATCGTCACCGGCTCCTATGACTTCCCGGTCGCGCATCTCGCCGTCGATGGCGTTTACACCAACAAGGCGCCGGGCGGGGTTGCCTATCGCTGCTCCTTCCGGGTGACCGAGGCGGCCTATTGCATCGAGCGCGCCATGGACATCCTGGCGCAGAAGCTCGGCATGGATCCGGCGGAGCTCAGGCTGAAGAACTTCATCAAGCCCGAGCAGTTCCCCTATCACTCGGCGCTCGGCTGGGAGTATGACTCCGGCGACTACCACACCGCCATGCGCAAGGCGATGGAGACCGTCGACTATCCGGGGTTGCGGGCCGAGCAGGCGGAGAAGCGCGCTGCCTTCAAACGCGGCGAGACCCGCGAGATCATGGGCATCGGCGTTTCCTTCTTCACCGAGATCGTCGGCGCCGGACCGTCGAAGAACTGCGACATCCTCGGCATCGCCATGTTCGACTCCTGCGAGATCCGCATGCACCCGACCGGTGCCGGCATCGCGCGCATGGGCACCAAGAGCCAGGGCCAGGGTCACGAGACCACCTGGGCCCAGATCATCGCCACCGAGATCGGCATTCCCGCCGACAACATCATGGTGGAGGAGGGCAACACCGACACCGCGCCCTATGGGCTCGGCACCTACGGCTCGCGCTCGAC
>Ga0111538_10011259_pt1 | contig 11870 bp, 10 predicted proteins | sample SoiMethybrSBSTD1_FD_79669 | JGI IMG/M metagenome (GOLD analysis project Ga0111538, IMG submission 79669) | Bulk soil microbial communities from a Populus tree surrounding site in Tennessee, USA - Soil MetaG P. TD hybrid SBSTD1 (version 2)... | ecosystem: Environmental > Terrestrial > Soil >...
CTGCGTTGCGGTCGGCGAGCTCTTCGAGGCCGCGCATGTAGTTGCGTGCGGCGGCCCGCAAGGCGGCGCGCTCGCGCTTGGCCCACGCGGGCACCTTCAGCTTGCGGATCACAGAGTCCTGATCCGCCCACACCGCCGCGCTGGCCGACGGGTCGCTTCCCGCAGCCTTCTCGCGCCTGTTGTTGCGAGCGATCATCCGCTGCACCTGCTCCGCCGCCACCGGCGCGCGCAGCGCGTTGACGATCCGTCGCACTTGCTTGCGCGTGACGCACTCGCGGAGCCCGGCGCGCCGCGCCGACTTGGCGACCGCCCGCAGCTTCCGCTCGAGGACCGTGATCGTGCGGTCGAGCCGGGGGACGTTCATCGCCCGCCCGGCGCGCGCCAGATCGGCGAGCGGTCGATCGAGTGAGCCCATGTCCTCGACGAACCGCTGGTCCGGCCGCCCCGGTAGGCGACCCGCATCCGCGACGGCTTCGCGCGCGTCGCGCACGGTGGTCCGCACGCGCCGGCGCATCTCTTTGAGGTCCATGAACCACGCGCGCGCGACGAGCGGCTCGGTGATCTGACCGCACGCCCGTTCCGCGGTCGGACGCCAGTCGGTCTCCGCCGTTCGCTCCGGCGGCGTCGCCTTCGTCTTGGCCTCTCCCCCGCACCCCGAGAGCACCGCCAGCGTGGCGGCGATCATCGCGATCCTTCGCACGAGCGAGCGTGTACCCGCTTGGTCAGGAAATCAGACCGGCAGCGCGAGCTGGCCGGCGGGAGCGGGCGGCGCGCGGCGCGCGTCCGGCTCGACGTCCTCGAACCCGGCGACCCGCACGCCGAGGAGGCGCACCGGCCGGGGCGGCGCGTAGGCGCGCAGGAGATCCAACGCCGTCTCGGTCACGAGCGCGGTGTCGTGCGTCGGGCCGTCGACCGTGCGCGCGCGCGTGACCGTGGTCCAGTCGTCGAGGCGGACCTTGATCGCGATCGTGCGCCCGCGGCGGCCGCGCCGCTGCAGCCCCTCGCACAGCTCGCGCGACATCTCGCGCAGGAACCCCTCCAGCTGCTCGAGCTCGCCGACGTCCGCGTCGAAGGTGCGCTCCGTCGAGTACGACTTCGCCGCCACCGGCTCGGTGTGGACCTCGGAGTCGTCCTCGAACAGCGCGCGGGCCTTCAGGAACCGGGCGGTGTTCGAGCCGAAGCGCGTGGCGAGCTTGGCCTCGTCGGCCTGCTGGAGGTGCCCGAGCGTGCGGATCCCGAGCGCCGCGAGCCGCTCGGCGGTCTTGGGGCCGATCCCGGGAACGCGGCTCGTCGGTGAGGTCGCGAACCGCACGCACGCCTCCTCGCGGCCCATCGCGACGAACCCGGCCGGCTTGCCGAGGTCGCTGCAGCACTTGGCTACGAGCCGCGAGGGTCCGACCCCGACCGAGATCTGGATCCCGGTCTGCTCCTTCACCGTCGCGATCACCTCGCGCAGCACGCGCAGCGGCTTCTCCACGCCGGTGAGGTCGGCGTACCCCTCGTCGATCCCGATCTGCTGCACGCGGTCGAGCCCTTCGCCGACGAGCTCCCACACGCGCTTGGACGTCTCGCGGTAGGCCGTGAAGTCGGGCGGGATGACGGTCGCGTCCGGGCACAGCCGCCTGGCGCGCGAGGCCGGCATCGCCGATCCGACGCCGAACTCGCGCGCCTCGTAGCTCGCGGTGGTCACGACCGCGCGCGGGCCGCTACCGGCCACGATGACCGGCTTGCCCACCAGCTCCGGCCGGCGCAGGAGCTCGACGGTCGCGTAGAACGCGTCGCAGTCGAGGTGGGCGATCACGCGCTTCACGCGAACAAATGTACGCGTGGCGCCGGATCCACCTAGCGCGTGGTCAGGATCGTCCCGTGGCCGTGGAAGTGCAGCCGGCGCGCCGTGCGCTCCGTGAGGTCGAACTCGCGTCCGGCGACGTAGGGACCGCGATCGATCACGCGCACGGTGACGCTGCGGCCGCGATGGCGGAGCGTGAGCTTGGCGCCGCACGGCAGCGTCTTGTGCGCAACGCCGAGCTTGCGCGGCGTGAGGGTCCCGCCGCAGCCCAGGTGGTTGCCGTACAGGCCGGGCCCGTACCAGGAGGCATACGCGCGGCGGTAGCCGTTCAGGCGCCCGATCCGCTGCGCGACGCCGTTCACGCTCACGCGCGCGAACAGGCTCATCGGCCGCCGCACGCGATCGCGCAGGACGTAGCGACCGGTCGCGGTCGTCCGGTCGCGCGCGATCGTCCGCCAGCGGCCGTGCCGGCGGACCTGCAGCGTCGCGACGCCAGGCTGCGCGCTGCCGATCACGGCGGCGCGGTCGCCGACGTGCACGTGCATGCGTTTCTTGAGCACGGCGGCGTCGGCATCGGCAAGTGGAATTGTCAGCGCGCACGCCGCAACGGCGGCGGCACGCGGGATCACGCGCGGTCGCAAGACCTACCTCCTCGGTACGTGGGCAGGGGCGTACGTCGTCCTCCAGCCCCCACAGACGAAGCGGGGCACCCTAGAAGGAGACCTGGTCGCGACGTGTGAGCAGGGTCACGCGGCGTTCTTGACCGGCTCGGGGACGTAGACTGGCGGCGCGGTGGCCAATCCCGACCGTCTCACCGGCCTCGACGCCTCCTTCCTCGCCCTCGAGAAGGACGGCGCGCACATGCACGTGGGCTCAGTCCTCGTGTTCGACGGCGAGGCGCCCCACTACGACGACTTCCTCGCCGCGATCGAGAGCCGCCTGCACCAGGTTCCGCGCTACCGGCAGAAGCTGGCGTTCCCGCCGCTCGCGCAGGCGCGCCCCGTGTGGGTCGACGACCCGCACTTCAACGTCGCGTACCACGTCCGCCACACGGCGCTGCCGGCACCCGCGGGCGAGCAGCAGCTGCGCAAGCTCGCCGGGCGCGTGTTCTCCCAGCAGCTCGACCGCTCGAAGCCGCTGTGGGAGATCTGGCTCGTCAACCGCGTCGGCGACGATCAGTTCGCGCTCGTGTGCAAGACCCACCACGCGCTGGTCGACGGCATCTCGGGCGTCGACATCATGACCGTCCTGTTCGATCTCGAACCGGACCCGCCGGAGCGCGATCCGGGGCCGGCCTGGTATCCGCGGCCGGAGCCGAGCGGCGCCTCCCTGCTCGGCGATGCCGTGACCGAGCTCGTCTCCGCCCCGGTCGACGCGGGCCGCTCCGTGCTCGGCGTGCTGTCGGATCCGCGCAAGGCGGGCGCCGCGGCCGGACGCACCGTCGCCGGGCTGGCCTCGATGGCCGCAGCGGGCATCGGCGGCGCACCGCCGAGCCCGCTCAACACGCGGATCGGGCCGCATCGCCGGTTCGCATGGGTCGAGAGCGACCTGCAGCGCTTCAAGGCGATCAAGGGCGCGCTCGGCGGCACGGTCAACGACGTCGTGCTGGCCGTCGTGACCGGCGCGCTGCGCGACCACCTGCTACGCCGCGGCCGCGATCCGTCCGGCGTCGAGCTGAAGGCGATGGTGCCGGTGTCGATCCGCGCGGAGACCGAGCGCGGCGCGCTCGGCAACAAGGTGGCGGCGATCTACGCGCCGCTGCCGGTCGGCATCGCCGATCCGCGCGAGCGGCTGAAGACGATCCACGAGGCGCTCAGCCACCTCAAGCACTCCGGTCAGGCGGTCGGCGCCGAACGGATCACGCAGCTCGCCGGGTTCGCCGTGCCGACCGTGCTCAACCAGGCCGCCCGCCTGCAGAGCCGCCAGCGCTTCTTCAACCTCACGGTCACCAACGTGCCCGGCCCGCAGTTCCCGCTCTACATGCTCGGCCGCAAGCTGAACGCGTTCTATCCGATGGTTCCCGTGGTGCTGAACACCGCGCTGGGCATCGCGATCATGTCCTACGACGGGAAGATCTTCTTCGGGCTGCTCGGCGACTACGACGCGATGGATGACCTGGACGAGTTCGCCGCCGACCTGCGGTCCGCACTCGACGAGCTGTCGAGCGCCGCCGGCGTCCCGCCCAGCAACGGACGGCGCAGCGGACGCGCCCGCCCGGCGTCGAGGCGGACCAAGAGCCGGGCTTGAGACGGGCGCTGCCGGCCGTCGCGGGCGTGGCCCTCGCGGTCGCCGTGGTCGCCGCCGTGTTCCTGATCGCCAGCGGCCGCGACGACTCGCAGCTGGCCGGCCCGCAGGGTCCCGGCGAGCTGCAGCCCAACCGCGGCGCGAGCCATTCCGGGCCGGCCCAGGCGTCCAGCGAAGATCCGCCGACCAGCGGGACGCACGAGCCGCGGCTGGTCACGCGCGACCGGCGGCCGATCACCGACGACCAGCTCATCCACGCGCTCGAGCTCGGCGACGTGGTGATCCTCTACGACGCGCGCCGGCCGCCGCTGGCGCTGGAGCGGCTGCAGGAGGAGATGATGGGCGGGCCGTTCGACGCCGAGGTCGCGGCGGCCGGACAGGCGGTGATCCTGGCCCGGCGGGCGGGCGCGGGGCCGGCGACGGCGCTCGCGTGGCGGCGGATCCTGCGTGTGGACGACCCGTCGGATTCGAAGCTGCGTGACTTCACCGAGTTTTGGCTGGGCCGCGGCCTGCAACCATGAGAGACATGACCGGCACGATCCCGCCGCTTCGCCTGGCCCTGGCGCAGATCAACAGCCGCGTGGGCGACATCGAGGGCAACGCGGCGAAGATCTCCTCGTATCTCGAGCGCGCACGTGAGGCGCGGGCCGAGCTCGTCCTGTTCCCCGAGCTGGCGCTGACCGGCTATCCGCCCGAGGACCTGCTGCTCAAGGAGCACTTCCTGCAGGCGGCGCGGGAGGCGCTCGGCGAGCTCGCGCGTGAGGCCGAGGGGATCGTGGCGCTGGTCGGGTTCCCGGAGCGCGTCGACGACGCGTACAACGCCCTGGCCGTGCTGGCCGAGGGCGAGCTCAAAGCCGTCTACCGCAAGTCCGTGCTCCCGAACTACGGCGTGTTCGACGAGCAGCGCTACTTCCAGGTCGGCGAGGGCGGCGCCGTGTTGGACCTCGGCGGTGCCCGGTTGGGGCTGACGATCTGCGAGGACATCTGGACGCCCGGTCCGCCCGCCTCCGACGAGGCGCTGGCGGGCGCCGCGCTGATTCTCAACGCGTCGGCGTCGCCGTACCACGCGGGCAAGGGCGTCGAGCGCGAGCGGATGCTGATCCAGCGCGCGCGGGACAACCTCGCCGCGGTGGCGTTCACGAACATCGTGGGCGGCCAGGACGAGCTGATCTTCGACGGCCATTCCCTCCTGCTCGATCACGAGGGGACGGTGCTGGCGCGGGCGCCGCAGTTCGCCGAGGCGCTGACGGTCGCGGCCGTCGATCTGCAGGCGGCGATGACCGCGCGGCTGCGCGACACGCGCCTGCGGCCACCGGTGCGGCGCGCGCTGCCGGAAGTGCGGCAGCTGGGCTCGCTGGCGCGGCGCGAGGACGTCGGCGACGACATGCCCGGCGGCGACGTGGCGGCGTTGCTCGAGCCTGAGGCCGAGGTGTATGCGGCACTCGTGCTCGGCACGCGCGACTACGTCGAGAAGAACGGCTTCAAGCACGTCGTGATCGGGTTGTCCGGCGGGATCGACTCGACGCTCGTGCTGCTGATCGCCGCCGACGCGCTGGGCGCGGACTGCGTGACCGCGGTGACGATGCCGTCGCGCTACTCGTCGTCGGGGACGCGTGACGACGCGAAGGTGCTGGCCGACAACCTCGGCATCGAGTTGCACGAGATCGCGATCGGGTCGGCGATGGAGACCTACGACGAGCTGCTCGCCCCGCGGTTCGAGGGCCGCGATCCCGACATCACCGAGGAGAACCTGCAGGCGCGCATCCGCGGCAACCTGCTGATGGCGCTGTCGAACAAGTTCGGCTGGCTGGTGCTGACGACCGGCAACAAGTCCGAGAACGCGGTCGGCTACTCGACGCTGTATGGCGACTCGGCCGGCGGCTTCGCGGTCATCAAGGACGTGCCGAAGACGCTCGTGTACCGGCTCGTCGACTTCCGCAACGCCCGCGACGACGCGCATCCGGTTCCGCAATCGATCATCGACCGGCCGCCGAGCGCGGAGCTGCGCGACGACCAGCGCGACGCCGACTCGCTGCCGGACTACGACACGTTGGACGCGATCCTCGAGGCCTACATCGAGGAGGACGCCGATCCCGACCAGCTCGAGCGGGCGGGGTTCCCGCGCGAGGCGGTCGAGAAGGTGATCGCGTTGGTGGATCGCGCGGAGTACAAGCGCCGCCAGGCCCCGCCCGGGATCAAGATCACCCCGCGCGCGTTCGGGCGCGACCGGCGGATGCCGATCACGAACGCCTACCGGCCGCGGCGGCGTCCGGTCGTGCTCTAGCTCGAGACAGGGCGGATGTTCGCGTTGTGGTGGAAGGCGTTCTCAGGGTCGTACGCGGCCTTGACCTCGGCGAGTCGCCGGTAGATCCGATCGCCGTATGCCTCTCGAACCCGGCCGGAGCCGTCGTCGGCATCCAGGAAATTGACGTAGACGCCGGCACGGTGCGGCTCGAGGGCCTGGAGGAACCGCCGCGCCCACGCGGGCTCGGTGGCACCGTGCGTGCCGGACTCGTCAGGGAGCCACACGGCGTCGATGATGATGTTGTGGGCCACGTCGCGGCCGGCGTAGGCGGTAGCGTCATACGGAACTCGCGCGACGGCGCCTCCCATGTGGAACATCGCCGCGTACGAGCGGGCCGAGCGGGCGGCGTAGGCGTGATCGGCTATGACGGCGATCGCGGCGTCGGAGAGTCCGGCGAGGTTCGTCGCCTTCCAGTAGTAGTGCCAGCCGTGGAGGACCGTGTCGTCCATGCCGCCCTGGAAGGCGGCATAGCGTGAGGGCGCGAGCAGGTCGACCAGCGGCGTCCCGAACCGGCGAAGGTCTCGCACCGCGCGCTTGCCGTCTTCGATGGCCCCGGCGTAGCAGCAGGCGACGGCGACGGCCGGACGCCAATGCAGGTCCTCGGGGATGTCCGGCAGTGGCGGGACGGTGCCGAGCCTGACGACGCTGCCGAGCTCGTCGGGCGCGTCAGCGGCGAAGTCCCGGTAGAAGCGCAGCACATCGGTGGTGTCGTCGGCCGCCCAGAAGACTGGCCCGGCCATCACCAATGGGCCGACGGGGTGCAACGAGAACCGGAACGCGGTGACGACGCCGAAGTTGCCACCGCCGCCTCGCAGTGCCCAGAACAAGTCGGGGTGCTCGTCGGCGGACGCCCGGACGACGCTGCCCTCGGCTGTGACCACCTCGACGGCAAGTAGGTTGTCGACGGCGAGCCCGTACTTGCGCATGAGAAAGCCGATGCCGCCGCCGAGCGTGAGGCCGGCAACGCCGGTGTGGCCGATGATGCCTCCGGTGGTCGCCAGGCCGTGGGCTTGCGTCTCGTGGTCGACGTCGCCCCACAGGGCGCCGCCCTGCACCCAGGCCGTGCGGCGTGCGGGGTCGACCGACACGGCGCGCATCTCCGAGAGGTCGATGACCACTCCGTGGTCGCACAGCGCGGTGCCGGCCACGTTGTGGCCCCCGCCGCGTACCGCGATCTCCAGATCGTTTTCGCGCGCGAACCGCACCGCGGCGACGACATCGGCAACGCCCGTGCAGCGCGCGATGCAGGTCGGATGGCGGTCGATCGCACCGTTCCAGATCCGGCGCGCGGTGTCGTAGCCGGGGCTGGCCGGCAGGAGTACCTCGCCGCGGAACTCATCGATCGCGATTGGTGGTGATGTCTGGGTAACGGTCATCGCGACCGACCGTCCCACCAGGCGCCGTGGGCGGGCTAGTTCTACTTTCGAACCAAGCGGTTCGAGTACCAGACGTACCGCAGATCGGCGGTTAGCATGGAGGCGCAATGCGCGGTTACGCGCAGTACTGCCCGGTCGCCAAGGCCAGTGAGGTGCTTGGGGATCGTTGGATGCTTCTGATCGTGCGCGAGATGCTCGGTGGCGCGAGCGGTTTCAACGAGCTCCAACGTGGTCTCCCGGGTATCTCGCGCTCGGTCCTCACCGAGCGCATGCGCGCGCTCGAGCGCGCTGAGGTCATCGAGCGCAGGACGGGTCCCAAAGGCCGTACCCTTGAATATCGCCTCACGCCCGCCGGCCGTGACCTCCAGCCGGTCGTGCAGGCCATCGGCGAGTGGGGGGCGACGTGGTCGATCGCCGAGCCGCGTCCGGGCGAACTCGATCCCTACCTGTTGATCGTATGGATGGCCCGTCACGTCGATCGCCCACGGCTCCCGACCAACCGAACCGTGGTTCAGTTCGACTTTCGCGACCCCAAGGAGCGCTACTGGATGGTCCTCGAGCCCTCCGAGGTCTCAGTCTGCCTCCAGCATCCCGGTTTCGACGTCGACCTCGGGGTCGTCGTCGATACCGGCACGCTCTACCGCATCTACCTGGGACGGGCCGAGCTGGGCGGCGCGATGCAAGCGGGCCGGCTCACGATGAACGGCCCGCCGGCGCTGCAACGCGGCTTCGCTGGCTGGTTCACCTGGAGCGCATTCGCCCCAGCCAGTCGCACGGCGCCGGAACGCCGCACGGCCGCTTCAAGCCTCACCGACCCGCATCGCGTACGGATCGCCGAATCTGCCTAGCGCACGGCGACGGTCATCCGGACGAGGGCGCACAGGCGGCCCTCGTCGTCGGTGATGTCGACCTCCCACACCCACGTGGTCTTGCCGCGGTGGCGGCGGCGGCCGGTCGCGTGGATCGTGCCGCTGACGATCGGGCGCAGGAAGCTCGTCTGGTTCGACTGCCCCATCGCCGACTTGCCGGTCTCGTGGACGGCGAGCCAGGTGGCGATCGAGGTCATCGACTCGGCCATCGAGGCGAACACGCCGCCGTGCACGAGCCCGGCGGGCTGCAGGATCTCGTCGCGCACCGCCACGCGCGCGACGACCTCCTCGTCGCTGATGCTGACGATCTCGAGGCCGTACAGGCGGTCGAAGCCGACCGGAAACTCGCCGAACGGGGTATCCACGGGCCGCGGCACACTACCCTCTCGGAGGCCCGATGACCTCGCTCGACACGCTCGCCCCCGACCAGCGCGCGGTGCTGGAGCTGGTCCTGCGCCAGGGTCGCTCCTACGGCGAGCTCTCCGAGCTGCTGGGGATCCCTGAGCGTGACGTGCGCGCACGCGCCGACGCCGGCCTGCGCGCGCTGACCGGCGACGCCGCTGCCGGTGTCGACACGGGCCGCATCACCGATTGGCTGCTCGGGCAGCAGCCCGGCGCCGAGGCCGACCGTACGCGCGCCGCCGTGGAGCGCAGCGGCGAGAGCCGCGCGTGGGCGGCGACCGCCGCCGAACGCCTGCGCGAGCTCGGCGGCGCCGCGGTGCCCGAGGTCTCCGCTCCTGACACGCCGCGGCCTCGCCCGCGCCCGCTCCGCGACGCCGAACCGCCTCCCGCGCGGCCGCGGCCGCTGCGCGAGTCGGCGCCGGCGGCGGAGGGCCCGGTTGCTCGGTCGTCGCGGCTCGGTGGGGCGATCCTGATCGGCGTCCTCGTGCTCGTCGTCGGCGGACTGATCGCGTTCGTCGTGCTGCGCGGCAGCGACGACGCCGGCGACGGCGGACCCGTCGCGGACGGGTCGCAGCCCGAGGCGACCGCCACGCCCACGCCCACGGCGACCGCGAGCGGCAACGACATCGTCCTGCGCGGCAGCGGCAACTCGAAGGCCGTCGGCGTCATGCGGCTGATCCGGCGCGACAATGGCGACGTCCAGTTCGCGATCGCCGCCGAGAACGTGCCGCCGAACGAGGGCCGCGAGGTCTACGCGGTGTGGTTCACGCGCGCGGGCGGCAAGCCGCGGCGGCTCGGCTTCACGCAGGCGCCCGTGGGGAAGAACGGCATCCTCACGACGGGCGGGCCGCAGCAGGGCGACGAGGACGAGTTCCCGCAGTGGTTCGCCACCTACGACAAGGTGCTGATCACGCGCGAGACCGACGCCAAGGCGAAGACGCCGGGCCCGGCCGTCCTCGAAGGCTCGTTGCCGAGCGGCGCCTGACGCGGTGCTGATCGCCGGCCCGAACCTGACGATCGACCGCACTTCGACCATTCCCGCGCTCCGGCCCGGCGAGGTGCTGCGGCTGTCGGACGTGGTCGTGACTCCCGGCGGCAAGGGCCTGAACGTGGCACGCGCCGCGAGGGCGCTCGGAGTCCCAGCGATGCTCGTCGCGTTCCTCCCCGGCCGGACGGGCCGCGCGACCGGCGAGCTGATCGCCTCCGAGGGTGTACGGCTCGCCGGAGTGACGGTCGACGGCGAGATCCGGTCGACCGCGATCATCATCGAAGCCGACGGCCGCGCCACCGTGCTCAACGAGCCGGGGCCGCCGCTCGCCGACGAGGACTGGATGGCCTACGAGGCCGCCGTCGGCGCGGCGCTGGACGAGCACGGCGTGCTCGTCTGCTCCGGCAGTCTCCCGCCCGCGGCGCCCGAGGACGGCTACGGCCGGCTGGTGCGGCGCGCGCACGCCAACGCCTGCCCGGCGGTGGTCGACGCCAACGGTCCCGCGCTGCGGTCGGCACTCGGCTACGGCGTCGACGTCGTCACGCCGAACCTCGCCGAGGCCGAGGGTCTGCTGCACGGCCACGCCGACGAGTCGGTCGAGGCGTCTCCCGACGCCCGCCCGCGCTCGGAGGCCGCCGCGCTCGCGCTAGTCGACGCGGGCGCCCGAGCGGCGATCGTGACCGCGGCGGCGGCGGGCGCAGCCATTGCGGTGGGCACTGAGGCGACATGGGTGCCCGCCCCGCGCGTGGAGGAGGTCCGCAACCCGATCGGCGCCGGCGATGTGCTCACGGCGGCGGTCGCCGCCGCCATCGAGGAGGGCGCCGAGGTGATCGAGGCCGCCCAGCGTGGTGTGGCGGCTGCCGCCGCCAGCGTCGAGGCGCCGCTGGCGGGGGATCTGTTGGTGGAACGGATGACCGAGTTCCTGTGAGGCCGCGCCGGCGGGCTCGGCGCTGACTGCGGCTGGGTAGGGAAGCGGTGACGCCGGCGGGGGCGGCGGGGGCGCGGGTGCGGCGGCGATTTGCTCGATTTGCCCCTCTATGCGGTGCAAAGTGATCAAAGTCGTCGATTTTCCCCTCTACACCCAGCCGCAGTTGGCTCGGGCCTTGACACCGCCGCACAGCAAGCGTACGGTGCCGCCTGACAACGTTGTCGGACAACGTTGTCCGGGAGGAGGAGACCACCCTGAGCGTCCTGCGGACCACGCGGCCCACCATGCGCGACGTCGCCGTGCTCGCCGGCGTGAGCCTGAAGACGGTCTCGCGCGTGATCAACGACGAGCCGGGCGTCGCGGCCGCGACCGCCGAGAAGGTCGAGCACGCGATCGCGGAGCTGCGGTTCCAGCGCAACGACCTCGCCCGCTCGCTCAGACAGGGCCGTACTTCCTCCACCCTCGGCCTGGTCATCGAGGACGTGTCGAACCCGTTCTACTCGGCGATCGCGCAGGCCGTCGAGTCCGCGGCGCGGGAGCGCGGCTACATGCTGATCACGGCGTCCTGCGAGGAGGACCCCGAGCGCGAGCGTGACCTCGTGATGGCGCTGCTGCGCCGCCGGGTCGACGCGCTGCTGCTCGTGCCCGCCGCCCGCGACCACGCCTACCTCGCCCGCGACCAGATCCCGGTCGTGTTCCTCGACCGTCCCCCCCACGGCCTCGACGCCGACTGCGTGCTGCTCGACAACCTCGGCGGCGCCCGCACGGCCGTCGAGCACCTGCTCGCCCGCGGCCACCAGCGGATCGCCGTCATCGCCGATCCCGACCGCCTCTACACCGCGCACGAGCGGCTCTCGGGCTACCGCCAGGCGCTCGACGCCGCCGGCGTGCCGGTGCGCGATGAGCTGGTCCGGCTCGGCTCGCACGACTCGAGCCAGGCCGAGGCCGTCGTGCGCGAACTGCTCGCAC
>Ga0111538_10011260_pt1 | contig 11870 bp, 7 predicted proteins | sample SoiMethybrSBSTD1_FD_79669 | JGI IMG/M metagenome (GOLD analysis project Ga0111538, IMG submission 79669) | Bulk soil microbial communities from a Populus tree surrounding site in Tennessee, USA - Soil MetaG P. TD hybrid SBSTD1 (version 2)... | ecosystem: Environmental > Terrestrial > Soil > Tree...
CCGACGAACGGTATCTCTTCGGCGTGTTCCGGCTCGACGTCCCCGCCCGCGAGCTCAGGCGTGACACCGAGATCGTCCCGCTGACGGCCAAGGCGTTCGATACGCTCGTCGTCCTGGTCCGGCACCGCGACCGTGTCGTCGACAAGGAAACGCTGATGAAGCAGGTCTGGCCCGACGCCTTCGTCGGGGACGACAGCCTGACGCAGAACATCTCGGTGCTGCGCCGGGCACTCGGAGACGACACAGCTCAACCTCAGTTCATCGTCACAGTGCCGCGCTGCGGCTACCGCTTCGCGGCGCCGGTGATCACACCCGTCGCTGACGAGGGCCTGACCACTGCCGCCATCGCCACTGCTGCCGGGGAGACGATCGCAAAATCACCCGGTCGAGCGGTTGAGCCACGCGTCTCCCGTTGGTACTGGTGGACGATCGCGACGGCTTCGGCCGCGGCGGGACTCGCCATTTCGATCGTGATCCCAAGAGTGGCGTCGACCACGGCGGGCGCAACCGCGGGCGCAGCGGTCGCCGCGCCCATCCGGTTCATCCAGGACGCGCCGCCGAGTCACGAGATTGCGTCGGGCGCAGTCATCTCGCCGGACGGCAAGTATCTGGCGTTCGTCGCCCGAGACGACAAGAGCGGGACGCCGCAGCTATGGCTGCGCAGTCTTGCGTCGACCGAGCTCCGCGCGCTTCCGGGGACGGAACATGCGTTTCGTCCGTTCTGGTCACCCGATAGCCGCGCGATTGCGTTTTTCGCTTCCGGAAAGCTTCGCCGAGTCGGCATCGCCGATCCGGTGCCGCAGACGATCACCGACGTGGGTTACCTGCCGTCGGGCGGAGCCTGGTCGACGGCCGACGTGATCGTGTATGCCGATCGGCAGTCGCCGCTGTTTGCCGTGCCCGCATCGGGTGGCCGGGCGACACCGGTGACGAGCCTCGATCGATCGCACGGAGAGGTTGCACATCAGACGCCGTCGTTCCTCCCCGACGGTCGCCATTTCCTGTTCTCGGTCCTGACCGCGGAGTCGCGCAAGGGCGCCACATTCGTGGGCTCACTCGATTCGCAGGATCGTGGCCAGCTGCTCGAGGCCGGCGCCGGGGCCGTCTATGCCGCTCCCGGTTATCTGTTGTTCGTGCGCGACGGCGCCATCGTGGCGCGCCGATTCGACCCTGTCGCGCTGAGGTTCACGGGCGCAGGGGCCATCGTGACGACGACCAGTGCCAATGCGGTGACGGAAGCGGGTGTGGGAACGATTTCCGCGTCGCACACCGGACTGCTCACGTACGGTGGCGACATGCCCGAAGCGCACTTGGTCTGGTTCGATCGCGCCGGACATTCCGTCGGGACGATCGCCGCACCGACGTCGCTGCACAATCCGACGATCTCGCCCGACGAACGTTACCTGGCCGCCGATGGCTCGCTGGAGCATCGTGGCGTCTGGCTGGTGGACCTGGTGCGAGGTGTGCCAACGCGGTTCAGCGACGGCAATCTCCCCGTGTGGGGCCCCGATGGCCGGCGAATCGTCTTCACCAGACGCGGCGAGACCGACGCCGCGTTGCTCGCGCGACCCGTGACCGGTCCGGCCGACGCCGAATCAGCGCTGCTGCGGAATATCGAGATGAAGATCGGCGGCGCGTGGACAGCGAAGGGAGATGTTGTCTACACGGCGTCGAATCCGACCACGCGACTCGACTTGTGGGTGGTTTCCGATTCCGGGGATGGACGCGCAACGCCCTATCTGCGAACGCCCGTCAACGAGATGCAGGGCCAGGTCTCACCGGACGGTCGATATCTCGCATACGCGTCGGACGAATCAGGTGAGTGGCAGGTCTACGTTCAGACATTCCCCGTCCCTGGAGGCAAGCGAACGATTTCGATCGGCGGCGGCGCGGAACCGCAGTGGCGGCGCGACGGCAAGGAGCTCTATTACCTGAGTCCGTCGGGAACGCTGATGGCGGTCGACGTCCGGCTGACACCGACATTCGATGCCGGCGCGCCGAAGCCGCTGTTCCGCGCGTCGATCCCCGCGGACATCATTACGTATCGCAATCACTTCGCGGTGACGGGCGATGGCCAGCGGTTCGTTGTCGATTCAGCAGGCACGCGCGAGCCGATCACCGTCGTCGTGAACTGGAACGCGTTGCTGAATCCGTAGGGGAGCGAGGTCACCCCTCAATCACCTCTCCGACAGCGCAGCGGCGCCTGAAACACCGAGCGGCGCTTCGGCGGATCGCGGCTTGAAGAACAAGGCGAACAGGACGAGCACGCCCGCCGCGCCCGCGGCAGGCACGACCCAGATCTGATCCCACGCGTGCGAGGGCGGCTCCGCCGACAGCAGAAATGCGTCGACGACGCGCCCGGACACCAGCGACCCGATGAACATGCCGACGCCGAGGGTCACGAATGCGATCAGGCCCTGAGCGGCTGCGCGGAGGTCACCGGGTGCCCGTTGATCGACATAGATCTGCCCCGTGACGAAGAAGAAGTCGTAGCAGACGCCGTGCAGCAGGATGCCGGCGTACAGCATCCATACGAGCGAGCCCGTGTTGCCCGCCGCGAACAGCAGGTAGCGCGTCGTCCATGCCGCCATCCCGACCAGCAGCATGTACTTGACGCCCAGGCGCCGGAAGAACAACGGCATGACGAGCATGAATCCGATCTCCGACATCTGGCCCAGCGTCATCTTGCCGGCGGCATTGGTGACGCCGATCTCGTTGAGAAACGGATTGGTGAACGTGTAATAGAACTGCAGCGGGATGCAGATGAGGAACGATCCAATCACGAAGATCGCAAACGATCGATCGCGCAGCAGGCGCAGGGCATCGAGTCCCAGCACATCACGCGCGGTGACGCGCGTGGCCACTTTCGCGGGCGGCGTGTGCGGCAGCGCCAGACAGAAGAGCCCGAGGACGAGCGATCCCGCGGCGGCGAGCTGCATCGGAACGGCGGTCGCCTCGAGACCGAGCGTCCCGATGAACAGACCGGCAACGATCCAACCGATCGTGCCGAGCACACGAATCGGCGGAAACTCGCGCGACGGATCCTGCATCTGCCGGAACGAGATCGCGTTGCTCAACGCGAGCGTCGGCATGTAGCACAGCGCGTAGAGCAGCAGCACGGCATAGAACGACCCGAACGCCGTTTGCGTCGAGGCCCAGAACAGAATCGCCGCTCCGACCAGGTGCAGCGCCGCGAGCAGCTTCTCGGTGGCGAAGAACCGGTCGGCGATCATGCCGACGAAGAACGGCGACACCATCGCCGCGACCGCGGTCGTCCCGAACGCGAGACCGATCTCCTGGCCGCTGAAGTGCAGCGTCGCGCCGAGCCACGTGCCCATCGTGACCGACCACGCGCCCCAGACGAAGTACTGGAGGAACATCAACGCCGAGAGTTTGACGCGAACGCTCGTTGACATCGGGGTGGTCCTCAGGAGCCTACGAACCGCGAACGAACATCACGAATCAGCCTTCACGAATCGCAGATGATCAGGTCCACCACGCCTCGACGGGCGGTTCGGTGAGCACCACACGACTGAGCAGATCGACCGCGGCCTTCAGCCCCTCGTCGACAGACGCGAGCGCGTCCTCGTGCTCGATGCTCATCACGTAGTCGTAGCCGGCGAGACGGAGCGCGCTGACGATGCGCTTCCATTCGAGCTCGTCGTGCCCCCAGCCGACGCTGCGAAACAACCACGATCGCTCGTTCATCCGACGATAGTTCTTTGTATCGAGGACCCCGTTGACTGCGGTGTTCTGCCGGTCGAAGGCGAGATCCTTCGCGTGCACGTGAAAGATCGCGTCGCCAAGCGCGCGAATGGCGGACGGCATGTCCACACCCTGCCAATAGAGATGACTGGGATCGAAGTTGACGCCGATATTCGGCGCGGTGCCCGCACGCAGCCGCAGCATCGTGTCGACGTTGTAGACGACGAAACCCGGATGCGCTTCGAGGGCGACCTTCACCCCGTGATCGGCGGCAAACGCCGCCGCCTCACGCCAGTACGGGACGACCTTCTGCTCCCACTGCCAGTCGAGCACATCGAGGAATTCGGGAGGCCATGCCGTCGTGATCCAGTTCGGATGCGCGGCGGTCTCGCTGTCGCCGGGGCAGCCGGAAAAGGTGACGACCACGGGCACCTGCATCTTCTCGGCGAGCAGCACGCTCTTGCGAAACGTCTCGTCGTCTGCCGCCGCGCGCGCGCGATCGGGATGAAGAGGATTGCCGTGACAGGACAGCGCGCTGATGGTGAGGCCCGCATCGGCGACCATCTGCCGGTACGTCGTCGCCCGGCAGGCGCCGTGAATCATGTCATCCAGATCGTCGAGATGCGAGCGCCCCGGCCACCCGCCGGTCCCGAGCTCGATCGCTTCCACGTGCCGCAGCGCGCGCACCTTGGCCAGCATCTGCTCCGTCGTGAGCGGAGCGAACACCGGCGTGAATACTCCCAGTTTCATCGAGCGCTCCCTGCCGCCGCGGGCTCGTGCACGCCGAACCTCAGAAGAGAAATTTCGCGGCGAACTGCATCTGCCGCGGAATCGAATTGCCGGTGCTCGCGATCGAGCCGAACGCCGGGTTGCCCAGCTGCGCGTTTGGATTGACGAAGTTCGGCGTATTCGTCACGTTGTACACCTCCGCGCGCAGCTGCAGCTTCCGTCCCTGGCTCAGACCCAGATCCTTGAACAGCGACAGATCGAGCCGGCGCTGCGACGGCCCGTGCAGGACCGTGGCTGGGGCGCTGCCGGCGGTGAACTGCGGCTGCGCAACGAACGCTGCGGTATTAAACCACCGCTGCAGGGTTCGTTCACTCTTCGGCAGCTCGGGATCGCCGATGAGATTGGGCCGATCGGTGCCGCCAGTGTTCATGCGCGCCGCGGCGTTGGTCACGCCGAACGGGATCCCACCCTGCCAGAAGGCAACCGAGTTGATTTGCCATCCGGACAGGAACCCTCCGGCCACGCCTTTCAGGTTCTTCCCCCACGGCAACTCGTAATTGGCCGTCAACACCCACCGGTGACGGATGTCGAGCGCCGCGTCCTGCCATTCCAGCTGCGTCCAGTCCCATGGCGTGGGATTGAAGACCTGCGCGTGGGCGAGGGTGTAGTGGGTGTTGAACGTGAGACCCGCGCGATATCGCCGCTGAAACACCAGCTGCATGGCGTCGTACTTGTACTCGCCCTGGTTCAGATACACCGCGATGTTCGTCACGTTCGGGTAGATCGACGCATAGGGGCGGCGCGGCTGAATCGCTCCTGCCGCCGCGGGCGCGAGGTTGATGTTCGGATTGGTGGCGAGCCGGTCACCTCGTGAGCCGATATAGCTGGCCGACACGACGTTGCCGGCGAGCTCCTTCTCCACGGCGGCACTGAACTGCTGCGTGCGATTCGCCTGGAAATCGGTGGCGGTCGCGATCAACGCGCCGGACAGATTCGACAGCGAGTTGTTGGCCACCGGTGGCAGGCCATCGGCGAGTCGCACGTTTGGAGTCAGACCGGAAGCGCCGGTGCTCGTGACCGGTCCGTAGTTCGCGGTGAACGGCGGGTTCTTCAGATAGGACGGCGACAGAACATTGCCCGGGAAGAACGACAGCCCATAGCCGCCGCGCACGACCATCGACTGCGGCAGCGTCGCCGAGAACCCGAGGCGCGGACCGAAGTCCGAGTAGTCGGTCTTCACACCGGCCGTGTTCGACACGCCATCCTGTCCCGCGACGAGCATCTTCTTCGTCGCCGGATCGAAGTTCGAGAGGAAGTTGCCTTCTTCGGTGAACGGCGTGAACACGTCGTAGCGGACGCCGAGATTCAGCGTGAGCCACGAGGTGGCCCGCCAGTCATCCTGCACGTACGCGCTCGGCTCGTTCGTGTGGTACTTCGGCTCGAACGGATTCAGCGCGCGGACGACCGTCGACGGATACCCGAGCAGGAACGACGCGATCGTATTGCCCCCGACACCGGCGCCGTTGTTGGTGAGCAGCGAATCGAACGTGAACACGCCGACGGGAGAGATGCTCTGGATGACGCTGAACTGGCGCAGGATCATACCGCCGCCGACCTTGATGTTGTGGGCACCGCTCGTCTTCGTGACCGATCCGGCCAGCTGAAATGTCTTATCGCCCGTGCTCAACGGAACCGCTTGCGCGTCTCCGAGCAGGGCATACCCGGTGGTCGACATCAGCGGCATGCCGGAAGTCAGCTGGTCGACGTTCGTGTTGGGAATGCCGAATTCGCGGCCGAGATTCCCGCCGTAGTTCGCCGGATACGAGTTGATGTCCGGATGTGCGTACGAGCCTTTGATCTCCGAGATCAAACGCGGGTTGTAGACGCGCACGTAGCTGGCGACGACATTCTGCGCCGTCGTGTGATTCGGGCCGGGGAATGCGCCACCCGCCGCAATGCCGCCGACGATGCAGTTCGGATCGATGCCGTCGACAATCGGACAGGCCCCCGGCGTGAACGTGTTGACGCGGTTGTACGAATAGCGCGCGTACACCTGATTGTCCGGATTGAACCGATGGTCGATCCGGATGTCGCCGGTGTCCATGTTCTGCGTGCGGATCGTCGTGCTCGCGTAGTTGTTCGCCAGCCCGCCCTGGTTCGGGAGCGGATACAGCTGGAGCAGGCGCAGCGCAATCGGGTCGAGGCGCTCTCGCGGGATCACATTCCCCGCAAACGCCACGCGCGGGGAGATCGTCGGATCGAAGATAGGGGTCGAGAGCTCCGAGAAATCACCGGTTCGCATTCGCGCCGTCGGCACGGTGATCAGGTTCGCGACCCCTTGCCGCAGACGGAAGCCTTCATAGTCGACGAAGAAGAACGTCCGGTCTTCGCGCAGCGGACCACCCAGGCTGCCGCCGAACTGGTTCTGTTTGAGGACCGGCCGCTGGCGCGCGAAGAAATCCCGGGAGTCGAATCGATCGCTGCGGACGAACTCGAACCCGGACCCGTGAAAGTCGTTCGATCCCGACTTGGTCAGGATGTTGACCACTCCGCCGAGCGTCCGCCCGACGTCGGCCGAGTAGAGGTTCGTCTGCACCTTCACTTCGGCGATCGCGTCAATGGAGGGCTTGATGGCGACGGTGCCGATCGCGCGTTCGTTGTTGTCCATGCCGTCGACGAGCTGATTGTTCTGTGTGTCGGCGACGCCGTTGATCGAGATCGCGGACGTCTGGCGGCGGTCGTCCGGCCGGGTGCCGTTGGCGGTCGAACTCACCGCTCCCTCATTGGCGCCGGGGACGAGCTGAATCAGCCGCACGATGTTGCGCCCGTTCACCGGCAGATCCTGCACGGCCTTCTCGGTGATGAGCGCGCCCACCGTGGAGGTATCGGTCTGCAACAGCGGCGTCTGGGCAGTGACCTGAATGTTCTCGGCGATCGATCCCAGCGACAGCTTCGCGTCCACGCGTGCGCGGTCGCCGCTGGCCAGCGTCACGCGGGCGGAGGAGCCCTGGAATCCCGAAAGCTCGATGCGCACGGTGTAGGTGCCGATCGGCAGGAGGTTGAAGACGTAATCGCCGGTCTCACCGGTCGGCTGCGAGCGCACCGCGCCAGTGGCGGTATTCTCGATCGTCACGGTGGCGCCGGGCAGCACGGCGCCGCTCGCGTCGGTGACGCGGCCGACGATGTCGGCGGTGGTCACCTGCGGAGAGGCGACGCGGGCGAAGAGCAGCACGAGCAGCACGAGGCAGGCGGATTGCCGGCGAAACCACATACGCGTCTCCTTCCGTAACCGGTATCATTGGGCCTGAAACCGGTTGCAGATGCTACAGCAGGGCGCGGGCGAGCGCAAGCGTGCGCGCGCGCGTCGACTCGCTGCGCGCGCGCAGGGCACGCCCCGTCGACCCGCAGCGCTCCCTCAGGACAGGCGCGACGACGCTTTCCGCTATGATCGACGCGCTCCTTCGCGACATGCCGACCATCTACGAAGTCGCCAAACGTGCCGGCGTTTCGACCGCCACCGTGTCGCGCGTCCTCAGTCGTCCCGACGTGGTCGCGCCGACGACGAGACGCCGGGTCATGCAGGCCGTCGAGCGTCTCGGGTTCACGCCCAATGCGTTGTCGAAGCATCTGCGCCAGGCGCGGACGGGCAAACTCGTCGTCACGGTGCCGGACATCGCGAATCCGTTCTTTTCGCTGATCCTGCAAGGGATCGAGGATGCGGCGCAGCGCGAGGGGTACTCGGTCCTGCTCGGCGACACGCAGCACGAAGAGGCGCGCGAAGAGCGCTATGCCGAGATGCTCAAGCGCAAGGAGGCCGACGGCCTGATCTTCCTCGGCCATCGCTTGCCGAAGGAGGCCGCGTCGCTGATGAAGAGCCTCGCGCCGAGATGCGCGCCGGTCGTCAATGGCTGCGAGTTCAGCCCGCGTCTGGGCATTCCGAGCGTCCACATCGACAACGCGAAAGCGGCCGGCGAGGCGATGGGACATCTCTACAGCCTGGGGCACCGCCGCATCGGCATCATCACGGGGCCACTGGTGAGCCCGCTCAGTCGCGATCGACTCGAGGGGGCCACCGCACGCGCGAAGAAGCAGCACGCCGAGCGCGATTTCGTCGTGATGAACGGCGACTTCTCGATCGAATCGGGCGCCGTCGGCGCGTCACGGCTGCTCGGGCGCAGCGAGCCGCCGACTGCAATCTTCTGCTTCAACGACGAGATGGCGATCGGCGTCTACCAGACGGCACACCGACTCGGCATCCGCATTCCCGACGATCTGTCGGTCATCGGCTTCGACGACATCCGGTATGCGGCATGCCTGATTCCCCCACTGACGACCGTGGCACAGCCGATGCGGGAAATCGGCGAAGGGACCGTGCGTCTGCTGATGCAGATTCTCAGGAACCCGGCCGTCGCACCGGAACCGGTGACGCTGCCACACATCCTGACGATCCGCTCGAGCACCGTTCCGCCGAAGCCGGGGCGATAAGGCGCGGGCAATCCCAAAAAACCCAAATCCCAAACGCGCAGCCACCATGTAACCGGTTGCAGATCGTGTATCATCCCTGCCCATGCTGCAGCGGCTCCAGGACAGCGCCTTCTGCATGTGGGTCGTCGGCTCCGATTCGCTCTGGGCCTATCCCACCATCCTGACCCTGCACACCGCCGGCCTCGCCATCATCGTCGGCGCCGCGTTCGTGATCGATCTGCGCATGCTCGGCGTCGGGGCGGAGGTGCCGCTGCCCCTCATGCGCACCGTCTTCCGCTTCTTCTGGGCCGGATTCATCATCAATCTCGCCAGTGGCGTCGTCCTGTTCGCCGTCGATGCGGTGCACAAGGCGAAGCAGCCGGTGTTCTTCGTGAAGCTCGCGCTCATCGCTGCCGCGATCGTCGTCACGGCACGCATTCGTCGCCGCGGTTTCACTCCACGTGACGCCGCTCCGAGCGCCGCGATTCGGCCGCTCGCGATCGCGTCGCTGACGCTGTGGGCCGGCGCGATCGTGGCCGGACGGCTGATGGCGTATCTGTGATGTTTGGCTTCATCTCCTGGCTCGAGGCGACCGGGTTCTCCACGACGCTCCGCAACACGACGTGGCTGTGGCCGACGTGTGAATCGATTCATTTCCTCGGGCTCACGATGCTGATCGGCGCGGCCGGGTTTTTCGATCTGCGCCTGATGGGATTCATGCGCCGCGTGCCGATCGCCGCGGCCAAGGCGTTCATGCCCTACGGCATCGCCGGATTCGCGCTCAATCTCATGACCGGTACGCTGTTCTTCGTGATGCGGCCGTCGATGTACGCGTTCAGCGCCGCCTGGTGGGCCAAGGTCTTCTTCATCGTGCTCGCGGGATTCAACGCCATGCTCTTCGAAACGACGCTGGGCGCACGCGTGCTGACGCTCGGGCCCGGGGAGAACACGCCGACGTCGTTCAAGATCGTCGGCTGCGTTTCGCTGTTGTCCTGGTTCGCGGTCTTGTACTTCGGGCGGATGCTGCCTTACATTGGGACAGGGAATTAGACGGGCCTCACAACAACGTCAATTCCCAACCTCCGACTCCCAACTGCCAACGATCGAGACAATTCCAATCGTTTGGGAATTGGAAATTGGGAGTTGGGAGTTGACTGTTTCGCGTCTACTGCGTATCGCCTTTCGGGCGCGCGATGTCGTGATAGAGCCGCTTGCCGTCCGGGAGAATGACGTAGAAGAGTGAGACGCCCTTCGAGCCGTCTTTCATCGGATGACCGACGAGGGTGATCGCGTCGCCGTATTTGAACGTCGCCCGCGTCCACCCCTGCCGCCCCATGATGTTCGTCGATCCGCCTTCGACGTCCCACGTGCCGATCGTGGCCGCATCAACCCCGGAACCGGGCTTGATGTCGACGGTGATGTGCACGTGCGGGTTGACCCACTTGTATTCGCTGACCACGCCTTTGTAGGTGACGTCCTTGTCCATGTCGAACATCGAGAACGAGTGGTGCGCGAGCACACGGGCACCGGAAGCAGCGACGATCACCGACAGCGCGGCGGCGAGTACGACAAGACGAGCGTTCATGGTCAATCTCCAGATTTCGCGAAACTATACCGCGATCCTGTAACCGGTTACAACGGGCAGGGGGATCCTCGTCAAATCCCAAATCCCAAAATCCAAATCCCAACAGGATTCAAAAGAGAGTGAACGCGTACAGGGTATCGCCCGCCGCCACCAGCACGTACTGCTTGCCGTCGACCATGTAGGTTTCCGGCGCGTTGCTCGTATTCGCGCCGAGCTGCGTATGCCAGAGCGGCGTCCCGTTGGTCGGATCGTAGGCGACGAAATTCCCGCTCACGTCTCCCGCGAACAGCAGCCGCCCCGCCGTCGTCAGCAGGCCGGCCGTCAGCCCGGTGTTCGCTGTGGTCCGGTACTTGTGTCGCCAGACCGTCTTGCCGGTCTTGTAGTCGATCGCGGTCAGGTAGCTCCCGACCGTGCCGACCGATCGCTCGTCCTTGCCTCCCAACCCGAGCGCTCCTCGCGGATCGGGTTCGGTCAGGTAATACATCGCGTACGTCTCGGTGGTCGGCACGTAGAACAATCCGGTCTGCGGACTGAACGAGGGCGGCGGCCAGTTCGCCGCGCCCTGATTTGCGCCGGAGACGAGCGCACCGCCGATGTGAAAGTCCTTCTCCGGAATGCGGACCGGCTGCCCCTTCGCATTGAGCTGGGGCTGCGCCCAGTTCGCCGAGTCCGAGAACTTGCTCGTCACCAGGTGCTCGCCGGTCACGCGATCGACGGCGAAGAAGTAGCCGTTGCGCGCGGCGGTGATGGCCATCTTGCGCGGCCGGCCGTTGAACTCTCCGTCGACGAGCACCGGTGTCTGCGCCGAATCCCAGTCGTGCGTGTCGTGCGGCGAGGTCTGGTAGTACCAGACCATCTTGCCGGTATCGATGTTCACCGCCACCAACGCGCACGTGAACAGGTTGTCCATGCCCTCGCCGCGCGGTGCGGACGTGTACGCGGGCGTGGGATTCCCCGTTCCCATGATGTACAGGCGCGTCTCCGGATCGTAGGAACCTGGCACCCACGGATGACCGCCGCCGTGAACAGCCGCGTCCAGGCTCTTCCAGGTATCGAGCCCCGGATCGCCAGCCTTCTGCGGCGTGGCATACCACTTCCACTGCAACGTGCCCGTCTCCGGCTCGAATACCTGCAGGAATCCCGGCATGTCGAGGTCGTTGCTCGAGCCGACGAGCACGTGGTTCTCGATCACGATCGGCGCCATCGTGTGGAAGTACTGCTGCTGGAAGCTCGCGAGCTCCTTGTGCCATCGCTCGGCGCCGGTCTTCGCGTCGAGAGAAATCAGATAGTTGTCCGGCGTGACGAAGAACAGATAGTTGTTCCAGATCCCCGCGCCGCGGTTGCCGATGTGCGTGCCGCCCTTCGTCTTCCAGAAGTAACGCCACAG
>Ga0111538_10011262_pt1 | contig 11869 bp, 12 predicted proteins | sample SoiMethybrSBSTD1_FD_79669 | JGI IMG/M metagenome (GOLD analysis project Ga0111538, IMG submission 79669) | Bulk soil microbial communities from a Populus tree surrounding site in Tennessee, USA - Soil MetaG P. TD hybrid SBSTD1 (version 2)... | ecosystem: Environmental > Terrestrial > Soil >...
CCGTGGCCGGCGGCTGCGAGCTGGCGCTGCACTGCGACCTCCGCGTCGCCAGCGACGCGGCGCGCTTCTCGATGCCGCTCGCGCGCATCGGGCTCGCGGTCCCGGTGCGGCTCGTGTGGAAGCTGGTCGAGACCATCGGTCAGGCCGCTACGCGGGAGCTCCTGTTCACCGGCGAGGCCGTCGACGCCACGACGGCGCACGGCCTCGGGCTCGTGAACCGGGTGGTCCCGGCCCCCGAGCTGGAGCGCACCGCCACCGCCCTGGCGCAGCAGATCGCGCGCAACGCCCCGCTGTCCCTCCGCGCCATGAAGGCGTCCGCGCAGCGGCTGGCGGAGCAGCGCCGGGCCATCGCACGCGACGACCTCGAGGAGCTCGCGCGTCAGGTGCGGACCAGCGCCGATCTGCAGGAGGGTCTCGCGGCGCAGCGCGAGCGCCGGGCCCCGGTATTCCGCGGCCGCTGACGGCTCAGCGGCGCCCGAAGAGCACGGCGCCGAGCTGCATCGCGAGCGTGAGATCGCCCTGCAGCTTCACGAGCCCCTGCATGAACGCCACCTCCGGCCGGAGCTCGCCGCTCTGGAGCCGCAGCGCGTCCTCGGCCTTCAGGCTGAGCGTACACCGGGTCCCGCTGCCGTCGGGGCCGAGGCGAACCTCCACGCGACGCTCGGTGTCACCGGTCGTCAGGCGGAACTCGAGCGTGCCGCGGATCTCGCGCAGACGCTCGATGCGGGACGCCGTAAGGTCGGTGCCCATCGGGGGCGCGCCGCCGGCCGCCGCCGCCAGCGCCTCCCAATCGGCGCGCGTCTGATGAACGGATACCAGCGGGGGCTGGGCGGCCTCGGCGTCGACGGCCATCCGGCCGTCGTGGAGGTTGAGGTACCAGGTGCCGCCGTCCGGCCCCTCGAGCACCAGGGCCACCGTGGCCTCGGCGGTCATCCGATCGGCGAGCTCGCGGTGCAGCCGGTCGATCTCGGCCCGTAGATCCTCGATCCGCCGCGCCACCCGGGGCGCAACCTGATCGCGGAGGAAGGCTCCGGGGTCGATAGCGGTCTCGTTGGGCATCGATCAGCTCTCCTGGAGGAGCCGAGCGAGCTCCTCGGGCGTCGTGACGGGTGCGGAGCACGTGAAGTGGCGGCAGACATACGCGGTCGCTCTGCCGTCGACGGACGGCCGGTCCCTGGCCGGCGCGAGGGGCGCCGGATCGCCGGGGCGCGCCGCGACGAGCGTTCGGTGCGGGAGGTAGGTGCGTGCGACGGTGTCCCACAGCGGCTTCGCGGCATTTGGGTCGTCGCCCACTACGATCACCTCGGTCGGTCCCTCGGCGTAGAGCTCGAGCGCCTGGAAGTAGGTCGCGTAGCCGAACGGGTTGCGGCTCGCCTCGTCCTGGTAGAGCCGCAGTATCTCTTCCGCACGCGCCAGATACGACGCCTCGCCGGTCAGGTGATGAAGCCGGAGGAGGGTGTGGGCGGCGACGGCATTGCCGGACGGAACCGAGCTGTCGCTGCCGGACTTGCTCCGGGCGATCAGGCGCTCCTCGTCGTGCGCAGTGAAGAAGTATCCCCCGCCCGAAGCGTCGCGGAAGCGCGCGTCGAGCGCCGAGACCAGCTCGCGCGCCTGGTCGAGCCGTCGGCGCTCACCCGTCGCCTCGTACAGATCCACCAGTGCGGACGCGAGGTAGGCGTAGTCGTCGAGAAAGGCCCCCTGCTTCGCCCGGCCGCCGGCCCAGCCGTGGAGAAGGCGATTCCCGTCTCGCATCTTCTCCCAGATGAAGTCCGCACCACGACCGGCCGCGTCAATGAACCGGGGCACTCCGAGGACGCGACCCGCCTCCGCCAGCGTGCCGATCATGAGCGCATTCCAGCTGGTCAGGATCTTCTCGTCGCGGAGCGGGGGCACGCGTGACGTCCGTACCGCCAGCAGCCGGGCGCGCGCTCGCTCGATCGCCGCCCGGACGTCCTCCGGGCTCCGTCCGAAGAGCCGGCCCGCCTGCTCGACCGTGATGGTCGCGTGCAGGATGTTGTGGCCCTCGAAGTTGCCCTCCTCGGTCACGTCCCAGTAGCGGCAGACGACATCCAGGTCGCCAGGCTCGACGAGCCTCGCCACCTCGTCCCTGCTCCAGACGAAGTACTTCCCCTCTTCGCCCTCGCTGTCGGCGTCCGTCGCCGAGTAGAAGGCCCCCTCGGGATGGCCGAGGCCGGCGATCACGTAGTCGAGCGTCTCCTCGACGACGCGCCGCCAGTCGCCGGCTCCAGTCACCTGGTACGCCTCGAGATACATGCGCGGAATCTGGGCGTTGTCGTAGAGCATCTTCTCGAAGTGCGGCACGAGCCAGCGCGCGTCGACGGAGTAGCGGTGGAAGCCGCCGCCGACGTGGTCGTAGATGCCGCCGGCCGCCATACGGCCGGCGGTCAGCGTGACGGCATCGAGGAGCGCGGGGTCCTTCGTCACCCGGTGGCGCCGGAGGAAGAGCTGGAACACGGCGGGGTGCGGGAACTTGGGTGCGCCCCCGAGACCACCCTCGTCGTGATCGACGTGTCGGAGAAGCGCCTCGGCCGCCTTCTGTGGAAGGGACGGATCGAGTGGCGCCCCGCTGCCGGCCACCGTTTCCAGGCCGGCGAGCCGGTCGAGGATCTGCCCGGCGGACCTGCTGATGTCGTCGGGCCGCTCGTGATACGCGCGCGCGACCGCGTCGAGCACGCGGGGGAATCCCGGGAGCCCGTGGCGGTCGACCGGGGGGAAGTACGTCCCACCGTAGAAGGGTTTGCCCTCGGGCGTGAGGAACACCGTCATCGGCCAGCCGCCGTGACCGGTCAGGACCTGGACCGCCTTCATGTACACGTCGTCGACGTCGGGTCGCTCCTCGCGGTCTACCTTCACGCTCACGAAGTGCTGGTTCATGAGTGCGGCGATGTCCGGATTCTCGAAGGACTCCCGCTCCATGACGTGGCACCAGTGGCAGGCGGAGTACCCGACGGAGAGGAGGATGGGGCGGTTCTCGGCGCGGGCCCGCGCAAAGGCCTCCTCACCCCAGGGGTACCAGTCGACGGGATTGTGCGCGTGCTGTAGCAGATACGGGCTGGTTTCGCCGATCAGACGATTCGCCGCCGCCACGAAGCGCATCGTGTCAGCCACAATATGTGCGCGCAACGTGGTCGGGCCGATCTCCGCCCGATTTTCGCCATGGAGAGTGCGGCGTTGACACGTAGCGCAACTCCGGGGCAAAAGTTCCGAAGCGAATCAGACGATATCGCACATAGCGCCTAATCCCTCACAGCGAGGGAGCGGAGGACCCAGCTTCTCCGGGGTGAATCCGGGCTCGAGCCTGGACGGGCGAACGCTCTTTGCGCCCGAACCCGCCAGCTAACTTCGTCGGCGTACAAGGAGTCGATGATGTCGCACATCTCGTGGCCCCGGGCCGCACGGGCCGTCCAGTCTCTAATTCTGGCGGGGGGCATCTGCGCCCTCCTCCCGACTGCTCTGACGCACGGCACGGAGCCTACGGGCACACCGGCCTCGTGCCCGGTGTCGGCATCCACGCCCGCGCCGACAGCAGCCCGCCCGATCATCGGCCAGGCGTCGTGGTACGGGAACCAATTCGCGAATCGGCCGACCGCGAGTGGGACACTGTTCGACCCGGAGAAGCTGACCGCCGCGCACCGGAAGCTCCCGCTCGGCACCAAGGTCGTCGTCACCAATCTCCACAACGGGCGCTCCGTGCTGGTGACGATCAACGATCGCGGTCCGTACTGGGGCAACCGCGACATCGATCTGTCGTATCGCGCCGCCCGCGTCCTCGGGATGGTGCGCCGGGGCGTCGCCCGCGTCCGGATCGATCCACTTTAGTGCGCGACGAGGCTTCGCCTCGTCGCGGGCCTAACGAGTGTGTAGCGGTGCTGCCTCGTGAGGGAGTCCTGCCGCGGTCGGCTAAGCCGCCGCGGCAAACGTGCCGGAACCGGGTCCGCTAGCGGCGAGTGAAGTGGCCGTCCCGGCCGATGAGACCGCGAGGACGGAAGTTTATTGTTCGCGCCGGGTCGTCTGTGGCGTGGCCGAGGACGTGGGGGACGAATTCGGATCGCTCGAGGCGCGCGCACACGTCGGCGGCGGCTTCGGGGGCGACGACGAGGGCGAAGCCGATGCCCATGTTGAACGCGCGGAACATCTCTTCGTCGGAGATTGCGCCGAGGCGCTGCAGCAGCGTGAAAATCGCTCGCGGCATCGGCCAGTGTTCGATGTCGAACCCGACCGCTTTCGCGGTGCGCACCAGGTTGAAGAGTCCGTCGCCGGTGATGTGAGCGAGCGCGCGCACCGGAATTCCCGCGTCGAGCAGCGCGAGCACGGGCTTCACATAGATGTGCGTCGGACGTAGCAGCTCGTCGGCGAGCGTCGTACCGAGCTCGGGTACGTTCGCATCGAGCTTCAGGCCGGCATGGTCGAGGAGCACGCGGCGGGCAAGCGTGAAGCCGTTCGAGTGCAGGCCGTTGCTCTCGAGTCCGATGAGGACGTCCCCCGCCCGTACCGCACTGCCGTCGAGTACGCGATCGAGCGCCACGACGCCGATGGCGGTTCCGACCAGATCCACCGCGTTTCCGGGACGCGTCCCGCGGAGCATCTCCCGAACCTGCGCCAGCTCACCGCCGGGACACGAAACGCCCGCGAGCTCGCAACCCTTGGCGAGGCCCTTACCGAGCGCATCGAGCCGGGCGGGCGACGCCTCCTCGAGGGCGATGTAGTCGACGAGGGCGATCGGACGTGCGCCGACGCAGAGGACGTCGTTCACGTTCATCGCGACGCAGTCGATGCCGACCGTGTCGAGACGGTCCGCCTCCTGCGCAACGAGCAGCTTCGTGCCGACCCCGTCGGTCGAGATCGCCACCCCGAGGTTCGGCGCGAGGGGAACGACGTTCGCGAAGTAGCCGATGTCGAGGGTCGGACGCGCGCCGGGCGCGTAGTCGAACGTCGGGCGCACCCAACGCAGGAGCGCCTGCAGCCCCGACCCGACCGACCCGACCCCCGCTGCTCTCTCCGTGAGACCCGCCATGCCGCGCGAAGGGCGCGGAGTATCTCAGGAAGCCTGCAGGCCGTAAAGGCCGAACGCCGACTCTACGCGGAGCGACGGAGCCCGACCGGACGACCCGTGATCGAGTGCCGGCGTCCGTTCACGCGCCGGAACGGGAAGCGAATGACGTTCCCCGGATGACGCGCGTCCTCGACCTGCCCGTGACGCCAGCGCTGCAGCCCGCGGCGCACGTACTCCGGCTCGAGCCCCAGCGCCTGGCAGATGGGCAGGAACGCGTACGGCCACGAGGTGTCGTCCGACGCGAACCACTCCTCGGACTCGGTGAACAGCCGACGCGCGCGGCGGCCGGTGGCAACCGCGTACTTCTGGAACGTCCCGACCGCGTCCTCGAGCACGGCCAGCATCAGCCGCTTCTCCGGCTGCAGTGACGCGTCTATCTGGAAGCGGTCGAAATACTGCGAAGGGAGAATCGTCTCCGGCTCGAACCCGACCCCGTTCCCTCTATTCATCTCGACGGCGCGAGCGGCCTGGGTCTCCATGACCGATTCTCCTTTCCTGTCAGATGCCAGACAGCAGGAGACGTGCCACGCCGACAGCCGGGAATAGTCGTTGTGGGATCGACGCGACGGCCGTGGACGGCGCCTGACCCGGTAACGAAACGTGACCGCGGTGCGCTACGAATCGCGACACCGGGACACCGGGACTGATCCGTTACGGCGTCGAGGCCTGCAGGAGAGCCAGCCGCCGTTGCACCACGCGCTCGGTTCGACGCAGTGCGCGAGCGAGCCGCTGCCGATCCTCGCTGGAAATCTCCTCGGCACCCAGCCGGCCGAGCGCGCGGCCGAGCCGCCGAGTCGCGAGCAACACCTCGCGGATGGCGGGTCGCTCGCCCCGCCCCTCGCCGCGCGTCTCGCGGAAGCGACGCACGGAGAGGAGCTGGAGCTTGAGGCGCTGCCAGAGCTGCACAGCCGCCGCGGGATCGTCCTCTCGGGCGATGCTCATCAGGAGCTCGCGCGAGATGGCGTTGCCCTCGCGACGCAGCTCCGCCTTCACCTGTTCCGGGAGCCGCGTCAGACAGAGTGTGTTCGAGACGTACGGCCGGCTCTTGCCGAGGAGCTCCGCCGCGACCTGATGCGTGTAGCCGTGGCGCTCGATCAGGGTGGCGATCGCCTCGGCCTCTTCCAACGGCGAGAGATCCTCGCGCTGTAGGTTCTCGAGGAGCGCGACCTCGAGCGGATCGTCGACGTCGCGCACGAGCGCGGGAAGACGCTCTACTCCGGCGAGCTGCGCCGCCCGGAGCCGTCGCTCGCCGGCCAGGAGCTCGAAGCCGTCGGGCCGCTGGCGCAGCACGATCGGCTGCAACAGGCCGTAGCGCGCGATCGAGGTGGCCAGCTCGGCGAGCCGCTCCTCGTCGAAGTGCTTCCGGGGCTGGTCGGGGTTCGGTCGGATCTCGTTGACCGGGACGACCGTCAGGACCGTCCGCTCGTGGCGCCGGAGCCGCCCTGCCACGGCGAGGGTCCGCACGTTCGTGGCCTGTCCACCCACCTCATGCATGGTCCACCACCCACCGACCTCCCGCGCCAAGAGATGCTCGTGACGGCCGGCGGGCGCGCCGCCGGCCGTCACGTCACGCGGCTACTGAACCTTACCCTGCAGCAGGAACGCGATCACGAGTGCGTACAGGGCCAGCGCTTCCATGAGCGCCAGACCCACGATGAACGGCGTGAAGATGCGGTCGGCCGAGTTCGGATTGCGGCCGATCGACTCCATGGCCGCGGCCGTCGCGCGACCCTGTCCGAGCGCGGCGCCGAACGCGGCCAGGCCGAGGCCGAGACCGGCTCCCAGGGCGATGAGCCCCTGATGCCACGGGGCCCCGCCACCGCCTCCGGCCGCCGCGTCCATTGCGAACGCGGGACCCGCAAGCATCACCAAGAAGACTGCCACCACGAGCTTCCCCAAACGATCCATCTGCTTCCTTCCCGGGCCGCCGCGTGCCCCTTCCACCCCTCTGTCCTCTTCCACTCCCGCCGGGACGACGGCCACGTCCGTTCCGTCGCGCTAGTGATCGTGGCTGATCGCGAGCGCGATGTAGATTGCCGTGAGCATCGTGAACACGAACGCCTGCACGACCGAGACGAAGGCGCCGAGCAGGTAGAAGATCACCGGGATGACGACCTTCGTCATGTCCGTGAACATGGCGACCACCTGGTGGTCGGCGAACATGTTCGCGAAGAGACGGATGCCGAGCGAGATCGGCCGGAACACATGGCTGAAGATCTCGACCAGGAGCATGAGCGGCGCGAGCAGCAGCATGGGCCCCAGGAACTGCTTCACGTAGCCCGCACCGTGCGCGCGCATCCCGTAGTAGTTGTAGGCGACGAAGGAGACGACCCCGAGCGCGAACGTGATGTTGAAGTCGGACGTCGGCGGGCTGAACCCGGGCACCAGGCCGAGCAGGTTGGCGACCAGGATGAAGATGAAGAACGTCGCCAGGAGGGGGACGTACTTGTCCGAGCCGTGACCGATGACGCCCTCGGCGAGCCCCTGTATCGACTCGACGAACATCTCGGCGACGTTCCGGACGGTGACCCCGTCCTCGGGCTCGACCGCGTTCGCCGAAGCCAGCCGCGCGCGGGCCGCGAGGGCGAAGAGGATGAGGAGCGTCGCAACGAGAAGCGACGTTGCGATCGCATCCGGCAGCCCGAGACTGCCGAGCCAAGTGAACCCGTGCTCCATTCAGCTTCCCCGAGCCCGCATCGCCTCCCAGACCGCTGCCGCCGGGAAGCATGTGAGGCCGGCGGCAAAGCCGAGCGGATCGGGCGTGATTTCGATTCCGGAGCCCAGGACGACCCACCCCAGGCCCAAAAGCGCGGCGAGTTTAACAAAGAGGACCCCAATAGCAAGGCGCCGCCGCTTCGGATCCGTGAGCATGCCGAAGGCCGCGGCGTAGAGCAGCACCGTCACGCCGATCGCCGAGCCGCCGATCAGGACGCCGCCGACGCCGGGCGTTCCGGCGAGCGCCGCGACCACGGCCAGCACGACGACCAGGCCCCAGTGGCGGGCCTGCAGGCGGCTAAGGCTCACGCGTGCGGTCACTGCGCTCGAACCGCCGCACCACCTGGATCAGGCGGATGAACCCCCCCACGACCGCGAGGAGAGTCATCGCGAGGAGGGCATACGGGGCGGTGCCGTACTTCGCGTCCACCCACCAGCCGATGAAGGCGCCGGCGGCGATTCCGCCCGAGAACTCGAACGCCACGGCACCGAAGCGGCCGTAGCGGATGATGGGGCTCGGCGGGCGCACTCAGGAGGCCGCGAGGGCCGTCGCCGCCGCTCGGCCCAGCTGCTCGACGTCGGCCTCGCCATGCGCTAGGGAGACGAAGAGGGCTTCGAACTGTGACGGTGGCAGGTAGACGCCCTCGGCGAGCATGCCGCGGAAGTAGCGTCCGAACCGCTCCGTGCTCGCGCCGAGCGCATCGTCGAGCCCCGCGACCGACCGGACGCCCAGGAAGAGCGTCAGCATCGAGCCAACCCGGTTGACGCAGGCGGGCACGCCGGCCGCCTGCGCGGCGCCCGCGAGCGCCGCCTCGGCGAGCGCGCCGAGCTCCTCGAGCCGGTCGTGGGCACCCGGCGTGTCGCGGAGGCTCTTCAGCGTCGCGAGTCCGCAGGCGACGCTGAGTGGATTCCCGGACAGCGTGCCCGCCTGGTACACGGGACCGACCGGGGCGAGGAGCTGCATCAGGTCGCGACGCCCGCCGACCGCCGCGAGCGGGAGACCGCCGCCGATCACCTTCCCGAGACACGTCAGATCGGGCGTCACCCCGTAGCGACCCTGCGCCCCGGACCACCCGAGGCGAAAGCCTGTGATGACCTCGTCGAAGATCAGCACCGTGCCGGTCTTCGCGGTCTCGCGCCGCAAAGTCTCGAGGAAGCCGGGCAGCGGGGGGACGACTCCCATGTTCCCGGCGACGGGCTCGACGATGACCGCGGCGATCTCGTCACCGCGCGCTCCGAGGAGCTCGCGGATGCCGTCGGCATCGTTGAAATCGGCCGTGATGACGAGGCTCGCGAGAGCCGATGGCACACCGGGGCTGTCCGGTACGCCGAGCGTGAGCGGCCCCGAGCCCGCCCGCACCAGGAGAGAATCGACGTGGCCGTGGTAGCAGCCGGCGAACTTGACGATCAGGTCGCGTCCGGTGGCCGCGCGCGCCAAGCGGATCGCCGTCATCGTGGCCTCGGTGCCGGAAGACACGAGTCGCACCTGCTCGATGGACGGCAGCGCGTCGACGAGGAGCTCCGCCAGCTCGACCTCGATGGCCGTCGGCGCCCCGAAGCTGGTGCCGCTCTTCGCCCGCTCGGCGACGGCGGCCACTACCGCAGGTGGCGCGTGCCCGAGGATCAGCGGTCCCCACGAGCCCATGAAATCGAGCAGCGCGCGGCCGTCCGCGTCGAACACGTGCGCGCCACGCCCGCGCACGATGAACGCCGGATCACCGCCGACGGCGCGCCAGGAGCGAACCGGGCTGTTGACGCCGCCCGGAATCACGCGTGTCGCCCGAGCGAAGAGCTTCGTCGAGGTGTCCGGCACGTCCGCCTACTGGCACCGGCTCCTCAGGGGGTCAAGAAAGCGCATTCCGATCTTGCGGGCTGGAGCCACGCCGCCCTATACGATGGCCGCGTAATTCCAGGATATTTTCGTTGCCAACACCTGTGGACAACTCGTCCGGGAGGGGTGTTCCGCGGCTCGAGCTGCGTGCCCCGGGCACCCTCGACCCGAGGCATACCTTCGCCACCTTCCTCATCGGGAGCTGCAACCGCTTCGCGCACGCGGCCTGCCGGGCGGTCGCGGAGGAGCCGGGAGCGCATTACAACCCGCTCCTGATCCACGGCCCGTCAGGCGTGGGGAAGACCCACCTGGCGACGGCGATCGGGCACGCGCTGTTCGAGCGCAACCCGACCGCACGTGTCACGCAGCTCTCGGCCGACGCGTTCATGCGCGAGCTCCGGGGCGCGCTGCGAAGCGACCGAATGGATTCGTTCAAGCGGCACCTTCGCGACGTCGACCTGCTGATCGTCGACGACGTCCAGCTGCTCGCCGGCCGGCAGCGCACGCAGGAGGAGTTCTTCCATACCTTCAATGCGCTCCATGACCAGGATCGTCAGATCGTGCTGACGTCCGATCGGGCGCCGAAGGCCATCGCGCGGCTCGAGGAGCGTCTGCGCAACCGCTTCGAGTGGGGCGTCGTCGTCGAGGTGGAGCCGTTGGACCTCGACACCCGCCGCGAGCTGCTGGAGCAGAGCGCGGCTCGCGCTGGGTTCACTCTCAGCGACGACGTCGTCGTTTTTCTGGCTGCGGCGGCGGAGGATGTGCGTCAGCTCGAGGAGCTCGCCTCCCGGACGCGGGCACGGGCAGGGCTGACGGGCCGGCGCATCGGCCTGGACGTTGCCCGAGAGGTGGTCGAAGGCTTCCGCAGGTCCGTCGATGTCAGCTTCGACGCAATTGCGAGGGCGGTGTGCGAGCGGTTCGCCGTGCGCCCGGCGGAGCTCCGTTCCCGCCGCCGTACACAGAATGTCGCCATTCCGCGCCAGCTCGCGATGTATCTCTGCCGCCGCATGACGACGGCGTCGTACCCACGGATCGGAGAGCTCTTCGGGCGCGACCACTCCACGGTCATGCATGCGGCCGAGGCAACCGAGCGGCGTCGGAAGACGGATGCCGCGTTTCACGCCACCGTCGAGGAGCTCGAGCGACGCATCCGAGGGGACTAGCGGGAGCCAACAATTCGTTCATTCCTCGGTGGACAACCGGCCGTCACTCCTCTACATCATTCTGTGGATTTGCGCGGGTTGTCCACGTAGTCCACAGCCCCTCCTATGACGATTCTGGATCCCAGATCCCGAAAAAGCAGGTGGGGCTGAATACGTTGACAGTTTCCACCTAGCGAGGAGTGGTGGCCATGGAAGTCAGCGTTCGGCGTGAAGATCTGGTTCGTGGGCTCTATCTGGTCCAGGGTGTCGTCGAGCGGCGTAACACGCTCCCTATTCTCGCCAACGTGCTCATCGAGCCGGCGAGCGACGGTATCGCGCTGACGGCCACGGACATGGAGGTCGGCCTGCGCAACACGGTGCCGGCCGAGGTGAAGAAGAGGGGAAGCGTGACGCTCAGCGCACGGAAGCTCTACGAGATCGTGCGCGAGATGACGGCCGAGGATGTCGTGCTGCGCGCCGCGCAGGCGGGATGGGTCGAGGTGCTCGCCGGTCGCTCGCGCTTTCGCATCGTCAGCCTCGATCCCAAGGACTACCCGGAGCTTCCCCTGAGCACGCCGGCGGCAACCAGCGCGACGATCAAGGTCCCGCCCGCCACCCTCCGCGACATGATCGACAAAACGCTGTTCGCGGTGTCGTCCGACGAAACGCGCCTCAATCTGTCGGGCGTGTACGTCGTCGCCGGCGAGGCCGGGACGCTGCGCATGGTCGCGACCGACGGCCACCGCCTGGCGATGATCGAGCGATCCGTGACGGGCTCGAAGCTCGAGCGCTCGGTCATCCTGCCGCGGAAGGGGCTGGTCGAGGCGCGTCGTCTGCTCGACGAGGCCGAGAGCGAGGGCGAGCTGGCCTTGTCCATGACGGCCAAGGACGCGCGCATCGCCGTGGGGAAGGTTTCGTTCTTCATGCGGCTCGTCGACGGTGAGTTCCCCGACTATCGCCAGGTGGTCCCGAAATCCACGCGCGTGCAGGTGAAGGTGCAGCGCAACGACCTTCTGTCTGCGCTCCGGCGCACGTCGCTCCTCGCGAGCGAGCGCTCGCGCGGGGTGAAGCTCAACCTCGAGCGCGGCAAGCTCGAGATCTCCGCCA
>Ga0111538_10011263_pt1 | contig 11869 bp, 9 predicted proteins | sample SoiMethybrSBSTD1_FD_79669 | JGI IMG/M metagenome (GOLD analysis project Ga0111538, IMG submission 79669) | Bulk soil microbial communities from a Populus tree surrounding site in Tennessee, USA - Soil MetaG P. TD hybrid SBSTD1 (version 2)... | ecosystem: Environmental > Terrestrial > Soil > Tree...
GGCGTTCGCGACGACGACGTCGACGTGCTGCAGGAGCGTTACGAGGTCCTCCAGGTCGGCGAAGCTCGAGCGCTGGAGGGCGGCATCCGAGTCCTCCAGGACCGCGTGGTACCTCGTCTCGACCTCGCGATCGTACGGATGCGGACGGAACAGGAGCGAGAACCGCTCGTTCGCGCCCGACGCTCGCCACCACGACACGAGGCGCGCGACGAGATTGCCCTCGTAGGGCGTGTTGCTCGACGTGTTCCCCGCGTAGAGGACGACCGGAAGACCGCCGGTGAGCCCGAGACCGCGGAGAAGCAAGCGGTATGCGTCGCGAGAACGCCGACGATGGAAGACATCGGTTTGAGGCCATCCGGTGACGACGACGCGTGACGGGTCGATGCCGTGGTACCTCGAGAGATCCTCGCGCATGGCCGCGTTCTGCACGATGTAGCGGTCGAGGTACGGCGAGACGATGCCCTTCCCCACCGGATGGTCCCAGCTGGCGATGTAACCGATCGTCGGGACCTTCAGACGCCTGGCTGCCGAGAGAACAGGCATTGACGAGTGCGCCTGCGGATTGGTCAACACGACGGCACGGCAATCGCTCTTCATGCGCACGAGCAGGGCGTCCGGCACGTACCGACGGATGGAGAGATGCCAACGGGTCATCAGCGACTCCAGCCACCGCCATCGTGGGAGCGGTCCCGCGCGACTCACGTCGAGAAACGCGAATGGATGTCCGGCGGCCAGACGATCGCGGTGAAAACCATGGCGCAGGCTGTGGCGAAGGGCGAGCGGATAGAAGCCGATCCACTTGTCGAGCTCGTAGTCCACGTGGCGTACGACCCTCTCTCTGGGACGGACCTGTTTCGGGATGAGGTCGTCACCGTGCAGGACGTCGATCCCGTCGAGGCGCGCTCGCCAGGGCTTGACGTGCTTCTCATGGACGAGGAAGAGAGCGGCAAGCCGATCGGGGAAAGCCTCGCGGGCTCGGTCGACGATCCCGCATTCGAAGAAGACGCGGTTGGCCATCAGGTCCGAGAAGACGAGCCAGACCTGACCGTTGCGCCGCGCCATCGCCGCTCTACGGCCCTCGGCGGGTGACTCGCCTCAGCCGCTGCCGGAGGCGCGGCCAGAAGCGGGCTTCGAGCTCGGCGATCCGGAGCTCGAGATCGCGTATCTGACGATCGAGCCGCACGAGGTCGACCTCCCCGACGGCCGCGCACTCGACGGCGTACGAGCTGTCGTCGACGATGCTCGGCACGGGGAACGAGGTCGCGCCGGCCGCGAGCGCATCGCGGAGCCGCGTATCCACGACGAGTGAGCCGTCGGCGAGGCCCGCGTCGATCCGCGGGCCGTCGAGTGCCCCCTCCGCCGGGTAGCGGAAGACCTCGAGCGGGTACCAGGCGCGCAGCGGCACGCGCCGACCGCCGAGCGTCCAGTCCGCCGCATCGAGCGTCATCGTCGGCCCGGCTCGGTAGACGGGCCGCAGGAGCGTCTGCAAGGGCTCACCGCCGGCGCCGTCGGGACCGAGGAGCGACGTCCGTACCGTCCGCGAGGCGAACACCGAGGCACCTGCCGTCGCCGCCTCTGCCTCGCCGACGAACGTGCGCACGAGCCCCTGCACGACGCCGTAGCGCGGTGGGATGACCGCGAGCACGTCCTTGAGGCTCTCGCCGCGGGGCCACCAGATCTCGTCGAGCGCCCCAGGGACGATCCACTCCGCAGCGAACCGTTCGAACGCGGCACGAGCCAGGTCGGTCTGCGAGCCTGCGCCGTCCACGTGCTGCACGAAGTCGCGCAGCGCATCCGGGACGACGGGAGCGTGCCCGCCGACGAGGACGACGTCGACGCCGGAGTCACGATGGAAAGCGAGGAACTGGTCGAGACCGTCGCCGGAGCTTTCGAGCACCAGCGTGAGGACGATCGTCACAGCCCGCGAGCCTATCCCACGCCGTCCGTGGTGCTCTCCGATTCGAGGCGCGCGACCCGCTCCTCGGCGTCGTCCAGCCGACGCACCAGCTGGTGCACCCCGCGGTCGCCGAGCGCGGCGATTGCGGCTCGAAACGCCCCCTCGTCCGTCGCGTCCGGGCCGAGCGAAGCCACCGAACCGGCCTGGTGCCCGGAGCCGGCCGCCCCGAGGAGCCGCAACGCGTCGCGGAGACGCGCGTCGACGGCGAGCGAGCCATCCGCGAGACCGGAGACGAGGACCTCGTCGGTCACGGCGACCGAGTCGAACCAGCCCTGCGCGTGAGAGACGCCCGACCGACCGGAGGCCCAGGCGCGCCCAGCGCGCGTCCAGTGCGCCATCTTGCGCGCCAGCTGCTCCACGGAGCGGATCGGAAAGTGCAAGACCTCGATCGGGTGCCACGGAGCAACCGTGAGACCGCTCGAGAGCAACCGGTGGTTCCCGCCCTGGACGACGACGTCCGCTCGCCCCCGGTGCGCGATCTTCGCGTCGGGCTTGTACGGGCTCCGCGGGTGCGCGAGCCAGGCACTCGGCGAGAGTCGCGCGGTCATGCGCTCGGCGAAGAAGGCGTCGCCACCGGGTCGCGGAACGAAGAATCGCCACGGCGCTCGAACGACTCCGAAGCTGTCCGGAACCGCCGCGAGCGCGTCGGGCAAGGACCCGGCGCGAGGCCAGAAGAACTCGTCCGCGTCGGCCCCGATCACCCAGTCAGCGCCGTACTCTGCGGCGGCCATGCGGGCCATCCGCGTCCGCAGCGCCTGCGAGTCGAACGTGTCGCCGTCCTCCCGCACAAGGCGGAGGGCTCCGTCCCGTTCGTAGCGCTCGAGGATCTCACGGCTCCCGTCGACGGACCGGTGGTCGGTCGCGATGACGAAGTCGGCACCTTTGCCCAGGTGGAAGTCGATCGTCGACGCCACGATGTCGGCCTCGTCGCGGACGAGCAGCGTCAGGACCAGCACGGGCCTGGAGCGTTCGCGCTCACGCGGTGAAGCGTGCGTGGAGCGTCCGTATCGCCTCGACGACGTCGCGGATGTCGTCGTCCGAGTGGACCGGCGAGAGCGGGAGGGAGAGAACTTCCTCGCCGGCGCGCTCTGCGACCGGCAGCGGCACCGCCGCCGGGTAGCGCTGGCTGAACCAACGCAGTCGATGCACGGGCAGGAAGTGGACGCTCGTCGCGATGAGGTCGTCCGCGAGCCCCTGCTGGTACTCGGCGCGGGTCGCTCCGGCGAGCTCGCGATCGACGCGGACGATGTAGAGATGCTGCGCGTGCACGTCACGCCCGTCGCGACCGAGCGGCTCGATGCCGATGAGATCGGCCAGCCCCGCGTCGTACAGCTCGAACTGCCGCGCTCGAGCCTCGTCGTGACCACTCAACTTGTCCAGCTGGACGAGTGCGATCGACGACAGCACATCGGGCAAGCTCGCCTTGAGCGCCGGGCCGAGCTGGTCGTACCGTCCGTCGGCGCCCCGACCGATGCGCCGCATCGCGCGCACGCGTTCGGCGACGTCGTCGCGATCGGTCGCAACCAGGCCACCTTCACCCGCGACGACATGTTTCGTGACGTAGAGCGAGAAGCACGTCGCCGTCCCCACGGTTCCGATCGGACGTCCGCGAAACGCTGCACCGAACGCGTGCGCGGCGTCCTCGACGATCGGGATCCCCAGCGCGGCGATCGCGTCCAGGTCGGCGGGCTGCCCGGCGAGGTGCACGGGAACGATGGCGCGCGTGCGCTCGGTGACCAACTCCGCAGCGCTCGCCGCATCGAGGGTGAGGTCGTCGTCGCGAACGTCGCAGAAGACCGGACGCGCGCCGGTATGCGCGATCGCGTTCGCCGTCGCCGGCCACGTCATTGGGGTCGTGATCACCTCGTCGCCCGGCCCGACGTCGAGGGCGAGCAGGGCGAGCTCGATCGCGACGGTGCACGAGGACACGGCGACGACGTTCCGGGCCCCCAGCGTCTCTGCGACCCGCTGCTCGAGCAGCTGCTCCTTCGGCCCGGGGCCGAGCCAGCCCGAGCGCAGTGTCTCGGCGACTGCTTCGACCTCCTCCTCGCCCAGCGCGGGCGGCTGGAATTCGAGCCGTGTACGCCTCTGGGACCGCATCGGCGGGACACTAGTGGGGCGCGCCGATGCCGGCAGCTCATACGATCCGCCTCCGTGAGCGGGCGCCAGCCACTCCTGGTCCTCGGGACCCGCGACTTCTCGTTCGAGATCGCCGAGCTCGCCGAGGAGACCGGGGCGTACGAGGTCACGGCGTTCGTCGAGAACCTGTCTCGTGAGCGCGCGAGCGAGATGCTCGAAGGCCGCCCGATCGTCTGGATCGAGGATGTCGATGCGCTCGCGGAGACGCACCTCGCCGTATGCGGTCTCGGAACGACGAAGCGGCGGATCTTCGCCGAACAGGCGTCGCAACACGGCCTGCGCTTCGCGACGATCGTGCATCCGTCGGCACGGGTGCCCGCGTCGGCGTCGATCGGAGAGGGGTCGATCGTCAGCGCGGGCGTCATCTTGGGGACCCGCGCGCGCCTCGGGCGCCATGTGTTCCTGAACCGCGGCGCGCTCATCGGCCACCACACGACCCTCGCCGACTACGCCTCCGTGATGCCGGGCGCGAACGTGGCGGGCTTCTGCTCGATCGGCGAGGCCGCGTATGTCGCGCTCGGCGCAGTCGTTGCCGACCGGGTGACCGTCGGAGACGGGGCGCTCGTCGCCGCCGGAGCGGTCGCCGTCACCGACGTGCCGGCACGCGCCCAGGTGATGGGCGTGCCCGCGCGCGTCGTGAAGGAGGGAATCGAGCCTCGATGACCCCGTGGAGCCCGCTCATCGTCAACGTCGCGCTCACGGGCATGGTCCCGACGAAAGCGGACAATCCGGCCGTTCCGGTCACCCCGTCCGAGATCGTCGAGGACGCGGAGCGGTGTGTGCGTGCCGGCGCCTCGATCGTCCACGTCCATGCACGCGACGACGACGGCGCTCCGACCTGGCGCGCCGCGGTCTACGCCGAGATCGTCGGCGGGATCCGCGAGCGGTGTCCCGCCGCGATCGTGTGCGTTTCGACGAGTGGGCGCTCGTGGAAGGAGCTCGAGAGACGCGCTGAGGTACTCGACCTCGAGGGCGCTCTCCGACCCGACCTCGCGTCGCTGACGCTGGGCTCGCTGAACTTTCCGAAGCAGGCCTCGGTGAACGACCCGGAGACCATCGTCGCGCTCGCCGAGCGGATGCACGAGCGCGGGATCGTGCCGGAGCTCGAGGTCTTCGACCTCGGGATGACGGACTACGCCCGGTTCCTCGTCGAACGCGGAGTCCTGCGGCCACCGTTCGTCTTCAACGTCCTGTTGGGATCGCTGGGGACACTCGCCGCGACCCCGCTCAACCTCGCCATGGTGACCGGGGCACTGCCCGAGGGCTCGGTCTGGGCGGGCGCGGGCATCGGGCGCTTCCAGCTGGCGGTGAACGTGCTCGCGATCGCTTCGGGCGGCCATGTGCGCGTCGGTCTCGAGGACAATCTCTGGCTCGATGTCGAGAAGACCCGTCCGGCGACGAATCTCGCGCTCGTCGAGCGGCTCGTCTCCCTCGCCCATGCGGTCGAGCGGCCGATCGCAACGCCGGCAGAGGCGCGTGAGCTGATCGGCTTGCCGCCGCCCGTCTAGGCGTCCTCGAGCGCCCCGACCCGCGTGGCCATGCGGTCGAGGGAGCGCCGCAGGCGAATGATGTCCGCATCGCGGACGGCGACGCTGTCGGAGACGACGCTGGCGTCCGCCGCGTCGTCGGACACCGCTTCCTCGCGCAACCGGTCACGCAGCCTCGTGTCGAGGCGCAGCGAGCCCTCCGCGAGCCCCTGCTCGAGCATCGCGTCGTCGACGACGAGCGCGCCGAAGCGCGCAGCGCTCCGGCCGCTCTCCTTCGCCCGGAGAGCGGTGACGTACTGGCCGAGCGGCTTGTCGCCGCGCGCGCGCCGGGAACCTTTGTTCTCCCACTGCTCGAGCGAGCGAAACGGGAAGTGGAGGACGTCGGCCGGATGCCAGTTGTGCAGTGCGCGCCAGCGCGGGCTCGCGACGGTGTGCGACCCGAAGCTGATCGTGATCGCCGGATCGCCCCGGTGGGCCGCCTTGAGGTGCGGCCGGTACGGGCTCGTCGGATCGTGGATGGCGGCGGGTGGGGCAACCCTGACCGTCATCCGCTCTGCGAACGAGCGCTCGTCATCAGGACGCGGAACGAAGTGCCTGCTCAGCGCGAACACGACGCCGTGGCTGTCGGGAACGGATCCGAGCACGTCCTTCAAGGTCCCGCCCCGCGGCATCCAGAACTCGTCCGCGTCGGTGTTGAGCACCCAGTCGGCGCCATGCTCCGTCGCCGCGAGGCGCGCCATCCGGGTTCGCCAGGGCCCGTCCTGCATGACCGCGTCGGTCACCGAGATGCGCCGAAGGACGCCGTCCCGTGCGTACGACTCGAGAATCTCGGTTGTGCCGTCCACCGACTGATGATCCGTCGCGACGACGAAGTCGACGCCGGCATTCAGGTGATACCTGATCTGGACGTCGACGATGTCCGCTTCGTCGCGGACGACGAGGGTCTGTACGAGCTTCATCGCGCGCGAAGCCTAGGCCGCCGCTCGACGAGGGCGACGCGCCGGTGCACGTCGTCGAGCCAGCGCTGCAGGCGGACGAGCTCGGCCTCGGAGAACACCGCTGAGCCGACCGCATCCGCACCGAGCTCGTCGTCTTCCGCCGCGCTCTCGTGGGCTCGGATGCGTCGAAATGCTTCGCGGAGACGAACGTCGGTGACGAGGGAGCCGGAGTCGAGCCCCGTGCGGACTTCGTGTTGGTCGAGCGCCACCCGATCCCACATCTCCTCCGGCCTCTCCTCGTCCGCGACCAGGCGCGCTCGAGCGAGGTCGCCGCGGAGATTGATCTCCCACCCGGTCCATGTCTTCCGGTACTTGCGCGCCGACTGTTCCCGCGAGCGAAACGGGAAGTGCAGGACGTCGAGCGGATACCAACCGCCCGGTGCCCCTCCGAGACCGAAGACACGGTGCGCCCCGCCACTCGAGATGGCGACCCGTGGGCTCCCGCGGTGCGCGACCTTGACCACGGGCCTGAACGGCGTGGCCGGGTCGTTGATCGGAGCGTGACCCGCGAGCCTGACGGTCAATCGATCGACGAACCATCCGCCGTCGCCGGGCTGCGGGACGAAGTTCCGCTGGAGACCGCTGGCAAGTCCGACGCCATCCGGAACCGACCGCAGCGCATCCTTCAGCGAGCAGCCGCGGGACATCCAGAACTCGTCGGCGTCACTCGGTATGACCCAATCTGCCCCGTGCTCCGCAGCGGCCAGGCGGCTCATGCGCGTCTGCCACTCCCCCTGTTGAGAGAAGGTGCCTTCCTCGCGCGTATGGGTGAGGACTCCCTGCCGCGCGTACGACTCGAGGATCTCCGTCGAGCCGTCCTGCGATCGGTGGTCGATCGCGACGACGTGGTCGACACCGGAGTTCAGGTGGTACTCGAGGTGGTCGCGGAGAACGTCCTCCTCGTCTCGAACGAGCAGCGTCATGACAACCTTCATTCGAGGAGACAAGCTAACGAGACGACTGCGACGGCGGGCGTGGACTGCCGCCCTGCCCGACCGGCCCGTTAGCCTCTCACGGACTCCGCATGACGGCCCGAGGAGCTCATCTGTTCACGCGGCTTCTCGGAGGGCTCGAGCGCCTCGCGTCGAGACGCCTAGGCGCCCTCGTCCTCTTCACGATCGGTCTCGCCGTCTACGCCATCCGTGCGATCGCGTGGCCCCTGCAGGCCGGACGCGACCTCGACGAGTACATCTATGCCTGGGTTCAACTCTTCGACCACGACGTGCTGCTGCCCTGGTCGATGCTGTTCCGGACCCCGGCGACACCGGTCTTCGTCGGAGCGGCACTCGATGCGTTCGACGGGCGCTTCGCGGAGCCACTCATGGCGGTCGTCTATGCCGGCTCGATCGTTTGCTGGGCCGGAGCTGCAAGGTACTTCGGCGCCTGGGCGGCGATCTCCGTCGCCGCGGTCCTGCTCCTGTACCAGGGCTACGCCCTGATGTTCCACGAGATCTCGAGCGAGCCGCTGTTCGCCGCGGCGTTCGCCCTCTTCGCGCTGCTCCTGACGAGGGCCGCCTTCGGCCCGACGGTTCGCCGATTCGCCTTCGTCGGCCTCGGGATCGCGCTGCTCGCGCTCGTTCGCCCGGGGAACGCCGTCCTCATCGCCTTCGCCGTGTTCCCTTTCGTGCTCCCAGGCTCCTGGCGAGGCCGGCTGCGCTGGGCAGGCGCGGTAGCACTCGCCGCGGCGCTTCCGCTCGTCGCGTGGTCGGTGCACAACGGCGTGCGCTTCGACAGCTGGGGTCTCGCCCGCGGCGGGAACGCGATCATCCCGTTCTATCGCGCATTCATCACCGACCACATCGTCTCGCCGGAGAACGGCGAGAGCTCGCGTCGGCTCGCCGCGGCCATGCAGGAGCACCTGCTCACCCGCGAGCCGTATCGCTCGTACGGCGTGACCCTCGATCAGCTGTTCGAGAAGGGCAGCTTCCGCGTCCACGAGGACCTGTACCTGCTTTCGGACCAGGTGTTCGGGTGGGACACGAACTACGAGATCCTCCGGAAGACGGGCATCGAGGGCGTCCGCGCGCATCCGGGTGTCTACGCACGCGGCGTCGCGGGTACGGTCTGGGATGAGCTGTCGAAGGCGCACTTCCGGGTCGTGTCCGAGCCCTCGACCGGTGGAGACGGCGCGAACGCGGCGCCCTCGACCGTCGTCATCCACGGAAAGCGGTTGCCCGCGCCGACGGAGGGCCAGCCGATCCCCGGCGGCCAGGTCGTGTGGATCTCGCGGCCCGACAACAGCATCAGCCAGGTGTGGACCTCACCGACCGAGTGGCACTTCGAGTTTTCGCGTCCTTCGGAGCGCCCGCGGTTCGAGCGCATCGAGCGCAGGACGCAGGAGCTCTTCGCCGCGCTGCCCGACCGCGCAGGGAACGCCCGGCTCGCACTTCGACTCAACCAGCTGTCGCGCTGGTTCCCGCGCCCGTGGATGTGGATCCTCCTCGGCCTGATCGCGATCGCCGTGCGCCGGCCGCGGGGCTGGCCTATCCTCGTGACGCTGTCCCTTGCTGCATGCGCCGCGGTCCTCCTCAACGCGCTCGGCCTGTTCGCCGACCTCCACTTCGTGCTGCCGGTCGCGCCGGCATTCGTGCTGCTCGGCCTCGCGGGTCTCCTCGGTGACCGAACGCAGAGAGCCGTGACGTGATGGGCACCGAGGAAAGCGATGACTTCGTCGTCCAGCTCCTCCGAGAGAACCGCCGCCTGAAGACAGAGCTCCGCCGTCGCGAGGCGATCGCGTCGAGTCGGTGGTGGCGGCTTCACCCGCGCCTGAATCTGCAGAGGCTCCGGGCCGCGCTCCGCGGGCCGCCGACTCCTCCACCCGCCGCGCCGACCTCGCCTCGCGAGCCGGCGATGCCCTTGGCCGCTCCCTCCGACCTCGTGGGTCGCTTTCGCGAGGATGTCGTGGAGGGCGGTGTGTTCACCCAGGACTGGTTCACCGGGCACATCCTCTCCTGGGAGCCGATGATGCGGACACTCGAGGGTCGGGCGGCCCACGTGCTCGAGATCGGCGCTTTCGAAGGCCTCTCCGCCTGCTACGTGCTCTGGCGGCTACCGGATGCGCATGTCACTGCCGTGGACACGTTCACCGGAAGCGCCGAACACGTCGCCCGCGATCTGCTCCCGGACATCTCTCTGGAAAACGCCTTCGACGCGAACGTGTCCGCAGTCGACGCATCGCGTGCGCGAAAGCTCGTCGGCGACTCGAAGCGTCGCCTCCTCGATCTTCGCGCCGAGCACGCTCGTTTCGACTTCGTCTACGTCGACGGATCGCACCTCGCCCTCGACGTGCTCATCGACGCCGCTCTCGCGTGGCCCCTCTTGGCGGTCGACGGCTTCTTGGTCTTCGACGACTACGGCTGGTCGGCCGTCGGGCCGGATCCGCTCCTCAGGCCAGGCCCCGCGATCGACGCTTTTCTCGGCCTCGTCGACGGGAAGTTCGAGCTTCTTTCGAAGGAGACGCAGCTTGCGCTGCGCAAGACATCCGTCTGATCGTCAGTCGACTGCAGCGGTGATCGCGTCGACGACGCGGGAGCCCGCGAGGCCGTCGACCTCTCCGACCACGGTGCGTGCCACACGGCGCCGTTCCTCGGCGAGCTCATCCGGGTGCGCGAGCGCGCGCCCGATGCCGTCGACGACATCCTCGAACGACTCGGCGCGGTAGAAGGCGCTCGACGCCGCGAGCTCGCGGTAGTGCTCGCCGATGACGTTCTTCATCGCGTGGCTCTCACCGGGAGGAGCACCCTCGTCGTAGAGGACGCAGACCGCGGGCCGGTCGTTCACGAGTGCGTCGAGCAGGATCGTCCCGGCATTGGCGACGACGCAGTCGCAGTGCTGGAGGAGCGTCGCGAGCTCCTCGAAGTCCGTGAAGCTCGCCTCCTGCACGGCGAGGCCGTCGGTGTCGAGAGCCGCTCGAAACCGCTCCCGCCATTCCCGGTCGCGCGGGTGCGGACGGAAGAGGAGCGAGGGCCGAGCGTCCCCCGAAGACGTCCACCAGTCGACCATGCGCTCGACGAAGCGATCCTCGAACGGCGTGTTGGAGGGCGTGTTGCCCATGACGGCCACGAGGGGGCGCGCGGGATCGAGCCCGAACGAGCGCAGCACGCTCTGGTAGGTGTCTCGCGGACGCTTCGGTGCGTAGAGATCCGTCTGCGGCCAGCCGGTGACGACGACCCGCTCCGGGTCGATCCCGTGGAAGCGGACGAGGTCCTCGCGCATGGCCTCGTTCTGGACGACGTACACGTCGCAGAAGGGGGCGATCACGCCCTTGCCGACGGTGTGGTCCCAGCTCGCGACATGTCCGACCGTCGGGATCCCGAGCCGCCGCGCGCCGACGAGGAACGGCACGGCCGCATGCGGCTGGACGTTCGAGAGCACGAGGGCACCGCACTCGGCCTGCATGCGCCGGTACAGCTCGTGCGGGACGTAGCGGTGCGTGCCGAAGTGCCAGCGCTCCATCGCGCGCTCGAGCGTGTCCCAGTGCGGCAGGAAGCTGTCGCGGTCAGAGTCGAGCATCCAGTTCGGATGTCCCGGCGCCATGCGCTCGGCATGGAAGTCGTGCCGGCGGTTCAGGCGCATCGCGAGCGGGTAGTAGCCGAGCTGCCGATCGAGCAGCCGGTCGACGCGCCTGACGACGCGCTCACCCGTGCCCACCTCGACCGGGACGAGATCCGTCCGGTACAGCACGCGCCCGTGGACGCGCGGCGCCCAGTCGGCCCCCTCCTCGCGATTCGGCAGGACCACGACGAGCCGGTCGCCAAGGCGCTCGTCGAGGCCGTCCACGATCCCGGACTCGAAGAACATCCGGATGGTGAGAGCGTCCGGAAGGAACAGCCAGACATCGCTCATGAGCGCGGACCGAAGAGCGCTCCGCCCATGAGCAGAGCGAAGGCGGGGAGCACCGGGACGGAGAAGTGGGTGATCGCCGGCGCACCGAGGGCCACCATGACGACGACGACGAGCGCCGCGACGGACGGCGTGCTCAGTGCCAGGGCCCGCGCCGGCCTCCGCCACAGGAGCGCGGCAACGCCGATGAGCAGCCAGAGGAGCGGGGGCGGGTACCAGCGCGACGCGCGGTTGAGCGTGAGGGCGAGGGTGTGGTTGCCGCTGCGATCGGGAAGCCCGCTCGCGATGTCGTCGATGTCGGCATGCAGCTGGTCGTAGCGCACCTTGTCCTCGGGCCGGTCGAAGACGAGATGGCGCTCGTAGGGCGACGTCCACACGGTGCGAATGCTGTTGTCAGGGGTCGTCGGCCCTCCTTCCCGCGCGCCGGGGATCGCCTCCCCCTCCGA
>Ga0111538_10011265_pt1 | contig 11868 bp, 13 predicted proteins | sample SoiMethybrSBSTD1_FD_79669 | JGI IMG/M metagenome (GOLD analysis project Ga0111538, IMG submission 79669) | Bulk soil microbial communities from a Populus tree surrounding site in Tennessee, USA - Soil MetaG P. TD hybrid SBSTD1 (version 2)... | ecosystem: Environmental > Terrestrial > Soil >...
GAAACACCTGGTCATCCAGGATCTGAAAAAAAACCATTTATGGCCAGAGAAAAAGATTGTATATTTTGTCTAGCATGTGAAAATGTGTGTCCACCACAGGCTATCAAAATTTATCAAAAATAAACTAATAATTTACATTTTTCCTTTATTAAAGAAGTATGTTGATAAATACGATTGGAAAAATTAAATCTTGTAGCAACAGGTGGAACTTTTGACTGTATTCATATAGGTCACATAAAACTCCTTTCAACTGCTTTTGATATCAGTCACCATGTCATTATTGGTCTCACAAGTGCTAGGTTTGTGAAAAGATATAAATTAACTTCGACCATAAAAAACAATTATCTAAGAAGACTTGTCAATTTAAAAGAAAATATTTCGCTACATTTTAAAGAAGCTAATTATACAATAATCAAACTGGAAGATGAATTTGGTCCTGTTATTCATTCCTCACAAATTCAAGGAATTGTAGTTAGCGAAGAAACATTGGTGAAAGTAAAGCAAATTAATGAAATAAGAATTAGTAAATATCTTGAACCATTGGAAGTAATAGTGGTTGAAATAGCAAAGTCTAGTGATGGAAAACCTATATCCTCTACACGAATTAGAAATGGTGAAATTGATAATAAAGGCAAAATACTTATGAAATGAAAAATATCACAATTCTTTTTTATTAGAAATGGAAAGCAAGTTAATGTATTTTGATAATACTGTTAATTTAGCTTATGCTAAAGTTGAGATAAATAAATGAAAATTACAATCTGAGATATTGTTATATTGATATTGAGATATTTGGTCTGATTTCATTCAAAAGAAGGAATAGTTTAAAAGAAAATAGGCATTTTCGCATAAAACCTCATTCCATGGATGGGATTTCTAATCAATATGTAGTTCTGTGAAATTCCTTATAGTTTGTAGAAATAATAGAAACCCTTGTCCATTAATAGAATATTCTACAAAATAGAACTTTTGGAATATTCAATAAATTTTACTTGAGAAAATTGAGATAACGCTTGATAAAGTAAAATAATAAAAAAATAAAATTATTAATTATAAGATAAAAAATAGGCCAAAATAGATAGAAATAATATTTTTTTAATATTAAAAAAAAATTGTTTCTGTTATTATTTGGATCTCGTTCTGAGAATTGAAATTCTCAATAGATATAAATCTCATTTTACCATCTTTTATTTTTTTAATTAACATAAAAAGAGAATTGGCATTTTCTTTATTCTTTAACGTAATACTATGACAAGATTTATCTTTTAATTTAATTATTAACTCATTGTCAATTAAATTTTCAACATCCATTACAAAAACTGAATCATCTTTTTGTCTCGAAAATAAACTTTTCAATTTTTCCATTTCATATTTATCCAAACAAAAAATTTTGTTTAATCTTTTTATGCTAGACATTTTCCATCAAACATAAAATCTTTTACTTTGTCTTGAGCTTTTTCTCTTTTTCGTTTAAAATCAATTATGAATGTTTTAGTATTATCGGCAAGATCACTTTTACATTCTCCACACAACAAATTTCCACTTTTGCATCTAATATAGCGTTCCAAAGATTCTTTCTCATTATCAAAAAAATATTTTAGGTAAGTGAATACCGGACAAATATCAGCATTTCCTCCTAATTTTTTTTGTAACGAAATAGTGGCCTGTCCGCCGGTAAAGGAAGATAATACCTTTTTTTCAACAATTTCTGGTTCATCTGTCGTAAATATAGCAGTTTCAGGTTTTGAAGATGACATTTTCGAAATTCGTGATAAACTTGGAAGAAATTTACTATGTATTTGAGCAGGTTTATAAAAACCTAACTTTTCAGCTATATCCCTTGTTATTCTCCAATATGGGTCTTGGTCTATAGCCGCAGGAATCAAAACTGGTGTAGGTTTTTTTTCAATTATGGAAGGAAGAAAACATGGAGCAGCTTGAATAGGGGGAAAGCCAATCATTCCTATATTTGTTGTATTTGTAAAACCAAAAACTGCTTTTGCTGTAGAAAAAGTTATTTTTTTTGCAATCTCAGTTGCAATTGGATACAAATAATTAATATGTTGAGTGTCAATAATTATTTTAGTCAAATTAGGTTGAAAGCCTATTGCTATAATATCTAGTATATTTTCAGAAGTATATTTAGAAATAGTTTCCCTGGTAGCCTGTTGATTATAGAGAAATTTCTCATCATCAGTGAACTGGAATAATAATTTAGAACCAAATTTATCCTGTAAGTATTTAGTAAACAACCACGGTAAAATATGGCCAATATGTATAAAACCAGATGGGCCCCTTCCAGTATATAGATAAAAAGGATCGCCATGTTCATATTTTGTTAATAGCCAATCCAGATCTCTATGTGAGAAAAAATATTGAGATTTGATAAGTGGATGGATTTCTCCAGTTAATTTTCTAAATTTTTCAATTAAATGTTGTGAAAGAGCCTGTGTACCAAATTTTTCTATTAGTTTAATATATATTCGATCTTCTAAGTCACCAGACACTTCCCAAGGTGTAACAATAATCTCTTTATTATCTTGATAATTATCAAAAGAAGAATGTATGCCATTGGTATCGAGATTATGGGGAAAACTGTCCATTTTCTTAAATAATGAAATTACAAACGTTTAAACGTTTAAAAATATTTTTTATTAGAGTTAATTGGAAAACACCCAAATCCATATTGAAGACTTGCATCCTATCGAAAAAAAAATTATTAGTTCTTTCCATTCTTTTTCTGAAATTTCTATAACCGATTTGGAAAAATTGAGTGATCTTACTCTTGACCAAATAAGAAGGGGATTGGAATGGTTAAAGTACAAAAATATAATTAAAGCGAACAAAAAGTCTTCTTTAATATCATTAGATGAAATGGGAAGAAATGCCATAGAACAGGGACTAGCTGAAAGAAGATTAGTTAATGCTGTAAGAGATGGTAATATATCTTTGAGAACAATATTAGAAAAAGGAATATTGAGCCAAAGGGAAATTAATGTAGCAATTTCCAAAGCTAAATCTAATAAATGGATTACTATAAAAAATTCTGAAACAGAAGGGTTGACTTTTAACCTAATAGATAATAATCTCGAAAATGCAAGTGGAGAAGAGATACTCTTGAACAAAATTTTTTCGTCTCAATATGTCAGAGAGGCAGATTTAACTAATTCCGAATTGGAATTCTTTAAGTTACTAATAAAAAGGCCTAAATTGATTAAAATTAAAAAAGAGGAGGAAAAAGTATCAATTACTAATCTGGGAAAAAAAATTAAAACTCAAATAGATTTGAAAAATATGAATGATAAAACCTTACTCAAAAAAGAAAATATTACTACTTTAGCTTCGGAACATTTTATAGGAGAAAAATGGAAGACATTGAGATTTCGTCCGATCGATGTCAACGCCCACGTTCCTATGGCAAATCCAGGAAGAAAACATCCTTTGACGGAACTGATTAATGAAATACGTGAAGCGTTTACGAGTCTTGGATTTGTGGAAATTGATGGGGAATATATACAATCCGCTTTTTGGAATTTTGATGCTTTGTTTACTCCTCAGGATCATGCTGCTAGGGATATGCATGATACATTTTATTTATCAGAGAAAATTAAACCAGAATTAGGAAATAAAAACTTTATAAAAAAAATTTCTGATACACATAGAGAAGGATGGAAGGATTCATGGAACATCAAAATAGCTAAAAAACCTGTTTTACGGACACATACTACTCCTGTGACTTTAAAATATCTGTCTGAAACCAAACCAGATGAAGCAAGAATTTTTACTATAGGTCGGGTTTTCAGAAATGAAAAGGTTTCATATAAACATCTGGTGGAATTTAATCAAATTGAGGGAGTAGTAACAGGAAAGCAAATAACTTTAAGAGATCTAATGGGTATTCAAACGGAATTCTATAAGAAAATTGGAATGAAAAAAATAAAATTTTGGCCAACTTATTTTCCCTATACCGAGCCATCACTACAGTCAATGATCTTTAACAATAATTTAAATAAATGGATCGAGTTATTTGGAATGGGCATTTTTAGGCCTGAAGTAGTAAAACCCTTAGGCATAAGAAACTTAGTTTTAGCATGGGGAGGAGGTATAGAAAGAATTGCCATGTTAAAGTATGGAATCTCAGATGTAAGGGACCTGTACAATAATAAAATTGGATGGTTGCGAGGTTTAAGTAAATGCCAGTTGTAAATATATTAAAGACACGGATTAAAAGTGTTTTTCCAAATAAAAATATTGAAAACATACTAGAGAAGCTTCCATTTCTAGGATTAGATATTGAAGGAATAGATAAAGAAAAAATTAGAGTCGAATATAATCCTAACCGTCCTGATTATTCTAGTGATACAGGTATATTTAGATCTTTAAAGGGTTTGCTAAATGAGAAATTGGGCTTACCGATTTTCAAATATTGTTCTACTAAATCATATGAAATAACCTTAGATCCAGAGGTAAAAAAAATAAGACCTATACTATTGTTTTTTGTTGCTAAAAATAAGAAAATAAATAATTTTATTCTTAATCAATTAATTTCTATGCAAGAAGATCTTCATAATGGAATAGCAAGAGGAAGAAAAAAAGCTGCTATAGGTATCCATGATCTTAATACATTGGATTTTCCTTTAACATATAATACAAAAGGTCAAGATGTATCATTTATACCATTAGATCAAACTAAACCATTTAAATTTCCTGAAATTTTATCCACTCTAGAAGTTGGAAAAAAATATAGAAATTTATTTAGAAATTTGCAACAATATCCTACTATTGTCGATAGAAATAATCAAATTATATCCTTTCCTCCCATCATTAATAGTAATAATACGAAAATAAATGACAAAAGTCATAATTTACTGATAGAAATAACAGGTACAAATTTAGAAACATGTAAGAGCATTTTAGCAATCCTTGCTTATTATCTTTATGATGAAGGATATAAAATTTTTTCTGGAATTATACATGATGATAAACTTACGTTTTCTTCATTAAAACTTCTTAAAGATAATGCATTTTTAATTGATCCAAATGTTATAAAAAGCTATTTAGGATTAAATTTATCAGCCGAAGAGATTAGACAAATTTTGAATAGATGTAGAATAGATGTTTCACTAACAAACAAGAAAAAAGTAAAATGTTTAGTTCCATCTTACAGAAACGATATAATAAATTCTATAGATATTGTGGAAGAAGTAGCACTAGGATATGGCATAGATAATATTAAACCTACTCTACCTTCATTTTTGATCTCTGCAGGTGCAAGAAATAAATACTTTAGAAAAATTGATGAGATAAAGGAGACACTAATAGGGCTTGGATTTTTAGAAATGGTGAATTTTACCTTACTAGATCAAACTATTTCTACAATATTCAATTTAGAAGATAAAGGATTACTTGAAAAAATTAAAGTAAATGAAAGCAAAAGCAAAGAACATGAATTTCTTAGAACTAATATATTATCCTCTTTAATAAAAAATCTTTCCTACAATATTCATGAGGAATATCCTCAAAAATTATTCGAAATCGGAAAAACATTTAATTTTAAAAATAATATATTGGAACAATGGAATTTAGGAATTATAATTGCGTCTTCCAACAAATCAAATTATACAGAAGCTAAAGCCATAGCACAATCTATTTTTAAAATAAATTTTGGAAAGCATATTTCAACAAGAAGAAATGATAATAATAATTTATTCTTAGAAGGTAGATGTGCTGAGATATTATATGATAGTAAACCAATAGGAGTTATAGGAGAGATTAAACCGGATTTGATTGCTAAATTCAATTTACATATTCCTTTATCGGCCTTTGAATTAAATTTATCCCCATTATTAAAGATCGAATGCTAAACTGAACCACATATTTTTGTAATTTCATGTAGTTTACTATAAAATAAAAAATCGATTGTAAAATAAATGTATTTTTGTAGTAATATCGATACATAATTGTTTAATAATGGTTATTAATTATATTACTTACCGAATATTTAGCTGAAGTATCCGGGAACCCCGTTATAGAGAGTGCACTAGGAGAAATACACCTTTGTGTATGGCTATATCTATGAATAGTTGTGAGTCAGAGGCGGGGGACAAACCAATTCCTATATCTTCTTCCAATAATAACTAAGGTAGATCAAAAATAGTTGACCTGGATTCATAATACATTTTTCATTGAGTGAAATCAACTATGCTTTTCTTAATAATATATTTCGCTTCATTAGAAATATTATATTTTTCTAGTATTTCCGATGAATTCTTAATAAGTAAGTTTCTAAAGTCAGGTTCGCTGGCAGCCCTGAGCAGAATGTCACTTATTATTTCTGTTTCTTTCTGTCGCGAAATCAAGATAGAGAAAAAAAATACAGAAGTTCTATATAATCGTAATGTTAAATTAGTAAAATTGATAAGAACTTAAATAATTAATTTTTTTAGTATTGATATTTCGCAGTCAAAAAAAATGGACACAGAATGGAACATCAAGAGTTATCCCTGTAGAAAAAACTCTTGATCGTGTTTCAGAAATAGGTAAAAAAATTGGGCTTACTAGAATTGCAGATATTACATATATGGATAAATTATACATTCCTAATTACTCCTGTGTTTTACCTGGTACAGAAGATTATATTTGGGTATATAGCGGAAAGGGGCCTACTAAAAAACATGCAAAAGTAAGTGCAATTATGGAAAGCATCGAACGTTATTCATCTCTACCTACAAACTATTACAGAAAATTTATTAATGGAACTTTTAGTAAACTAAAACAATCTTATAATATCTTACATCCGGAGGAGCTTGTTGAACCACTTACTTTTGATTTTCAAAACGACATGTTAATGGATTATGTAGAAGGCTATGATATTATTAATAAGGAAAATATCTTAGTTCCGGCTGCATTAGCATTATTCAGATATTCCCCATCATCACCTTCTATTAACCCATTTGCATTTCATCATACTAATGGGCTAGCATCGGGCAACGTTTTTGAAGAAGCAGTATGCCATGCCTTATGCGAAGTCATTGAAAGAGATGCAATAAGCTTAGCTCAATTACGTGCAAGTGCAATTCCATTCCACATTTTATATAATATTTATCATAATTTCCAAAGACATGGCTATCATATCAATCCTATTTCCAAAGAACAGTTTAGAGATGATAATTCTATATTTCCTGATGTAAAAATTTCTTTAGAAGAGGATTTTCAATCAGTAACTAAATTAATTGATAAATTCAAAAAATTTAATATTCGATTGGTGATTAAGGATATTACTACAGATATTAAAATTCCTACCTTTAATGTTGCATGTGTTGAGTGGATATCTCATGACTATGGTTATTTGGCTGAGGGACATGGCACTCATCCAGATAAAAGAATTGCACTAACAAGAGCCATAACGGAAGTTTCTCAAACAAGAGCAGCAAATATTCAAGGAGCCAGAGATGATCTGAGAAAAATACATTATAATGAGAATAATACAGACGATAAAAATGCATGGCAATTTATGTCTTCACAAAAGACAACTAATTTTTCTAATATACTAACCTATCAGAATGAAGATATTTTAGAAGATATTAATCTAATTATAAAATTTTTTAAAGAAGTAGGATTAAAGAAGGCTATAATAGTCAACTTAACAAATCCCCAAATAAAAATACCAGTAGTAAGAGCTATAGTTCCTGGTCTTGAGACATTTAAAATATCGAAGTCTGTTATGGGCTTTAGAGCGAGGAGCTCCTTGAAATGAATTTACCAATTATTTATTTGGGACCATCACTATCGATAAACAAAGCAAAAAAAATTATTGATGCTGAGTTCCGACCTCCTGCAAAAAAAGGTGATTTTATAAATTTAAATTTACTAACAGAAAGAAGAGATATTGTTCTAATAGATGGAGTTTTCCTTCAGGAATATCCCCCTTCTCCGATTGAAGTTTTCCAAGTTATCAATAATACAAACTTCAAAGTTTATGGCGCTGCTAGTATTGGAGCATTACGCGCAGTAGAATTAGAAAAATTTGGAATGAAAGGTATTGGAAAAATCTTTGGATTTTTTAAAAAAAATATCATTAATTCGGATGATGAAATTGCAGTAACATTTGATTCCAATTATAATCTTCTTTCGGAAGCAATGATTGATATCAGATATAATATTTTTTTAAGCTGGAAACTAGGAATAATTGATAAAGAAACAAAGCAAATGATGGTGAATTTAGCTAAGAGGCTTTATTTTCCTTTTCGGACTTATGAGAACATAATCAAGAAATCCTGCCTTCTTTTTCCTTCAAAAGAAAAATACATATCAAAGTTTAGTAATTATATTTCTATGAATAAAGTAAGTCTAAAAGAGTTAGATGCCATACATGCACTTCAATATATGTCATCCTTACAATAAATAGAAATTGTTAAATTTAAATTCTATTTTTAAGCATTTATTTTTCATAAACTATTTTATATTGTCCTTCGTAACATATATTATGGCTGAAAATCTGTCCAAATTAAAATCGGAATATAAAACTAACTGTAAAAAAATACTTGAACTCTCATCTAAAATTCGTTATGTAGGTGTAACAAATAAATTTGGTCGAACACTAGCGGGCCAACTTAGAACTGGCATAAACCCTTTTTTAAAAACAGAAGAAATGAGAAACGAATTGTTTATTCATTCTATGATTTATAATATTCGAAAAAACTATGAAAAATCAATAGGAGAAACTGAATTCATCTTTATTTCTAATAAAAAAGTTGATATTATTAGTTTTTATATTAATGAATTAGTTTATTATATTACTATTGATAAGAACATAAACAAAACTGAATTATATACATTGAACGAACAAATTAGATCGATCACAAAATTGTGATTTATTTAAATATTTTTGGTAAATATTAAGTTAAAGATTTTAATTTTCCTCGCATTTCTTTATCTTTATATATGGAGGGATGACTTGGATCTGCTAATATTACTTCATACCATAAATGTTTGCCATCTTTATAGAGAAAATAAGAACCCATTATTTCCATATTTGGATATTTTTCATTAACTCTTCTTTCAGCTACCAATCGCATATTTGTTGCTTGCTTAATGTGAATAACTCCGCTATGTTTAGGTCTCCTACCTGCTACTGGACGCTGCTTTCTCATTCCTCCTCTACCTACTCGAGCTCTAATAACTACAATACCCTGTTTGGCTTTATAACCTAATCTTCTTGCTCTATCTAATCTGCTAGGTTTATTTATTCGATGAATTGATAGCTCCTTCCTCCACCCAATCGCCCTAGATTTTAATTCCTCGCTATTAGTTTTCCACATACTCGTCCAGGTCGCCGCTAACTGTCTATACATTTTAAAATATGATCAAATTCTTTTAAAAGGATATATAAGAATTTCTTTTATTCAATAGATATCATTTCTTTACCAATAAAATAAGAATAAAATATCATAAAATAAGGCTAAATTGAAACTATAAAATCTATCTCTATTGTGCTTCCTAATGGAAGACTTTCTACTCCAATAGCGATCCTTGAATGTTTTCCTTTTTCTCCAAATAATTTTTCCAGAAAATGTGATGCTGAATTAATAACAGTTGGATGATCTGAAAAAGCCTCAGTACAATTTACATAGGCAGATAACTTTACTATTTTTTTGATCTTATCTAGGCTTCCTAAATGAACTTTTAATAATGCAAGGGCATTAAGAGTACAAAGGATTGCTGCATCTTGACCTTTCTCAAGAGTTGTATCTTTTCCTATTTTCCCTTGATATTTTATTGTTACAGGATTCGAACCTGTATCCAAAGGAATTTGTCCAGAAACAAAAATTAGACCATTGACTTCAACCAATGGAATATAAGAACCAGATGAGTTTGGAGGAGAAGGTAACTTAAATCCTAATGCATATAATTTTTCTTCAATGCTTTTCAATAGTGAATATAAAAAAGTTGTATTATTTAATGTATTAAACAATTAAAATAAATTAATAAAAATATGAAATCAATTCATGATAAAGCGAGTTCTATTATCATTAGCCATAGCATCGGTAATTACCTATTTTGTTTATCTAGCTCTGATAGATTCTTTGACTAGATCTTCTATTAATTACCGCTCTATCTCTAACGACACTGCTGTTTTAATTCTTTTTAAACATGAAAACTTATCGTCCAACTATCTCAACGAAATCAATTCTAAATACGTCTATATAAAAGGAAATGGTGAAATATATGAATCAAAAAAAGATACTAACTTCATAGGGAAGTATATTGGCAAAACTAATCCCACAGTTACTACTGGCAGTCATTTTGGATGGGAAGTAAATTTACCCTCACTAAATAAAACTTATTATTTGGACCATTTAAGAGGAGACATTGTCTCTACTGATTAAAACTTTTTTATTCTTGTTAATTTACTGATTATAAGTAACGCAAGTAATAATTATATTTGTATTTCAAAAAATTTTATCCATGCAAATAACTGGAAAGATTTTAGTCTGTGACCCAATCTCCAAAATAGGAATAACAATTTTAAAAAAAGCTGGGCTTAATGTGGTCGAGAAACCATCCATAACGCACTCGGAATTATTATCAGAAGTTGAAAACTATGATGTAATTGTTGTTAGAAGTAGGACCAAAATCACGGAGGAAGTTATTTCAAACACAAAAAAAGCTAAAATAATCGCTCGAGTAGGAGTGGGACTGGACAATATAGATGTGGAATCAGCTCTACAGAAAAATATTGAAGTAATAAACTCTCCTGAATCGGCAATTAATGCTGTTGCCGAATTAGTTATTGGATTGATGCTTTCATTAGCGAGGAATATACCATTAGCAGATAGTGAAATGAAGAAAGGAAATTGGATGAAAAAGGAACTGAATGGAATCGAATTAAGAGGTAAATATTTAGGAATTGTAGGGGTGGGAAACATCGGTAGGAACCTGGGAAGAATTGCTAAATCACTACGTATGAATATTTTAGGTTACGATATCTTTCCTATTAAACAAGAATTTATAAATGAAGTTGGTATGATAACAACGGATTTTAATACCTTAGTAGCAAGTTCTGATTTTATTTCATGTCATGTTCCTTCAACATCTGATACTAAACATATGTTTAATGAATCTACTTTTTCAAATATGAAATCTACTTCTTTTTTTATCAATGCTTCAAGAGGGGAAATAGTAGATGAAAACGCATTATACAATGCTTTAACAACAAAAAAAATTTCAGGAGCAGCATTAGATGTTTTTGAAGTAGAACCGGCTACTAATAAAAAATTATTGCTATTACCAAATATTATTTGTACCCCTCATATCGGAGCTCAAACTAAAGAAGCTCAAGATTTAGCTTCAAATGTTATTGCGGAGAAGATTATTCAAAAGTTATTAGAGAAAGAAAAGTAATTATGGATGATTGTATGGACCGGGTGGGATTTGAACCCACGACCACCTACGTTTCCTCTGCGTCGATGGCATGCAAGGCAGGTATTCTACCAGGCTAAACTACCGGCCCTTTAATGAAAACCTAAATTTTCTGATAATTTAAGTGTTTAATTCTTATTAGTTACTTTTTATAAATTTAAATCATATCTCTTATTCTAAATAGAATAGTCAAGTATAAAATATACCAAAAATTTTTTCTATTGCTGCTTTTGTTTTCTATCTATCGCAATGATTAGTAATGAATTTAATAGACTTGTAAAAATGGGTAAATAAACATCTAAATAGTCAAAAAATCCAATGTAATATCACAAGTAAAAAAATATATTAAAATGACCACTTGTATGGTTTATTTTAAAATAGACAGAAAAATTTTTAATGGTAATTGTTTTTAAATTTTAAAATTACAATAATATAATGCTTAGAATA
>Ga0111538_10011266_pt1 | contig 11866 bp, 11 predicted proteins | sample SoiMethybrSBSTD1_FD_79669 | JGI IMG/M metagenome (GOLD analysis project Ga0111538, IMG submission 79669) | Bulk soil microbial communities from a Populus tree surrounding site in Tennessee, USA - Soil MetaG P. TD hybrid SBSTD1 (version 2)... | ecosystem: Environmental > Terrestrial > Soil >...
CTGGGACCCTCGCCCGGTATGCGCGGGGGCGTGACTACCACGGGGTCATGAAGGACCGGCTTCGGTCCCTCCTCAAGTGGCTGGAAGCGGAATCCGGGATGGCCGTTTCAGGCCGCCCTTACGTGGACACCGCCCCAATCCTCGAGCGCGACCTCGCTCGTCAGGCGGGCCTGGGCTGGTTCGGGAAGAACACCCTCCTGATCCATCCCCGGCGCGGGTCGTTCCTCTTCCTCGGCGCGCTGTTCGTGGACCTCGAGCTGGGTCCCGATCCGCCATTTGCCGAGGAGCACTGCGGGACGTGCCGACGGTGCATCGACGCCTGCCCGACCGCCGCCATCGCCGAAGAAGGGGTGCTGGACTCCACCCGCTGCATCTCGTACCTGACCATCGAGAAACGTGGGACGATCCCCATTGAGTGGCGCCGGTCCATCGGAGCGCTGGTGTACGGATGCGACATCTGCCAGGACGTCTGCCCCTGGAATGTGCGATTTGCGAGTGAGGCGCGAGACCCGGAACTGACGACGGGGAGCCTGGAAGGGTCGCCCGACCCCGTGGAGCTGCTCCGGATGGATAGCGTCGGCTTTCAGCGGCGGTTCGGGGGCACCGCAGTGACCCGCGCCGGTAGGCAGGGACTTTCCAGGAACGCCGCTGTGGCGCTGGGGAACCGGGGCGCCCCTGGTGACGTGGAGGCACTGGCAGAATGCCTCACGAGCGAGCCCGATCCCGTGGTCCGCGCGCACGCTGCGTGGGCGTTAGGGGCCATCGGGACACCGGAAGCATTGGCGGCGCTGCACTTGCGCTCCACGGGCGAGCCGGACGCCCTCGTGACAGCCGAAATCGACGCCGCGGTCACGGAAATTGGGGTCAGACTCGAATTACCGAATCGACCCGGATCTGGATCAGACGCGACACCCGGGTAATTCGAGTCTGACCCCAATTTCCCGGGGCAACCGCGTGTGCCGGTGTCTCGGAGCAGGCCCCGTTGTTCCCCAGGGCCCGTGCACCCCACGTCCCGGCGCCGAAGCGTGGCCCGTCACTTGCCTAACCAATTTCGTAACGTCGCGGGCACCTGTTCGTCATTGCCCGTGAGGATCCTGGTCATTTCGTCGGCCGAAGTGAGAGGGGTCTCATGCCGTCCGGTGATGTGCACGTGCTAACGAGTTGGCTCTTGCCGATCTGCGTTTTCATTGTGACATTGCCGCGCCGGTCGAACTGTGAGTGGCCGCACAATACCCAAAGATGAAACGGTTCGATCTCGTAGTAGCATCTGCGATCATGTTGTTAGGCGCCTTCGTCACGCGGGAAGCGTTGGCTATCCGCGTCCGCGCCGACCGGGAACGCACCGCCAGCTTCGGCGTGGCACGGGTGGACACTTCCGCCGTCGGAAACGATTCGGCGATGGTCGCCCGCCGGCCGGCCACCCCGCTCGAAGCACCCCCCACTCCGCCGATGCCTCGGGTCTCCGCTTCGCGGCGCAAGCTCGAAGTCGCGGCCAGGGACACCTACATCGGCGACCTGCTTTCGTCGCACGACTCAGCGCTGGCGCGCTGGCCAGACCGCGCGGGCAATCCGCTCCGCGTCTGGGTGCAGCCAAAGGCCCGGCACCCGGGTTTTGACGAAGCCAACGTGCCGGTGGTACGGCAGGCTTTCGTAGAGTGGTCCAACCTCGGGCTCCCGGTTCCATTCACCTTCGTCAATGATTCCGCGATGGCGGATGTCAAAGTGACGTGGGTGGACAAGTTCAACGAGTCGATCAGCGGCAAGACGCTGTGGGCCCACGACGATGCCTGGTGGATCGTCGACGCCAATATCCAGCTGGCGGTGCACCATCACACGGGCGAGACCCTCGACTCCACCTCGATCCGCGCGATCGCGATGCACGAAGTCGGGCACCTGCTCGGGATGGACCACACGACTGACACCACGTCGATCATGGCGCCCAAGGTTCGCGTCCGCGAACTCTCCGCCGCCGACAAGGCAACCGCGCAGTTGCTCTACCAACTCCCGGCGGGACGGATCCAGTAGTCTTCGGTCAACCGTTCGTCAGCACATCAGAAAGCCCGGAAAAGCAGAAAGCGCAGAGGGAGCAACCCCTCTGCGCTTCGTTTTTGTGGCTTCTGCCTACCAGCGCAGTTGCACGGTCTGCGTTTTCCGGTCGCGCACAATCACGAGGGTGACCGTGCGATCGCGTGCCCGGCTGATGACCCGCTGCAGCGTGCCGATGCTGCGCAGGTCTACGCTGTCAGCGGAGATCATCACGTCACCACCCTGCAGTCCCGCTTCCCGGCCAGGCGTCCCGGGGCCCACCTGATTGACGAGGAGTCCGTGCGTCACGCCGAACGCCCGGCTCGACTCATCGCTCAACGTTACGAGCTGCAAGCCGGCCAGCGACCTGACCCCGCCGCTCCAGAACGCGGTCATGGGTCCGGCGAAAACCGCTCCTGAGGGAGCGGGCCTGGCCGCGACTACGGCGCCAGAGTCACTACGCGGCTGAGCGTAGGTGTACGCATAACGCTGTGTTCCATCGGGTGCTCGCTCGAGCTGGACCTGAGTCGACGCCTGGGACGGCATCGGTGCAAGGACATACGCCGTTCCGGGATCCACCCAGGTGCACGACGTGGTCGGCGCATCGGGCAGTGGCTCAACCACTGGTGACACCGTCACCACATCGCGGCCACGCTGCAGCTTCAGCGCGACTCTCTCGCCGGGGCGCAGCAGTTCCGCGAAAACGACCCTCTCCTCCATCAGTTTCTTGCCACCGATCTCGATCAGCACGTCCCCCGAGCGCAGTCCAGCGCGATCGGCGGGTGATCCGGGATCCACGGACGTAACCACCGGTGGCTCGAGGAAGGTCAGGACCTGGGTGCCGTCTTCCCTCTTATCGAGAAGTTGGATCCCCGTCGTGTTAACGCCCAGCCACCCCTTGGGCTTCCGAATGGTCGCGCACAGCGTTTCGAGCTGGCGGCGGACCTTCAATTGTTCGCCGCCCAGCAGGCGTAAGCGAGTGTGGACGAATTCCGTCTTCGCCTCGAGGTCACTGCGCTGCGATTGTGCGGCGGCCGAGCGCCACTGCTCCTCGAGTGTGGACAGCATGCGCTGGAACTCCAGCTCCATCTTCTTCTGGGCCAGCAACTCCATGCGAAGATCATCGACGTCCTTCTGCCAGGGCGACACGACGCGCACACGCATGACGGTGTCGCGCGGCTGCTGTGCCCATGCCGGCCCCGCGACCAGCACAGGTAACAGCGCCAACGGGAGAAAGCCCCGCTTCCGCCGGCCGTGGTTCATTTCAGTAAGGCGAGTGCTCAAGACCATGCTCCTAGAAACGCGACAGCCGTGAACCAACGGGGAGGGCTGTCGCCAACTTGCCCAGCGTCATGTTCCTGGCGCCGAGTGTGGTGAAGTAGACCTGATTGATGATCGGATCGGCCGGCGCCTCGCTGAGTGCGCGAAGCGACGTCTCTGCCATTTCGTCCAGCGCCGCCAGCGTGGTCCGGTAGGCGTCCGTGGCACCGTCGGAGTAACTCGTGTCGTGATTGGCGAGGTACAGCGCGGCGCGCTCATAGTCCTGCTGCGCGCGCTGCAGGACCTGCATGGCCGACGCGGTTGTCGCGAACTCCTCGGCCGACATCGCGACCTGTGAGATCCCCGCGGATGCGTCACTCATGGCCAGCGCGCTGCGAAGTGGCATGCCGGCGGTCATACGGCCGGTGACGAGCCCTGTCGCAAGAATCGTTATGCCGGCTGCCGCCTGCCACGAGACCCGGCGGACCTGCATCGCGAATGCCTTGCGCGCGGTCGCCTGCTCGCGGGTCGTGATGACACCCTGCTGGCGCAACTCTGCGCTGAGAGATCCCCAGTTGCTGATGGGCGGCGCAATCCGGCGCCGCTCGTCGGCCGCCATCGAGACCACTCGACGGTAGGCGACAAGTTCGGAGGAACACATCGCGCACTCGGCGAGGTGTTGCTGCTCGGCGGCGTTAGGCACGCCGTCGGCCAGTTCGGCCAGGCGTTCAATAGGCAGGTGCTGCATTCTCTTGTCCCGGATTCGTCCTCTGATCATCGACCAGGTGAGCGAGCAATCGACGGAGTTTTGCCCGCGCCTTGAATAACTGCGACTTGGATCCACCAGCCGTGATGCCCAGTTCCGTCGCGATTTCTTCGTGTGTATAGCCTTCAACGTCGTGCATGAGGAAGACAGTCCTGGCGCCCGGCGACAACTTCGCCGCTGCAGCGTCGATCACGGAGCGCAGCATTGCCTGTTCGCCGCCGTGTTCCACAGACACCGTCTCCTCTTCGATGTCCGTCTCGATCTTTGTCAAACGCCGAGTCCGACGAAGCGCATTGAGCGTACGGTTCACTGCGATCCGGTGCGCCCACGTCCCGAACTGCGACTCTCCGCGATAGGAGGGCAGCGCGCGGAAGATCTGGATCCAGACTTCCTGGGCAATGTCCTCCGCCAGGTCGGGATCTCCGGCCAGGCGCCTGACGACGGCATCGATGTGCGGCGCGTGCTGCGACCATAAGGCCCGCAGCGCCCGCTCATCACCTTCGATAGCGCGTTGAATCGTCAGAAAGTCCGTCGCCATAGCGTCCGGAAACTTGGTCACAACCTGTCGCCCAGTGGTTGCCGCACTCCGAGAAGGGGCTTAGCCATGGGGTGTGTTACGAATGATGCGCGGAAGTCGTTTGGCAGCAAGGGGATGGCTCGCTGACACGTCATTCGGCACCGGGAAATTTTTCTTGACAGCCTTGCCCGGGACCCATTATCTAAAGCCGCATTGTGCTGGGGCCGACCACCGTAGACTCTACTTGAACGGTGGCTCGGAACCTTCTCTGGATCAACAAGCTAACACGGCCCGAGAAAGCCGGCGGCGCCCCGTAAGCTGCCGGCTCAACTCTTGCCTTGATATTGCGTAGTTCTAGACGTCTAAATCGCAGGACCTGACATTGCTGGCCACTCTCTCTGCCCTCGCCATTGTTTTCGCGCCCTCGGACGGCTTGCCCGCCCGGCCTGCGGCGTCGGTGGGAATGTCGGCGGACAGGCTTGAAACGATTGACCGGATTGTGAAGCGCGGTATGACCGCCGGTGGGTATCCCGGCGCTTCGGTTGTGGTGGGCCGTCGCGGCTATTCGGTCTTTGAAAAGGGGTACGGCCGGCTTGGGTGGACCACGAATACCGCCGCCGTGGTGCCGGACGAGTCGATCTACGACCTCGCGTCGCTGACCAAGGTCGTGGGCACGGCCACCGCGGCGATGATCCTCTACGATGAAGGGCGTCTCGAGCTCGATGCCCCGGTGTCGAAATACCTCCCGGCGTTTACGGGGGGCCAGAAGGACGCGGTCACCATCCGGCACCTGCTCACGCACACCAGCGGCCTGCCGGCCGGCCGAGACCTCAGACGCCTGGCTTCGAGTCCGTGGGAAGCGCGAAACATCGTCATGATGTCGCAGCTCACCTGCAAGCCGGGTGTCTGCCAGATCTACTCCGATATCGGCGCCGATGTCCTCGGCTTCGCCGTCGAGGCGATTGCTGGGCAGGGACTCGACGCCTTCCTCGAAGAACGCGTCTTTGTGCCCCTTGGCATGAACGACACGCACTTCCGCCCGGACCCGGCGCTTCGCGATCGCATCGCGCCCACCGAAGTGTCTTCGCCCCGCGGGTACCCAATCCGCGGCGAGGTCCACGACGAGAACGCCTGGGCGTTAGGCGGTGTGGCTGGTCATGCGGGCCTCTTCTCGACCGCGGCTGACCTGTCGCTGTTCGCGCAGATGATGCTGAACCGGGGCACGTACAACGGCGTGCGGATCGTGAGTGACTCGGCCGTTGCCCGCTTCACCACACGGACTTCAGGAACGCGCGCGCTGGGATGGGACACGGCAGACGGCGAAGGCACTGCCGGCATCCACATGGGCGAAAAGGCTTACGGACACACGGGATTCACCGGCACGTCGCTCTGGATCGATCCGGAACGCGATCTGTTCGTTGTCCTGCTGACGAACCGCGTGCACGCGCCGCGGGCGCGCCGGCCGGCCCGCGTGATTGCCGACGTCCGTGCCGACCTCGCCGACGCGGCGGTGTTGTCCGTAGTCGATGACAACATCCTCAAGATGCCGGCGTCGTTCCGCGCCGACAAAGCGGTTGGTTGGAACAGGGCAACGCGGCGCCGGTCGCACGTGCGCCGGCCCGTAGCAACGAAAAGCACCATCGCGAAGAAGCCAACCGCCAAGGCGAGCACCTCGAAGGCCACCGCCGCCAAGGCAGCCGGAAAGAAGCCAGCGGCGAAGACAGGCAGTCGATAGCTCGCCTGAGGGTTCAGGCTTCGGGCTTCGGGGTTCAGGGAAGGTTTGAGCGGGAGCCGTGAGGGGCCGCCGAACCGTCGCCGACCTCATTTCTCCCCTCCCTGAAGGCTGAACCCGGAAGCCTGAACCCCGTCGTTTCAGTAGGTTTCTTCCATGTCAGAGCCCGAGACACCCATCAGCCCCGAGACCGAGGACGATCTCGAGATCCCCGAGGGCGCGCCGCTCAATGAGGACCAGGTGCGCCTGGCACTGCGGCGCGTGAAGGACCCCGAGATCGGCCTGAACATTGTCGACCTGGGACTGATCTACGAGGTATCGGTTGACGGTGCCGATGTCACGGTGGATATGAGCCTGACGTCGCCAGGATGCCCCGCGGGGCCGCAGATCCTGCAGGAGGCGGAGGAGCAGGTTCGCGGAATGCCGGGCGTTGGTGGCGTGGCGGTCAACCTTGTGTGGTCGCCGCCGTGGACGCCCGACCGGATTGAACCGCGAGTCCGAGCCTACCTCGGGTTCTGATAAGGCGCCTTGCGCCGTTAGTGCCCTGCGCCGGTTGTGTTCTGCGCCGTTACGGACTCCCAAACACCCTTACCGGCTCAGACTCGACCCCCGCCTTGTCGATCGCGGTCACGACAATGAGGTCAGGCAGGTCGCGAGCACGCCCGGGCAACAGCTCCACCACGGTCGTCGGGGCGTCAAAGACGTGCGCGTGCCAGCCATCTGCATAACGAGACCTGACGAGCCACCAGCGCAGAGGCGGTGTCACGCGATCCGCGGATGAGATGCGCAGGGTCATGTCGCGCGCACGACGGGTCACCGACACCACGGGCATCACCGGCCGCGCCCTGGCAAGCCACGGGGATGCCGGCACCAGCGCAGGTCCCGAGTACGGTCCCATAAGCAATCGGTCCGCGAGCGCATCGACGCTGCGCACCAGTGCCGTCATGTTGTAGTGCACGTTGCCGCCGGCGCCCGTCTGCTCCCGCGTCAGCGCGATCTGCTGCACCACCTCATTTGCCGGCCAGCGCACGGAACCGGCGTCGGTCACCTTGTACGTGCCGTTGCCGGGCCAGAGATGACGCCCGCGGAAATTCTGGCCCGCCCACCATTCGAGCAGCTCGGGATAACTCTGCTGGGCGGCACCCACCGCCCAGTACAACTGCGGCGTGAAGTAGTCGAGCCATCCCTCGTTGAGCCAGCGACGCGAGTCCGCGAAGAGCACATCGTAGGAATCGAGTCCACGGACTTTCTCCGGATAACCGGGGCGCCAGATACCGAACGGACTGATACCGAACTTCACCCACGGCTTGGCGGCCTTGATCTCCTTGTACAGCGCCTCGACCAGCAGGTCGACGTTCCGCCTGCGCCAGGAGTCGCGATCCAGCGACCCCCCGGCCCGGCGATACCGCGTCCAGGAGGCATCGTCCGGAAAGGGAATCTCCCGTCGGCGCCGATCGAGCTCCGGGTACGGATAGAAGTAGTCGTCGATGTGCACGCCATCGATGTCGTACCGCCTGACGACATCGAGGATGACTTTTGTCGTGTGTGCTCGGACCGAGGGTTCACCCGGATCCATCCACAGGTACGGACCGTACTGCTTCACCACCGACCGCATGGTGCGACTCACATGCTGACTCGAAAGCGGTCCACGATCACCTCGATACCGGGCGCGGTACGGATTGAACCACGCGTGCAGCTCGAGGCCCCGCTTGTGCGCCTCGGTCACCGCGAATGCGAGTGGATCCCACGCCGGACTTGGGGCGCGGCCGTTTCGGCCCGTGAGGTACACTGACCACGGCTCGAGTGTGGATCGGTAGAGCGCGTCCGCGGCGGGCCGCACCTGCAGGATGACTGCGTTCAGCCGGATGCGCGCCGCATGGTCGAGCAGGTCCAGCAGCTCCGCCTGTTGTATCTCGACGGGGAGCCCGGGCTTCGACGGCCAGTCGATGTTGTCTACCGTTGCGATCCAGACTCCGCGAAACTCGCGAGGCACCGGAGGGGCATCGAGGTCCGACGCCAAGGCTGCGGCGTACGGAAGGTTTTCGTAACTCGTGACCGGTGGCTCGTACCGTGTCGCCGATGGCGCCTGCCCCAGCGCAGTCGATGCGCCCGTGGCCAGGAGCACCGATGCCACGATTGCGCGCAACATCAGTTCTTGCGGTAAGGCGACTCGTCAGGCGACTTCACGCGCACCGCATCCACCAGGTCTGCGCCGAGTACCTCGACCTGCCATTTCCGGACGTCCGGCACTTCCATCAACTCATCCACCGATATTGGCTTGCGGCGCGCAATCGCCTCGAGGCGCTCGCGAGGGCACAACACGCCGGGATCGAGTTCCAGTTCCGCCGCCCGGCGATCCCTGACCGATTTCAGCGCTGCCACGCGATCTTCGTAATCCGGATCGCGCGCCCAACGAGGTCCTCTCGGGAATTTCGGGAGGTCCGATTCAGGAAGCGCTTTCCCGCGGCTGATGGCGTCGAGTATTGCCCGCGCATGCCTGGCGACAATGCTGCGCCCCAATCCCTTGATGGCCTCGACCGCGGCGACCGTTGTCGGCCCTTCCCGGGCCAGGACCAGCAGGACGTCGTTGCCGGCGATGCGGAACGTGCTGCGATCCAGTTCTTTAGCCACGCCATCGCGCCAGGCTACGAGCTCGCGCAGGATGGCGAGTTCGCGCCGCGTGAGGTCGCGAGCGCCCTTGATGCGCAGGAAGCTCGTGTCCTCCTCGGACTCATCCCACTGCGTTCCCTCGAGTCGCTCGAACTCTTCCTGTGCCCAATGCAACCGGCCCTTGCGAGCGAGGTCGTCGTTCAGCCGCTGGCGAAGCTGCAGCAGGTGCATCGTGTCCTGTGCGGCGTATTCAAGCATGTCACCCGGGAGGGGGCGCATGGACCAGTCGGCGCGCTGGTGCTTCTTGTCGAGTCGAACGCCGAAGTAGCTGTCGAGGAGCGCTGCCAGTCCAAAAGCCTTGACCCCAAGCAGCTGCGCCGCCACGCGGGTGTCGAAGATGTTCGTGACCCGCCAGCCGTAATCCTGATGTAGCAGTCTCAGGTCGTAGTCAGCGTCATGGAAGACCACCTCGACGTCGCGCGACTCGAGCATGGTTCCGAGCGCTGTCGGTGACGCGACCTTCAGTGGATCGATGATGGCGTGTCGGCGGTCGGTCGAGAGCTGGAGCAGGTAGATCCGATCGACGTACCGGTGGAAGCTCGCACCCTCGGTATCCAACGCGATGGCACGCGTGCCCGCGATCGAGGCCAGGAATCGATCCGCGGCCTCGGATGAGTCGATATAAAGCGGTCCGTTGGATCCGGATCCTGAGGGGGACACCGAACGGCTAGGAGTAACAGGTGAAGAAGGGCGGTCAGGTCGTCACGCCCCGAGAAAAGGGGGCCCGGCGGTGACTCACGTCGGCCGGAAATCTAGCAGAGGGGATGTAGACGAGCGCATGTTGACCCCCGCAGAGCGGAGTTGTCAGTCCTGGGTGCCGGGGGGCGGCCATGATCGCACTTCTGAACGAGATCGAGATCGGCTACGACGACGGCGGTACGGGGATGCCCGTGCTGTTCGTCCACGGGTTCCCTCACGATCGGTCCCTGTGGACGCCCCAGCTTCAGGGACTGACGGTCCAGGCGCGGTGCCTGGCCGCGGACATTCGAGGCTTTGGCCAGACCACGGCCCTCGCTCCGTATTCAGTCGACCAATACGCCGACGATCTCGTTGGCCTGCTGGATGTTCTACACCTGGAGCGCGCCGTTATCGCCGGCCTTTCGATGGGTGGTTACGTCGCCTTTGCACTCTGGCGAAGGCACGCGCACAGAGTTCGCGGCCTGATCCTGTGCAACACGAAGGCCGGAGCCGACAGTGACGAAGCGCGCGCGAAGCGGAGGGCCCTGATCGACCTCGCCAGGGAGCAAGGGGCTTCCGCAATTGCCGATTCCATGCTCACAGGGATGCTCGGCAAAACGACGCGCAAGAATCGACCGGAGATCTCGAATACGGTGCATCGAATGATCTCGTCACAACCCGTCGAAGGCATTGTTGGAGCCCTGCAGGCCATGATGGATCGCCCGGACTCAACGCCTACCCTGGCGACGATCGACGTGCCGACCATGCTGGTCACTTCCGACGAGGACACCATTATCCCGGTCTCGGAGGCGGAAGCGATGCACGCTGGGATCAAGGGCAGCACCCTCGAGGTCATCGCTGGCGCCGGTCACCTGAGCAATCTCGAGAGGCCCGCGGCCTTCAACCACCTCGTGTCGGAGTTCCTGGCCCAGCTCACGCTGGAGTAAGCCGAAAGCGATTCTTTCAGCCAGTGAGATACGCGACGAGGTCCCCGTAACTCGTCGCGACATACTCCGCGCTGCTCGAACCTTCGGAGCGAACGAGATCGAGCCTGATGGCGCGCATCCCGACGCCCAGCGCTCCTTCAATGTCGGTCCGTTCGATGTCCCCGATGTGCAGGGCATCCTCCGGTTTGACGCCGAGTGCATCGAGTGCGCACCTGAATGGCTCGGCCCTGGGCTTTGAGTGACCGACGCCGTCCGAATACACGGTCGCAACGAAGTGCTGCAGCAGTCCATCCTGCGCGAGCAGGCGGTCCTGCGCACTGCCGGAGGCGAAGCCCGTGTCGGAAATGATCGCCAGCCTGAAGTGTGCAGCGAGAGTTCGAATCCCTTCCGCGGCTCCGGTCAGGAGGGCGGGTGGTACAGCCGTGAGCGTCTCGTCGACTTCATCAACGGCGCGCGCGATGTGTTCACAATCGCGGGGGCGCTCGATCGAAAGTTGAGCGAGCAGCCAGCGGATTCGGTCGGCAGTGTGGTATCCGCGATGGTCATCCCGCCACCAGCGTTCGGCCTCAACGGCCGACGCCTTGTACAGGCGAACGAACTCGTCCGCGGGCACGTCTGCTCCGAGTCGTTGGAGCATGGACTGCAACGACGCGTGCCGCCTGCGAACGCGATCAGGCTTGGACGACGCCTCGTAGATGGTGTCCCAGAAGTCGAGTGTTACGGCGAGGGGACGCAGATGCGCAACGCGAGCGACGATTTACTTCGTGGGGCGGCCTGGTGGGTTATCGCCCTTGAAGACTTCGCGATTGCTCTCGATGTACTGGCGCAGGTTCCCCGGTACATCTTCTTCGGGGAAAATTGCTGTCACCGGACATTCAGGCTCACACGCTCCACAGTCGATGCACTCATCCGGGTGGATGAAGAGCATCTGCTCGCCTTCGTAGATGCAGTCGACCGGGCACACGTCGACACACGACTTGTCCTTGACGCCGATGCAAGCTTCGGTAATGACGTACGGCATGAATGATCGGTTGGTGATCCGTGGATAGAGGCAGAATAATAGGGGGGCTCGCTTTGAGCGTGAAGCAGGGGCGGCGGCACCGCTGGTTGCTGGTTGCTGGTTGCTGGTGCTAGTTCTGCATGCTAGAGCTGGAGCTGGAGCTGTCTGGTCGCCAGCACCAGTCCAGCAACCAGTACCAGTACGAGCAACCAGCAACCAGCAACCAGCGTCATTTCGAAATGCGCCTCTTCGTCAACGAAAAAGAGCATGA
>Ga0111538_10011267_pt1 | contig 11865 bp, 10 predicted proteins | sample SoiMethybrSBSTD1_FD_79669 | JGI IMG/M metagenome (GOLD analysis project Ga0111538, IMG submission 79669) | Bulk soil microbial communities from a Populus tree surrounding site in Tennessee, USA - Soil MetaG P. TD hybrid SBSTD1 (version 2)... | ecosystem: Environmental > Terrestrial > Soil >...
GGACAGAAGTACTACGCGTACCTCGTGCGGCGGCACACGACGACGACGATGACGCCGGCCGAGGTGCACGCGCTGGGGCTCGCCGAAGTCGCGCGCATTCGCACGGCTATGGACAAGGTGATGTCCGAGGCCGGCTACTCGGGATCGTTCGCCGAGTTCCTCGCGTTCCTGCGCAGCGACCCACGCTTCTATGTAGACGCCACCCGTTACGGCGAGAAGGCGAGCGAAATCGCAAAACGCGCCGACGAGGCCGTGGCCCGCATCGTCGGCCACCTGCCACGCCTTACCTACGGCGTGCGAGCGATGCCCGCCGGCCTCGAGAGCAGCGCGAACGGTTACCTCGCTGGCAGCCCGGAGCAGGGCATCGCAGGGATGGTCGTCTACAAGCCGTGGATGGCGGAAAAGATGCCGATCTACGGGCTGCCCGCCTGGGTGCTGCACGAGGGGATCCCCGGTCACCATCTCCAGATCGCACTCAGCCAGGAACTGACCGGACTGCCGGAGTTCCGTCGCAACGACGACATCACCGCGTACGTCGAAGGCTGGGGACTCTACTCGGAGAAGCTCGGCGAGGACATGGGGATCTATCGCGATGCATACGAGCGTTTCGGTCGGCTGTCGCTCGAGATGTGGCGCGCCTGCCGGCTCGTGATCGACACCGGCATGCACGCGATGGGCTGGTCGCGCGACCGGGCCATCGCCTGCCTGCGCGACAACAGCGCGCTCGCAGACACCGAGATCCAGTTCGAGGTCGACCGCTATATCGCCTGGCCCGGTCAGGCGCTTGCCTACAAGGTGGGCGAGCAGCGGCTGCTAGCGCTGCGACACCGCGCCGAGGAGCGGCTCGGTACACAGTTCGACCTGCGCCGCTTTCACGACCGGCTGCTCGGCCAGGGCGCGATGCCACTCGCCGTGCTGGAAGCAGAGGTCGACCGCTGGATCGCCGCCGGGGGCCGCTGAGCCGCCCGCGCATTCCACGATTGGCGCAGCGCTCGATGGGCCTCTAGAATTCACGGGTGTAGCGGGTGTAGTTCAATGGTAGAACTGCAGCTTCCCAAGCTGCTAACGTGGGTTCGATTCCCATCACCCGCTCCAAACTCTAACGTGCAGGCTAGGCGCCCAGATAGGCGTCCCTCACGCGGGCATCGCCCAGCAGTTCCTTCGCAGGTCCACTCAGGATCACGCGGCCCGTTTCGAGCACGCAGGCCCGGGAGGCGATGTGCAGGGCCATGTTGGCGTTCTGTTCCACCAGCAGGACGGTAGTGCCCGCGCGGTTGATGTCCTCGATGACGCCGAAAATTTCCCGCACCAGTCGAGGTGCCAGGCCCATCGAGGGCTCGTCGAGCAATAGCAGGCTCGAGCGGCTCATCAGCGCACGACCCACGGCCAGCATCTGCTGTTCGCCGCCGGACAGCGTGCCGCTCACCTGATCGAGTCGCTCACCGAGGCGTGGGAAGATCCCGAGTACCCGGGTCAGGTCGCGGTCGCTGGCCTGGCGGTCGCGTCGCTGCCATGTGGCGAGTCGCAGGTTCTCGCGCACGGTCAGGTTGCCAAAAATGCCTCGTCCTTCCGGAACGTGCGCCATGCCCAGTCCCACGATGCGGTGGGCGGGCACGCCGCGAAGGTCACGGCCGGCGAAGCTGACGCTGCCGTCGTAGCGAATAAGGCCCGAGATCGCACGGAGGATTGAGGTCTTGCCGGCGCCGTTGGCGCCGATCAGCGTGACGATTTCGCCGCGGCGCACGTTGAAGCTGACGCCATGTACGGCCTGGATTCCATCGTAGTGCACTCGCAGGTCGCGCACCTCGAGATGAATGCTGCCGGCTGAGTCTGCGGTTGGGTCCACTCGCGAGCCGCTCATCTGGCCACCTTCTCGCCGAGATAGGCTTCCAGGACCAATGGATCGCTCCTCACGACTTCGGGTGGTCCCTCGGCCAGGGTCCTGCCGAAGTCCAGGACCTTGATGCGCTCGCAGATGCCCATGACGAGCTTCATCTGGTGTTCGATGAGCAGGATCGTGAGCTGGAACTCGCGGCGGATCCACCGGATGAAATCCATCAGCTGGTCGATCTCCGACGGGTTCATGCCCGCGGCAGGTTCGTCGAGCAGCAGCAGTTCCGGACGAGTGGCCAGTGCCCGGGCGATTTCCAGGCGCCGCTGGTGGCCGTAAGGGAGGCTGCTCGCGGTTTCCCCGGCCAGGTGTTCCAGCTTGAAGATAGCCAGCAGGTCGCGCGAATGGCCGATGATGCGCGTCTCTTCGCGGCGGAAGCGGCCGGCGTGGAGCAGGGCTTCGATGGGCGAATAACGCGACTGGGAAAAGTGCGCGATCCGCACGTTGTCGAGCACCGACAGGTCACGGAACAGGCGGATGTTCTGAAACGTACGGGCAATTCGCCGGGCAGTGATCTCGTGGGGCGTGCGGCCCACGAGCTCTTCGTCGCGATAGCGGATGCTGCCTTCGCTCGCCCGGTAGACGCCGGTGATCAGGTTGAACACTGTTGTCTTGCCCGCGCCGTTTGGCCCGATCAGGCCCATCAGTTCACCCTGGTGCAGGTCCAGGTTGAAGTCGTCGATCGCGCGCAGGCCGCCGAAGTTGTGCCTGATGTTACGGGCTGTCAGCAACGCCATGATTGCTCATGCCCCCGACGCTTGAATCCGGCCGATGGGCTTTCCTGTCCCGGCTCGGGATGAACATGCGGAACTCGCGCTTACCCATGATGCCCCGGGGCCAGAAGATCATCACCAGCACGAGCAGCAGAGGCATGATGATCATGCGCAGGACGCCAAGATGGCTGATAACGTACTTGTTGAGGGGATCGAACAGACCGGTCGGCAGCCATGACAGCAATGACGCCACGGTCGACGGTCGCAGGATTTCGAGCAGCAGCGTGTAGGTGGCGGCGCCGAGGATGGAGCCGCCGATCGATGCGATGCCACCGAGGTAGACCATGATGAGGACTTCAGTGGTCTTGACGACATCGAACACACGGGGGCTGATGAACTGGAGCAGATGGGCGAACAGCGCGCCTGCGATGCCGGCGCAGAACGACGAAAGCATGAAGGCGAGAATCTTTACCCGGCGGGTGTCGACGCTCATGAGGTCGCTCGCGATCTCATCCTCGCGGATCGCCTGCACGCCGCGCCCGTAGCGCGAATAGACGAAATTCCGGATCAGCCAGACGAGCGCCACCGTCCAGGCAAATACCCACGGAACGGAGGTCAGGCGCGGAATTCCGGGGATGCCTCGAGGGCCGCCGATCGCGTCGATGTTCTCGAGCGCCGACTTGACGATCATCAGGAACGCAAGCGTGATGATGGCCAGGTAGTCGCCGCGCACCTTGAACGACGGAATAGCCACCGCGAGCCCCAGCAACGAAGTGACTGCGCCTCCGGCCAGCACCGCCAGTGGAAAGAGTGCGGCATGTGTTTCCGGCGGCAGCACGTGCATGGTGAGCAGGGCGGAGGTGTAGGCACCCACCGCCATGAACCCGGCGTGAGCGAGAGAGAATTCGCCCATGTATCCATTGACCAGGTTGAGGCTCGTGGCAAGGATGATGTTGATGCCCACGTACATCAGCAGCATCTGGACGTAGTTGTTGAACAGGTTGAATCGCGGAATGGCGAGCGCCAGGGTCATGCCACCGATCAGCAGCAGCGGCATCAGCCACGGCTGGTCAATCAGCCGCTGCAAGTGTCGTTGCAGGACGCGAATCAAACCTTCTGCACCCTGGGCTGACCGAGGATGCCGTGCGGGCGCACGATGATCAGCGCGAGCAACAGGCTGAATACGACCAGGTCCCGGTAGGTGGAGGGGAGCAGCGCGACCACCATGATTTCCACGCCGCCAAGGATGAAGGCGCCGATCATCGCACCACGGATGTTTCCGATGCCGCCAACCACGGCGGCGATGAACGCCTTCCAGCCTATGAGGACGCCCATGTAGGGGTCGATGACCGGATAGGCGAGGCCGTACATCGTGCCGGCGGCCCCGGCCAGCCCGGCGCCGATCGCGAACGTGATCGAGATGATCAGGTTGACGGAGATGCCCATCAGCGGCACATACGACTTGTCCCAGGAGATCGCCCGCATCGCCATGCCGACCGGGGTGCGATGCACGACATGGTCGAGCACCAGCATCAGCGCCAGGGACAGACCGATGATCACCACCTGCAGCGAGGAGATCGACACGCCTCCCAGATGCCAGGTGACGTTCTCGAGCAGCCTCGGAACGTTCTGCGGATAGGGATAGAAGGCCAGCATCAGGTTCTCGAGGAAGAGACCCACGCCGAGCGCCGTGATGATGGCGGACACCCGCGGCGCATTGCGCAGCGGCTTGTACGCCAGCCGCTCGATCGCAACACCCAGCAGTGCCGCGCCGCACATTGCGAGCAGCAGCGTGGGGACAAACGGCAGGCCAAGTGCCGTACCCGCGAGAAAACACAGGAAGGCGCCCACCATGAACACGTCGCCGTGGGCGAAGTTGATCATGGAGAGCGTGCCGTAGACCATGCTGTAACCGAGCGCGATCAGCGCGTAGATGCTGCCGAGCTGCAAGGCGTTGAGCGCCTGCTGCAGCCAGTAGGCGGTCTGCGGGTTCAAGCTGGCGGGACTCCCGCGTGCACGTGCGGCACGGTCGCGACCTTACCGATCAGGGAGCCGCGTTCATCACCCAGGTGAAACGGTCGCCCTTCACCTGCATGATCACCGCGCTCTTCACCGGGTCGCCCGAGCCCGGGCTGAACCGGATCTCGCCCGTGACCCCGGTGTAGCCGGAAACGGTGGCCATGGCGTCGCGCACCGCCTGCCGTTCCGGTGCCGACGCACTGCGCAGCGCCTCAAACAGCAGCCCGAACGAGTCATAGGTCAGGGCCGCGACGTCGTCCGGCGGATTGCCGTACTTCTCCTGGTATGCACCGATGAATTTCTTCGCCGTGGGCGTGGCGATGTCGGCGGCGTAATGGTTGGCGAAATAAGCGCCTTCGACAGCACCTTCGGAAAGCTTGATTAGCTCGGGGCTGCTCCAGGCATCCGAGCCCACCAGCGGCTGGTCGATGCCCTGGCGGCGTGCCTGCTGCGCGATCAGACCGACGTCGTTGTAATAGGCCGGCAGGAACACCACGTCCGGGTTGACGCTCTTGATCTTGGTGAGCTGCGCGGAAAAATCGCGGTCGCCGGTCGTGTAGGTCTCGAAGGCAACGACGCTTCCGCCGAGTTCCTCGAAAGTCGTGCGGAAGAGCTCCGCCTGGCTCTTCGGAGCCTCCGAGGCGACGTCATAGAGGACTCCCGCGGTCTTCGCGCCGAGCTTCTCCATGATGAAGCGAGCCAGCACTTGTCCCTGGAAAGGGTCGGTGAAGCAGGCGCGGAACACGTACTTCTTGGGCAGCCCGGTACGATTGTCGAGCGTCGTCTTTGGATTGGTCGACCAGGGCGTGATCAGCAGCGTCTGGCTGGCCTCGGCGATCTCCGAGGCGGGAATGGCTCCGAGGCTCGCATTCGGCCCGACGATCGCGAGCACGTTGTCCTGGGTAATGAGCTTGTTGGCGGCTGCTGCCGACTGATCGGGCTTGGCGGCGTTGTCCTCGACAAGGAGCTCGACCTTGTAGACCTTGCCGGCGACGGTGATGCCGCCCGCCGCATTCAGTACGTCGACCGCGAGTTCGGCCGCGTTGCGCGACGAGGCGCCCACCGCCGGCATCTCGCCGGTCATTTCGACGATCGCGCCGATGCGAAGCGTGTCGTCATCGCGAGCGCGGTCGCCGCAGCCGGCCGCTGCAAGGGTGGCAGCCAGGGCCGGTACGTGCAGGAGCAGGGCAAGCCGTGTTTTCATGAACCTTCTCTCGTAACAGGTGGCGCGATGCGAACCCCCAAGGCCGGGCGATTATCGCCGAGTTTCGATGCGCTTGATTGTCCTGTCGTGAGGAATTGTGCGGTGTTGGACACTCCAATTCCCAAGCTGCTAACGTGGTTCCGATTTCGGTCACCGGCTCCGTCGATCTCGTGCCGTCGTCCAGGGAGGTTCCAATGACAGGCTCACGTCAGTTCCGGCGCGTCGTGTATGTCGTGGTCGCCATCCTGCTCAGTGCATGCGCGGCGCTGCAGCGCACCGACCCGCTCCAGGTCACCGTGGCCGGCATCGAGCCGATGCAAGGGCAGGGCATCGAGCTGCGGATGCTGGTCAAGCTCCGCGTCCAGAACCCGAACGACGCAGCGATCGACTACAACGGTGTGTCAGTCAAGATCGACGTGCAGGGTAAGACCTTTGCCACCGGCGTCAGCGACGAGAGCGGCAGCGTGCCTCGATTTGGCGAGTCGGTGATCAGCGTGCCAGTGACCGCGTCTGCGATGCGCATGGTCGGCCAGGCGTTCGGGATGATGGGCGGAAAGAAGCTCGAGAAGATCAGCTATTCGCTCACCGGAAAGCTGAACGGTCCGACCTTCAGCTCGGTGCGTTTCGAAACGACGGGGGATCTCGATCTGCCGACAGCGCCGCCCCAGGGCGTCAATCCAACCTGAGTCGCGCGACTAATGCCGCCCACCGCGGATCGGTGTGCAGACTGCGCATCAGCGGGTTGGTGATTGCGTCCGTGAGCCCGCTGTCATTCGTCGCCTCCGCACGTTCGAGCCACTCGAACGCGAGGTCTGTTTCGCCGCGGTACGCGTGGATTTCAGCGAACTGGTAAGCGATGCCGACCGGGTCCTCCTTCCGCAGCTCCTCGAGCGCCGCGTCCGACGCGACGTGGCTCCCGAGTGCGTGGTGCACCAGCGCGAGCCCCGTCAGGCGCCACATCGGGCTCGGCTCCTGCTCCATCGCCGCCAACGCGGCTCGCGCGTCACCGCGCTCGAGCAGGATGCGCCCGAGATAGTAGTAGCCGCTCAGCCACCCGGGGCTGAGCGCGAGCAGCCTGCGGCGCATCGCTTCGGCGTCGTCCAGGCGACCTGCGTAGTAGTACGTCAGGCCGAGCACCGCGTGCGCGTTCGGGCTCAGCGGATCGGCGTTGAGCGCCTGCTCGGCGTAGCCGATGGCCTCTTCGGTCCGTCCGCGCTGCCTCGCAACGTTCGCGGCACGCGACAACACGCGCTGATTGTGCGGTTCGAGCTCGAGCGCCCGATGGATCCGCTGCAGGCCGCGGGCGACGTCGCGGTGCTCGATCACATCGAGCAGACCCAGCAATGACATCGGCTCCGCCTGCTCGGGATCGAGCGCCAGCGCCTTATCCGATGCGAGGCGCGCCTTGCGCGCGCCCTCCCCATAGGGGATGAGCGAATTGTTGGCCTGGCCCCAGTACAACGCGCCCAGGATGCCCCACGCCGGTGCGAACCCGGGATCAATCGCGAGTGCGCCCTCGAGCGCGGGGATTGCCTGCGCGTATCCGGTCGCAGAGTAAAGCGAGAAGAAATGCCGGCCTTGCAGATAGAGCGCGTACGCGCGCGGATCGGTGGGCTGTGCCTTCGGCGCAGGGCCGCCGAACAGCTTGAGCTCGAGTCCGCGTGCCACGGCGGCCGCGATCTCGTCCTGTACCGCAAAGATATCGCTCAGGTCGCGATCGAAGCTCTGCGACCAGACGTGCGAGCTGTCGCTTGCGCGGATGAGCTGCGCCGTGATGCGTACCCGCGACCCGGAACGCCGTACGCTGCCTTCGAGCAGATGCGTGACCTTGAGCTCGCGTGCGATCTCGGCGGCGCTCGCCGTCCGCCCCTTGAAGGAGAAGGATGAGGTGCGCGCGACGACACGCAGCCCCGCCACGCGGGACAGGAGGTTGAGCAATTCATCGGACAACCCGTCTGCAAAATACTCGTTGGCCTTGTCCTCGCTCAGATTGGCGAATGGCAGAACGGCTATCGATCGCTCGTCGGCCGCGGGTTCCTGCGGCAATATCGCCGCCGCCGGCGCGTCGGCAGCATGAGACGAGAACGCACCGGCGGGCGGTAACCTGCGTGGTGCCTCGGGCGCCGCCGCTTCGCGCCGGATTCCTTCGGGCGTTACCTGGTGCATCCAGGAGAGGAGCAGCGCGAGCGGGAAGCCGATCAATAGGAGCACGAATACCAGCTTCAGCCCCCAGGGCGGCACTTCGAGCATGTCGAGCAGCAGCGCGGCGACCTGCAGAAGCGCCCAGGACGCGACGGCATAGAGCACCGCCGTCTGGATCACTTTGCGTCGCTTGAGCTCGGCCAGGAAACGAAGCATGCGATCGCACCTTCCTCATGACGCGTGCAGGATGCGCGTCCGACTCGAACTGTCAAGCATGTCGCCGCAGTTCATTCCTCCGAGGTCATGGGTCAGCCCTGTCACCCGCGGGTCACACGGATCACCTCGAGTTCAATGACGGTGCCGATGATGTGCGTCCGGAAAGTGCGCGTGTGCATGCCTCAGCGGTTCGTGCCGGTGGGGGTGAGTGTGTCGGGTCCCCGGGGCGACAGGCGGATCATGCTGATGCTCGTGGTGAGGATCAGCGCCGTGCACATGTTCGTGCTCGTGTTCGAACGTTTCGTGAAAATGCTCGTGCTCGTGCCGCTCCGTTAGATGGAGCCACACGCCGAACGCCATCAGCGCTCCAGCAGTCAGCAATTGCGGTGTAACGGCATCGCCGAGTAGTACCGCGAGCGCCGCACCCAGGAAGGGCGCCACCGAGAAGTAGGCACCGGTGCGGGCGGTGCCCAGATGGCGCAGCGCGACCACGAACAGCGCCAGACTGACACCGTAGGCGAACAGCCCAAGGATCATTGCGCTCGCGACGTCGGGTATCCGAGGCGTCTGTGCACCCAGACCTATCGCGAGCGTCAGATTGACCGATCCGGCAGTCAGTCCTTTGATAGAAGCAATCCAGGTCGCATCCGTGAGCGAGACCTTGCGCGTGAGATTGTTGTCGATGCCCCAAGCCAGGCACGCGCCGAGTATTGCCACCGCTGGCCAGACCCGCGCGAATCGCACATCGCCCGGCCACGCGAGGATTACAGCCCCCGCCACGATGGCGGCCATTCCCAGCGCAATACGGCGCTCGAAGTTCTCTCTAAACACGAACCACGCCAACAGCGCCGTGAATGCACCTTCCGCGTTCAACAGCAGGGAGGCGCCGGAAGCGGGCATGCTCGTCAGCCCGAGCATCAGCAGCACCGGCCTGCGACACCGCCTGCCACTATGGCGCCAGCGAGCCACACGATCTGTGATCTCGCCAACCGCACGCGACCGACGCGAACCAGCTGACGATAAAGTATCAGGCCCAGCCCGGAGCCCAGATACAGCAATCCGGCCAGCAGCCACGGATCGATCGTCTGCAACAACCGTTTCGCGAGCGGTGTGGCCGCTCCGAACAGTACGGCCGCGCCCAGTGCGGCATGTACACCGGGCTGACGCAGACGCTCTATCAACACCATTTGCGCACGATCACTTGGTTCCGAGCCGGCGGACGCCGAACTTGGGCAGCCCGGGCTCGCCAGGATTAAAATTATCAAGATCGCATGCGCCTCGGCGCGCCCTCGATGATGGCTTCTTCAAGCCAGAATCGTCTCCAGACTTGCCGGTGCGCCCGAATCGGCCGACAATCCTGACGTTTTCTCAGGACATCACGACGCTGTTTCGACGCACGCCGCGACCGTTCCCCTGCATTGCGCTGGGCCTGGCGCTGTTCCTGGCGCAGGTCGGCGCGTTGCAGCATTCGACCAGCCATCTCGGCACATTGCAGGACCACCCCGGTCTGCATTCGCAGCTCTGCGGCGACTGCGTGTCGTTCTCGACGATCTTTTCGATGGCGGGCGGTCCGGGCGCGATGTCCGTGCTTCCGCCGGCCGTCGTCGCGTTCCTCGTCGTCAGCGCGATCGTCTCGCTCATCGAGCGAGCCATACCACGCGCGTTCCGGTCCCGAGCGCCTCCCCGCCAGTAGCACCCAGTCGATGGGTTTCGGCCGCTGACCGCGGCCTGCTGCAGTTGGCTTTGAGAGGAGGCTCCCATGAAAGGGTCGCTTGCATTGTTTGCCGTCGCGCTTGCGTGCGTGACGTACCCGGCCGCCGGATCCGCGGCCGATGACACCGCCGCGCTCCGGGCCGAGCTCGACGCGCTGAAGTCCGAATACGATGCGCGCGTCGCCGCGTTGGAAGCACGTATCGGTCAACTCGAATCCGCCGCTGTAGCCGCGGCCCCGGCGCCGGCGGTGTCCGACGTGCCGCCGGACATCGAGGCTGCCCCGGCTGCCCAAGGTTCGACGGCGACCGCCTTCAACCCCGCGATGTCCGCGATCCTGGGCGGCAGCTACGCGAACCTGTCCGAGGACCCCGCAACCTACCGGATCTCGGGATTTCTGCCGGCGGGTGACGAGGTCGGGCCCGGCGATCGCAGTTTCAACCTGGGCGAGTCCGAGCTCACTCTCTCCGCAAACATCGATCCGTACTTCATGGGAAGCCTGACGTTCGCGATGACCCCAGAGGACGAGATCGAGGTCGAGGAAGCGTTCTTTCGGACGCTCGCCCTGCCTTCGGGCTTCACGCTAAAGGGCGGACGCTTCTTCTCCGGGTTCGGCTATCTGAACGAGTTTCACGCGCACGCGTGGGACTTCGTCGATCAGCCGCTCGTGTACCAGGCATTCTTCGGCGGCCAGCGTGCACAGGATGGCGTGCAACTCAAGTGGCTTGCACCCACCGACCTCTTTGTCGAGCTCGGTGCGGAATCCGGCAACGGCGAGGCCTTTCCCGGTACGCGCCGCTCCGCCAACGGCCTGAACGGCACGACGCTCTTCGCCCACGTCGGCGGCGACCTCGGAGACGCGACGAGCTGGCGTGCAGGCGTGTCCTGGGTCGACCTGCGCGCCGAGGAACGCGCCTACGAGGATGTCGACGCCCTCGGCAACGCGATCGAGAACGCGTTTACCGGCGACTCACGCACGTGGATCGCGGACGCGACCTTCAAATGGACACGCCCGAACGACCCGCTGCGCCGCAGCCTCAAGCTGCAGGGCGAGTACATGAGCCGCACCGAGGACGGTGAGCTGGCGTTCGATACGACGGGCGCCTCGCTTACCGACCGGTATCGCAGCGAGCAGGACGGCTGGTACGTGCAGGGCGTGTACCAGTTCCGGCCACGCTGGCGTGCCGGGGCGCGCTACGACGCGCTTGATTCCGGTACGCCCGAGATCGGACTGATCGAGTCGGGAGCACTGACCGCAGAGGACTTCGCGCTGCTGTCACATGCCACGCCAAGCCGGACCTCGTTGATGGTCGACTGGAACCCGAGCGAGTTTTCGCGCCTGCGCGCGCAGATCTCCTGGGACGACGCCCGCAACGCGGCGACCGACGAGCAGTTCTTCCTGCAGTACATCTACTCACTGGGCGTGCACGGCGCCCACAAGTTCTAGGGGATCCAGCCATGATCATTCGTACGTTTTGCCTGATGGCGGCACTTGCCATCACCGGGTCCGCTCACGCGGCCGTCAGGATTCTTGCAACCACCGCCGACTGGGGCGCGCTCGCGAGCGAGCTCGGCGGTGACAAGGTCGACGTCTACACCGCCACCAATGCGCTGCAGGACGTGCACCGCGTCGATGCAAAGCCCAGCCTCGTCGCGCGCGCCCGCAATGCCAACCTCGTGGTCGCCAACGGCGCCGAGCTCGAGGTCGGCTGGTTGCCGGTGCTGCTGCAGGAATCGGGCAATCCGAAGGTCCGGCCCGGAACGCCAGGCTATTTCGAGGCGACGGCTAGTCTGAAGCTGATCGAAGTGCCAACGGCCTTCGACCGCTCGATGGGCGACATCCATCCGCAGGGCAACCCGCACGTCCAGCTCGACCCGCGCAACATCGCGATCGTCGCGAAGGCGCTCACTGCGCGGCTCGCTGCGATCGATCCGGCGAACGCCGGCTACTACGAGGGCCGCGACTCGGA
>Ga0111538_10011269_pt1 | contig 11864 bp, 7 predicted proteins | sample SoiMethybrSBSTD1_FD_79669 | JGI IMG/M metagenome (GOLD analysis project Ga0111538, IMG submission 79669) | Bulk soil microbial communities from a Populus tree surrounding site in Tennessee, USA - Soil MetaG P. TD hybrid SBSTD1 (version 2)... | ecosystem: Environmental > Terrestrial > Soil > Tree...
CACGTCGGCGCCGCCACTCCACGGCGTCGCACCCACACGCGACGACGCCATCTCGACGACGATTTGCGCTTGCGCGCCGGTCAGCGTTCCGCGTGTGAACACGTCCGCGGACACGCGCAGGCGCGAGAGTTCACCGAGCGCGGTGTCCAGTCCCTTCGGCGGTTCGGGGCCCGCAGGCGCGGGTGTGAATACTTCACGCGTGGGTTTGTTGTTCGGCGCGTAGTAGCCGCGCCGCGCACGCACCGTGAGCCCGGGACGGCGCACCTTCACCGCGATGGCGCGGAAACGTCCGTCGACGGAAGGGTTGGCGGGCGTGTAGCCGAGGAGGTAGTAGGTGCGCGACTCGTCGGCCAGCCGGCGCATCCCGGCCGCCAGGTCGCCGCCGCGGATGCTGGCCCCGCCCGTCTCCACCGCCAGCTGCTCGCTGGCCTCGGCGCCGAAGAAGCGCCCCTGCTGCAGGCGGCCCAGCTCGGAGGTGCCGGGCGCATGGCGCGCGTCGCCCGACGCGGTCAGCACGCGCGGGGCCAGGGTGCGGGCGTCGAGGAAGTAGACGGCGGCGTTGGTGTCGCTGGCCGCGTTGACCACGCCCTGGATGGCGGTGAGGCCGCGGTCGCGCACGAACCCCTCCGAGCCCAGCACCACCGTCTTGCGGCCGCGCACCGGGCCCAGCGCCCACAGCAGCCGCTCCAGCGAGGCGTAGGTGGCGCGCACGCGCCGCGTGGCGTCCTCGTGCTGGTCGGTGGCCCAGCTCTCCAGCATCGACATGCCGGGCACGTCGCTGCGCGGCGTCTGGGGCGCGCCCTGCGGTGCCTGCGTCTGCGCGCGGTTGGGCAGCACCTGGTCGGTGAGGGGGGTGGCCTGGCGCGTCAGGAGCCCGCAGTTCACCAGGCGCTCGAACACGAGCTGCTGCACGCCCGTGTCGTGCTCGATGTGGATCTGCATGGCCTCCTCGTCGGTCATCTCGCAGGAGCGGGACGGAGGCAGGAGCCCGTGCTGGCGGTCGATGGCGGCCAGCAGCTCCTTGCGCTGCGAGCCCACGCGGCCGCTCCACACCTGGCCGTTGCTGGTGGTGAGGAGCGCCACCTCGTCGGAGTCGCGCAGCACGCCGCCCGCCATCTCCTTCAGGCCCTCCTTCACGCGGCCGCCGCCGGCCACCGTGAGGTGCAGGTCGTCGAAGACGAGCGCAAACACGCGCGTGAGCGGCGCGCGCCCGGCCGCGCCGTCGTTGGCGGCGGCGGTGGCCGCGTCGTCGGCCGGGGCCACGGCCTCGAAGGAGAGCACGGGGCGCTCCGCCTTCTCCTCGCTCAGCGTGAAGTCTTCCTGCACGAGGCCGGTGACGGCCCGGCCGTCGCCGTCGAGCACCACCACGTCCACCACCACCTGCTCCACGCCGCCGGGAAAGACGGGCAGGCGCTGGGGAGCGGGTGAGGGCGGAGCGGCCGGCTGCTGCGCGAGCGCGACGTGCAGCCCGCAGGTGATGACGAGGGCGAGCGCGAGGAGCGTGCGGAAGCTCATGGGAACTCGACCCCAAGGATAACTCTGACGGGCTCCTAAGGAATCCCCCCTGTCGCCACGGCCAGCGCGATCTTGAGGGCCAGGGCGGCCCATCCAATCAATAGGACACCCACCAGCCACCGCCCTCCCGGGCGGCGGCCCACGCGCTCGAGCAGCACGCCCAGGCCCACCGCCACGGGAAGGATGGCGAAGTAGTGGTGCTTGAGGAGGAAGTTGAAGAAGAGGTCGGCCCCGCAGAAGAGCACGAAGACGAGGCCCCAGGCCAGCAGCAGCACCGCCGCCGCCCCGCCCGCTCCCGCGGCCAGGCCCAGTCCGGCCAGGCCCAGCAGCGGTGCCAGCGCCGTGCCGAACGTGTAGGCCAGCTTGTGCGGCAGCGCGGCCAGGCGCGGCCACAGCGCGTGGCCGCCGGCGGCGGACGCCGCCGCCGGCACGCCGGCCGTGGCTGCCCCCGCCCCGCCCAGGAGCCGTGGCACCGACACGCTCAGGAAGGGCCAGGCCCAGTACACGTAGTAGATGAAGAAGGCGGCGGCGCCGGCGGCGGCGGTGGCCGAGGCCAGCGCCCAGGCGGCCGGGCGGTCCCGCTTCAGCAGCCAGGGCAGGGCCAGCGCGAAGGCCACGCCGGTGAAGAGGAGCGCGGCCGTGTACGACAGGAAGCACAGCGTCAGCAGGCCCATCGCCGTCCACCAGGAGGCGCGCTCGCGCAGGCGCTCGAAGCGCAGCGCGACCCAGGCCACCGCCATGGTCATGGCCCAGCAGCCGAAGATCGTCATCAGGTGGCCGAGGCCGATGAGCTGGAAGGTGGCCGGGGTGGCGGCCAGCGCGACGGCCGCGTAGGTGGCGGCGCGCGGGCCGGCCAGGCGCCGCGCCAGGAGGGCGGCGGCCGCGGCCATGCCCGCGAACCAGAGGGCGAGGCAGGCCTTCACCGCCACGTAGAACCAGGGACGGGGGAGGGCCGCGAAGGGCGCGACGACGACGTGGAAGAGGCAGGGGTGCGGCACCACCACGTTGCCCCACTGCGCCTGCTGGCTCAGCATGCTCCCGGGATAGGGCAGCACGTAGAGCAGCAGCCGGCCCTGCCAGATCTCCTCCGCGATGGAGGAGTGGAAGACGAAGTGGCCGCCGCGGTAGAGCGGCGTGAGCGGCGCCTGCAGCCAGGCCAGGAAGCCGACCACACACGCGGCCAGGGCGGCCGGCGGCAGCGCACCACGCCCCGCGTCCAGCCCCGCGGCCAGCGCGGCCAGGGCCAGCGCGGCCGCGCAGGCCGCCGCGAAGGGCACGGCCAGCGGCGTGGCCAGCACCGGATCGGCGGCCAGGGCCAGCCCGGCGGCCAGGGCCAGCACCAGCGCGGCGGCGATGGCGGTGGCGCGGCGGCAGCCCACCGTGGCCACGGCCAGGCCCAGGAGCAGCGCGGCCACGGCCACGGCCAGGGCCACGCGCGGCGACGGCAGGGCGCGGCCGCGCTCCGCGTGGACGCGGGCCAGGCGCAGCGCGTCGCCGCCGCCGGCGAACCTCACCACCACGCCGGGCCGCCAGCCGAAGCGGGCCACGCCGTCCGCCGGATCGAGCGCGAGGGGCAGGGAGGCACCCGCCGGATCGCGCGCGTCGAGCGACCAGCGCCCGGCCCCGAGGTCGCGCAGGTCGAGCGCCGCGTCCGGCGCGGCGTGGCGGAAGGCCACCGCGCCCTCCGCGTCGTAGGCCAGCAGGCCGCGGCCGTACGGCTCTTCGCGGCCGGTGCCGAGGGGCAGGTCGAGCGAGGGCCGGGCCGCGGTGGCGATCCACACGGCGGCGATGGCGGCCACGCCGATGGCCAGGGCCGGCGCCGGCCCCAGCACCGCCGCGCCGGCGCGGAGGCGGCGCACCGCCTCGGACACCGTGGCGCGCGCGCCCCGCGCCAGGGCCGGCGCGGCCGGAGCGGCCACCAGCGCCACCAGCGCCAGCACGGCCAGCGGCGGGAGCAGGACCACGGCGGGCGCGCGGAACAGCGCCAGGGCCAGGCCCAGCGCGAGGGCGGCGGCGAGGCCGGCGGCCCGGGCCGTGCGCGCGCCGCGGCCCAGGCGCAGCCCCGCGCCGCTGACCGCGGCCGCCACCAGGACGGCCAGCAGCAGGGGCAGCAGCGGCGGCAGCCCCGGGCTCCACGGCGACGGCGTGGTCAGCCGCACCTGGTGCACACGCACGCCCAGCCGCCGCGGGTCGTTGCGGCTGGGCTGCACTGCGTCGGAGGAGAGCGCGAGGTCGAGCGTGGCCGGCCACACGCCGCGCGTGGTGCCGGCCAGCGCCACCACCTGCGGCCGCGGCGCCATTGTCGCCATCGCCCGGGCCTGCGCGCTCTCCACCTCCAGGGCCAGCAGCGGCGGCGGCTGGCCGCGGGGCCTCCAGGCCGACACGGTGGCCTCCACGGTCACGCGCCGGAACGGGCCCGGCCCGGGCAGGAGCACGTGGCTCCGCTCGCGCGTCCAGCGGAAGCCGCCCTCCGGCTCGTGCAGGTCGCGCGTGAGGCGGGCGGCCACGAAGCCCCGCCCCATGTCGACGGTGACGGGGAGGGCGACCTGGTAGGCCAGCGTGACCGCGAGGAGGGCCGCCGCCGCGGCCACCCCCACATCCCCACGCCCTCCGCTCACGCGGTCCGGGGAGAGGAGCCGTTCTCGCGGCGCAGCGACAGCCACAGGCGGCCCAGGCTGGCCAGCGTGTGGGGCACGTGGCCGGGCCGCACCGTCGAGCGGCCGGCGGTGCGCGGCAGGTGGGTCACGCCCTTCTCCGCCACGCGCCAGCGCCCGCGCTGGACGCGCGCCACCAGCTCGGCGTCGATCATGAAGTCGTCGGTCACCAGGGGCAGCGCGCGCAGCATCTCGCCCCGGAAGAGCTTGAAGGAGCAGTTGACGTCGCGCACCTCCAGGCCCAGCACCCAGTCGGCCAGGGTGTTGAACACGCGGGAGGTGAAGAGGCGAAGGCGCGGGTCGCGGCGGCGCACGCGGTAGCCGAGCACCGCGTCGTGCCCGTCCATCAGGGGCAGGAACTGGTCCAGCTCGGTGAGGTCGAACTGGTTGTCGGCGTCGGTGTAGAAGACGAGCTCGCCCCGCGCGGCCTGGAAGCCGCTGCGCAGGGCGGCGCCGTAGCCGCGGTTCACCTCGTGGCGCAGCACGCGCAGGCAGGGCCCCAGTTCGCCCTCCAGCGCGGTGAGCCGGGCCCGGGTGCCGTCGCGGCTGCCGTCGTCCACCACCACCACCTCGTAGCTCGGGGTGAGGGCGGCCGCCGCGCGCGCGGCGTCGCGCACGGCCCGCTCGATGTTGCCCTCTTCGTTGAAGGCGGGGAGGACCAGCGACAGGCGAGGGCCCATGAGTTTCGAAAAGCCCGAGACTATACCATGTGCTGGAGTCCGCCTTCCGGCGGCCGGCGAGGAGACAACCAGGGATGGCCAAGCGTGAGCGCGAGCCGAAGCGGGCCGCGGAGAAGAAGACAGCGCCGGGCCCGCAGGCGCCGCGGGAGGAGATCGTGGCCCTGCTGGCCGAGCTGGGCCGGCCGGTCCCCCCGCGCGACCTGCTGAAGCGGCTGGGCGGCGATGCGCGGCGGCGGGCCGAGGCCAAGGAGGTGCTGCGGGCGCTGGTGGAGACGGGCGAGGTGGTGCAGATCCGCGGCCAGCGGGTGGGCCTGCCCACGCACATGAACCTCATGGTGGGGCGGCTGCAGTGCAGCCCCTCCGGCTACGGCTTCGTGGTGCCGGAGAGCCGCAAGCCCGACGAGAAGGACCTCTACGTGGCCGCGGCCAACATGAAGGAGGCCCTGCACGGCGACCGCGTGGTGGCGCGCAAGGAGAAGAGCGGGCCCAAGGGACCCGAGGGGCGGGTGATCCGCGTGCTGGAGCGCGCGCTGCAGCGCCTGGTGGGCCGCTTCGAGCAGGACGGCCGCTTCGGCGGGCACGTGGTGCCCTTCGACCGGCGGGTGCTGCACGAGCTCTTCATCGCCCCCGGCGACGAGGGCGGCGCGCTTTCGGGGCAGATGGTGGCGGCCGAGCTCCTGCGCCCGCCGACGGCCACCCGCAACCCCGTGGGCCGGGTGGTGAAGGTGCTGGGCCGCCTGGAGGAGAAGGGCGTCGACCTGCGCGTGGTCATGGCCAAATACGAGCTGCCCGAGCAATTCCCGGCCGAGGTGGAGGAGGAGGCGGCGCGGGCGCCGCAGGAGGTGCGCCCGCAGGACACGGCCGGCCGCACCGACTTCCGCGGCACGCTCGTGATCACCGTGGACCCGGCCACCGCCCGCGACCACGACGACGCCATCAGCCTGGAGCGCCACGGCGAGGGCTGGCGGCTGGGCGTGCACATCGCCGACGTGGCCCACTACGTGCGCCGGGGCACGCTGCTCGACCAGGAGGCCTACCAGCGCGGCACCTCCGTCTACTTCCCCGAGACCGTGGTGCCCATGCTGCCGCACGCGCTCTCCAGCCACATCTGCAGCCTGGTGGAGGGGAAGGACCGGCTGGCCCAGTCGGTGCTGATCGACCTCGACGCCAAGGGGCGGGTGCAGAAGGCCGAGTTCCACGACTCCGTCATCCGCTCCGCGGCCAAGCTCTCGTACCAGGAGGCGCAGGCCATCGTCGATGGCGACGCGGCGTTGGCGCTGCGCTTCCCGGCCGTGGTGCAGCTGGTGCGCGACATGGACACGCTGGCCGCGCAGATGCGCAAGCGCCGCTACGAGCGCGGATCGATCGACTTCGACGTGCCCGAGCCGCAGGTGACGCTGGGCCCCGGGGGCGAGATCGAGTCCATCCTGGCCAGCGAGCGGCTGGACAGCATGCGGGCCATCGAGGAGTTCATGCTGGCCGCCAACGAGGCGGTGGCGGCCCGCCTGCACGCGGCCGCCGCGGGCGCCCTCTTCCGCATCCACGAGCCGCCCGACGGGGAGAAGGTGGAGGAGTTCCTGGAGCTGGTGAAGACGTTCGGCCACCGCATCCCCGGCGACCTCTCCGAGGTGGCCCCCCAGGACTTCCAGCGCATCCTGCGCCAGGTGGCGGGCAAGCCCGAGGAGAGGCTCGTCTCCTACCTGCTGCTGCGCACCATGAAGCTGGCCCGCTACCACGAGGAGAACCTGGGCCACTTCGGCCTGGCCACCACCGACTACGCCCACTTCACGAGCCCCATCCGCCGCTATCCCGACCTGGTGGTGCACCGGGCCCTGCGCGCGCTGCGCAAGCGCCAGGACCCGGAGAAGGAGGTGGGCCCGCGCGCGCTGCTGCCCGAGATGGGCCTGCACCTCTCCGAGAAGGAGCGCAAGGCGGCCGAGGCCGAGCGCGAGCTGCTGGAGTGGAAGAAGGTCCGCTTCATGGCCGAGCGGCTGGGCGAGGTGTTCCCCGGCACCATCACCGGCGTGCAGTCGTTCGGCCTCTTCGTGGAGCTGGACGCCATCTACGTGCAGGGCATGGTGCACGTCTCCACCATGAGCGACGACTACTACCTCTTCAACGAGAAGACGCACTCCCTGCGCGGCGAGAACACGGCCAAGGCCTACCGGCTGGGCGACCGCGTGGAGGTGCAGGTGGTGCGGGCCGACCTCGACCGCCGGCAGGTCGACTTCGCCCTGGCCGGCATGGTGGCCCGGCCGGGGTCGAGGGCCCGGGAGGCCCGGCCGGGGGACGGCCGGCCCGCCCGCAAGGCGGCCGGCGAGGGACGCGGGTCACGGCGGGGGCGGCCCAAGTCCGGTACAATCCGCTGACTTCATAGGCACGGACGTAGACAGCGGCCCCCTGTCCCGCGGGCAGGCCGGGTCCAGGAGGCAGCCATGGCCGAAACACGCAGCGTCGCGCTCAATCTCTCCAGCCGGGAACTGATCTTCCTGCAGAAGGTGACCCGCCAGGAGTACCACTTCATCACCGACGAAGAGCAGGAAGCGCGGCTGCGGCTGCGCGACAAGCTGATGGAGGGCTTCTTCGACCAGAACGAGAGCCGGGTGGTGCTGAACCTGACCCGGGACGAGCTGCTCTTCCTGATCAAGGTCGCGCGCGAGAACTACTCGTTCATCGTGCGGGCCGAGAAGGAGGCGCGCCTGGCCCTGGCCGCCAAGCTGCACAAGACGGCCGAGGCCGTGTTCGGCGTCTCGTCACGCGTCGAGGATTAACCTTGGGGGTCTGGGGGCGAAGGCGCGAAGCGCCGGCAAGCCCCCAGTGCGGCAATCCGCGCTTCGCGCGGATTGCATAGCACTAAGGCTCGGGGCAGCTCACCGTCCGGAGGCAGACCCTCACTGCACCGGGCAGGGTGAGCAGCTGCAGGGGCAGGTCGGCGCCGCCGATGGCGCCGTTCTCGTCCACGTCCTCATAGAGCGCGACCAGCAGGTCGTACGTCCCCAGGGGCGCGAAGCGCGGCACGTCGAAGAAACGGCTGGCGGTGCCGGTGCCCGGCGCCAGCACCGCCGGCGCGTCGTGCGCGGGGTCACTGAGCACGCGCGCGCCGCGGCGCAAGCTGGCCCCGATGAGCACGTGCTGCTGGGGCAGCTCGGCCAGGTTGGCCACCGTGGCCTGCAGGGCGAAGCGCTGGCCGCGGCCGACGCGGGGCGGCGCCGCCGCCTGCTGCAGGGCCACCGGGGTGGCGATGTGGGCCGTGCGCTGGCCGGTGCCGGCGCCGTGGTCGTTGTAGTAGTGGTCGAGGATCCAGGTCCACGAGCGGCCGGGTCCGCTGGCCCAGCGCTGCGTGCCCCACTGGCAGGCCCCGCGCCCGTGGCCGAAGCAGCCGTGGCCGGCGTCCACGCCGTCGGCCAGGCAGGGCCAGCCGGTGGCGGGCGAGCCGGCCAGGCCGTCGCCGCAGGAGAGGTCCGCGTTCGTGCAGCTGAGGCCGTCGCCGGGGTCGTCCCAGGCGTTGTTCTCGGCCGAATATTCGGCCCGGAACACGGCCCCGGTGCGCTCGAGCAGATAGCCGGCCGTGCGTGCGGCCGCGGCGTCGGTGGCGGCCGAGGAGTCGGCGTCGTTCACCTGGCAGCAGGTGGTGCTGCAGATGTCGTAGCTGCCGGAGAGCGGGTGCTCCACGTACCAGCTGCCGTACGAGCGGTAGGCCACGGCGCCCGCGCGCAGGGAGCTCGGGTGCCAGGACGCGATCCACTCGTCGTTCAGGCCGCGGGCCACGTACGTCTCCAGGCTCATGACCGACACCGCGCCGCAGGTGGAGCAGGAGCACGAGGTGCCCACGCGGATCGAGGCCGGCGGATCGAGGACGGCCAGCACGCCGGCGGGGCCGGGGGCCCGGGCGACGTCCTCCTCGGTGGCCCGGACCGGCGGCGGTGCTGGGGGAGCGCCCTCTTCCGTGCGCAGCGCGCCGGGCGTGTCGTCGCGGCGGTCGCTGCCGGCGCCGCGGACGAGCGTCTCGCGCAGCACCGTGGCTCCCGGCGCCAGCAGGACGCCCACCACCTCGTGGACCGCGAACCCGTCGGCACTGATGCGGAGCGTGGCCAGCGGCGGACGCGCCGCGCCGGGCACGGGCACGGAGAGGCGGAAGAAGCCGCCGGCGTCGGTCCGCGCCTGCAGCGCCGGGGCAGTCAGGGCCACCGTGGCCCCGGCCAGGGGCCGTCCCTGCTCGTCGCGCACGAAGCCCTGCAGGACCGCCGCGTTCCCTTGGGCCAGGGCCTCGAGGGACGGCGCGGCCGCGGCCGTGGCGTCGAGCACGAAGGTGATGGGGAGCGCGGCGCCGTCCGCGAGGTCGAAGCGGGCGCGCAGCGGCGCGTGGCCGCCGGCCTCCACCAGCACCTCGAACGGTCCCGCCGGCAGGGAATGGTCGGCGCCCTCGGCCGGCAGGGCGACGCGGGTGGAGTCCGCCGCCGTCACGGTCACCTGCGCGGGAAGGCCGGCGCCGGTGGCGGCGTCCACGGCCTGCAGGTGCACGGCGAGCGGGAGGGCCGCCAGCCACAGCATGGCCCCCCCATTCTCGCACCCCGCCGCCCTCCTGCTAACCTTTGCTATGCGGGATGGGCAAAGCCCATCCCGCCGCACTGGGGGCTTACCGCCGCTTCGCGGCTTCGCCCCCAGACCCCCAAGTGGTCGCATGAGAAAGAAATGATCGTCGGCACGGCCGGGCACATCGACCACGGCAAGAGCGCGCTGGTGCGGGCCCTCACCGGCATCGACCCCGACCGCCTGCCCGAGGAGAAGGAGCGCGGCATCACCATCGACCTCGGCTTCGCCCACGCCGATCTGGGCGGCGGCCGCGTGGCCTCCTTCGTGGACGTGCCCGGCCACGAGCGTTTCGTGCGCAACATGCTGGCCGGGGCCCACGGCCTCGACGCCGTGCTGCTGGTGGTGGCCGCCGACGAGGGAGTGCGGCCGCAGACGCGCGAGCACTTCCACATCTGCCGCCTGCTGGGCGTCGCCAGGGGCCTGGTCGTGCTGACCAAGTGCGACCTGGCCGGCGCCCCGGCGCAGCGCGCGGCGGCGGAGCAGGCGCGGGCGCTGGTGGCCGGCTCCTTCCTGGAGGGCGCGCCCGTGCTGGCTGTGTCGTCGCGCACCGGAGCCGGGCTGGACGGGCTGCGGGCGGCGCTGGCCGGGCTGGCCGCGGCCGCGGTGGACCGCCCCGCGGACGGCCTGCTGCGCCTGCCCGTGGATCGCAGCTTCACCCTGCGCGGCTTCGGCACCGTGGTCACGGGCACGCTGGTGTCGGGCGCCCTGGCCGTGGGTGACGAGGTCGAGATCCTGCCCGCGGAGAGGCGGGCGCGGGTGCGCGGGCTGCAGGTGCACGGCGCCGCGCTCGACCGCGTGGGCGCCGGCCACCGCTGCGCGGTCAACCTGGCCGGGCTGGAGGTGGCCGACGTGTCCCGCGGCGACGTGATCGCGCGGCCGGGCACGCTGCGGCCGGCCTCGATCATGGACGTGGAGCTGTCGCTCCTGCCCGGCGCGCGCTCCCTGGCCGACCACGCGCGCGTGCGCGTGCACGTGGCCAGCGCCGAGGTGCTGGCCCGCGTGCGCCTGCCGCGCCCGCTGGCGGCGGGAGCCACCGGCGTGGCGCAGCTCCGCCTCGAGTCGCCGGCGGTGGCGGCCCGCGGAGACCGCCTCGTCCTGCGCGCCTATTCGCCGGTGGAGACCATCGGCGGGGCGCGGGTGCTGGATCCCGCCGCGCCCCGGCGGCGCCGCGCGGCCCCGCCCGCACCCGGGCCGGCGGTGGCCGCGGCCGAGGCCGCGCTGGCGCTGGTCGAGGCCGCGGGCCCGGCCGGAGTGGAGGCGGGCCTGCTGGCCGCGCGCCTGGGGCTGACCCGGGAGGCGCTGGAGGCGGCGGTGGGCGCGGAGCCGCGCCTGCTGAGGGTCGGGCGCGCGGGCGCGTTCCTGTCCCGCGCGGCCTTCGGGGACTGGCAGGCGCGGGTGCTGGAGGAGCTGGCCGCCTTCCACGGGCGCGAGCCGCTGCGGGACGGCATGCCGCGGCCGGAGCTCAAGGCCCGCTCCTGCGCGCACGCGCCCGAGGGCACCTTCGAGCGGCTGCTCGACGCGGCCGCCGGCGAGGGAAAGCTGCGGGTCAGGGGCGACCTGGTGGCGCTGGCCGGGCAGGGGGCCCGTCTCAGCGCTCCCCTCAGCGCCGGCCGCGAGGCCCTGCTGCGGGCCGCCCGGGAGGCCGGCCTGGCCGGGCTGGCCGCGGCGCGCGCGGCCGAGCTGGTGGGCGGCACGCCGCGGGAGGCGGAGGGAGTGGTGCGGCTGCTGCTGGGCGAAGGCGCGCTGCTGCGGGTGGGCGAGGCGCTGGTGGCGCGGGCGGCCCTCGACGGGCTCAAGGACGACGTGCGCCGGCGCTGGGCGCCGGGCGCGCGGCTGGACGTGGGCGCCATCAAGGAGCTGACCGGCTTGAGCCGCCGGTTCGTCATCCCCCTGCTCGAATACCTCGATCGCGAGCGCGTGACCCGGCGCCAGGGCGCGGAGCGGACGGTGGTCGCCTGATGCGGCACGACCGCCGCATGCCCGACCCGCCGCGCGTCCCCTTCGTGCGGCGCTGCCGGCTGGAGCTGCCCGACGGCCGGTCGGTCAGCGCCTTCACGGTGAACATGAGCGCGGTGGGCGCCTACCTCACGCGCGACGACTTCGCGCCCGCCGACCCGGGCGCGCCGCCACCGGCGGGTGAGCTGCCGGCGGTGGGGGAGAAGGTCATCTGCCGCTTCACCCTGCCCAACCGCGACGACGAGGTCACGGCCCACGGCACCGTCACCTGGCTCAACTCGCGCCAGCAGCACCCTGTGCACAGCCTGCCGCCCGGCTTCGGCGTGCGCTTCGAGGTGGTGTCGCCCGCCGACCGCGAGCGCATCGAAGAAGTCGTGCGCGAATACGCCCGCCGCCCGCGCTAGCTCCTCGCCGGCCTGCCCGCCCCCTCGCCGCCTCGAGTTCACTTGGGAGTCCTTTGGGACTC
>Ga0111538_10011270_pt1 | contig 11864 bp, 9 predicted proteins | sample SoiMethybrSBSTD1_FD_79669 | JGI IMG/M metagenome (GOLD analysis project Ga0111538, IMG submission 79669) | Bulk soil microbial communities from a Populus tree surrounding site in Tennessee, USA - Soil MetaG P. TD hybrid SBSTD1 (version 2)... | ecosystem: Environmental > Terrestrial > Soil > Tree...
CTGGCAGGCGCGCTCGACGGCCGAGCGCTTCGCCTGCCCGAGCGCCGGCTCCAGGGCAAGCGCGTGGGCGCGCAGCTCCTCGAGGCCCGGCACCTCGATGCGCAGGATCGCGTCGCTCTTGCGGTAGGTCCGCTGGGAGGCCTGCGAGAGGCGGTCGTAGTAGGCGAAACGCCCCACGACTATCCGGCCCACTTCTGCATGAGGCGAGCGCGTTGCGCGAGCACCGCCTCGCGGTCGAGGTTGGGACCGGCGCCGGCGCCCGACTCGCCCGCCTCGGCGCGATAGATCGCCGTGGCCTTGCCGGTGAAGGCGAAGTCGGACTGCGCGGAGAGCTGCAGCCAGAAGTCCCAGTCCTCGAAGGTGGCGAGCGACTCGTCGAAGCGCACGCCGGCGTCCACGAATGCCCGGTGGAAGAGGGCGGCGTGGATGGCGATGTAGTTGGAGCGCAGCAGCGCCGCGCGGCTGAACGGCCCGCCGAACACGCGTTGCACGCCGTCGGGCCCGATGAGGCGGGTCTGGCCATAGGCGACGGGGAGGCCGGCGACCGTCGCGGTCGCCACCAGCAGCGCCACGTGGTCGGGCTCGATGATGTCGTCCTCGTCGAGGAACGTGATCCAGGCACCGCGGGCGGCGGCCAGCCCGGCGTTTGCCGCGCGCGGGCGGTCGAGGGCCGGGCTGCTGCCGGCGACGCGGACGGGGATGTCGGCGTGGTTTTTCGGCCACTTCCCGCCGCCCTTCGCGTCCACGAGGACGATCTCCAGCGGACGCCACGTCTGCGCCGCCACGGCGGCGAGCGCGCGCGCCAGGGCGGGGCGGCCCATGGTCCGGATGAGCACGCTCACGAGCGGCGGGGTTGCGGTAGAGTTCAAGACGCCTATTTTCACATCAGGAGCGGACATGCGAAGCCTCACCCTCGGTATTGCGACGTTGCTCGTGGCGGCGTGCGCCTCCGCTCCGGGCCCGGATTCCGCGCCCGCCAGGCCGCGCCTGGTCGTGCTGATCGTGATCGACGGATTCCCCCAGCGCCAGCTCGTGGACTACCGCGACCAGCTCGGCCCCGACGGCTTCGCCCGCTTCCTCGACAAGGGAGCCTGGTTCGCCGACGCGCACTACGGCCATGCCTTCACGGTCACCGCGGCGGGACACGCCACGCTGCTGACCGGCGCCTATCCGCATCGCACCGGCATTCTCGGCAACGACTGGCGCGATCCCGTCACGGGCGAGCTGCAGTACTGCACCGGGGATGCCGCCTACAAATACATCGGCCACGAGACCAAGAAGCTCGACGGCACCAGCCCGAAGAACCTGAGGGTCGAGACGCTGGGCGACGTGCTGCGTGGCATCGACCCCGCATCGAAGGTCGTGGGGATCTCGGGCAAGGACCGCGGCGCCATCCTGCCCGCAGGGCACAAGGGCACGGCGTACATGTACCAGACGAGCACCGGCCACTTCGCCTCGACGACGTACTACATGAAGGAGCACCCCAAGTGGGCTGCCGACTTCAACGCGGCCAATCCCGCGCAGCGCTACTTCAAGACGGAATGGAAGCCGCTGCTGCCCGAGGCGGCGTACGCCAAGTCCCTGCCCGACGCGCAGACCTGGTACTCCAAGGGCGGGGCGTTGCCCAAGGTGATCGGCGAAGGCGACAAGCCGGTCCCGCCGTTCTACGCGCAGCTCCTGCCGTCGCCGTACGCCGACCGGTTGTCGCTCGACTTCGCCAAGGCCGCCATCGCGGGCGAGGGGCTCGGGCAGGACGACGTGCCCGACATCCTGTCGGTGAGCCTCTCGGGGCACGACTACGTGAATCATGCCTACGGTGCGGAGTCGCGCGTGTCCCACGACCATACCCTGCAGCTCGACCGCGCCCTGCAGGACTTTTTCGCCTACCTCGACGAGAAGGTCGGACGCGGGAACTACATCGCCGTGCTGTCGGCGGACCACGGCTTCATGCCGGCGCCGGAGTACGCGATGTCGCTGGGTCACAAGGCCGGGCGCATGAGCGGCAGCCAGGCGCTCGCGAAGCTCAACAAGGCGCTCGAGGCGAAGTACGGCAAGGGAGAGTGGGTGCGCTTCTTCTCCGCGCGCGCCGCCGTGCTCAACCGGGCGACCATCGCCGCGAACAACGCGGACGCCAAGGCCGTGGCCGAGGACGTGCGCCGCCTGCTGCTCGAGGAACCCGGCATCGCGACCGCGTACACGCGCGCCGAATTGGAATCGGGCAGCGCGGCGGGCAAGCCGTTCTTCGAGCAGATGCGGCGGACCTGGCATCGCGAGATTTCCGGTGACGTCGAGTTCGTGATGAAGCCGTACTGGATGATGTCTTCGACCACCAACACAACGACGCATGGCTCGCCGCATCCGTACGACACGAACGTGCCGGTAGCGTTCTACGGGCCGGCGTGGGTCAAGGCCGGCCGACGCGACGAGCGGGTGGCAGTCGTGGACATTGCGCCCACGCTCGCCGCCACGCTGGGCGTTCGCGCTCCCGCCGCCGCCGAGGGCCGCGCGCTCACGTTGCGCTGATGCCCGACGGCGTCGCGCTCGCCACCGGCCCGCTCGAGCGCTGGTTCGCCGACAACGGCTGGAAGGCGTTCGACTTCCAGCGCGAGGTGTGGAGCGCGTACCTGGCCGGTGAGTCGGGGCTCGTGCATTCGGCCACCGGCTCGGGCAAGACGCTGGCGGCGTTCCTGGGGCCCGTGGCAGAGCGGATCGCCGGCGGCAAAGCTGCCGGAGAATTAATGGCGTCAGGCTCCAATTTCGCAAAAGCGGCGAAATGGGAGTCTGACCCCCTCCGCGTCCTCTGGCTCACGCCCATGCGTGCCCTCGCCGCGGACACGAAGCTCTCCCTGGACCGCGCGGTCGAGGGGCTGGGCCTTCCGTGGACCGTGGGGCTGCGCACCGGCGACACGTCGAGCGCAGAGCGCGCGAAACAGGCGCGGCGACTGCCCTCGGCGCTCGTGACCACGCCCGAGAGCCTTTCGCTCCTGCTTTCGGATCCGCATGCGCGCGAGAAGCTATCGGACCTGCGGCTGGTCGTCGTGGACGAATGGCACGAGCTGCTGGGTTCGAAGCGCGGCGTCATGACGGAGCTCGCGCTGGCCCGGTTGCGCCGGTGGAATGCGGGGCTTCGGATCTGGGGGTTGTCGGCGACGCTGGGGAATATCGAGGAGGCGTTGGAGCGGCTGATACCCGGCGCGGACAAGCGCCGCGTCGTCAAAGGCACCTCCGACAAACAGGTCGCGATCGACACGCTGATCCCCGCCGACGTCGATCGTTTTCCGTGGGCAGGCCACGTCGGGCTTGCGATGCTCGAGGAAGTCGTCGCGGCGATCGACGGCGCGCGCTCGACGCTGGTCTTTACCAACGTGCGCTCGGCGGCCGAGACCTGGTACCAGGGCATCCTCGAGGCGCGACCCGAGTGGGCGGGACTCATCGGCCTGCACCACGGCTCGCTCGACACCGACGTGCGCCGCTGGGTGGAGGACGGGCTCAAGGAAGGGCGCCTCAAGGCGGTGGTGGCGACCTCGAGCCTGGACCTGGGCGTGGACTTCTCGCCGGTGGAGCGGGTGCTGCAGATCGGCAGCCCCAAGGGCGTGGCGCGGCTCATGCAGCGCGCCGGGCGCTCCGGGCATGCACCGGGGCAGGTGAGCCGGGTGAGCTGCGTGCCCTCGCACGCGCTCGAATTCGTCGAGGGCGCGGCGGTGCGGCGCGCGGCGCGGGCGGGGCGCGTGGAGGCGCGCGTGCCGGTCGATCGTCCGCTCGACCTGCTCACGCAGCACCTCGTCACCATCGCGGTCGGCGAGGGTTTCGGCGAGGAGGCGATGAAGGCCGAGGTGCGCTCGACCAGGGCCTTCCGCGATCTCACCGACGCCGAGTGGAGCTGGGCGCTCGACTTCGTCACGCGCGGCGGCGACGCGCTCAAGGCCTATCCCGAGTACCGGAAGGTCGAGCGCGACGAGGACGGGACCTATCGCGTGAAGGAGCCCGCGATCGCCAAGCGCCACCGCATGTCGATCGGCACGATCGTGTCGGACGCCGCGGTGAACGTGCAGTACATGCGTGGCAAGCGGCTGGGCAACGTCGAGGAGTCGTTCGTCGCGCGGCTCACCAAGGGCGACACCTTCGTCTTCGCCGGCCTGCTGCTGGAGTTCATCCGCGTCGAGAACATGACCGCGTACGTGCGCCCCGGCAAGCCCGGCTCGGCGGTGATCCCGCGCTGGGACGGCGGCCGGTGCCCGCTATCGAACGAGGTGGCCGACTCGATCCGCGAGCTGCTGGAGGAGCACGTCGAGCGGGGCACGAGCGAGCCCGAGATGAAGGCGGTGGCGAGGCTGCTCAAGCTCCAGCATGCGTGGTCGCGCGTGCCGCGCGCGCGCGAGATGCTGGTGGAGCAGACGCAGACGCGCGAAGGCCACCACGTCTTCTTCTATCCGTTCGCCGGGCGCAGCGTTCACCTCGGCCTCTCGGCGTTGCTCGCGCATCGGCTGGGCCGCACGCGCGCGGCGACCTTCAGCCTCGCGTTCACCGACTACGGCTTCGAGCTGCTCTCGCGCGAGCGCTTCGAGCTGCTGCCGCTGCTGAAGGCCGGGCTCCTTTCCACCGAGGGGCTGCTCGAGGACATGCTCGCGAGCCTCAACGCCGCCGAGCTCTCCAAGCGGCAGTTCCGCGAGATCGCGCGCGTGGCGGGCCTCGTGTTCCAGGGCTATCCCGGACAACCCAAGACCAACCGCCAGGTGCAGGCGACGAGCGGCCTCATCTGGGAGGTGTTCGAGCGCTGGGATCGGGAGAACCCCCTGCTCGGGCAGGCCGAGCGCGAGGTGCTCGAGCGCCAGCTCGAGTTCTCGCGCCTTGCCGATGCGCTGCGCCGCATGGGCAGGTCGCCCGTGCTGCTGCGCCAGACGCACAAGCCCTCGCCCTTCGCCTTCCCGGTCATGGTGTCGCGTTTCCGCGAGAAGCTCACCAGCGAGAAGCTCGCGGACCGGGTGCGGCGCATGCAGCTCGACTTCGACAAGGCGGCGCCGGTGGACGAGGGCGAGCAGGGAGACCTCTTTGGTTGAGTGCGAGGTCGCGGGCGAGCGCCTGGTGCTGCTGCCCGAGAAAGCCGCCTTCTGGCCACGGGCGCGGGCGCTCTTCGTGGCCGATTTCCACCTCGGCAAGGCGGCGACCTTCCGCAGCGCCGGCATCCCGCTGCCCTCGGGCACCACGCGCGAAAACCTCGAGCGGCTCGATCGCGCCGTGGTGAACACGAAGGCGCAGCAGTTGATCTTTCTCGGCGATTTCCTGCACGCCGCTTCGGGACGGGCGCCGCGCACGCTCGACGCCTTCAGCGAATGGCGCGGCACCCGCGGCGACCTCGAGCTCACGCTCGTGCGCGGCAACCACGACGCGCGCGCCGGCGACCCGCCCGAGTCCTTTGGCATCCGCTGCATCGACGCCGGTGGCGCCTTCGGCGCCTTCATCCTGAACCACGAGCCCGGCGCGGCCCGCGGCGGCTACGCGCTCGCCGGCCACATCCATCCCGCCGTGCGCCTGCGCGGCGAGGGTGAGTCGCTGCGCCTGCCGTGCTTCTGGTTCGGCTCGCGCTACGGCGTGCTGCCGGCTTTCGGCGCGTTCACCGGGACCGCGGAGGTGCGGCCGCGCGAGGGCGACCAGGTCTTCGTGATTGCGGATGACGACGTGCTGAAGGTGGGATGAGTAGGCTCAGAGAGGCGGGTCTCTCCTTTCTTGAAGAGGCTGCCAAAAGCAACGAATGTCGCGCGCAAGTCCCACGGTGCAATTGACGGCCACCATTCGTTGCTTTTGGCAGCCTCTTCAAGAAAGGAGAGACCCGCCTCTCTGAGCCTCACCCCACTACCGCTGTGGCGGCCTGATATCGCCGAACCGCGGAACGAAGACGCCGGTCTTGCGGTCCTCGAGGAAGTGAGTGAGCGTGCGCTTGACCATCGTGAAGGCGAGCTGGTCCCAGGGGATCTCGCTTTCGGTCACGAGCTTCACCTCGAGGCTCTCGACGCCGGGCGAGACGTCCGGGTCCACCAGGCGCGCAAGGAACATCATGTAGACCTGGTTGATGTGCGGGATCGAGTACACCGAATAGAGATCGTCGATCTCGACCTTCGCGTTGGCCTCTTCCAGGGCCTCGCGCGCCGCGCCCTCGGATGCCGTCTCGTCGTTCTCCATGAATCCGGCCGGAAGCGTCCACAGGCCGTATCTAGGCTCAATGGCACGTTTGCACATGAGGATGCGGTCGCCATGTACGGGCAGGCACCCGACGACGATCTTGGGATTGACGTACTGGATGTGGCCGCAGGCGTCGCAAACGGCGCGGAGCAGCGAGTCGCCTTCGGGGACCTTGTGGACCACGCTGGAGCCGCAATGCGAGCAGAATTTTATCACCCGGTCATGCTATCATAAGCCTATGAAATTCAAAGTGTTTCTGGCGTTCGCCGCCACACTTGCGCTGGCCGCTCCGGTGGCATCGGCGACCCTGTTCCGCGCCCCCGAACGCGCCCCTGAGATCCTCTCGTTGCCGGCTCCCAAGGCGATGCGGCCCGCGGAGGTCGAGGGCGGCAAGATGCGCGTGGGCGACGTGCGCGCGCTCGAAAAGTCCGCGCCCCTCACGCGATGGGAGCCGGTGCAAGGCGGCTTCGTCGCGCGCCTGCAGGCCGAGTCGCCGGGCGCGCTCGGGCTGCGCGTACGCCTCGACCTGGGCGCGGTGCCCGGTGCGGTCGAGCTGCGCGTGCAGGGCTCGGATGGCGGCGCCATCGAGACGATGGTCGTGGACCCGACGCTCGCCCCCGAAGCGTGGACGCCGTGGACCGAGGGCGCGGCGCAGCTGGTCGAGGCCTACTCGCCGGTGCGTCCATCCGACGGCGCGCTCAGCGTCGGCGCGGTCCTGCACTTCACCACCTCGCCCTTCGCCAAGGCGGCGGCGAGCTGCACGCTCTCCACGGCATGCTCCACGGGCGACGCCGCGCTGGACGCCGCGGTCGCCGAGCGCAAGCGCTCCATGATGCGCATCAACTTCGTGAGCGGGGGATCGGGCTTCGTCTGCAGCGCCACCCTCATCGATACGCCGCAGCGGCCGGCGGCCTACGTGCTCACCGCCAACCACTGCATCGGGACCCAGGCGGAGGCGAGCTCGGTCCAGTCGCTCTGGTTCTACGAGACCACCACCTGCACCAGCGGCGTCAACAACCCGGGCACCCAGGTCTCCGGCGGGATGCAACTGGTGTTCACCAACTTCAACGTCGACTCGACGCTGCTGCTGATGAACCAGTCGCCCCCCGCGAACGCGACGTACTCGCCGCTCAACCCGGCTCTCATCGGCAACACCACGCCGATCGTGAGCCTGAGCCACCCGAAGGGCGATAGCGCCCGCTTCGCGGAGGGCACGATGCTGCGCGAGGCGCGCGACACCGACCGGCCGTACAACATGTACCTCGTGACCTTCACTCGCGGCATGATCGAGGGCGGCTCGAGCGGATCGGGGGCGTTCACGCGCACCAACGGCACCCTGGCGCTCACCGGCGTGCTCTCGCAGGGGCCCATCAACGACAGCTGCGACAACGCCCAGAAGTTCGGCCTCTATGGACGCCTGGAAGCGTTTCATCCGGAGATCGCGCACTACATCGGGGCCGCTTCCCACGCGCCCGACGACGCGCCCAACAGGCCCACCGACGTGAGCGCCAGCGTCAGCGCCACGCCGATCGACGCGATGTCGCAGCCGCTCACGCTCTCGCGCGTCATCGACTACCCGGGCGACGTCGACGTCTTCCGCTTCACGCTGTCGTCGCGGGTTGCGTTCACCGCCTACACCCAGGGCACCCTGGACCTGGTGAGCACCATCCTCGATGCCGATGGCGCGGCGCTCGAGGCGAACGACGACGCCCAGACCGTCGACACCAACACCGGCATCACGCGCATGCTCGATCCCGGAACGTACTACCTGCACATCGCCCATTGGGAGCCCAACAACTCGGGGCCCTATACGCTGGTGATGCGCGCCGACCGCGTGGACAGCAACTACACGGCGCTGTGGTGGGACTCCTCGGAGTCGGGCTGGGGCCTGAACCTCAACCACCAGGGCGGCATCATCTTCGGCTCGCTCTTCACCTACGACGACGATGGCTCGCCGATGTGGCTGGTGATGTCGCGTGGGGAGCGCCAGTCGGAAGGCGTCTATTCAGGGCCGCTCCACCGGACCTCGGGCCCGCCCTTCAACGCGAACCCGTGGCGCGCCGTCTCGGCAACGGAGGTGGGCACGATGCGGCTCACGTTCTTCGGGCCGAACGCGGCGACGCTGGTCTACAGCGTCAACGGCCGCACCGTGACCAAGTCGGTCACGCGCCAGAACTTCAAGACGCCGCCGGTGTGCTCCTGGTCGCACTTCGACCGCAGCTTCGAGAGCAACGTGCAGGACCTCTGGTGGAATGCCGCCGAGTCCGGCTGGGGCGTGAACTTCGTGCACCAGGGCAGCACGGTGTTCGCCACGTTGTTCACGTATGGGCCCGACGGCCGCGGGCTGTGGCTCGTCATGCCCGAGGGGACGATCGACGCCAACGACCGCTTCACCGGCCCGCTCTACCGGACGCGCGGCCCGCGCTTCGACGCGAGCCCCTGGAGCGCCATCACGTTCACCCAGGTGGGCACGATGACGGGCTCGTTCGCCGACGGCAACGCGGCGACGCTCACCTACAGCATCGACGGGGTGAGCGTGACCAAGTCCATCACGCGCCAGGTGTTCTCGACGCCCAAGACCCGCTGCGTGGGCGACTGAGGCGGTGCCTGCGCCGAAGGATGCGGGGCCCGCCGAGGCGCTGATCGAGTCGATCGACCACGAGGGCGTCGGCGTCGCGCACGTCGACGGCAAGGTGACGTTCATCGACGGCGGCGTGACCGGCGAGCGCGTGCTCTTCACCCGCCGGCGCAGCCGCGGCAACTTCGACCTGGGGAGCGTCGTCCAGGTGCTGCGTCCCAGCGCCCAGCGAGCCACGCCGCGCTGCCGCTGGTACGGCATCTGTGGCGGCTGCTCGATGCAGCACATCGAGCCGGCCGCGCAGGTCGCGGCCAAGCAGCGCGTCCTCGAGGACAACCTCGCTCGCATCGGCAAGGTCGCCGTCGGGCAGATGCTGCCGCCCGTCATGGGCCCCACCTGGGGCTATCGCAACCGCGCGCGCCTGTCGGTGCATTACGTCGAGAAGAAGGGCGGCGTGCTGGTGGGTTTCCACGAGCGCCGCTCGAGCTTCGTCGCCGACACCCTCGGCTGCGAGGTGCTGCCGCCCGCGGTGGCTGCGCTCATCCCCGGGTTGCGCGACCTCTTCACCGGCATGCAGGTGCGCGATCGCCTGCCGCAGATCGAGCTCGCCGTGGGCGAGGACGTCACCGTGTTCGTGCTGCGCAACCTCGCGCCCATTCCCGACGACGACGCCCGGAAGCTGCGCGAGTTCGCCGACCGCCACGGCATCCAGTGGTGGCTGCAACCCAAGGGGCCCGACACCGCGCATCCGTTCCACCCGCTGGATGCGCCCGCGCTCGACTACGCGCTGCCCGAGTTCGGGTTGCGCCTCGCCTTCCGTCCGACCGAGTTCACGCAGGTGAACGCGGGCGTGAACCGCGTGCTCGTGGGCAGAGCCGTGCGCCTGCTCGACCCGCAGCCGGGCGAGCATGTGGGCGACCTCTTCTGCGGGTTGGGCAACTTCTCGCTGCCGCTCGCCACGCGCGGCGCGCGGGTGACGGGCATGGAGGGCTCGCCGGCGCTGGTCGAGCGCGCCGCGCAGAACGCGAAGGCGAATGGCCTCGAGGACCGCGCGCGCTTCATCGCGCACGACCTCTATGCCGATGCCGAGGGCGCGCTCGCGAAGCTGGGGCGGGTCGACAAGCTCCTCATCGACCCGCCGCGCGACGGGGCGATGGAGATCTGCAAGGCGCTGCCGGAAGCCGGTGGGCCGCAGCGCATCGTCTACGTTTCCTGCTCGCCCTCGACGCTCGCGCGCGACTCGGGCGTCCTGGTGAACGTGAAGGGCTACCGCCTCGCCTGCGCGGGCGTGGTGAACATGTTCCCCCACACGGGCCACGTCGAGTCGATTGCGCTCTTCGAGCGCTAGTCTTTTTTTTGCGCTCCGCTGGGGGCGTTCAAAAGCCAGCGCAGAGACGCGGAGAACGCAGAGGGCCGCAGAGGCAAGGCCAATGTTTTCGAGCGAGTGATCGGCGCCGTCAACTCCTCGACGAGCGGGTGAGGAAACCCGAAACCAGGGACGGTAAGGCGCCATTCTGAGCAGCACGGTGCCGCTGACAGTTGCCGCTTACCGGCCTGGTGTCGCCCTTCCTCCCACGCTGGCCGAGGAGTCGACGCAGCCTGTCGTTCGCTCGAAAACCATAGGTTTTACCTCTGCGGCCCTCTGTTTTCTCTGCGTCTCTGCGCTGGCTTTTGAACGCCCCCAGCGGAGCGCACAAGGTGTAGCGTTAGCGTAAGCGAAAGGGAGGGACGGAGATGTCACGACTCTTGGCCTGGGCCATCGCGCTGTACATGGCCTGCGCGACCGCGGGGCCGCTCGGGCCTGACGGCACGCCGGGGCGCTACCTGCCCGGCAAGTTCATCTGGTTCGACCTCGCGACCGAGGATCCCGCCGCCGCGCGCGCCTTCTACGGCGCCGTCTTCGGCTGGAAGTTTCGCGACGCCGGTTCCTATGCGGTGATCGAGAACGCCACGGGAAAAGTGGGCGGCATCTTCCGCCACGCCCGCCCGGCGGGCGCCAAGGTCGGTGCCCGGTGGCTGTCGGTCATCTCGGTGAGCGATGCCGTGCGCGTGGCCGCGGCTGCCCGCGAGCGAGGGGGCGAGGTGCTGCTCGCGCCGCGTGCGATCGCCGGCCGGGGCACGCACGCCGTTCTGCGTGACCCCGAGGGCGCCGCGTTCGGCATCCTCGCCTCCGAGGGCGGCGATCCGCCCGACACGCCCGTCGCGGAAGGCGACGCCTTCTGGTTCGACCTCTTCGCGCGTGATCCGGCGAAGGCGGCGGCGTTCTATGCGGCGATCGCGGGCTTCGAGGTGGATGTGGGCCAGGTCGTCGGCCGCGAGCGCACGCTGCTGTCCACCGGCGGCATCGCACGCGCGGGTATCACCCGCCTGCACGCCGGCGTGGACCGACCCGGGTGGTTGCCTTACATCCTCGTGGACGACGTGCCCGCCACGCTTGCGCGTGCGCGAAAGGCCGGCGGTCGCGTGCTGCTCGAGCCTCGATCGCAGGTGCTCGGCGGCGACCTCGCGATCATCGCGGACCCCCTTGGAGGCGCCGTGGGCATCGTGAGCTGGGGGCCGCGATGAGGCGCCTGAAGATGGCAGCGGCTTTCATCGCATGCGGCCTGATCGTGGCCGATTGCGCCACCGACGCGACATCGGGCGGAAGCGTCGACCTCTACGGCGGCTTCTACTACGACGATGGGTGGTACGGCGGGGGCGGTTGCTGCCTGAACTATCCCGACGACATCGGCCCGCCGCCTCATCCCGAGCATCCGATCGCAAAGCCGCCGGTGCAGCCCTCGCAACCGATCGCCAAGCCGCCCGCGCCCTCGCAACCCATTGCCTCACGCCCCATGCCCTCGCCGCGTCCCTCGATGGGGGGCGGTGGCGGCGGCCGGCGGAGGTAGGTTCACGCTCCGCTCGGGGCGCACGTCAACCGATCAGCGCAGATGCCGCAGAGGGAGCAGATGCCGCAGAGGAAAACCCAAGGCGGGTCTTCGGGCGTGTGAAGGGCGGCTTCGACTCCTTGGCAACGGGGAGGAAAGGCAACACCAGGCCGGTAAGGCGTAATCGTGTGCATCACGGCGCTCATGACAGTTACCGCTTACCGTTCTGGTCTTGCCTTTCC